>Ga0179593_1259896_pt1 | contig 10119 bp, 11 predicted proteins | sample CZODoug2_1_08_16_FD_185931 | JGI IMG/M metagenome (GOLD analysis project Ga0179593, IMG submission 185931) | Vadose zone soil fungal communities from Angelo Coast Range Reserve, California, USA - CZODoug2_1_08_16fungal (PacBio error correction) | ecosystem: Environmental > Terrestrial > Soil >...
TGGCACGATACCACTGAACTCATTAGAAGAAATGATAACAGGGGGGAAAGGGAAGGAAAACAAAGAAAGACAACAAAAAACCGAACCAATAACAAAGGAAAGAAACCCATATAACAGGACGGTGAAGGGAAATTGGGGACACTGTGAAAACAACAGAGATGAGAAACCCGGGGGACAGGTCGACGGAACTAAAGTGACATTAAACTGCAGGGATAATAGAAAACCGAAAAACGGGAGGGGATGGGCACGGCTGTGAAGACGGAAAACACTGATAAAAAGGAGGGGGGATAGGTCTAAGGCAAGAGATAAATATGGGTACAGGAGGAAAGGATACGAAGTCAAAAATTCAAAGAGGAAAGATGTGAGGAACTCGTGAGGAAGCGGGGAGGTTCACCTTAGGAGTGGAAAGAAGGAGGGCTGCGCAATAGAAAAAACGTGGGAAGAGAGTTCAAAAAAAAAAAGGGCGTCTATGATAAGAATGTTGTCCCCCTCGAATGCGAACAGAACGCAGGTAATATGGGCAGAAGATGAAATCGGCAAATGCATAGGAGAGCTTGTTACTCCTGGAGCTTTGAATGTCAGAAGAGGAAGGGTTGAAAAGGGGGAAAACCATAACAAATAAGCATCCGGAAGTGCATCGTTCGACTCAGTGCCCAAAACCGAGTTCGCACCGATAATGAAAAAGCAAATAAGGGGAAAGGCAGGAAAAAAAAAACAGACTGCATACCGGGGTAGAAGAAAATGAAAGGAAAGAGAAACCAGGATGGATAAAAATCCAGAGGCAAACAAACAAAATAATCACACACAAAGGCGAACAAGAAGCAGAGGAGAATAATCCGGGGAGATCATAAATCGTGAACAGAACGGCAAGACATAGAGCCAGGAGAGAACGGACAAAGGTTCAGAAACAATCCATGGGAAAATGGATCAAAAATGAAAAAAAGAACTGAGGGAAGGAGGAAAAGAACAAAATAAAACGTCAGGACTTGCGCAGAGGGGAAGAAGTAAAAAACGGGAAAAGGGGGGATGAAAAAATCATAAGTCATGGGATGGAATTACCCGAAAGACCCACAAAGGGAAAAAGGGGCCACACCTACCCGAATGCAATAATCGCCAGAGGAAGACTAGAGTAATCATCTATCAGAGTCAGAATGCGCGGGGAAAAGGAAGACGCACGCTTCTAACGTCAGAATCAGGTTGAAAAGGACTCAAAACCACCGCGGAAAATTGGGGTTTCGTAGAAAACCTTATCCACCGCCGGGATTAGATGGTCAAGGAGGAAAGAGCTCTTCAAATAACTTGAAGGGGAGTTTGTGGTAAAAACGGTTGAAGCGAGAGAAAGAACCAAGACGTGGAGGAGAGGGGTCCGCAAATTGCTGAAGTAACCTAAGATCTCAAGGACAACCGCCTCCAGCCTAGAAATAATCGCGCCATAGGGAACCGGAAGAATTCAACCAGAGAGGCCCAAAAAAGAAAACATGAGCCCCTATTGGGACTTTCGGCTCGAAAGCAGAAAAACCCTTCTATCGGGGGAGTCTGAAGAATCCAGGGAGAGACGCAGAGGAAATGCGCCTTGATCGAGGTGAATCTCGATCCTGAAGAACAACAAAAGGAATTGGAAAAAAATGCTCGCTGCAGCTCAGGGAAAAAAGAGAGAAGTACAATCCTTCTGGAAAAAAAAGAAGGAGGAGATAGCTTGGGAGGGATCCCGCACTGCACTTGCGAGCATGAAAGCCGTACAGTGCTAGACAAGGAATCTGACAGAGAAAAGGGCCTTGGGTCAGTTGGGGCACGAGACAATGCTTTGATGGGATGAAAGGAGCGCGAGTCAAGAAATTCCGACGGGCGATTAGAAATATAGAGCAGACCCTGGAACAAATAAGGGAGTCTTTGAGAAGACTGGGGTGATTTCGTGTGGAGGTGGCAGGAAAATTGGTCGTGGGGAACTAGAAAGGGGGTGACAAAATTTCACCGAGCAATGGCGGAGGGTGAGTCAAAGGACGATAGGTAGGAATCGGGGGTGGCAAAAAGTTGCGTCCCAGATCGACGAAAGCGGAGGGTTTGATTGCAGCGGGGAGTAAAAAAGTGTCCCCCAAAACCTAAAGTGCCCGGGGCAAATTTTAGAGGGATCTTTCTTCTTGAGACCCAAAGGAAGCCTACTCGGGGGGAGGGGGGTGGAAAATGGAGGGAAGGAGGAAAAACCTCTATTGGGGAGGGGCGAATTTCTACATCGAATGTTGCGTCATCTTCAGGATCAGCCTGGTCGGCGCTGACGACAGAGATTGTCGATTTCATTCAGGTGTAGGTGAATTCAGAGGACGAGGATGAATTGGTTATGGGTCACTGAGAAATTATGGTTTGTGGGGGAAGCAGCGTCGCTTAAGGACCGGCCCAATCAGCTCGATTTGGTCTGGCTCAAGAGCTGACGGGTGCGGGATGAAAAAAGGAGTGAAAGGCCTCAAAAGGGAGTTATGAAAACGCCAAATCACGCGTAAATAAGGGGTTCTATGCAGTCGGAAGGAGGGGGTGTCACGCTGGCATAAGGATTAATCGGCCTGGATGAAAGGGGCGCAAGTGGGAGGGGTTGAGTGTGAAAGGGCGGCTGTGTGCGGGAATCACGCGGGCGGGCGTATGAAATTGAGGAGGCTGGTTTGGCCGGGGCGCGGGTTGAAATTGGTGGGTTTCAAAGTCCTGGGTTGGGGTGCAAATAGGGCGGGTTGGGTTCAATGACTACTTCCAGGATCAGACCTTAGTCCTCATTAGGGAAAGTGAAAGAACGAAAAAAAATCTCCAAAAGAAACAGGCCGTAGGGATTCCCGGAGTATATCGAGAACTATTACAGCAAAGTCGACGTCTTATGCAAATGAGAAAGCAGGGGGGAAGGGCCAAAGGAAGAGCTGCGGAAGTAATTTGTGGCCTAAGAAAGTTCAACGAATTCCAGCACTAAAGGGGGGACAACGTGGGGGAAGTTGATTGAATCTGGAATCCAGCTTGTGGACCCTTTCGCGTGATGGCGGCCGGGAATGATCGCTCTCCCTAGACTAAACACGGGGTTATGGTGACCCAAAGAAGGAAAAGAACCGGTCGGTAAAGAAACCTTCGGGGGATTCACGAGGGTACGGAACCACGGTGGTTTTGTCTTCAGAGTGCTCAAAGGGGTCTCAACACAGGGGGAGTTCGTTTGGTTGCTAATGATGTTAAAGAAAGTAGTTCCGATTCGGGAGGACTTCATAGAGCGACTAGGAGGCGGGGGTAGAGTGTTCTCGAGAGAGATTACGATGTCATCTATGCTTCTTCGGGACGGGTGTGCGATTGCGGGAAAGTCATTATGCGGGACAGTGGAATTTGAACGACAACAACACAGCGAGGATGGCCCAAACGGAAACGGCTGTAGCCACTTCCAGTTCAGAATTCAAAAAAAGATAACGGGCGGCGTTTTTGGGGGGATAGTGGACAGACTAGGGCTGTGTCATCCCAGACGGCGCAGACGCTAAGGGAAGGCGCCGGCCAGAGGGGCAGGAAAGGTACGGTGGGAGGGACTTACACACATACTGCCGATCAATGGAGAATAGAAAAAAAAAACATCCTTAAATCAAGAATCAGGTTTTTGATACGGCCAGATGGTGAGCGGTCTCACATGTTCCATGTTGTCAAAAGAACCCGGAAGAGGTGGGTTGGTGGTGACGGGTATCCAATTGGGGCCATGGTGGCCTCTATGATAGGCAAGTGGGGCGGGGTGAGTTGGGGGTGTTTAGTGCCCAGAAAGGGTATGTGTGGGTGGCCCAAGGGCCGGGGGGGAGGCGTTGCAGGATTTTACCGCGGGGGGGGCGTGAGTGTGTTGCGGGATGAGGGGAGGGGGGGGGTCACGTGAAACTATAATTGGTCTCGCCTTCTCTGTGACGGTGGGGAAAATTGGGGGTTTTTCAGTGCGGTGTTGGTGTCTTCCTGTCTTTTTGGCCAGGATCTGGATTTGGGGGAAGGGACGGTTCTCATTTTTCACGCGCGGAAACTTCGTTACCCGGGCCCGTGGTTGGCGAGGTTAGGAGGGCATACTTCTCGTTTCTCCGGGCGGTTTAGGATATGTTTCCGCATTGACGGTGATCAGTGCGCACAGACGCCTTCTCATAAATCCTCCCCATTAGTTGGGGAGGGATTATTGAACAGGCCGATTTTTCTTTGTCTCTTTGTTGCTCCCATTCTAAGGGTTGAAGGGAGGAAAGGAGAGGGGGGATGAGGAGAAGGGAGAGATGTATGGGTGCCTCTCTTTACGCTCTATTATTTGTTGACAGGGAACTGAAAAGGTCGGGGGTGAGGGGGAAAAACTGTAGTTTTTAAGGCTGGTGAAGCAAAAAAGGAAATAAATCCAGACGCAGACGGAGAGAACTAGGCAGAGACAAGGATTGTATGGGAAAAGAAAGGTGAGAAAAGAAACTGGACAGACAGGGGGGTTAACCCCGGAACATAATCCACTCTGAACGAGGGACTTGAGCTCTGGCGAGAATGATTTTGAGGAAAGATGAGGAAAGTGCCGAAGGCTACAACAGAGCGCCGGCGTAGTCCAGCGAGAGACAGGCCTCAGAAAAAAACGAAAAGAGCGGACAAACAGTTTTCAATTCTCGGATGAGGCCTTGGGTCTGGGCTTGCAGGAAAGGAAAGCGAGGGGTGATGGTGTCAGAAAAAGTTCATCTGCACGAAGGGGGAAAGGGGGGAAACGTACGCCAGCCGAGATTAGGCCAGTCTACGCTTCTGTAGATGAAGGGCATGGTGGGGGGGGTCTCGTTATTTTAAGGGGAAAGAAGATCAGGGGAAAGTAAAATCGGTGGAGAACGGGCCGGAAGAGGAGAAGGAAAAGGGGCAAATCCTATGACGCCCGATTAGATCGATCACGCGTTCGATGTGTAAACAGGGAACCAAAGAGGGGGGAAAATGACTAGGCATTTACAGAGAAGAAAGGTAGTAAGAAGGGGTAAATGGCCTGGGGGGACGGTTCTGAGGAGGGTCCAAGTCAAAGGGTCTGGTTATCTATCAGAGAGTTGCATCCATGCAGTGAGGGGGGTAAGAACGCGAAAAGGCGAGTTTGCTCCGTAGATCCTTTTAAATTCCATTCTTTATCAGAAAGAGCGGAAGGAAAAAAGAGCGAAGATATATGGGTCGGGGGAGAAGGGGGGGCGACAGCCTTAACCTCCTTCGAGGGGGGGGGGGGGATTGGAAGGATACGAAACCGGAGGAAAAAATTGGTTATCTATTCGAGGAAGTTGGGTTTTGATGAATTCGTTCTAGATAGGGTCTTGGGGAGTGGGGGAAGGAAGTTGGGAAAGCAAAGGTGTCGATCTGGAAGAGTGGTAGAAAACAAGAAGATGAGGTTTCAGGGAATTAGATGAAGAAAGTCAACCAGGGGTGGGAACTTGAATTGGAAAAGGAGATAGAGAGGGGGGGAGTTGACATTGGGCATCAAGCTAAAGGATGCCAGGGGTAGGAGAGGGGAGGGTTGGGGGGGGGATTATTAAATAAGTAAGAACGGTGGAAGGAGGAGAGCTTGACCTGTTTTTCTGGGCGGAAAAGGTCAATCGGCCCAGCAGGGCAATTATTTGAGTGTGGGGGGGAAAGGCCAAAAAATCGGTCAGGAGGCAGCAAGAGGGGTTTGGGGTTCGGGGTGATGGGGGTCGGAGGGGGGTGTCAATTTTCAGTCTCATCGCCGGCTGGGGGGGAGGTGATGAAGGATACCATAATTTCACTTGTACTTCTTATGATAAAGAGAAGTTCACCTCGAGCCTTGTTATGCAACCTTCAGATCTCCTTCTCCGAAGCTATTGGGCAAAATAGAGACTTTCTAAACTTAATCATCTAGGGGTGGTTCTCTGTGGGGAAAGGAGGCACGGGAGAGAACGGGGATCTTACTATCGCGTAGGCAGGTTATTATCGAGTTCGGGACAAGGCGGGGGTAAGAAGACTGAGACGGCGAAAGGTTGAGTGTTGAAGACGATATCACGCTGTCGAAAAGGGGGAGGAGTGGGAACAAGACTCGAGCACTATTTTTATTTGGGGGAAAAGAACGCATGGGAAGACTCAACAACCCCTATGAGGAGGAAAAAAAGATAATAACCCGCCGGATCCAACACGCAGGTTGGGGGGTGGGGGTTGTTGTTTGGGGTGGGGGAAAAAGTTTTGTTGTAAAATGAAGGACGGCAAAAACTCAAGAGGCGGGCAAAAAGGGGGGTAGTGTTTCAAAAAAAAGCAAATTGGAAGGATCCGGACAAAACATTGGAATTGCGGGCGACAGGGAAAGACGACAGACCGAGAGTCGTCCAAGCGGCCCGGTTTAGCATAGAAGGAAACATCAAAAGGGGGAAAAGAAAAGAGGTCTTGCCAACTACCTACGCGGAAAAGCGGCGGAGCGTCCTAAATTACCCTCGTAAAACGGCTCGGTGAAAGGGAAAGATCAGGAAGAATACTACGTTAACAGGTTGGGTAGAGCGATCCACTAAAAAGCCGAGCGAAGGCGAATGAACCCCGACCTACATCAAAACAGAAAAAAAGGAACTGCTGGGAAAGAAGGGAAATACGCGTTTTGGAACAAAAGAAACATTCACTCCCCTGTGGGCCGGATAAGAAAAGGCAGCCTCAGAAAAAATAGAGGGAGGGGGATGGATCGATCAAGGGGGAGGAAAGTCAGGAGAGAAAAAAACCCCTCCAAAACTTCCCCCTCTGGCACGAAAAAGTGATCAACCCCGGCTCTCCACAAATGCCTCCAAACGAAAGGCAATACCATTCAATTTTCACCCCCCAGGAGTGTGAAGAGTAAATATGAAGCGAACGATGGGCTTAACGACAGAGGACAGAGCGAAAAGGGGGGGGACGAGATGCAGCCAAGAAGCGCACGAAGCACGTAAGACCTCCAAAACAAATTCAGACTATCGCCCTGGACAGTAGCAGAGGGAGGGGGAAGGGCCTGACAAAGTTCGCGCTGGCATGAGGGGTATCGGCTGTCGCACCGTCGCCGAAATCCAAGGGGGCTTATATAGCAGTAGAAGCTGAAGGAAAGGAGGGGAAGATTAAGCCTCCAAGGGAAGGCGCCCCGGCAAAGCCCGTTCGCATTAATTAGACAAAAACATAAAAACAGCAGACAAAGAAGGTGAGACAGGACGTTATAACTTGATGGAAAAAAGGCACTCGAAGAAGCCACGGCCCCATTCCGGTGAGAACATCGGAAAAGGTGAAGCCTTGAAAGTTCCTGTACCTTTCCCTCGTCGTTGGGCAATTGGCCGTTTGGACCATGAAACAGAGACACGCGATCGTGAGTCTGCGCCATCTGAGATGGCATAAACTGTTTTGGGGAAAATTCATTCCGAAGACGAAAAGGGGTGTCGAAAGCAAACCCTGGAACCCCCCGGGGATCGTATAGGCAACAACATCGGCCCAAAAATAAGGGAATAGAAAGAGACCTCAATGGGCCGCCATCGTAGGGGCGACGGGGCGTGCTTACGCGCGGAAAGTAAGGGAAGGAACATAAAACGCTGCCCCGTAGTCGGCAAAAAGCACCAAAGGCTAGAAGGAAAAGGGAAGAAACTGGAGCGATGGGGACATCTGTCTTCAGAGGGGGAGGAGAATCGTCTTACCCTTCTCGAAGTGTTTTCACCTCCCACGAGGAAAAAAGATTTAATGTGAGAGGAAATCTCGGGACAGCGGCTGGCCAGAAAGCGGCAGAGGCGTCGTCGGTCTTTGCGACAAAGGTCAGGTCAAGAAATAACTCCACAACCTTCCAAGATGGGCACCAGAGTCTGACCAAGTGATCGGGATGTCCTGGATTTTCATCGGTACCAAAAAGACGGAAACAAACGAGAAGAGGGAATCGAACGCACCAATCAAGATGTCGCTTGCAAGAGGAAATGAGAGGGAAACCTAGCCCGTGGGTCCACCGAATATACACGATACAAAGAGAAAAAAAGAACAGGATCAAATAGAAACCCGAGGTGACTCTTAAGTTTCAGGGCCTAATAAACGGCACACAAAAAAAAACCTAATATCAATGATACCTCCCCCTCGTCCGCCCTTGCACATTTCCAATGGGACGAGGCGAATCGGCCCCCCAAGACTAAACATTGTAGGGGGAAAGCAAGCACGAAGAACCACCTACTCTACTAAAAATCATTCAAAACAGAAATATCTATTCGGACAACGTAGGAGCACTAAACTAAGAAGAGTCCAAAAAAGGTCCTCTCCGAAATCCTGAACAGAGGGATCGAACACTGCTTGATTACACCACCATCACTAAAGTATTCTTTAAATCTCAACCGGGGAAGGTACAAAAAAAGAAAAAACCCAGAAAGTCAACCTCAACTTCATCCACCAGGCACCAACCTAATTCAGGTGTGAAATTCAGAAAATCATTGGTCAACAGGAAGGGACACAACCAAGATGGGGATCCGATGGGCGTGTAGAAGAAGCAGTCCAATGATCATAAGGGCACCTCCAACCATGCACATAATGGAAGGGCGAAAGGAAAGTCAGGCTGCGGATCGACACGAATGAGAATAAGCAACCGCCGTCAGAAAATGTATAGGTTCCGGGACTTGACGTTAATGGAAAAATGGGGGGAAAGGGGGGATTGGTCAAAACGACGATGATAATCTCTCGAGGGAGGCGCGAAAGGCAAAACCGAAAGAAGCTCCCAAAGCCCAGGACTTCCCTGCGCCTATAGGAACAATAAAAATTCTGAGGTAATCAGATCGCCTGACCGAAAAAAGCAGTCGCCCAGGAACGGTGGGGAACAACCGAGGCCAAACCAACAAAAAACTCGGATCCGGAACGAAATCATTGTAAAGAGAGACTACTCGGCGCAAGATCGGGAATGTGGCAAACCTATGCGCTGGGACCGCCGATTTTGCAAATCGCAGGGGAAAAACTAGGAAAGACTATAACGCACAGACGCACGAAGTGCGGCAGGCAGGTCAATGTATTCAAACAACAGTTGCTGTCGATCGATGCGGGCCAACACACGGGCTGGGAGTTCAAGCCTTTCAGACCGATACGGCGACGGAGAGGGGCGGTGAATAAACGGCTGTTCGAAGGAGGGGGTTGCTGGACAGACCGCCGACGGATGGCCGGAAGAAGGAAGAAGTTTTAGGAACAAAAAGCCGTCCGGCACAAACCCAGAACTTCACAAAAGAAAGAAATTCTTCCCACCATTTATCCATCCATGTTCAAAAATCGCCCCACCGTTATGTCCAAAAACCACGGAATTTAAAAAAAACCATCCCCGGGCTCATCCCTCCTACTTATCATTTCAAATGGCCGAGAAAAAAAAACGCAGTGCAAGAATGCATCAATGAAAGGGGGGAAGGGAAACAACTGGCCGTTTAGCAGAAGGGGGGGAGTTATGTGTTCCTTCAAAAAAGAGAATCTACAGGACCTGGAAAGGGGTTTTAGCCACTTTCATACTTATTGGCGTGCGGAAGGAGTCGGAGAACAGACTTGAAGGAGGAAATTAGTCCCACCCTCAGGAAGAAGTGTCTAGATTAATAACAGAACCTGGGCTCTTCAGAGCGACACTCATCTATCAACTCGCAGCAGGGAAAGCGAGAAAAGAAAACCAGGAGAAGACAGAGCCGACCGTGAGGATGTTCTAAGACTCCCCTGCGCGATCTCAGTATTCGACACCAAAAGGGGAAACGTGGTGTTATCGAGACGCTCTTCCCTCTAGACGATGGGAAAAAAGATCGGATAGAAAGAAAAAAAAATGGAAAGTTGAGAGTTTGCCACAACGGAAGCGCAGCACCTCTCCGATGATCAGATCTGAAGAAAGGGAGAAACCCTCGTCCCAAAAAAAACCAATATCAGCAGGGAAGAACACGCCGCCAGGGACGCGAAAAGGGAGTAGGTTCCACCACGCAATCCAAAAGCATCAATCCCATCGAACTCAACAGTTTGCTGTGAAACGGCTGCTCAGATAGGGTAGAAATCTCCAAGGGCTCTCTTAATCTGCTGTAAAGCCGGGGGCGGGGGAAAAGGGGGGGGGGGGGGGGGTGGGGGGTGTTCGACCAGCCAAAAAAGGAAAAGAAACGAACTGAATACTCCGCCGCGCGGGAGGACTAAATGATAGGAAGCGAGGAATCCTCCTCA
>Ga0179593_1317774_pt1 | contig 10119 bp, 9 predicted proteins | sample CZODoug2_1_08_16_FD_185931 | JGI IMG/M metagenome (GOLD analysis project Ga0179593, IMG submission 185931) | Vadose zone soil fungal communities from Angelo Coast Range Reserve, California, USA - CZODoug2_1_08_16fungal (PacBio error correction) | ecosystem: Environmental > Terrestrial > Soil >...
GACTTACTGAGGAAGGGAAGAGTCAACGCCAAAAGTCAGAAGTCAAGGTTGGGTGTTCCAGGGGAACAGGAAAGGATCTTCCTATGTCTCTCCAAGAGAAAGATGGGGGTTTTGGAGAGAGACTGACAGGAGACCTAACGTCGACATTCTCCTCTTAGAAGGCGAGCGAAAACAAATTATAAGCGTCAGGGTTACATGGAGGGAAAAAGGACTTAAGTTCGTCAAAAAACAATCTGACCTCAAAGCCCCGACGACAGGGGAGAATTCCTCAGAGGACGGAGTAGAAAGGTGGCGACGATGGCCGTCTTTCGCCCTAAACCTCCGGGGAAGACCTTCCATATTCCCGCGCAGGACAAGCGTCCAGAATTCCGTGCTTTTCGACAAAAACAACGACCGCAGAAGGAGCCAGTGAGAAAGACCATGACAAAAAAAACCATTAGGCAAGATTCCCTTCGTGCCCGGAGGGGAGAAATCGTGCTTGGGAACGAAAGAATAAAGGGCAGCAAAGCAATCTCTGCTGAGCGAGGGGCGCTGACTGGCAAACTCGGCATTAGTAAGGCTATAGGCTGAGTCCAACCGCCCGAAATACGCCAACGCAACGATTAAGTCAAAACCGAGCTGGCGGTACTAGAAGAAGCAGGAAAACTTATCACGTGGAAAGCAAAAACCGAAATCGGAAAAGCAGCATCCCGCTAGTGGGCAAAAAAGGCTTTCACCCGCTCAGGTTCACTTTAGATAAATGGCATAACGGGGGGGGGGCCTGCCCATCGAGTCCCTGAAGATGGAAACATCGGGACTCAAAGGCAGTAAACAGGGGGGGACGTTCGGCATAGAAAAGAAAAGGCGCAGCGACGGGCGTTACAATCGGGGGTGGGATCTTTCCGAGGGGACTCGCCCAAGACAGTGGAAAACGTGAAGCCACGTAGCAGGCCGCCGGAACTACATGAGAAGCTTCTCACAGATTCAGATGGGAGGGTCCACCGGCGGGTTTTGAAGGGAGGGGGGGAAGAGACACTGCGAAAATGAAGGTTGGAGAGGGATTTCCTCGAACGCCAACGTGTTGGTGCCACAACAAGCAACAGGAGCCCAAGCCGGAGGGAAGGATTTCATGGAAACGCCGCCAGCGCTAGAAAATACACAAGGTGAATTCAGGCTCGAAAGGGGGTCTAACGGAAACCTCAATAGCAACTACGTCCCTGGGCTAGGTGTTCAAAAAAAACCTCAACAACGTCAAAAAGGGGTGAAAAGTGGCCGTCGTTGAAGACGGTGCATTGTCGGGGGGTAACGTGACCCTAAAAGCTAGCGTAACTTCCTACGAGGGGGAGACCACACCAAGTTCCCTCGCAGGGCCCGGAATGTGAGTCAGTGGGGCCTGAAGCCGGTCCGGCTCGCCTGCTCACTATGCCATGGAAACAGGGCGGCTCGGGGAAAACCAAAAACAGCGCCGGGGAAAAAAAAACTCCATAGGGGGGTGGGCAAAAAGAAAGGCCAAGGATCAACACCACGTCGGGCCAGGGGAAAAGATCCTATCTTAGCTTGGGGGGAAAGGCCAAAATTCGCGGCGCTTAAGCTGATCGAAGGGCATTGGAAACTGAGGGGGAAAGATGACTTGCGATAACCCTGCAAAAAACGAAATTCTCTACAACCGAGGAGCCGCAAAGAGTCGCGTACTCTTCAGGGGAAGGAAATCGTAGAAAAAAAGAACCCGACTTCCGGCCCAAAACAGAGAAAAGGGTCTCGACCTAGAAACGGTCTGCCAGGTACACGGGCGGTCCAAACACTGGACGCGAAAGGGAGCCAAGCCGGACGCCGGAAAGTTCAGGGGTTACTATCCTCAGCAAGCAGGCGAGAACTACTTCGGAAGGACGATTTGCACAGGATAAAGACCCCACGAAAAAAAAGCATCTAACGCGGGGGGCGACCTTTTAGGGAAAAATTAAACCCTACCTGCGGGCGGTCATTGGAACAAGGTGCGAAGCTGGAAGCCGACAAAAAGGTCAATTGTCGCAGGAATTCTGCGCGCCCCGCTAACCAGGGCGAAGTGCCGCGCCGCAAGAAAGGGAAACATCGTCAAAAGATTCCCTATCAGGTTCCATAGGAAAGGAGTTATAGGGAAAGCATGGCCGGAAAAAGAACAACGCAAGAAGACGATAAAAGGGAAGACAGTTGAGCAGAAAGAAAGGCCGACAGACAGGGACTAACGAGTTCACGAGCCCCCGCACCGGCGTTAACCGATAAATGAGTCGGGTCATAAGGGGGAAGGGAAGACCTGATTCTCTAAATCCGCCGGACCCCGCAGCAACCTCAAAGTACATCGACAGAAACACTACCTATTGGTCAAGAAAAAATATGACAAAAAAATTGAATGGAAAATTCCTTGAAAACAAGGGCAGGTAAGGGAAGGGGGCGTAGCCGCATCTGGAAACTTACGCTGGGACCCAGAGAAAAGAACGGCCTTGCTGAGATCCCCGACGGCTGAAAAAGGGACTGCTGATCGCAACCAAACGACGGAGTATCAAGATCACCGCTATTGGGAGAGAAAAGGACCCAAGAATGAATGAAGCTTTACAATAGCAGCGACCTTCAAGAAAAAACGGATCAAAAAACAACATGCGAAGGGAAACGATTCGCCACTGACGAGATCGAGAATCAGGGGAGAAAAAGAACTTAGAAATCACAGCAAGGAACGACTTGGTCGCATAGGTACAGGGACAACAAGCATAGCTGATCCCGGCCGAGTCCAGTAGACCAACGCGAACAAGTTCGTGAGGGGGGGAAAAAAACAGGGGATCACAAAAACCCGAAGGGAAAGGAACGGACCCTCCGAGATCGGCAGAGTCAGGGGGCAGTAGGGAGCGCGGAGCCGAGCAAACGGGTGGTGGGTTCCGAAGCTGGATCCCTAAACGCCAAAAGGGAAAATTCGACGAAGCGGCGGGAACATATAGACACGACAAGGAAGGAACTAAGGGAGACAAGATCCTGTGACAATCCAATGCAACGTCCGAAAGGGGACTGAAGAGAAAACGCCACTCAACTTTAGAAACACAAAAAATGCTGGCAGTAAGGAAAGGGGCACCATCTGCCACTCGGAAAGGCGACCGGCCGCTTATTAGCGGGAAGAAGGGCAAAAACGAAGGGCAGCGAAATGGGGAGAAGAGGACCGGGCAAAGTTCCTGGGCAACACTCCCGAGGCCAAATCTTCGTTCTTCGGACCGGAGACGAGTCGTGTCTGCGACCCAAAGCAAGCAATGGAGGAAAAAAAAAGGGCCAAAAGGAGAAGTGAAAATGGGTCAGAGAAGAGGGTGCCAAGAGACCCTCGACCAGGTAGAGAAAAATCAGCGTGGCAGCAAGAACTCTTGATCTTGCCCGCGAAACGAGGGGAGTGAAAAAGGAGGGGCCTTGTAACTGGTTTTCGCGCAAACAGAAAACGGAACCGCTGTCAGGCTCAATAGTTCCCGGCTCGAGTAGGGAAGGAAGGGGGTACACCTTCCTGACACAGAAATGCTGCGCGGGCGAACGGGCTCCATCAGGCGGAAAAAAGAGATGGAAGAAACAAGCGCAGTTAAAGGGAAAAATGGGAAGGAAATGTGACCTCACTTCTGAAGAAAGGGGGGATGAAGCGGCATTGTTCTAGGGGTGACCGGTTCAAAGTGAAAGAAAATAGACCGCCACATGGAAGAGGTCAAAGCTAAAAAAAAAACGGAGTAAAAGAGGAGAATAGATGAAGGGGGGTGTTCCGGAGAAGACCGGCAGTAACTCGTAAAAAAACTCAAACGAAAGGGAGGCCTATCCGAAAAAAAACCGTCTTAAAGAAAGAGAGGAAAGGGGGGGAAAAAGGGGAAAATCAGTCCTGAAGTCTATTGGGGGAGAGAAAAAGCCTTTTTGAGGGGGCAAAGAAAAAACAAAAGGGGTGCAAAAAGTGGAAGTCAGAAAAAAAGATTCAACTTCGTGGGGAAAGGATACGGGGGGGACAAACGCGGCAGGATTCCAAGATCTAGCCGGAGGCCTGCGCAGCTCAACAAAGCTGTCGTCCTTGGAGGGGGGGAAGAAAAAACAGGAACAGCACACACCCAAAAACGGACCATTCTCGGAAGGGGATGAGAAAGCGGGGAAAAGGACAAGAAAAGGGGGCTTGTCGTCCAAAGCTTTTGCAGCTCAGACAAAATGGATTCGAAAAGTTCACGACGGGGAGAAAATCCTTTGCCTTCTCCTACGGAGGGGTGAAACTGCGTGCCGTGATTATCTTGGGTCTGGCAAAGACCAACGCAGAGGGAGGTCTCTTAAAACAAGACGAATCCATGGCAAACGCCCCTGCATGCCCAATTGAAAATGGTCGGCCAAAAACCCTTCAGCACGGGGGGAAAGAGGCACGTGCCAGCGAGTTGACAAAAGAGCAAAATCATCCTGACAAACGCGAGGGCAAAAGTTGGGGCCGGGGAGGGGCGCTGGGCAGCAACCAGCAGGCCCAAGGACGGGTATAAGCGGGAACAAGGGGGTGTCCCAGGGGGTGTTGAAGGAGCACCTGTCGACCGATTTGGAAAGGGGAAGGGCAAAGCGCGGTCGTGGGGGGGGAAACGTCGCCTTCTTGTATTTGAGAAACTCCGCCCGCCGGAAAACTTCGCCTAGAGTGTAAAGGGATGCGCGGATCCAACAAACGGTCCTGAACAAAAAAACCGTATCCGTCAAACCTTAGTAACTCAAAAAAGAACCTCAGGCCGAGAGATCGACGTTGTCCTAGACAGCTCGGTTCAGGGCGGCGGGCCTAAGCAAACAGGTAAGGGTTTCCGGGCCTGGAAATTGGATGCTCTTGGTCTAAGAACCTATCCGGAGAGAACCGGCCATTTCAGAAAAAGAAACCTGGGAGAAAGGATCAAACGAAGGGGTAAAAGTGAAAGAAATCAAAAAGGAAATGACTTGTGCTCCAGTCTCCTTGTCAACAAAGGAAAAAATCGAGCAAGTCTACGAACGCGCCAAAAGGCAGTGGAGTATTAAACGGAATCTTACCTGCAGGTCGGCTGGCGTGAAAATCATGGGGGGGGGGAAGAAAGAGGGGGGGGGATGTGGGGGGCTCCGCCTCATCCGAAATGAAAGTGGGGTCGACCGTCGAGGGTGGGGATAGCGGGAATCATTGAACAATCACAATCTCCCAACAAGGTTCGATGCGGCGAAAAAAAAAAGGTGGAAATATCAAAACCGCAAACCAGCAACTGCCTGAGGGTCATGAAGCCTGGGGGAAGGGAATGCCGAAGAAGGTCACAGACCAGGCCGGGGGTGAATGGTCTAGGACAGTTGAGGGTGGATCAGTAAAGCGGAGGGAAAGAGAGGTTCCTTAAAAAGGCTGAAAGGGGACTCCGGCAAGAACATTTTAAGGGGGGACTGGGCTCGATCACGGAGAAAGTCGGTAAAGGGCCGAAAATAAGTCGCGCCAACTGAATGAAATGGATTCAGCCTGGGATTGAAATGATCAATAGAGGCCGATGCGCTGTAATCGGGAAATGAATTAAACGGTAGGGGAATCACGACTGGCGTATGATTCGGGAGGAACCAAAAGCGCTGGCATGCTAGGTTCGACAAGGGTCGCGCGCAGCCGGAAGAGCCAGGGCCCAGATGGGAGGGAGGAAAGAGAGGTCATCGTCAAAAGGCTTTTCACGAAAAAAGGAACGGTCAACTCCAAAAAACTGGGTCGGACGCCAGGGAGAAAGGTCCAGTAACCAGATTGCTATGGCGCCCATTGGTTCGTCATTGATCAACAATTGAAAAACTAAAACATCCAAGTCCTAAAATCCAGTTGTTGTCTGGCAGAAAAAAAAAGAAAACCGCAAAATGGCCAAAACGGAAGATTGGTCGCGAGAGGGAAGTCTAGAGGTGTTGGTTGAAGCCACGCGGGGAAAAAGGGCATGGAAAAAAGGGCGACTCATTGTCACGAGCGGCGTAGGGGGGCCGGAGAGGACGTAGGGAGCGTAGAGGGAAGGGGAAAAACTCAGGTTGGGGGTCCCGCACTTGGGGGTCAAAAAAAAATACGCCACCTAGGGTATAAGGGACGCATCGGTGTGGGTAATGCGGGCAAGGTTTTATTCCGTCGAAGTAAAGGCAAAAAACGGTGCCAAAGGAACACTTACGAGCAAAAGTGGATAGCGCCTCTCAGGGGGGGGAAAGGCCGCCACAAAAACATCATCGGGGGGAAACCAATAGATCGCGGTAAGCGGGCTGGGAAAGACGGGCCTCAAAAAAACACCCAACTGGAACTAAAACTTAAGTGGGGAAGATGGTTTGTCGAGCGCCAAACGAAAAAAAGTCAGGTCGGAACGATATGCACACCGGCTTCAAAGACCAAACGTAAAGTAAAGGGAAGCGGTCAAAGGTGGTCGAACAACCTCAGTAGGGGACAGGGGGAAAGCTCAAGGAGGAGCAGCACGGAACTCATTTGCAAACACGGAGTGAACCACGTAGGGGGGGAGCAAAGCGGAACGAGTGGCTTGGGGGGGAAAAAAAGTCATACCCGGACTGAGGGGGGGGGCAAAAAAGTAGGGGGGAACGGGACAGGGTAGAAAGCCGCACATTGTGAGGGGTTCTTGGAAAATTCTAGTCTCCGAAGAAAGGGTTAAAGGCGTGGCCCATATCTCCCGAAATATAGGGGGTAGTCCCTTTCTTGTTGTGTGCCAAAAAACCTGGAGGTCTCAGGAAGATCCTGAACAATCGAGCACTTTAGAAGGTGGGTAGTCGACCAAAAAACAACCCAACCGACGAAAAAAAGGCACCCAAAACCAGAAGGACAGAACGGCCGGAAATATCTCAAAAGCTTCTTCTCATTGTAGTGGACGGGCTGGGCCACGGCTAAGGGAGAACGAACGGGCGAATTTTGGGGGGAAAAGAACAAAGGAAAACAGAGCCTCTTTAAACTACAGAAACACACTTGCGGCCGAAAACGGTTGAGAAGTAGGATGGCAAGAGCCCATGTCCTTCACTTATCAAGGAGGGGAAAGACGGGAAATGGGCAGAGGAAAAAAAAAAGGATTTCAATTGTACTCAAGGGCGCTGGCAAGTCGAAAAGAAGGCTCGGTGTGAACCAGCTCAAACAAGAACTGAACGCCGCATCGAGGAAGGGCGCAGGAAGATGGGGGGGTCTTCGATTCCCAGAAAAAAAATCTGCGGGCACATCGACGCGGGAAAAGACGGGGGGGGTTTTAAGAAGAACGAAGCAAAGGCCTGAAAGGGGGGGGACACTATCTTACTTGAGAAGGGAAGAAAGAAACGCAACCGACAGCCCCTCTAAAAAATGGTGACCAAAGCAAAATATCTCGAACAAAAAGAAAGCGACTCCACCGGCAACTTCACTAAGCACGCGTGAGCAAAGGTAACAAAGGAGGGAAAGAAACGATTCACAGGCAAACGCATCTCTCCCGCCTGAGGCAGCGTAAATGGTACAGGACGAAAGGCATTTGTCGCGCTCCAGTAAAAACCCTGGAGGGGCGATAGTCGTCTTTGCGACTTTAGGGGGAAGGCAATAAAAAAGTAAAGTAAGGAAGACCCCACAATAAGCTCATAACAGTGGCTGGTCGAAAAAAGTGGTGCGCGGAAGAGTGAATGGGGGGGACCAAAGTGCTTTTGTCCGCCCTTCCGCCAAAATTTGTGAAAAAGACTTTGTGTTCAGTTTTCCGGACACTCTCTCCGCTGGAAATAAAGCTTGGAACCGTTAACACAGAAAGAAAAAATCGAAGCAAGCGAGAAGGAAAAAGACGATTTTGACCGAGGTGAATCTCCTAGGACAAACAAGTGGCTACTAAACGAAGACCAGAAAGATACTTAGTGAAGTACAGTTAAAGGGGAAATTCTTGGGGAAACTTGTGGGCACGAAGAGACGGACCGGAGGAATGGAAATGAATCAAAAAAAAAAACAACGGAGGCTGAGGAAAGAGGAGGAAGGACTATGACCGGTCCAGAGAATCCGCCAAAAAATAAAAAAAGTTTACTGTCACGGCGGTAACTGAGATGGAGAGGTCCAGGTACAGGAGATGCTCAAGGGGTCAATAAGGATGTGATACAGGCAAAAACGAAAGACGCAGCAGGGTACAAGAGGATGGGTGCAAGAGGCGGAAGGGCGGAAGTTCTAAAAGGCGGAAACCTCGAAGAGACAAGCACTCCCCGAGACCAGGGGCGTCACTGCCATGAAACAGATCATAAATTCGCTTCGGGGTCCTGGAGAAAAGAACGCGGGGCCAATCCTCTGGGAAAGTACTGAGCTACGGAGACAGAAAACAAAAAATAACAAGCTGTAAACGCACGCCGAGACGGCCTTTTTTCATCCAGGGAGGTAAAAGCGCGGACCATGGGGCCGCCACGCAAAGATTAGGGGGAAGGGAGGGTCTGCCGCGTTTAGGTCAACAACAAACGAAATCCGGCAGGTCCGTCAAATCTCGTAGGGTCAAAACTCGGGCGCTGATTTATGGAAAGAGAGGGAACAATGGATGAGGCGAGCTGCGCATGACAACTAAGGAGGGACGCGCCTCGACGAAAAAAACCGAGCTGGGGAGGAAATCGAAGCCGAATTGCAGCCACTGATACGATGCGGCGCTGGGAAAACTAGCGGGGAAAGAATAACCACTACGGAGTTGAAACTCAGTCCGGGCGCCCGGGGGTCACATAAACGGGTTGGGACTGCCGATACAGAAAATGGGCTGGGAAAAAGGCAAAATGCAGACTTGGGCTTCGACAGAGGGAAAATCGAAAAAGGACGCGGCGACGCTGACAGGGGGGATGAGGAAGAATGGTCTCTGACCCAAGACCGAACCGTATCAAAAAAAATCGGAAAAACGATGCCCCTAACACGCTGGAATAAGAGCTTGGGTCAGGAGGGGGAGCCACCGGGCAGGGAACCGTCGGATGACCGAGAAACCTGCGAAAAAGGGGGACTTCTCATTTTACGGAATATTTGACAAAAAAAAGAAACCCACGGGGTTGGTGGCCAAAAAAACAAGCCCTTGCCCTCCCGCGCGTCTAAGGATTTATGGGAAAGAGAAGACGCTAGATACATGGCGGCGGGCTCAGAAAAGGGGGTTGGGAAAGAAAAAAAAAACTTGCCCATGAAATGGTAGATTGAAAAACGCAACAAGGAGTTTCCGGGCCCGCTCAATCATGGGGGAAGGAGGGGACCAGGAAAAGCCCGGATAATTTAACCGGAAGAAACTCGTTTGTCAAGCGAAAAAACTCGAAAACTACCGGGGGGATTGCGAGATGGCCGAAGCCTTGAATCGAAAAGCTCCAGCCATGCCGCCAGGGTAGTCTCTGGAAAACCCAACAGCGCCGAAAGGAGAAAAAAACCGCGGGGGTGGACGATTGGAGCGGCCAGTAGAAAAACCACTGCGGTAACAAGGTACGAGAATGGGTAAAGCGAGGAGGTGCGCCTGAAAAGGAATTCGCATTAAGGGGTAGAAGGATTATCTAAGTCAGGCAACAAGAAAGATAATCTAGAACCAGACGCCATGCGGCACGAAAAACAAAAGATAACCGAGTCGCGGAAGCGAGGCAAGGGAAAGGAAAGAGAAACAAGTGTGTTTCAGGGCAACACAAAGAAACGGGGGAAATATAACGAGTGGCCGGTAAAGTCCTGAAGGAAAGGGACAAAAAAACTCTGAGCCAAAACCAGCCGAAGCAAGCAAGGGGGGGCATGGGCGTGTTCAAGAAAAAAGCCGCACTGCAGGGGAGGAGATCTAGGAGAGGGGGGGCGCTGTGAAAACACCTGATCAGAAACCAACAAAGGAAAGGAGAAGGTCCACTCTGGTTCGACCGGAGCCGGATGTCCGACCGAGCTGGGAGGTTCAGCAACGAAACTATGCTGGAATGCCTAACAAGACGGAACAAAAGGGAAAAAGGTCCGAGAGCCAAAACAAAAAAGGTTCGAGAGAGGATTGCCAAAGCACAAACCGAGACAACGGGCACGGAGGACCCTAGCAGGGAAAAAGGCAAGATGAGAGGGGTATACGAATAACGCAAAAAGAATCAACTGAAATAGCTGCCGATCCTGGGAGAGACCGGCGCTACGATTCAGTCCGAGAGCTGAGAAGAGGCTCTGGACCCCTCACAGAAAATGGGGGAAGAAAAGAAGAAATTGGAGCACGGGTT
>Ga0179593_1332786_pt1 | contig 10119 bp, 10 predicted proteins | sample CZODoug2_1_08_16_FD_185931 | JGI IMG/M metagenome (GOLD analysis project Ga0179593, IMG submission 185931) | Vadose zone soil fungal communities from Angelo Coast Range Reserve, California, USA - CZODoug2_1_08_16fungal (PacBio error correction) | ecosystem: Environmental > Terrestrial > Soil >...
CATGGACAATAATCTCGATAGCAAAAGGGGACGAGAGGCAAGGGCCCGGTAATTGGGGAGGGGGAAAAAGGAAAAGGAACTTAGAAGGTGTGGGGAACGGGGGGGAAAGGTGGAGGGGAGGGAGGGGGGTCAAAAAGGAAACTCCACAATCCTTAGGAGCGCCGGGGGGAACCAAGAAGAGGTTACGCAGATAGTAGTCTCAGGGTGAAGGAGAAGGGACGATATCTCTAAAACCAGAAATCAGAAGAGCAAATAAGACTAACCGGAAACTTGGAAGCATCAGAGGGCACTTTTCACATTTTCTAGGCGAAGAGGTCCCAGACATCTGGGGGGGGGGAAAGGGAGTTGGTTGAGAAGAACAAACTCTGCAGGCATCCTGAGTGATGGGGAATTGCAGGGGAATCCAAAACAAAAAAAAAATTCCGGTCGGACGGAAATGTTCGGGTGGAGTTCGGGTTGTTGAAAGGTCAGACAACGCACACTAGGGGATAGGGAGGGAGCAAGGGGAAGGAGGTGACCCACTTTAAATTGAATGGGCACAAAAGTGACTTATAGAAAAAAAGATTACGAATTCAAGTGAAGGAGAAATGGAAAAGAAAACGATCTGGGAAGAACGCAACTGGGGTGGAGAGGAGGGGGGGGAAAAAAGGAAAATAGGAGAGAGAAGGCAATAACGAAAAAAAAAGAATCGAGAAGAGCGTAAGGCACATCGCAAAAAAGACTGAACCTACAAACATGCAGCGAAATAGAGAGTGACTTTAAGTCGCGGTCGCTGGACGAAAGTAAATCTTCTCATGGGACCTAGTCCCGCGGAAGCGAAAGCAGAGTGGGACCAGGCTCAAGTGATGAAAAAAACGCATTTCCTGGAGGGGACTATATCACAACAACAAAGAGGGAAGGAAGGGGATGGCCATCAAAAATTTCCTGGGGTCTACGGGGCGCATGTTTTCCGTGAGGAAAAGATACATGGAAAAGGGGTCCGAGCTCTTAATTCTATCGCACGGAAAGAATTAAAGGTCGCTGTTGCAGGTCCAAACAGGGGATGCGGTTGCCGAGGGCAAAAAAGCTGGGGAGGCGACTAGAAGGTAAATCGTAATTTAATCAAAGATATGCCTCGTCGTGATTGTGGGGGGAAGGGTACCGCAGTTACCTTAAAGAAGAGGAAGGAAGGAATATGTGTTCATGGGCGTCGGTACGGCAAAGGTAAAGAATGGGAAAGTGGTGAAACCAAGACTTCCTGAAAGGGTGTAAGAAGAAGACAAGGGGGAAGCGAAAAAGCTTTGCGCCAGGGGAACGTGGGCCAAAAAGGGAAAGGAATAACCTCTCACGGGAAGAAAGCAAGAAGAAGGTGGACCTGGTCTAAAGACATGATCAAGGAAAAGGTAGTAGGGAAAGAGGGGGACGAGGAATCCCAACTCATGGCGTAGGAGGAAGGAGACTTAAAGAGAGGGATCGACCAAGCTGGGCACCGGGGAGGGACCTTCTATTTGGGGGGGCGAGGCGAAAGAATGGGTTAGGAAAGGAAGGGAAGTACGACTCATAAGGAAGAGTATCTTCAACTACTTCTGGAAAATCCACCTGAGGAGGGCCTGGGGGCTGGGGATGGGGAAAACCGGATGGAAGGGGAATCAAACGGTCTGAAGGGGGGATGTAGGCCAAGAAGGGGGGACCTGACTTATGCGCGAAAGGGTTCTATCTAGTGAGCCTGACAACGGGAAAAATCAAAGGAAACTTTACCTGCGGGGGGGTGTAGGTAACAGGGCCAGAGTGGTGGAAGGGGACTAGCCAAACCAGAAAACCGCCATCAGGCCAGAAAGAAGCATGGCGAGACCTGGTGAAAAAGAGGGTAAGGGGAGCAGGGGAAAAGACATCAGGCCTCTAGTATAAAAACCGGTGGTAAGGTTGGAAACCTGTAAGCAAGAAAGGGGAAAGGGTTGGCCAGGGCGCACGTGCACAAACGGGAGGTCGTCGGAAGACCGGAGAAAAAAATAGGGGGGGGGGGGGGAAAAGTCAGGCATTACTGTTTGGGGGGGGACAGGAAGAGGATAAGTTTTCACAGCATAACTCTATTTTAGGGCCGGCGATGAAAGGAAATTGAGTTCGGGAAGGGAGGAGGGAAAAAACTAAACCCGTTTGGGTCTATTGGGGTCAGAGTCAAGAGGAGGATTGCAGCAACGTGAGCGGGAGTGAAAGTAAAAAGGGGGAAGCATGCATAACCAAAGACCTTTAAAATTGGGGGAAAAGGGAAACGAGGAGCGAAGGTTGGGGGAACGAAACGCAGCGATTTTTGTCGAAATCCAACGTCAAAGTTCGACCCGGCTAGGAAGGTCTTTTGCGTCGGAGGAGATGAAAAGGAGAAAAAAAGCGCAGTGTTGGGAAAAAGAGGTTCTCCAAGGCAGAGATGTGGACAAAAAGGAAGATCAAGAGCATTTCGGGAGACAAAAGAGAAAGGGAAAATGAGCTGCTCGAGCTACGGCAGGGGGGAAAAACACACTCCTGGGATGCGGACTGGAGAAAAGAGGGCGGACGAGGAAAATGAAAGACAGAGAACCGAAAGAGAATCCAAAGCCCTTTCATTAACTTTTAAGAGGACCGGAACATGACTCGAGAACAACAACAGGCTAGGGGCGTCAAGGTCTCTTCAACTCCATTATCCATCGCGGGTCGCCGCGATACGCAGGGGGGCGCGTCACGCCCAAAGAAAAAAGGGGGCGGCCATACCCTGCTCCTTGGGAAGCCAAACAAAGACACGGGAGACCCAACGAATCAACATCCGATGCCAGAGAAGGGGATCTCGAGGAAAGGAATCTATCATGACGGGAAGAAGGGGGAAAGAAAAAGGGGGAAAAAAAAAAAAAGAGGGGGGGGGAGGACAACCTTCGCTCCTTAACAAATCAAAAATGGACGGATAACGAACGAAAGGGGGGGAAAAACACGAACCAGGGTTCAATGGAATGGCTTACAAAATTTAAGGACCCCGGATCTCGAGGGAGGGTATTTTCGGCCGCCTAGTATGCAAGGCATAAATTGGGGGAAAATAAGGGGTGGACCCGGGCCCCGAAAGAAGGAATCTCCGCTGTGAGGGAGGAGGGGGGGGGGGGGCCACAACATCCTCTGGAGGAAAGAAAAACGCTTCGCCTAGCCGGGGGAGGGGACATGTAGAAACCTAGAAAATATAGAAAGGGAACCGTTCAGACCTAATCAATTTCCCGGTGTCGAAAAAGGGGGAAAAAAGCCCTTTTTTGGAAATACGATGCGTTTCTGGGAAGGAAAGAGAAAAAAAGCCTTCCGCGACGCCAGTTTGCTGCCAAGAATATTTTTACTCATATAAGATCGGCCAGGGGATACGAAAAAGGAAAAACCATGGGAAAGGGAGGCAAAAAAGCCCACATAAGCCCTGTACTTACCCGTGCCAGCCAGGAAAAAAAAAGTCAGGCTGAAGAATAGGGGGGGGGTTGGGGTCATCGCGGGTACATGGGAAAAGAACGAAGGTGGTGGGGAAGAAATAAAACTCGATCAATCATGTTGAAGGAGATTATGGGGGCGATAAAAAAGTGACACTGCATTGACGGAGGGCGGGGAAAGAGTTGAAGTGGAAGGGTGTTGCACGTTCAAATCGGAGGACAACGCGAGGAATCGGCGAAAAGAAGGGGTGGAACAAATGTGCAGGAGATTTTTGGGGGGTTAAAAAAAGGTCGGGTTAGTGTAACGAAGGTATAGAAACGAACAAAAGAAGGCAGGGGGAAGGTGGTAAACTTACCGTGGAGGAGAAAAGGAACCAAAAATGGGGAAGGGAAAAAGGGGTCTCGGAGGCCGAGAGTAGTGGGGCCAGATCTCAATTACGAATGACCAAGAGAGCATGAAAGGGTCACCTCGCCCAGAGCCGGGAAACGGGGTAAACAAGCTACCCTCCTGTCTCGGGAAGTGACGGGGCAGCTTCTCGGACAGAAGGGGGGGAAGCGGCGCGAAATCACGGCAACCTGAGAAGCAAAAAAGACAGATGAGGTGGAATCTATTTCCACACAAAAGGTAATGGGAAAAGAAGAGAACGGGGGGTCATCCTCTCCTTTTTCAAAGCAACGAAGCGGCGTTCGGTCCGGAAAAGGAAAATCCGCGGAAGGAAAGGCTCTTGACCGGGGACTCTGTCATGTGAGTCGGTGCAGGGGCTCACCGCTTCATCTCGAAGGGGGTGCGATCTCTGAAGACCGTACCCTCGAGAGAAGGGTTCCGTGGAACCGGGGGAGAACCAAGTTCTTTAGAAGTCCAGGATTAATAATATTTGGCAGGGGGAGGGAGAACTGTAAGAGGGGGAAGGGGGTCAAACAACTACTGAAGGAAGGGGCCCAGGCGATCAGAAAAAAAGAAACGGTTTGCGCAAGAGTTGACGTGCAAAAAAAGTAAATTCCAGAACCGAAGGGTAAAGAATAAAGATTAACTTTCAACAACATAAGAAAAAGAAAGAATGGGATTGCAAAGTGGCGAGTCTGGCAAACAAGCATCGCGATCATTCAGAGTCACGCGATGAAATTTAAACCGCGACAAGGGAGGGGAAGTAGGAAGCTTATTTGTGCGGGACTAAAAAGCATGGGGGTAAATGCGCTCTTTCAGGGCAGGAGACTAGTAGGATAACAAAGGGGGGGGCGAAAAAACAGGCGCAGGCAGGGGGGCGTGATGTGGGACCTAAAAATGACGACGGGAAGAGGACAAACGGCTTTCGTTTTACTTAGGGGAGGGGCAAGAAGGAGGACTCAAATGGGCTATCGAGATTATGCCTTACTATAGGAGGGTGCGCCGGGAAAAGAGGGGGGCGACTCGACGGACGGGAGGGGGAGCAAAAAAGGTATTTTTTTACGAAACGAGCCAACACGCCGCCAGCCCAGGGGGAAGAGGAAAAAAAAAAAGGGTAACCCGGAATACGCAACATGGGAGTGAAGCAAATATGGCCGCGAGGATAACCCGGGGTAAGGCTTGGGGGGGGAAGACAGAAGGGATGAAAGGGTTTCGGTGGCAAGGGCGAACGGGTTCACGAAGGCACCCTAAGGAAGGAAAAAAAGGGTGGGTTTTCAGGCGCGAAGGCAGGCGAAAAAAAGGAAAGGGGGGGGGGGTCGAGGCAGCTGATAAGGAGTTTGCCCTCCGGAAGCAGAGCTGGAAGGAAAAAGTTCAAAGCTTGCATTGAGGGGAGAGGGGGGGAAACCAGGGTTCTGTATTTTCAGACCGATGAAGATGGAGCAGTGTAGGAAGGGGAACTCTCGGCGGGAAAGGGCTGTATAAGGCTCTACCCCCGAACTGGAGGAATGTCCTGGACGTATCGCGAACGCAGAGAGCGGGGGTGTTTCGGTTAGAGAGAGATTGTGCGGAAATCCATCTCGGGAAAAAAAAAAGGCTACGATAGGTAGGGGACTGTAGCATGGTCGCGGTGGATCCTGGTGGGGTAACTGGGGGGGGTGTGTGGGGGGTGAAGGACGCATTTAGCAGTCCAGAAAAGGCGAGAATCTATCAGTGCGATGGAACATCGATACAAAACACAGGAGGAAAAGAGATGTGACTGCGCGAGAAGAAAGTCATGTGTTTGCCAACGAAACGGAGGGGCAGGAGAAATGCTCAAAAGGAACCAAAAAAAGCGACAAAGGATAAAGACTATCTCAGCCTTGGCATAGGTGGCGAAGGAGGGAAGCCCAAAAAGAGGGGCTCGTACTTACACAACATCTCGATAGCGGAAAGGGGGAGAGTCGGCAAAAACCATTCTCACATGGGCGGCCGGGTCGCCGAGCGGAAACCTCGAACGACCCAAAGCAGCAACTTCTTCATGGGAAAAAACATCTTGAATCAAGGAGAAAAAAAAAGGCAGTGTTCGACCCAACGAAGACAAGAAGCCAAAGTAAAAGAACTGTGAAGGTCGACGCAATCAAAAATAGAGAGGAAAAAAAATATCCAGAATGAAGAAAAAAACAGGCAGTGTCGCCCTTCCTGGAGGAGAAGAAGGGAAGTAGGGAAGCAAGAAAGGAAGGGCCGGCCGAAACCTGGGTTAATCAATGGGCGTCCACAAGGGTCCAAAACCGGATTACCGGGCTTATAAGAAAAGGGGGTGAGGGCTCCTCCCTCCATGGAACCAGAGGAGGGTCCAGATTTGGTGGGTACAAAAAATCTCAATGCTATCGGAAAGAGGGAGGGGAACCGGGGTTGTGGCTCGTAGTCAACAGAATCTGAAGGGGGGAAGAAAAAGGCGAGCCGGGGTCATTTAATAGGTCGGGAGACCCTCGGCAAAGGGAAGAAAGCGACTAGCCATTGCGCCAATAAGGATTCAAAAACTGTGGGCTGACAACGTCGGGAAAAAGTTGTGTAAGAGAATAAGTCTTCGGGGGGGGGGGGGGGAGAGAAACGCAACCAGCCTTCGACCGCAGAACACGAATATGGTTAACTGCATTCTAACGTCCTGACTAGGGGAAAAGAGAAAAAAACATGGCTTGGGTTCGTACAAACGAAAAATAATCAAACCAATTACAGCCAATGTTCGGGAAACGGCCACAGAAGATGGTACTCTTTCTATTTCCCTCATAAAGGATGGGAGGAATCTCCACAAACGGTCAAATAGACTGGGAAAAGTCTATATATTTGCGACTAAAGAAAATAAGTAAGGGCTGAATGAAGAGGGTTTTCTATTGTATTTTCCTTGAACGTTTTTTGAGCGCCGCAAGAGAGGAGAAGGTAAGAAGTCCTTGAGGGAAATCAAAAGGTCGGGTTGACCCACTGGGGGTAGCCCCTGCATTATAGAAAAAAAACAGAAATTACGTAATTTCATTGAAAGAGGAAAGGGAGGCGAGGAAAATCAAGAAGAGGAGAGGCTCTTAACTGTTCACCGAGGAGATTACTAATCTCAGATAGAAAGAAACACTCGCCACAGAAAATGAAACCTGACGTCTAACCGGGGCAAAAAAATCGACCGGGTTGACTGACACGGGGAAACTGATGGAAAAAAGAGTAGGTACCGAACTTTAAACGGAAACCCGAAAGTCAACCGCGATTAGGGAACACACCAAAAGGGGAAAAGGGAGATCAAAAACAACGGAAAGGGGAGCTTTGAAGAAGGGACCCTTTCATACCTTGCGCAGAAGGGATCGCGGCCGAGGACCATGGCGGGAAAAGCAACACAGATTCGATCAAAGACCGAAGAAAGTCAAAGGTTGAAGGGGAAGAGAGGTTGATTTGGAGATGTGCTCAAAAGGGGAGGAATTCTCGATACTGGGGATATGAGGGATTGGGGGATCTCGAAGGCAGTCACAGCGGGAAAGCGACGGGGGGTGTTCCTTTAACAGAAATTAACTGTAGAAAGCCACTGAATTACGTATATGTTCAGTGAAAAAACTAAGATCATAAAAACGGCCAAAGACAAGGTAAAGGGGGACAAAAAGTGAAAGGAAATTTGGGAGGAAAAAAGCAAGCCGATCCCCGAGAAAGAGGCGCCGATTTGACGTAAACAAAAAGGAAAAAGATAAACTCGAAATAAAAATCCGAATGAAGGGAAGGAAACATAGAAAAGGGAAAATCCTTATTATTGACAAAGGGGTGAGGGGAAAAAAAAAATAATCAGCTGCTAGGGCTGAGGAGAGGACTCCCACGTGAAGGGGAAAAAAAAACTGCTGGACGGGAAGGACGGGCTTAGGGGGGAGGAAGGGACGGAGAATGGGGGGGGGGGGGAAAAGAAGTTGGCATCCAGCGCAGAGTATCAGAGAAGTCAACTCGGCTTGAAGCCAACGCTTAGCGAAGGATTGGCGTGGATTGGGGGAAAGTAAAGAAGAAAGGAAAAAAAGGAAAAACAAACTCTTACTTGTGAAGGGGTAGCCAATACCGGGGGGGGAAAAAAAAAGGGAGTGCGCGCAAGGGCTCTCGATAGGAGTGACTGAAAGAAGAGGGGAAAAAGGACGAGTAAACGGCTTCGACGAGCGGGGAATGTGACTTCCGAAGGATGGAAAGCCCACACAAGCCGACGAGCTGCCATTGCAAGAGAGAGGGAGCGGGTACCAAGAGCAAGGAATCCTGAGACGTAAAAAAGGTTCAGGCTCCGTAAATCAGGAAGAGCGGAAGCACGTGTACACCGTTTGTAAAAGGAAAACCAAGGAACCCTTTTTCTGAAAACGGAGGAAAAAGGGGAGAGGCGTTCCGAAAAGAAGATTGGGTTCACAGTCAAGAAGGCAGGGGGAGAAAATCGGGTTTGGGGACGGGGGGTAGAGGCTTTATAAGAGTTTGGGGCAGAAAAAAAAAGGGGGCAGCAACAGAGAGGAAGGGGAGAGGAGTCTTTTTTTTCGAACTTTGGAGAAAAGGGTAGAGAATTGGAGAAGCGGAAGGTCTGAAGAAAAAGGAGGAGTTATCCTAAGGTCGGTAATTGGGTCTGTCAAAAAAAGACCGAATGGAGAATTTAGTGGGAAGAAAAAAAGGTCTAGGATCGGGGAAGAGGGGTGGGGTCATGAAAATATCTCACTGGGTGACGGGACAAGCTCTTAAAGTTCTAAAAAAAAATTCTTTGTCGGGAATAACAAAATTCTCTTCTGCATTGGCTGCCAGCAAACGTTTTTAGCAGGGGGCAAGAAACCGCTGAGGGGGGGGGGAAAAAACCGAGATCTATCATTGCTAGACATAGAAATAGGAGGAAAGAGAGGAGGGGGAAGCACTGCTAATCGGGGAAATGGTGGGCCAAAACGACGCCTGTAAAGGCAACGGATAAAGACTGCAAACTGCTTCGGCCGTCAAAAAGAAAAAGGAAGGGCAGAGACGAATATATAAAGTTTCAAATTACCTTGGGGGACGAACCGGAAAAAAATCCTGAGCGAGGAAAGAAAACACACTCGCTAAAATCTGCAGCCCTTCTCCAGTGGGTCTGCCAATTTTCGCCGGCGAGAGAAAGGGCGTAAGAAAAGATAAACTGGGATCTTCAAGACCCGATACCAGATTCACGGACCAGCAAGAGGGGAAAGAAAGAAAACGAATCCCATACGCAGCAGGGCACATCTAAGTGGGTAATCTACTCCTCAGTATAAGAGGAGAAAACTCTTCCAGCCGGAAAAAAAACCAAAACTGTCATTGGAAAATGAGGCAACAAAATCTTTTCCTCTTGGGGATAAATCACGGTTAAAAAGAAAAAAAACAAACCCGGGTTCAGACTGGATCTCCAAATTGTTGGAAAAAGGTATTAACAACGGGAGGAAAATGTATCGGAGCAGAAAGACAGGAAATTCCATACTTTCTTAAAGGTGAAGAGTGGGGGAAAGGTACCGGGTGCGCTCGAAAGGCGTAACCTGCGCGAGGCTGAAGGGTTGGAGGCCCAAAAAAGAGGAACCAATTCGCCTAAAGCAAGGGGAGTTCTGTAGACACAAGAAGATCGTCAGTAAAGAAGTCTGAAAAAAAAAATGGAAGAAAATTGCAGACAAAAATGGAAAGGTAGGGGAGAAAGCAAACTGTCACCGCGGAAAAGGGGTAAGAGCCAGAACGGAGGGGTTTCGGGGGAAAATTAAATCAAAAAAAAGGAAAAAAAGCATGTCGAGCAGCCGGGGGGACTTAACTCAGTAAAAAGAAGAAGAGAGGGCTTTGCTCTCTAAATAGAGAATACACAGGGAGGTTCGACCGCAAAAAGACTTTACTTCCCAAAAAAGGGGCAGCGCGAGGATTTAAAATGATTAGATTGGGGGGGGAAAGAAAAGCCGAAATATAGGGGGGGATTCATACGACGAGAAAGAGAAACGATCCCTTAATTCGGGACGGGAGGGAATATTGAAAAAGGAAGGGAGGTTCGGTTCTATTTTAGGTCCGGGGGGGGGGGCAAAGTTCAATCGAAAAACGCCGCGGATCGGCTCGCCTGTGGTTAGGAAAAAATTGCATTAAGTCTGGGGGGAAAACACTTAAATTGAGGCCAGCGGGGTCCATTCACCGTGACGTGAAAGTACAAGGGAGAAACTTTAACGAGGGGAAGGAAAAAAAAAAAAAGGAAGGGGAGTCGAACGTAGTCACGAGCGTCAAATGAAAGGAAAAATGGGGCAGGAAAGCGTTTGAACACCGGAAGAAACCACAACAAGGAAGGGGAGAAAAAAACAGAAGAAAAGAATCTTTCTCTAGAATTCAGCGGCGGGG
>Ga0179593_1342255_pt1 | contig 10119 bp, 14 predicted proteins | sample CZODoug2_1_08_16_FD_185931 | JGI IMG/M metagenome (GOLD analysis project Ga0179593, IMG submission 185931) | Vadose zone soil fungal communities from Angelo Coast Range Reserve, California, USA - CZODoug2_1_08_16fungal (PacBio error correction) | ecosystem: Environmental > Terrestrial > Soil >...
ATAAGAAAGGAACGGAAAAGAAGAGTTCTGGAAGGAGAAGGAAATGAATAAGGCGGGGGGGAAAAGGGCCTTACTGGGAAAAGGTCCGGAAAAATGGATAATGAAATGTTAATTTATTCCAGACACTTCGGTAGGAAGTGGAGGGGAATGGGGGGTTAGACAGTTAAAAAGTGGATTAAAGGAAGGGAGAGTCGCAAAGGCGAAAAAAAAAACACACCGACCGCCGCGTAGGGTCCCAATCGCGGTCACGGCCCAACGGTCAGGACTCCTAAAGCCCTTCTGACGTCTAGCAAAACAGGAAAAAAGGAAGCACAGAAAGCAGTCTTTTAAGAAAACCCAAAAGCGTAAAGGACGAGGAAGAGAATAGAAATGTTCAGGTGTAAAGGAGAGAAAAAACGAAACAAACCCGGGATAGAAAAGAGAGGGAGCGCTGTCTATCTAAAAGAAAATACCAGCAGCGGCAAACTAGCTCTCCGATTGAATTCCAAGACGAAGGGAAAAAAAAGAACCAAGTCAAACGCGAACCTGTGGACAGAAAGGGGAACTAAGCAGAAGCAGCGGATGACCTGACACCTCGGGGCGACACTCAAGCAAGGAAACACAAACGAGAATCCGACGGCAGATGACCAAAAAATAGTCCGAGCCGGAAAGGGCAAGAGAGTTCGAAAATGAGTCGAGGGAGACCGGTCACGAAGTGATAAGAGGGGAAAACTTTCCTCGTAAGGGGAAAATTAGGTGACAAAAAGATGGACCTTGCCAAAATGTAGCCAAACCAACATAAAAAATTCCAGGGCGAAGGGAAGGGACTTTCCCCGAAAAGGGGGGGATGTCTTTCGAGGCACACGCCGCGAGGGAAGATAAATCGGGGGAGGGGCGATCCTCGCACATGTAAGAAAAAAGTAGAGGGATTTCAAAGGAGAAAAAAGTAAAGAATTCGAATAGAACGTTTAAGCAAGAAAAAAAATGCGGGAATGCTCGCGCATGGTAAAGGACAGGATTCCTGGCTCTACGGTGCCATGCCAACCAGGTTACGCACAGGAACAGCGGAGGAGCCGGGGAAAGAGCGTTAATGTCTGGCAGCCACAAGTGGCCGAGGACAAAAAAGACCTAACCTTAAAAGCAGTGGGGGAAAGAACACTGAGAACTGCAAACCCAGAGGGATCGCAGCCTCCTCACAGGGAGTACGGCCCACTCCAAGAAAAGTCGAACCGCCTCCGCGGAGAAGATATTTATCCAAGGCGTCAACCCCGTGGAGAGCATACATGAAGACCTGACTGTAGTAGCGTAGGGAAAGATTGAATCCTTCACGGGGGGACTCTTCCAAACCTTCTTTCAAACTAAAACTGAAGTCAAAAAGCGAAACTACTATAAAAAGGAGACATCGTCGGGAGAAGCACAGCCTTCGCATCGAAGGCGTGAACAAAACCCCCCTTTGAGGACGAAAGATACCGCCAAAGGGCCAAGGGGACCTTAAAAAGAAACAAAAGAAGAAACACGCGGGGGCGAGGAGGGTATGGGGGGAAGGTCCTCGGGCTCATCAAAAAAACAGGAAAGAAACTAAACCACCGGGCTTCAGGAACAAAAAAAACAAGCGGAACAACCGTCGTAAAGGGACTGCCAAACGCGATCAAAAAGGCCGCATTGAGTGCTGGTAAAGAGGGCCTCTAGACTGGACGCATTATTTCCTCGACAAGGGCACTCGGAGCGGGAAACCTGAACAGAAACAATCAGCATAAAGGGGCGCAACAGTCGCCGAGGATAACGACCAAGGGAAGATCCAGCTCCCTTACGAAAACCAAGAAAAAAGAGGCGAGGGGTTGGCCCCCTATGGCGCGCGAGGGTGGCTGATACGAGTGGTCTTAGACCAGGGGAAATCAGCCCAAGGGGACTCTGCCAAAACACCTTCATAGAGCGAAAAAACATCAGAGCAGCCGAATGGCAGCCGGAGACTCGAAAACGAGCTATGAGTTAAGCATACGTTGGAAAAAAAACTAAAGTCCCTGGAGTACCTCCCTTAGGCGAACCCCAAAATTCCTTTATCAGCGCGACCAGTCAGGTAAAGCCAACAGCAAGAAAGGACCAACCGCAGTGCGCACGAAAAAAAACGCCTCGTGTCATCACAGAGCATAAAAAGAAGAGGGGAAAACCAACAGAAAAGGAAGAACAAGGCGCAAAAGTACCTATGAAAGAGCTGCCACACAAAACAAGAAAAAACGAAAAACGATGCTCTAGAAAACGCTGGAACGAGAACTACTAACCAAAAGAGGAACACAGGACTCGATGGAAGGGGTCACGAACGGTCAAAAACGCAAGGGCGAAAAATGGACTCCGACAATCTTTCATCGATAACAGGTCGAAAAGGCTCTACGAAATGATCAGTACAAAGACCCAGGTCCACAAAACCCTGCTGAGCAGCACGGCCTGGTGACGGGTCCACATAAAAAGAGAAAAAAGAAAAAAGGTACGGAACCGGACCAGACGCTTACCAAACCAAAAAAAACGTGTGACCTACGAAAAACCTTGAAAAAACATCTGCCCACCCAGGGGACGCAAGTCCCAGCTCTCATTCCAGTGCAGGCAAGGACAACCGAGTATCAGGGAGGGTGAAGAATAAACCGAAAAAAAGACGGAGAAAGAGGTCAAGCGAAGGGAGCAGAGCCGTTGCCGGCAGACGGCACAGAGGGAACCGGGATTGAAGCTAGCCATTTGGGAAGTAATGATTTCTCACCAGGGAAACCGATACAAGCGGGGGGGAACATATGGGAAAGGAACGGAGGGAAACCTGGCCGCGACGCAGCAACAGAACGCACAAACAGACCTTGACATAAAAAGGAAAGTAACTCCCACATCTCATCAGAGGGGTCAACAATAAGACACGCGGCCTGAGACGTACACAACACGGAATGCTACGGTGTAAGATGCTAAACCACGACAGGGAGTTGGAGCGAGTGAAGTGCACAGGAGTTTGGCAAGGGGGGGCGTAGGGGGCGATAGGAGTGAGGAGGGGGACAAGGTGGAAAGATTTGCGGGGTCGGGCGGTGGGAGGTGGTACAAAAGGCGCAGCGGAAAGAGTGGGGGGTTGGGGCAGTCGGGGGAACTTCCCCAAGAGAGAAGGTCCAGAGGGGTGGGCGAGGTGGATAGGCAATCACTCGGATCGCAGTGAGCACTGCTCCAGTTTTCTCCTATTCACATGGAAAGGCGAAACCGCGAAAGGATCGGGACAAAAAAATCGGTCAGGCGATCCGAAGTTCCACACAGAATCAGACATATGGTGACAGCGGGCAAAACTGAGTCGATCAAACAACAACCCCTTATGGGGAGGATTAAAAAAAGGAAGAAAATAGGTGTTGGGAAAAGGAGTAAAAAGCGGAGGAAGATTAGGCTGGGGAACAAGGTGGGGAAGGAAGAAAGAGCTCGGAGAAACCTTCGTCCTTTTAAGAAGCTGGAGGTAGTGACGACAACGGGACAACGAAGTAGACAAGATGGAAGGGAGGAAACCCACCATCGGGGGCCAAAAATTGGTCGGGACTGATTCCATTCCAAACGACAGGGGGGAAAACACTCCGATCCGGAGCGCTGGACATACTTTAAACAATCAACGAAACAGCACAGAATCGAAATATTCACAAAAAGCAAACGAACTCTCTCAACTACTAAACAACAAGGAAAATCATTTTAAGTCACAGAAAGGGAATGTCGAGATTGGTGGGGAAAAGATGAGGCTTCGTCGCCAGTGGGGGGGCACGTGGTGGTGCGACCCAAAAAAACAGGCCGCGGTCTTCTGAACACGCACTGCTGCGCTGGCGATGGGAAAATGGGATGAAAATGGGAGGTTGTGAGGAACGCGGGAGCGGGGAATGCAGGGAAACACTCCAGGGATTGAAGAGTGTAAAAACCACCCATCATTTCCTTTTGCAGGTTGGACGGTGGGGCTGTCAATGTCCTCTGAAGGTCCAAGCCAAAAGGAAAAAGGAGGGCCGGGACCAGCCCACTGAAAGCTACAAGAACGATAGTAAGGTAGGCAACCAACGGGCCGCGGATGGAAGAGGAGGAACGAGCGGTTTGGCAACTTAACCTGGTACAGGTCTCCGGCCGGGACTTTTCACAACGGGGGGAATCTCGTGAATCTCGGGTGAGAGGGGGAGAAAGGGCAGAAAAAAGGATGAAGCGGCATTGGGGCCGTGCAGTCCCCAGGTGGAGCGAAATACGCTAAAACGTTGGCCGATTGTGAAAGCAAAAGCAGGAAGGGAAAATGAGAGTTAAAAGCGGGTCGGGGCGTACGAGATGCGGGGAGGGCGGGCGACCTGTTCAGCGCTAAGTAGAAGGAGAAAGAAAGGGGGGTTCGCCATGTATGAGTCGCGGAAAAGCATTCGGGAGGCCTTTTCCGGGCGTAGGGGAGAGGGGAGACCAGGGAAGAGGGGGAGGGGTCTGTTCAAGGCTCCGTGTCTTTGGCGCGCTATGGGGAAGAGAGGGGTCGGAGGTGCATACTTGGTCTTTGGTTCTCATAAGCTGGTCTGATAGGAAGCTGGCTGATTCAAACGGAAGGGTCTTAAGGAGGGAAATGCGGGGGCCAACTCAGGGCGACGAACGGGTGGACTTTTCCAAGAACAAGAAATGCTCAAGGAGGGGGCGAAATCGCGGAGAGGAAGAAAAATACTGGTAGGCGGAGGAACTAAAGGAGCCGATGCTTAGACTGCGCGAGAAGCTGAAATCTTGAATTGCACTGCCTCGTGGGGGGGAACATCCAAACCGGGCACTTTCGGTTATCAAGTCGATTCATTTGGGGTTGCAAAGCGAAGAGGGGGGCGGAGTCAAGGGCAAAAGAGGAAAAAAGAGGGGAGCCGGGCGAGAACACATGCGATGAAAGTAGGGGGTGGGCACCATCCTCTTCGACGACGTTATCTAAAAACTCACAGCTTTGAGTAGCAGAGGGAGATCTAAACGTTATGCGGGGGTATCGGACAAGGTCCAGGAGAAAAGTCGTAGACATCAGGAGGGATGAAGCGGAAGGCGTGAATAAGCAACTTCTTCAAACTGTGAATAAATCGTGTGCGAAGGGACTCCGGCGGGTAAAAAAGTCTTCGGGGGATAGGGAAGGGGGGGAGGGACGGGGTGAAGTTTCTTGGAAGGTGTGTTTGGAGAGAGTGAGGCAAGAAAGGAAGAGCCCAGCGGATGATCGTGTTTTTTGGGGGTAGGGGACTGGGGGTACATTTCTCTTACTCCTGCAAGGGGGGGTGGTCAAAAAGTGGTGGGCCTACTATGGAAGAAAAACATCTACGGGAGCAGAGAGAGGGAGAGCGCAGGTCGTCATTGAAGAGCGATAAAAGAGGTACTTTGGAATTTACTTACATCTTGAAAAGAGGCGACGGACCAAGCTATGTAAAGTGTTAGGCCGTGAAATAAGAAAAGAAAGCAAAACGGCGGCGGCGTTCATTTCTGTTGGACGGTTAGACGCCCTGGGGATGAAAGGAGACCTAGGGGGGGGGAGGGCCGGAAGGGGAGGGACAAATGGAGTACATGGGTTACGGCCAGCGGGCCCAGACTGGGGCGAAAAAAAGCCGCGGGCCGATGGACCCGGCAAGTGCAAAAGTCTAAAGGCCGTTGGAAACAAGTGCAGAGCAGGACTCGCATGGAACCCGGGAGGAAAAAGAATTTACGCTCCTTGTTGGTATCGGGAAATGTCACGTTCGAAGAAAAAAGTAAGGGACGTTGCGCTTTGGAATGAAGTACAGGGGGGGGGGGTGACACTGGAAAACGCCGGAAAGTTACGCGGCTGTCTTTGGGAAAAAACCCGGCGGGAAGTGGCAAAAGCGACAGCAAAGGAAGGTACAAATGCGAAGGGCCAGTCTAACCGGGGATTATGAGTAGGAGAACTGGGGCCACAGAAATTCGGAAAAGAAGATCCTATCCCGAACTGAAGGGGGGCGTCACAAAAAGTGTAAATAAGCGGAAAAAACAGGAAGAGGATCAGCATCACTCAAAGCCAAGAAGAAAACAAAACAACCCACAACACCAAAAACACCAAAAAAAAAAAAACCCCAACAAAAAAAAAAAAAAAAAAAGAAAAAACAACAAAATAATTGCACTGCCTTAGACGCGTGGTCAAGAGACCGGGTCAGGCTTCTTAAAAGGTGGAGGGAAGGGGCGAAAGATTCGGGATAAAGCTTGAGAGATTCGAAGAAAAAGAGAAGTTCAAAAAAAAGGGAAGGGGGGAAATAGTGGCTTACCTGGGACTCGGAGGGAAATTCATAAGAAATCTGAGTTCCTCTTTCAGGGGAGGGGGAGAGAGAGAAGCTCGATGGTCGAGAACCCTGGGGAACAGGGGGAGGTTGAAGAAACTCCGAAACAGAAAAGGGGCGAGGGGGGAGGCGAATCTTCTTCTTACGAATGAGGCCTTAAACTACTTGTTCATGAGGCAGGGAAAAGGGAAGAAAGTTGATGTCCGAGGCCTTAAGGCAGGATGCGTCCGGGAAAAGTCTGGGAAGTGAAAGGGAAGAAGACTTGGGGGAGAAGGACCTTCAAAAGGGGCGTGAGGTCAGAAACGGGGGGAGGGCTAAAAGCACCCTGAAGGGAAAGACGAGGGAAGCTACCAAAATGGAACTTCGACGAGGATCATCAAGTGAGGGAGGAAAACTGTCACATTTAGTGTCCTTGGGGTGTCAAGGGACTCACGGAGAACGTTGGCTCTACCTGGGGGGAAAGAGAAATGGGAAAAAGAAAGAAAAAAAGCTTAAAGAAAAAGATGGAAGAAATTCTCCAGCTATCATCAAAAAAAAAGGAAATGATAGAGGTGACGCGAAGGGAAGCAGGTTCAAATCGACAGGCTGATCCAGTTCGGAAATTCACAGACGAATCCAAAGGGGCTCCAGTGGAACGTCCATGAAAAAGTAAATTAAATGGAAAGTTAAAGCACTCTGATGAAGGGGAATAGGAAAGGTGAAAATGGGGTAGTATTCATTTTAAAGGAAGTAACCGAAGGTAAGGTCGCCCGCCAAAACTTCGGGCACACACCTCACCAAGAAGGAAGCGGGGGACCCCCAACAGACAGTAGGGAAAATGCCAAAAAGCAGTCAAAAAGAAAGAATAGACCAGGCGGTACTGAGAAATCACTCGGAAAGGACGCAAGGATAAAATACGCTGGAAGAAAGAGCATCGGGACGAAAAGGACTGTTGGGAGACGAAGAACTAGACCACTTCAGAATGGGAGGAGGTGCCTACAACAAAACGCCCTTGCCAACCCACCTAACCTCTATATCTCGGGCTAGTCGTACTGCCAAAAAAAGACAGAAAGGAAAAGAGACGAAGCCTTCTGGAAGTCCCGGTCCTAGGAGGGTAAATGAAAAGAGTCAAAATAGACCTGGGGACTCTGACGTGTTGGGCGAAGCAGTAACTCATTGCAAAAAGGGAAACCGAGGCTAAAAAAAAGGCAAAGAGGGGCAGGGGGACAAACAGAGAAGAAAAGGACCTCCTGTAAAAGGAAGCTCAGTATAAGGGTGCAAGGTCGACAGGAGAGCGAGTCAGGGTCAAGCGGGTGTAAATCCGCTTTAATCCAGCGGGGGGAAAAAAAGTTACAGATAGAAGAAAGGACCTTGACCAAAGAAATGGACCCCACAGGTAGAAAGCGCCCGGGGAAAGAGCCCGAAGAGGGACAGGAGAGGTAAATCCCTTCCTGTCTGCGAACTTCCCCGCTATTAAATAGCAGCGAAGAGAGGAATGCGCAGTGGAGGTAAAAAAGAGTATCGTGAATTATCAAGCGAAAGGGAAGGGGAAGTAAAATGAAGAAGAAGGAAACAATGCGGGTCACACAAGGATTGCAAACACGAAAAAACTTTCAGGTAACTGAAAAATGGGGGCTAGGGGAAACCAACCGGAAGGTTTTCAACGCATTCACATCGGCGAGGGGAACGGACGATGGTCCTCACCCACGTCGGCCACGAGGGGACCCGAGCCCGCAAGGACCGTCCTGGTTCCCAGAAACATCTAAATTCAACACCACCAGGGAGTCATCATAAGAATCAAGGGATTCAGAGACTCCAAAGCCAGAACGAAAGCCGTCCGAGAGTCTTAGTGGGAAACAAACGGCGACCCGGGACAAAAACATCGACGGCCTGGATGGGCGGAAGGGAGAATGTCCAGCTTTGAAAACAGGAAAGACTTAGGAAAAAAACTTAAAGGAAGAAGAGCCGACTGCCAGACAGAACGAGAATAGACTCTGCTCATCAAATCCCGGACGACAGACAGCGTCGCATCTAAGGCGGGGGACACTCAAAAAAAACGTTCTTCAAAGGAAAAGAAAGGCAAAGGTAAACGGGAAAATTGACGACCACCACACCAAATTCAACTCGGGAAAGTTACTGAGCGGAAGATAGATAATAACAACAACCAATTCCAAACGACCGCCCAACGGAAGATGAGGGTCGGCGAAGACCACAGAACTCTTTACCAAAAGAAGTCCGTCGTCAATAGGTCACGAAAAAAAAGCGCGAAAAGAATTCGAGGAAGGGGGTAAAAGAGCAGCGGAGCATCCCAACTGGATGGCCAACAAGTCCTCTAGAGTACATGAGAAGGTCGACACCCCGAATAAAGGAAAGATCAAGGTCAAAGAGCTACTACATAACGCGGAGCGAGAAAAAAGAAAACGTAACGGTAAAACCAGGCGAAGAGATGGTGCAACTAACCCATTGCAGCTCCAGTGTGGCGGCTAAAGTCGGGGCCCCTTACTCAGCCCAGAGCATCCGAGGCCAAAAAATTAGAGGGATCTCAAACGAGCCTTCCAGAAATCAAAAGAAACCTTCAAACTAGCGACCTCCTTAGTGTAAGCCGAAGAAGTCCTCGGGACGTCCTCTCCGATGGAGAAAAGCAGGGGATCACGGACGAAGAAGTACAAACGACAAAGCAGAGGACTAAACCCACAGTCTCCTAAAAGGACAATAGACTAGGGGGGATAAGAAGCGAGCAGCGAAACGGGGGACGAGGAGCGACAAAAAGTAGGCAAGAGAAGGAATTTGACGGCCTGTTCTGGTCTCCACCTACCAGAGTACATGGCGATTAGACCTAGTTGAACGAACTACGACAGGAACAAGGCCGCAAAGGGAAATAATTGTGAAGAAGAACTCCCGAAAGGGAGGAAAACCTTCTCCTAAAAAGACTAGAGCAGCAAGAACAGGTTCGCCGGAGGAAAACCTTATCAGTACGTAAAAAGACCGAGGGACAAAGGCTCGAAAACGAGCGAGCACTCGGGGAATGAAAACAACAGAGGAAAGGGAAAGGCTCGGTAGGAGCACCTGGGTTTACTTCAAAGGGGGACAAAAAGATGAACCGCACGCTGAAGCCGTTTTGAGCCTACAACACCAGGTCCAAAAGGGCAGAGGCCCACAATGGAAGCACATCAAAAAGAAAGCATGCTCCTTACAGGTAAAGGGATACCTGGGTCTGATCTTCAAAAGGAAGAAGAAAGAAAAATTAAGGAAGGAGAATTCATCCGAGGGGGGCGCGAAGGGGACGGTCCACGGACATAGAAAGATTGAGAGAAAGAGGCCAGTTACACTGAATATGAAAGAGGAAAGGTCTCAGGAGAAAAGGGTGGGGGGGAAACATCTTAAACCAGCGTGGAACCAAGGTAGAGCACTCATACATCGCATCACAAACAGGGAGGGCATCGATTTCTAACGGGAACACACTCATCATAAGTGTCGCGAAACAGGGAAATGCAGGGAGCACAACACGCACTGAAAACGCAGGGGAGGCATGGAAAAAAAGACAACTGGAGGGGAAGATCTGGGAAAGGGCAAAACTTATTTTTCCTGGTGTCGTTGCGAAGGGAGTGCGGCGGGGGGGAGATTTGAAACGATTTGCGGTGGACGTGAGGGGTGGAGTGGGACAGGCGGAAAAAAGGAAGGCGGAGGATGGTGGCAGATCTATTGGTGAGGAGCCTCCACGAAATCCTTCTGGGAGGTGGAGAAGGAGCAGGCCATAGCTGAGAAAGAGAGGAGCTTGCTCTTTTCGAAACGGTAAAAGTTCTAAACCTTACGAAAAGGCGGTAGAAGGGGAAGCGTAGGCGGAATAGAGCTGAAACAAGGAGAAGGAAGGGTCAGGGGTACCAAGCGGGGGAAAAAAAGT
>Ga0179593_1513202_pt1 | contig 10119 bp, 11 predicted proteins | sample CZODoug2_1_08_16_FD_185931 | JGI IMG/M metagenome (GOLD analysis project Ga0179593, IMG submission 185931) | Vadose zone soil fungal communities from Angelo Coast Range Reserve, California, USA - CZODoug2_1_08_16fungal (PacBio error correction) | ecosystem: Environmental > Terrestrial > Soil >...
TTCAGGGGGAAAAGAGAGCGGTTAAGAGGGCGAATCTAGGTAGAGCGGGTTTTAGGGGAGGGGGATTTAGGCGAAGGATTTAATGTTGGAAGGATAGGATTAAATCGTGTTCCCACAAGGGCGTGGGACTGCCTGATTCAGGGAGCGGGGCAAGAAAGGGTTCTATTCCGAAACAGCAGGAGAGGCATCGAGAGGAACTCTGGATCGTAAGGAGTGTCTCCCTGGGAAGATCAGATACTTCCCCTCCAAAGAAGACCAGAAAAAATATCATGAAAGGAAATACTCAAAAAGAGTTGGCTGACAAAGAAGAAGAACATCAATGCTAGGGGTCACATAATTTTCATGAACCACGTCGGGTTGAAAGAATCGCGTTATATAGAGAAGGGGAAAGGGCGCGATTGCACCCAGAGGCTTAGCGAAAGGATATGGTCACAGGGGATAAACTCCACACTCCTTTCACGAGTATTGCCGGGACCGTGGCGTGGGTCAGGCTTAAATGAAGGGGGTGACATAAGAAGATCAGTAAAAGTCCGGTGTCGACAGTTCCAACCCACAAGCTAAAAAGAGGGGACACTTCACGCACCTTAGAGGACTCTTCCATCAGCAAGGGCCGGGATACAAATTATTTCGGCAAAGCTCCGGGGGTGTCTTTCAAGGGGGGAATTTGTACAAAGGGAGGGTGACAGTGATCTCCTGGTCACCATGATAACGTTCCGCCCCGATTGAGGGGGATTCGTGGGGGAAAGAAAAAAAGCAAGGAAATTCACCTTTCCGCGGGAAGGCTTTATAGAATGAAACTAGCCCAATAGGAAGGCTCGCAGGACTTAAAGAGCCCCCTAATGAAAGAAAGGTGGGGGCTTCTATCAAGACGTCATCCGTTCGCTTTCCGTCGCAACGCTGAAGAGTAGGGAGGAGATGAAGAAAAAAAACGGAAAAAAACAGATATCCTTTATGGTACACTAAAATAGGAACCCGAGGGAGCGATTAGGAGACAGGCTTCGCGCTCCCGGGCTTAGGAAAGGAACAGTTTTCTGAAAAATAACCGCTGTAAGGGCCTCCTCAAACAAAATGCCACGGGCAGGAAAGGAAAGGGAAGGGGTATGGGTGCTGCCGTGAACTGAGTAAGGAGATGGTATACTAACGCGAAGCCAGCGGGTCCCCACGTTTTAAGGTCGCCAGTGGGGGTGAAGCCTTACACGGCTGCAATCCTGGGAGGCCGAAGACGTATTACGTAGAGGACAGACAGATTGGGGGGGGTTCGTATCGATCTTGGAACCTTACTTGGGTCTACAGAACGGGAGGTAGCCTTCTAGCGGGAGCTGTGCCGGTCCTGGAGTTGGGGGGGCCACCTTGGGCCGGTAGGAAAGTCTGGGCTTTTGAGGGGGAGACAAATGTCCTGAACGGGAACAAAAGGCTCGTCCGGAAGTGTGGCCGGGAGGAAATCGGACAAACAGTGGAATGGGTTTCTACAAAAAAAAGGCCCAGCCCCTCGCGGCAGGTCTTATCTCCTCGGAGGACTTCCGGTCGCGGACTGGGGGAAAAAAAATCGGCGTAAGGGCTCCGTAAGTCCAGGGCCGTCGAGGGGAAGGAACCACGGCGATCTCTGCCTTTGAGAGAGGCCCAAGGGAAAAAAGCAGGGAAAGGGAGATGGGGGGGGATACGAAGGATCATTTTCCAAAAGTCCTTCTCGTCTTCGCTGGGGCCTACGTATCAAAAAATGGCGGGCACAGGTTTGGGTGACGCACACAAGGGGGGCCTGCTTCCCTTCCTCTGGATCGAACACAAAGGGAGGAGGGGGCGAAAAGTCTCAATTTTCAAAACGGAAAGATGAGAACGGCAGGAGCGAAAAAAAGACTGGAATGTAGGGAATAAGGACCGGCGAACCGGGGTTGGGAAAAACCCTACTTCTGTGTGGACGGCGTCTGTCAGGGGGTCTTGAGAAATAGTTGCCAAGAGCACTTCGCCTTCCGGACGGGCTGGCAGTCCAAAACACAGAAAAGTGTGAGTCGGGAGGAGGGAGGATCTGTCTTGTGCCTCTCAGACCTCTGGCGCCTGCTGACGCGGTAGACCGCAGGTTGGGGGAGGTCAAAGACGTCTTAGTCGTTCCGTTTGACGGTACCCCCCGGAAACATCCCCGTTTCCCTGCTACGGGGATAACTGTATTCGCGGTATCTCCAAGCTCCTGGCGTTCCATTCCGGTAGGCTCTGCCTGTCTGACTATCGGAGCCTGTTTCCTTGCCAGAACTTGATTCCGAAAAGGCTCACATGGTAAACGAGAGGAGGGGGCCACTACCTCTTATAAAAATGGAGGGGAAGGGGCACACACTTACTGCGTTAAAGGTGGCTGCAAAATGAAAGGGGAAGTAAAGAGGAAATTCTCGGGCGGAAGGAACCAGACCCCCCCAAAACCCCCCCCAAAACCTCTCTCAGAGCTAGTCTGAGTGAAGGGGCCCGAGGTCATTGCATTCCCTTATCTTCCAGAAAGAAAGATGTGTGGGTCACCCCTGAGGGGAATTTCTAATCAAAAGGGATGGCCATCGCAGAACGTTCTCCGCTCACCGTAAAGAAGGAGACGCTGCCGGAGAAAAAAGGGTCGTTCTTATGGGGGGCAAAGCAACATAAAGAACCCCTCTTTCTCTGGGGGGACATATAGCTTCGGCCCGGGGGTTCAACTGGGGGAGAAAAAGGTTTTTGTAAATTATACATCATGGTTGGATAGAAATCCGCCTTCAACCCGCATGGTCAAAATCTAAATCGCAAAAGGAAAAATCATCAGTGGAAGGATGGGTACGCTATCGCGATTTCCGATATGACATAAATCGGGGTATGGTAGTCAGTTAAGACCGAATCTTCCCCGTAAGAGTCGGCTCACTATTGCGAGTATGAAAAAGCAAGCTTTTCACCCCTTGTTAAACCCCATCACCCTACGTCGGATCCACGAGCAGACAATAAAATCCAGCCTCTTAAAGGAGCGGGCGATGGAAAAGGGGAGAACCTGCGGGAGAAATACATTGGGCTTCTCGGGTGTCTGGGGAGGGAATTCTTTGGCAGGGGACCACCACTTTCTGATAATCCTGGATGCAAGACTCTTGGAGAGGACGGAATCGTCTCAGTTGTGTGCAATCTTTGTAACTTCTACAAAATGATATCTTCACGCGTGTGGAAGGGGATATCAAGGGGGCGAGGGAGATGTAAGATGGCGAAAAAAGGGGGGCTTACGCGCGATAGACACAAGCCGATCGGGGGTCAAGGCCTGGGCATGTGCCGGCGGGGTTCGTAAAACTTGGGGTTCCGAAGCCTGTCTGCCTCGAACTCCCGGGAACGTGCTTAAACTTGGGAGTTGTGGTCAAATCTTCCGAAGGGTGCCTCTCAACAAACTCTAAAATGCGCAAAATCAACTTTCAGAAGGTGTTTTAATTCGAGACGTCGTCCGGACGTGTACGACCGTCACGGGGATCAATCCATGAGAATGAGGAATCTTGAGGGAAAAGTATCTGAGGAAAGAGAGCGGCTTTACTCTATCAAATCGGCTACTGTCAATCTGTACCGGAGAAGGTTGGAGGAGGGTTCAACTTGATCGGACACGTCCCTTGACGCTGGCTGAAAAGGAATGGGGAAAGACCCGGCGGGAGTCGCGGGAGAGGCCCAATTTCAACGAACACGTGATTCGTCTACGTTGGGTTGGGGGTGACTCAAGAAAAAAACGCATACTTTTAAGGCCTGATTGTGCAAGGGGGGGGGTAAAGGCGGGAAGCCCTCCAAAACGGAGCAAAAAGCGATGGAAGAAATGGCAACCCTATGAAGGCTGGGAAGCGTGTGACCGGCAGGGGGGATTAGAGGCTTTCTAGGGGGGAAGAAGTCCACTCTCTGGGGAGTCGTTCATGGCAGTTAGGGGGGAACTGTCTTTGCTTGGGAGCCTTCTCAGATCGCGTGCTACACCTTGGCCATTCTAGACCTACCTGTTCCCTTCTAGTACCGCTCTGGGGGAAGGGGGTCTGGGAAGAGCGCTGATTAGGAGCTTATAAGGTTAACAGGTCAAGATAGATTCACTTGGGCCCAGTACCTCGACTATCCTCCCTAGAGAAACACATAACGGCGTATTCTCTTCGAAAAATCTCCAAGAACCAAACGTAGGGGGTGCTTCTCGAATGTCCCTGAAAAGCTCCCCACACCAAAAAGTAGGTGAGAGAAATAGGGGGGGAAGGCTCTACTCTAAGGACTTTTTTGGAAAAATGCTTCGCTCAGAAAAATGGAGATTTTTGTCTCCGGGAGGGGCTTCCTTCGACTTTTGGCATTAGGTACCCAAATCGTTCTGGGGTAGAGTTCCCCCTCTCTCTTGGAAAGGAGTCGCAGAAAAACAAACTGAGAAGAGCCAGACGAAAAACGGCCTAGCGTGGCCCCCACGATACTGGACAGACGATTGCGGACGTATCTTCAGAACGTTCCACGCAAAAGAAACCTGAAAGGAAAAAGCATGGAAGGCATCGATTGGAGAAAGGAGGTACCCGAAAAACCTTCATACGCGGCAGTCCGTGCACCGAATAAGGGGGGCCCTCGGTTTTCAAAAAAAAGGTCGGAGGGGGGGGGTTGCAGACAACAGAAGAATCTGATCTTCAGAAACTATGGAGGGGTCAAAGGATGTGCACCTAAAACGAGGAATTCGCCGTGGGGAGGGAACTTGTCGGAAAAGAAAAGCCGGGCGAATTAAACGTAGCCAGGGTCCGTGGATCCCAAGGTCTCTCAAACACATCAAACTTCTTATAGAGGGCCAGGTCGGAAACGGGTGCTCGCTTCAAAAAGGAGAAGGGGAGAGAACAGGATCAAGCAGCGCAGTGGGGTCTGTATCCAGAGGGGAACGGGCGGGGGGCAGATCTCCAAAAAAAGCTTAAAATTATAAATAGGCCCCGGGGGAGCGCTCGGTGGAAAAAAGAAGATCCCCACCGTCATCCGTGCAAAAAGGCAAGGCGTGATAATGGAGGAAACGAGCCCAATCGAGCCGCGCAAAAATTCAAAAAAGTCCAAAAGCGGATTGGGTTGCGAAAGAAAAAACATCCGAAGCTTTAGGTACAGAATGCCATCTTTCTATATAAAGGAAACCTCGCGCCTGGGGGGGGAAACTGGGAGGTCGTACCGAACGGGGAAGCAAACTGGCGTCAGAGGCGAAAGAAGGACGATTCTTGCCAATGGGCAGGGCCTGAGGAGCAAGAAGAACGGCTAGGTACAGGCGTAGGGTCAAAAGAACGAGCAAGAAGGTGCACGCGGAAGAGGTGACCGCTTTACAGAATGCGCCTAAAGGAGTCGGAGGGGAGGACGACAAGGGGTGGTATTGAACTCACTTGAATCGGGGCCTCAGCCGGGAAGGGGGAGCCGTGTGGGGAATAGAATGGGGGGATACTTGGTCCGAAGGGGTTCGTGGAGGCCCGGATTAGAGGGCACGAGGGGACTATCGCAGCGAGAAAAAAGTACGCGAAGGGGGAGCGCGAGGGGATGGGAAGTTTGGCAATTCATTTTCGAATGCTTTGTCTTAAAGACTTGTCTCCTTTTGGCGGGCGCAGAACCTCTCTTCGGGGGTGGGAGGAGTGGCGGGTGGGGAGTGGGAGAGGAAAGGGGGAGACAGCAAGGTGGGAGCGATGAGGGAGGGAGGGGGGGTGCCAAAAAGAATGTTGATTGTTAGGTAGCTGCGGGACTTTACGCTGGGGGGGGGGCGAGACCTAGAGGGACGGGTGGGAAGGGTTCTGTCAACCTCTGCTCCCCTGACAGTTTTGTTATCTTTGGGGATGGGGGGGGGTGGGTGTTGGGGGAAAAGAGGTTGCGTTACAGGGGAGGGAGTTTCCCTCACCCCCAAATCCCCGGAGGGGAGATAAATGGGTATACAGCTTAGGCAATTGAGAGACGGTAAAGGGAGAGATATGGGCGGATCTTTCTCTGTCCGCCTCCAGAAAATGGGGGGTGCGGGAACACTGAGAGGAAAAGGGAAGGGATTATTTTAATCAAGAGTTCTCTTGAAGGGGTGACGACGCAAAGGAGCAGGGGAGAAAAGCTTCTGAAGAATCTCGGTCTTGGGGAGATGGGAAGGGGAAGTCAATCCGGACCTGTCATTGTAATGTGTCTTATTCATAAAAGATTGGCTCAAAAGGGTCCGCGGGAGAAAGGGGGAGAGAAAAAGTGTCATCAAGAGGGCCCTGACGCTCTGGAGAAGCCTACAGAGAGACTATGAACCATCGGGAAGGGGGAGTGGTGGAAAGGAGGTGAGTCGCGTCTTTCTCTGCGATCGGGGGGGAGGGCGCTGGGGAAACATGCCGAACTCTAAGAACCACCAAAGGGAACTAGAAAAAGGCGCAAATTTAAAAAAGCCCTGCTCTCAATCCGCCGCCAAAGAACGCTACACAAAAGTCTGGAGAAAAACCCAAAAAGAAAAGGCTATCTCTGAGCGACTTCGAGGACTGACGAACAAAATTCTCGGAAAAGTTGGACATGAGCCAAGATGGAAATCCGGCCCTCTCACCATGGTTCGAGCCACGCTTCAAATTTTTTGAGGGGAGAATCGACGCTTGGGAGTACGGCAAGATCGAGAATACCTAGGATGAAAGAGACTTGTCTGCAGTCACCCCTACCAGGACACGAGAGGAGCGCGGCAGTTGAGGAGAAGGCTTGAAGAGTCCGCGCACGGCAATAAATCTCTTGAGAAAAAGGAACTCAAAGTAACTGGAGAGACCCCGTCGGGACCGCTACTCACGGAGGGGGTGAACTTTCCCGGAATGACTTTGTACTCACTCGTGCTTCACCTGCCAAAGGGAAAACTTACTTCAAAAGAATTAAGTCTCCAAAGATTGGGAGGTCTACCCCCAAATCGCCCTCGTGTAGTTTTTGTGCAAGAGGGGATGATAAGGGTGGAGTGGAACGATCCTGGGGATGAAAGACAGTGGTAATCATAGAAGAAACAACCAAGACGGAAAGGAAAAAAAAAAGCAAAAGACGACCGCAGCAGGAGGGCGACGGCTGTTGAAGCGATCGGCCAATGGCAGATCCAGAGCCACCGGCTGAATCACCATACAGGAGAGGAGGAATCGCCTAGGAAGTCTTCATCGAACTCTGTAGGCCCTCGGGCGGGACAGGGGGTCCCAATCCCCGGGGTTCAGGCCCCGCTCGGTGGGGTCTTCTCCCCTATCACCTCTTCCCGTAGCATTAGGCGAGTTCACAGAGAGTCACTCCGACGATTTAATCGTTGAGGGGGCTGAGGGGAAGGGGGCCGCACGTGACTGCTCCACCCTAAAGGAATCCGTCATGGTTCATTCACGCGCGTGAAGGCCTGCAGAAGACGCGTCGAGGGGGTACTACATCAGGATGCCGCGAAGTAGACTTCTCTCATCAAAAGGGCTAGGCGAGAAAGAAGCTGGCGAGGAGAGGGGTTCTCAGGGGGGGGGGGCAGACCCCATGCCTATCTGGGGCACTCTCCTGGGGACTGTGCGCAGACTGGGTGGTGAGCATCGCCTAGAGAAAAAGAAGGGGGACGTTATGAGAAATGCAGAAGGTGCTCGGAAGAAACAAATAGCGCGCAATCGTTGAGGGAAAGTTATAATTTTGAAGGGAGTTCGACTTGGGAATACCCTTTCAGAATAAAAAATCGCCGTAGGAACGGAAAGTGGAAGGAGGGTAAAATCAGGAGGGGAGCGAAGGGGCCACAGAAAGCGGAACGGACGAGGGGTGAAAGCGTGTGGCCGGCTGTCTGAGACGTCTCTGAGCCTATACAACTCCTTAATTTAAAAGCCCAATTTCCACTGAGCAGTAAAGAGGGGGGAACAGGTCGGAGGCTAAAAGGGTGACCATCTCGGGGGAAGGAAGGGATTTCAAGTAGGGGGATGAGGACAAACATCCAGAAGACGCCCTCTCTCCCTCTAAAGGGAACCGATGGCATTCTGAAAGGATGGAGGGTAAGAAAACCGCGGATGGGGGAAATCCTGATCAAAAAGGCGTCTGTAAGAATGGCTATGGGGAATGTGAGGTGGAGTTAGAGGAAATCTACTATTTGAAGAGGAGAGTCCCACTCTAAAAGGAAGTTAGGAACGAGCGGGTGAATCTTCCTACTCCCTACGAGGAGCGTATAAGAAATTACACAAAAAAAAAAAGGCTATGTCAATATAGATCAAAAAGGAAGGGGAAAAAACACCCGCTAATATCACCGGTCCCCAGGAAAGCAATAGTCGATTAACTCGCTCAACAAGGGTCGGCGAGGCATCAATCTAGCTCTCTGAAAGAGGGGGAAAAGTTGGGAGGAAGGAGTACGAATCTAGGGGAGCAGAGGAGAATTCTGAAGTTTGAGAAAAAGGTTATTATTCCTTCTGATGGGGAATCCAATGAGGATGATATTTATGAGGTTTTACCAAGAGAGTGGGATGCCGTAGAGAAGAACATGTTCAAAAATCTAGGGACAGGAAAAAAAACAGTCCCGACTCTGCCATCACGGAGCGTGGGAAAGATAATGAATGTTATCACTAAGAAAAAGATCAAAAGCACTAAGAAAAAAAATCCTTCCAAGAGAATATGCCATTTTGGAACCGTCCATCAAAAAAGACGCTGAATCGGCATACTTTGTCATTGTCCATGGTTCCCAGAAAAACGGGGTATAGGTAGGTTCTGAGATGACCATCCCTATGAAAGGAAAAAGGGATAGGGCAGGAGCGATTTGGGGGATGGAAGAAATCCAACACGTTTTAAAACAGGAAGGTGTAAACTTGGGAGGGAAGAACACTCCTTTCCAAAGGAGGGAGCTTCCTGTACCAAATTCCGTGGGCGTCTAGGGAAAAATTGAAGTCCCGTCGGCGTTCGGAAACTAGGCGGTTGACGTCTTTGGTACTTCTGATGAGGTTGATCATTCCAGAGCCAAGGACGGGAGATTGAAGACAAGCTCCGGCAGGGGGGAAGATGGAGGACTAGGAAGCAGAGGTCGACATATCCAAGCAACCGTCAAGGTAACGGAGGAAAAAGGAGGGCTCTTAGTTTGAAGCCTCCGGTGAAAGATAACGACGACAAAATTGCCGGGCGGGTCACGGGGTCTAAACGAGGAAAAAAATCATCGGGCCGTGCCTGTTCCAGCTTACTGGGGGAGGTCCCTGGTATCGGCGAGCACAAAAAGGAGCAAAGCAGAGTTCAGAAGGCGAGGAGGAGGGAAGAAGACGACAGAAATAAGACCTTGATTCGCGACGAGCCCTTCGAGGAATTCCGGAACGTAAGGCGGCTTTAGACCTTGGGAAGCATAATTTGCTGGGGGGCCAGGAAGGGTCGTCCTCCAGATGCTGGAGGAATCTAATAGGATGCCTTTAGGCAAATCTTACTTTAAAAGGGACCCTCTTGCTCCGTGGAGGAGAAGATCGTGTGAGACAAGCAATGCTTTTAAAACCGTGTTTTGGGGAGGGTCCAAAGTGAGACGAATAACGGAAAAGAAAAAGGTACTCTATTCCTCAAGGGATGCATTTGGAGGTTAAGACGAGCTTAAAGGAATAAAAAAAGGGCCGGAAATGAGTCCGTTAGGGGATCTCTTTCGTGCACTTGAAAGGGGGTCAGTGTTAAATGCGGGGGAAAAGGGGGAAGAAAAATGAGTTTCCAGGGGGACGTCAAGAAGACTTTGAAAAGATATAACAGGCTCTGAAAGAAAAAAAGCAGCACCTCGGGGTCGACATGTGTGGTAGAAATCCCCACCCATGAGAGAGGCTCTAGGGGAGGAGGCAGAGGGAAAAGGAATCGCGATCGAACTTATAAATGGCCATGAGGGTGCGATTCCGAAGGAAAAGGAGGGGTATGGAGGCTGGAGGTGGAGAAAAAATTGTCCTTGAAGGTTCCGCCAAAGGCTCGTATCGGGGAGTGGAAGACGAAAAAAGATTTGTACCCGCTGTGAATCGGCGAAAACAGACGCTCAAAAAGAAGAAGTTTCCCGTGGGAATGACGTAGGGTGGATCTACACATTTTCTAGGAATCCAAAGTGTGCTGGCCGGGAAAAGAAGAGAGACGATAAAAAAGCGTCATGAAGAAAGTCGTGTAGATTTGAAAAAAACGTACCGGTCTTGGAGTCTTGGCTTGGGTACTGGCTTTTGTCTAGCTGGAGAGATTCTTTGTCAAAGAGGA
>Ga0179593_1294158_pt1 | contig 10118 bp, 10 predicted proteins | sample CZODoug2_1_08_16_FD_185931 | JGI IMG/M metagenome (GOLD analysis project Ga0179593, IMG submission 185931) | Vadose zone soil fungal communities from Angelo Coast Range Reserve, California, USA - CZODoug2_1_08_16fungal (PacBio error correction) | ecosystem: Environmental > Terrestrial > Soil >...
GGCAGTGGGAGGTGATTAAGGGTAGTCGCCCTGTTCAGAAAAAAGGGGACCCAGGACAAAGGTGTTTCCGGGAGCATGAGCACGCAGAACAAAACAGGACTTTGAAAAAAAAGCGGTTGGATCAGAAGCAGGAGAGAGTCTCGTATGGGGTCTGAAATCAAAAAAGGCGAAAAATAGTACTTCAAACGGGGAGAAGACGCAAGATACGGTCCACTCTTGGGTCAAAATGAGGCGTTAGCGGGGGAAGGAGGGCAGCCGCAGCAGTTCAAGAAGTTCCTCAAAACGCCGCGAAATGCTAAAAAGAGGGCGACTGGGGGTGACGAATGAGGGTAGCCCAAGCGCCGCCCAAAAAAAGCGAGGAAGGACGATATATCCAGAATAACTGTTTAACGGTGAGATCCTCAAAAAAGGCGTTGTCCCGGACTACAACAAAAGATACCAGGCGTATAACGGGGGGGGCGAACAGAACTCAAGGGCGGAAAAGATCCGGCCGCGAAGCTTAAGGTCAAAAAGAAACTACTTGGGAGGAAGAAGAAAGGGCGCGTTTCCATGCATCGGCTTAGGAAGAGGACCGCGCTTCAACGCGAAACATAGACAAGAAAAAGGGAGAGAAGAAAAGACCTAGGGCGAAAAAAAGGACGGTCGAAACTAAACGTCGAACTCCCTTGTCAGTGGGCTGAATCGAGAAGGAGGGGGAGAAGAGAAAGAGATGAGCCTTCTCATCTTTCGCTTGGAAAAACTGAAAGTTTATTTTTGGCGGAATTGCGGAAAAACGTGGAGGGAGGAGAAACGAGAAGAAATCGGGGACTAAAGGGGGGGAAAAGGTAGAAGGCCAAATCCCAATTGGGGGCGAAAAGAAGACACAAAAAAGTAGGGGAAAGAGAGAGAAAAGGGAGGCCTTTCAAAGAGGGCTTCCAAATTAAAAACCCTCGGGGAGAAGCGGGGAAACAGGAAACCAGGCGGGAACGCATACAAATGGAGGGGGGGATGGCAAGAGAAGAATGAGAAGAGAAAGAAATGCCACGATAGAAACGAAGGGAATTCTGAAGCAGACAATGTAGGTTAAGAAGGCGACCCAATAGGAGAAGCCCCTCTAGTTAAAAAAGGTTGTTCGCAAGGCGTTTTGAAGAGAGCGGACGCCCTGGTCCTACCACTGCCTCTCGAAAGGCCCGGGAAATAGAAAAGGAAAAAAGGTAATACAGTAAGATGAAAAAGACCGAATGGGAAAACTCGAGAGGAAGGAGACCTTAAATGACGTCGCCATCAACAAAAGAGAAGGCCTGGGATCTTAACGCGGTGTCCGTTAAACCGGGGGAAGGGCAAGGATCAATCACGGAAAAATTCTGGCGGATTATCGTGAACGGAGAGCCCTTCGGATCAAAAGAGTCGCGCTTGGACAGAGCAGCGGCACAGAGCCAATAGAACAGCGCAAGTCGCGGAAGTAGAACCTGCCCACGCGACCTGCCTGGAGGAGAGCCAACGAAAGCCATCCAGCGCGAAACCGTGACAAGCAAAGCCCACCATTGGCAAAAAAAAAAAGAAAGGGAACTGGTCGCCAACCACGAAAGCGACAACAAAAATCTGAAAGCGCCAAAATATACCGCTTCCTTGGCAAAGTCCGCGTGGTTGCGCTCCTTGCGCATGGAGAAGAAACAACTGGGGAAAGGGCAGGAGAAGAAAAAAAAAAAAAAATGACTAAACAATAAAAAAAAGAAGACCATGAATGGAAGACTACCAAGCACCATATCAAGGCGGGAAAAAGCAGCCGACCTTGGGCCCGAGATGGGAAAAGGCTGACTCTATAAGGAAACACTAAAACGGTGCAGGTGGGTCGCGACTGGGGATTGTCCGGCAATCAAAGCTCTGCGTGGAAGATTTAAAAGGGCGTATGACCGGGCTCTATCACACATGGGGACCGGGGGGTTTATGAACAAGCAAACGTAACGGGCGAGAAAGACAATGCGTGGACGAAACCCAACTTTTTCAGATGGAAAAAAAAAGCTAAAGGGGTTACATCTGGCGTGCGCTCTGGAAACTGTCAACAGAAAGGGGGGGCGGGGCGAAGCCGGTGAAACATGGCTTTGGTGGGAAATCGAGAGCAGGGGGAAAAGACCTTTTCTGTGTCGGAAAAAACGGGACTGCCCCCAACCCCCCCAAGAAGGAGGGCTAGCCATGCTGCCCGCGTTCCAGAGGGGCGAAGCAACATTTGGGAGCTCAGTGGTGGAGGGGGAAGGAAAAGGAACCTTTCGGTTAGAGGAAGAGAGACCGATCGGGGGCCGAGAAAGAGGGGGCAAGAAAAAGAAAGCTCCTATGGAAGCGGTCCGTGCCGGAAAGGGGGAGCGCTTATCTCTATCGCTTGAACGAAACAGTCAACGCGGGCATTCTAAAAGACAACCGTCGCAAGGAAGGGGAGATAAAAAAAGGCAATTCAAGGATCCGAGAGGAAATGACCCAATGGCACAGCTACGAGTAAGGCAGCCGAAAACAGAAGCACTGCGGGAAAAAGGTAGAGGACCACAACCAAGGACAACAGAGCGCCTACGAGAGCAAGGGGGGTGTTAGAAATCCAGAATACACGGAGGAAGACCGTATGGACCAGGGATACCTTCCGAAATAAAAACCACGTAAAGGAGGAGGGAGGAAAAAGAAGACAAACAACGAGCGCAGGGAGAGAACATTGCAGAAAAGGAATAACCAATAATTTCGGTACAGAAGCAGACACAATGGGAAAACCAAAGAAAACCACCCAAGGAAGGAAGAAGAGAAAAGTGAAAAAGCGAGAGGGGAAATGAGGAAACAAAACATGGGGGGGGTGCGCTTTTACCAAAGAAGAAAATGGTCATATTAAGAAAACAAGAAGGCATCCCTTGCCGGAGTTAATGCATTGGATGGAAGACAAACGCCGGGAGATTCCGAAGAAGTCAGAACACTAGAAAAAAAATAAGGAAGAGTAAATTAAAACCGAGTCCCGAAGGAGCTTCTATGACTTCCCTTCTCGGGTCTGCAATCCCGAGATGAAGGAACAAAGAGGATCGCCCCAAACGCGAAAGACCGGTTCGGGGGAAAAAAAACTCAACCGAGAAGGGGAAAAGGGGAAGTTCTGGAGTGGGACTCGCGATGGGAAACGTCGTGTGTGTGGAAGGAAACGGGAAGAAGGCAACGCAAGAAAGCCCTATCATCATAAAAGAAGATGGAAACATTGAACAAGCGGGGGGGCGAGGGGGAGATGGGCTAAAACAGGGAATCCAAGAGCGACGCGGCCAGGGAGAAATTGGGGACCTGCCAACACCTTTCGGTGGAAAGAAGGGTGCGCCCGAACAAAGGGTGACGCAGAGGGTGATCGGGAAGACAAAAATGGGTAACACAAGAGAGTAAGCTCACCAGAACCCAGTTAGGAGTACTGTAAAATCGACGAGGGAGAGCAGGCCTTCAGGAACCACCGGCGTGTAAGGTGGAAAAACAGATATGAGAGTTCCCTTTCAAAAAAAAAACGCGAAACGCAAGGGAACGAAGACTAAGCGATCGGGGGGGAGCAATCCTTAACTATCCTCTGGGGGGAAAAGGTCGCGGCCTGCCTAGGAGACAACGAAGATAGGGTTGAGGAGAAGAAGCTGAGATGTTTGGACAGACGAGAAGGGAGAGCCAGTATGGGAAAAGCTAGCAGGTTTAAAACACGCCCACAAATCGGGTAAAAGAAATCCGGACTTCACGAACATACAGAAATCCAGGGAGGCCCAACGATGGGTGTGAAAGGAACAATGAATTAACGCAAGATTAAGTGACAAAAATCATGGCATTTCGAAGGGAAAAAGTAAAACCTTCTTAATCGAGAGCCGCACAAGCCGAAGAGCAAGCCCACATCTCAGAGAAAAAAAAAAGGAGGAAGGAGGAGAGGTATGGGGGTAGGCTTCGTGATGGAAAAGGGAGCTAGAGGGGAAAAAGTGTAATCAGTCCCTTCGCAAAAGGACAAAGGGATGCTGGGAAGTTTCGGCGTTAAGGCCGGGAGAGGGAAAACAGCAAGGGGGAGAAGGAAACTTGAGAAGACGGGGTTGTAGGAAGTCCGGTAAAGTCAGCGATTTGTGTGCGTGGAAGCCAAGAACTTGTGCGAAACCTCGCAGATGAACTGGAAGACGGGAGGGAAACATGCGAGGAGAGGATTAGTTAAACAAGGCGGAGGAGGGCTATGAGGAAGTCCTCGACCTGGTGAACCAGATAGGTCCAGGAGGGGCAACTAAAGGAGATCGTGCTTAGGACAAACGGGTCGCCTTGGGGGGTTGAAAGGGAAGCGAATAGGCGGAACCTTACCCACGAAAAGTGAGGTAAAGAGGGAAGGGCTGCATCGGAGGGCCAATAAGGAACTGTGGTAGGGAGCTTATTACTTCGGATTTTAGAAAGTGTTATTTAAAGAAACCAAACATCTTCTCACCCAGAGGGGGGAGAAACTGGGGAGCAAAAAATAAAGGAAAAAAAAAAAAAAAAAGAAAGGTTGTTCATAAATTCTATCTGAGTCAGCGCTGGAAGGTTGGAAACAAGGCGCGCACTCCTAAACCATAGGTGGTGAAATGGGGAAGAGGGAAATGATGAAAAAGATATGGAGGGGGATTTGTGCCTTCGTGACGGCGTTCGGCACGAAAAAATTTGGTCACATTCGCGAGGCGCCAAAAAGCCAATGTTCCACGTTGTCCCGGAGAGGGCTTGGGGGCTCCACGAAAAAGGAGAAAAGTGAGGAAGGAAGGGGGGCCTTGCACTCGGGATTGAAGACCACAATAATGTAAGGGAAGAGCCTGGAAGAAGATCGCTAATTCGGAAAATAAGGTCCGAGAACGTGGAAGGGATGTGAAAGGGTGAGTGGGGATCGGCCGCAAGTGGGGGGTATGGGGAAAAGCAAAACATGAACCATCAAAAAAAGCAAGGTGCCCGGGAGAGCACATGACATGGGTGCCAGTGAAGACGGGGGGAGCGCAAAAAAAAAAGGGTGGTGTGGTTCGATAAAAGAAAAATTGTCAGGAAAAAACGGAGCTGTCGTCCATGCCGTCGGGTTGGGGGGGATTGTGTTGTAAAAGGTGGTTCGATCGGGAAAAGAAATGCTGTTCTTCCTTGAGGCGCGTTCACGAGAACTTAAACGTGCCAGACATCGGGGACAGAGAGAACTCCAGGGAACGTGCGTTTAGGGGAGTGCCAGCCTTTTGGGGGGGAAAAGGGTGCCGGCCAATCGGGATCAAAAAAAAGGATTTCACAATTTTAGATCTCGGGTCTTCGCGGTGGGGAGCCTTGTTTGTGACGTAGGAAAAAAGGAATCCGCCAGGAGGAGTGGGGGGAACCATCATCGGAGAAGAGGAAATCAGAGAACGTGCCAGTGGGTCAGCGCATTGTCAGAGGAAGGGAAATGACCGATTCCGACGGAATGTGCGACGGCGTGAAGAAAAGGAAATCGTTTCCGGCGGAGGAAATGTTCAAGCGATAGCTCAGTAAACACGTCGGAGACAAAGGAAAGTAAAAAGCGGAGATTAGTAGGGGAAGGAATTGAGAGAGAAAGAGAGAAAAAGCACGAGCAACGAAAGGTACAGCAGGAAAACAAACGTGAGAGAGAAAAAGGGCCGGAAAAGACAGACGCAGGCAGCAACGCGCCGTGTAAGCCAATCGAATTAGAATTTCGTGGGACGCAAAAACAGGACGTTTCCACGCGCCCCAGGAGTGGGCACAAAAAATGGGTAAAGGGAAAAAAACTCGATGGGCAACTGTAAGACGTATAAGAAGACAGATGGGAAAAAAAAGAAACAGAGTCACCACGAAAAGTAGTGTGGTGTCACGAGGAACCGCCAGTCGGACAGCAGAGACGGGGTGCAGAACCCCGCCTCTGTGAAAATTGATAGAGGAAAAACAAGGAATTGATAGCCCGGGAAACGAGAAACGCCTCACTGGGAGAAGGAAGACATCACCAGTAACCAAGGCACCCGGGGTTGTCCCGGAGCGAGGCAGGACGCCAACAGCTCGGCCAACAGGTCCGAGAGAAGGGAGTATCGCCACCGCCGTACCGATGGGGAACTTGATTATAAAAGAAGAGTCCTGGTCGTCTGTGGATGAGGTGTTGCGAATGGGGTTCTCACACGGCCCAGTGAAACAAGGGTGGTTTCCGGAGAATGCACGGCGCGCAAACAAAGGAACTGGGGAAAACAGGAAGGCGGGGAGCGGGGGGAAAAAAGGGCGATAAGGAAGGAGGTCAATTCGATCACGCCATGGTGGCGACCAGGCGGGAGTTGGGGGGAGGACAAGGGGCGAAGCCGCCCGGTACGGTCACGCTTCGCGCTGTCGGGATCGGGGAGCGAAGTACATCGGCAGGTCACTGTCATTTGTATAAAACGCCTGCTAAAGGGGGGTCGAGTGGAGACGTTGGGGGGGAAGTTCGAGAGGGGGGAAAAGCCGAAAGGGCCACGGGGATCGAAGCGCGCACGGACGAAGGAGAAAAAAAGAAGGTGTACAAAGATACTCAAAGGCCGGGGTCCACGCTAACGCTCAACGATCCAGGCAGAAGACCTGTTGTTGGGTGCTGGAACCAACCCAAGGGAGGAAGGAGAAGAAAGAAAGTCGAGGTCCATCCGGCACCTCATAATGGATAAAGGGGTATGAACTGTCGAGTTAAAAGGATTGCCCGGCCAGGTGGTGGGGAAACCCCCCAAAGTAGTAGGACTCAACTGCCGTCCCGCAGAGGAAAGAAAAAAAAAGGTCCCGACAACCGGGCGTTTCGCGAAATGAGGGTCCTTAGAAAAAGAAGGGGAGGGGGCGGCCTTCTGTCGTATTGTCTTGCGGAACAGAAGGCTGTCGTTGCAGAAGATTTATATGGCTGCGAGGAGGAGAAAGCTTGCAGCTGACCATCAATCGATGGTCTGGAATTCGTCCGCCTTGGGAGGGGGAAACGCCAACTAGCAAACCAGCGGGGAAGATGGTGGTGACGGACATAGGGCGCACTGGGCATCAAATTATAGAAGAGACAAAACAACAAAACAGAGGAAGAGAGAATAGCCCCAATTGGATGAAAAGTTGGACCGACTGGTCATTCCACAATCGAGGACCCGCTTGCTAGGCTTCGGTTATCATACAGACCAAACGGCGGAAGAAAGCCGCCAAGAAAGGGAAGGTAAGGTCAGGCGAAAAGAGGAGAAGCAAAAAAAAAATATGGGACACAAAAACGAATGGCCTTCCGATGCGAATCCCATGAGGTTCCACATAATTAAAGCAACGTCTGGTGCGAAGGGCCCCTCTATGCGCGAAACTCACGGAGGTTCTGCAACTGGGTTTTCCCTGCTGAGGGGAGAGAGGGGGAAGGGGGAAGACCTCGACTAGCCGTCGCAATTCATGTAACCGAGACAGGTCACCCCTATTAGAACATTAGAGAAAAGAAGGATGACGCTCATGGAACGCTTGAGCGACCGGGGGAAGGAACGGATAAGTTGGGAGTGGCTGTTTCGCCAGAAAAATTGACTAAAAGGGAAAGCGTGCAGGAGTCTCCGGGACAAACGGATTCAATCTCACAGGGAAAAAAGGAGCGATATATCGTTTTCACTGCAGAGTCAAAGATCACAAAGGGGGAACGTCGATTGTTCATAGCTAATCTTCACCACGTCTCCAACTCGAATGGCAGCAGGGGAAGCGGGAAACCGGACTGGACCGCTGACCTGACCGAAGGATGCGCGGGCCCATCCCGCCCTCCACGAGGGAAAAAAAAAGAGTGACAATATCCGTGCGGAATCGCAAAAGGGCCGCACAAAGACTCTGGTTTCTCCAAACGCGCTGATAAGACAAACTACGAGAAGAGCGAAGAGGGGAGTCAAAGAGACAAGAGGAAGGGGTCAACCAGGTCCGCGTGTTGCTGACCGCTGGAGAGGCTCCGAAAACAAGTGAACAATGCAATGTTTGAGAAAAGCTCAAAAAAAGGAAGTAAACAGACGACCAGGAAGTGGCCTATGAGAGAAGAAAGAGAGACCCTCGGACCGGCCGGATAAAGAACTGGCGGGCGACAACAGGGGAAAAAAGATGTGACAGGCGGCTCGAGCAGGGAAAACAAGTCCTTTTGAAGGGTGTTAGAACTGGTTGCTGGTTGGTCAGGCGGGCCTAACGCAAGCGATGCGTGGGGAAGCTGTGTCAATCACCGGGCTATGAACGGCGGGGGATTCTAGATCACTTTTAACCGGAGGAGGGTGGAAAGGAAAACAAACCAAGGAGACGGCCTACAATGGAGGGAATCGTGACCCCACAAGTTCCGAGGGGAGAAACGGTTGGTTTACACATCTGGCGTTATTAACGAGGGAAAATTTTAACAGCGAGCGCGGGCCAGCCATGGGCTTTTTGACAAAAGAGATGGGGGGAGCGGGGAACTGAATGGGGAGGGTGGCGTCCCCACGAACGGTCCACATCAATGCCGGGGGCTTACAAACGAAGGAAACTGCCCTGCGTTCGAGTCTCAACTCTTCATTTTGCTAAAATCCGGGGGGGGGGGGGAAGGGGCCAGGGGGCATTTCCAGGGGAAGGAACGCGATCTTTCCCGAGCTCCCGCGCCAAAAAACTAATCGCCGACGAGCTAGATGGGAATGACAAATGGTCCCGGGTGCAAGTCCATTCACTCGAGAGATCATCGCTGAACGCCCGTCAAAAGAGGTCATGGACTCAACTCGCGCATTCGTATGATGACTCGGGCCAAACAGGCATCAAGGAGACAGGGAAAATGGGAACAACCGGCTGTGGGCATGCAGCACTAGGAGGGCCCGAATGACGAGGGTCTGTTCTTGAGGAAAAAAAAATTCAGCAAACCTCTCATACCTACCGGCGCGAGTGGGAATCCCCAAGAGCACGGAGGCATCCTTGGGACAGTGTTACCTTCAAAGGGCGAAGAAGAAACAAAACCCAGGGGAAGGGGTAATCTCTTTCAAACGATGATGGCAAGAAGTGTACGAAGCGCACGCAAAAAAGAAAGGATTTCTTCAGAAAAAAGAACCCACCTTTACAAAAAACAAAAAGACAAAACCGAAGGCATGGACGAAAAAGAAGGGTGTGGGCCGAAAACGCGAGGTTAGGCTCAAAACCCAACAGGGTTGTGTGGCTCTTGCCAAAGCACGGGAACAGGAGGGAGACCGAAGGGCATCCTGCCGGGATGTTAAAAATTGGGGAAAAATCCCAACGCGAAGAGCCTTACATAGGAAACGGGAAAGAAATCAACGGTCCGGGAAAGTAGGAACACCGAATATCCGAGCGCCTCGGCGCCCGGACCCGCGGGTCGGAAGAACAGGCTAAAAGATCAAAGCCCTCAATCATCCCGGGACGCATCAGGGGTGTTAGTATACGCCCTCTAACGGAAAACGTTGTTATTGCTTGCGACCGGATCAGTAAAAGTGCACCCCGTGAAGAGTATGTTGACCGACACCTGTAAACGTAATGTAAAAAAGATGCAAACTGATCATCATCACCATAATTCCCGCCAAAGTGAGCCCGATGGAGGAGTGCGATCGAGGGCTCAAAACTTGGAATCATCTCAGCAAAGAGTTGTTTACCTGAAAAAAGGGTCAAAATGTTTCCTAAATAGGTGCCCAACTCCCTCAATGGGTGCCCGGGTTGGCTAGGGAAAGACACACTTTTTCCAAACTCCGATAGTAGGAACTCAACACAAGAACAAGTTCGAAAAAGAAAGCATCGATGGAGAGCCGGAAATTCAAGAAACGCACTCGCTCGAGGCGGGGGCAAGATCGAGCTTCCTTTACAAAAAAACAACTAAACAACCAGGACTGCTAAGGCACGACGCGTCCGGCCTCTGACAGAGCGCGGGCAGTGAGTGGGAGGGCCCGCTTAGCGACAACGAAGAGGAGGTGGGGGGGGGTAAAGAAAATAGAATAGAGAATGTTGTCCGGAAATGAGTCTCAAAAAGCCGAAAAGGTGTTGGACAGGCAAGAGTACGGGCGAAAACAAACAAAAAAGCGATGAAAACTCCGCGAACGAACAAGTATTACCGCAGCACAAAAAGTGGGGTTCCAAGACTGGCAAGGGGGAAGGAACAAGACTGAGGACCAGCTCCTCAGTTTCGAAGGGACAGCAGTAAACCGGTCGTAACGCAGACGAAAAAAAGAAAACAC
>Ga0179593_1325096_pt1 | contig 10118 bp, 10 predicted proteins | sample CZODoug2_1_08_16_FD_185931 | JGI IMG/M metagenome (GOLD analysis project Ga0179593, IMG submission 185931) | Vadose zone soil fungal communities from Angelo Coast Range Reserve, California, USA - CZODoug2_1_08_16fungal (PacBio error correction) | ecosystem: Environmental > Terrestrial > Soil >...
CAGAGAAAATCAAAAGAAAAAAATGAACTGTTTGGGGAGAACTCTCTAGCCAAAAGGAACTAGGCGGCAGATTAATAAAAGTCCTGCGATACTCTAGGGGGGAAAAGGGTAATCGGCGGTAATCAAGATCTATAGGGAGAAGGTAGAGAGATTGGCATTGCTCTGAAAGAAAGGACTTCAGAAAGGCCCCAGCAGCGACGAAAGGGGAAGGGACGCGAGAATCTCCCGATTGTTGAAAAAAAAATCCCGAGGTGACCGGCCTCAGGGAAAAGAAAAGTCAATAAGGGGATATTGATTGGAAAAAAAGCCCATTTAACTGAGCCAGCAGCAGGGAATTGGGATCTACACCGGGGGCAAAAAATCGAACGGGGGAAGAGTTAAGTCAGATCTCCAACGACAGGGGGGGGGGGGTAGAAAGACCTTCTCTGACATATGAAACAGGGGACGTAGACGACGAAAATGTCGGGAGAGAGGGATAGAATGTTTTCTTAGGTGAAAGGAAAAATGTCTTCTTAAAACGACGAAGGGAACTATCAAAATACGGACCAACAGGGGGGGGGGGAAGATAGACCTGGAGTTTACAGACTTAAACAAAGAAGGACACCCGGATGGTTGTTGATAAAAAAAGGGGAGACTTGAAAGCAATATATCCTAACTAACATTAGGTGGGTGCTCGGGGGGAGGGATAGGGAGAACGAGCGTCGGATTGCTTTGGGGGCCAAGAAACTAGAGGGCTTCAAGATTGGTGGGAGGATCAAACGTAGTTAAGGAGAAGGGCACGACATACTGGTAAAAAGATTGGGAAGAGGGATACCATGGGATTTGCGAAAAAAGAAGGGAATCAACTGCTGGAATTCCGCAAAGAAAAAGAGGCCCTTAAAAGACACTAGTTTACCAGAGGGATAGTAAGATTAACCCTTGACACGAGAAAATTGGCCCAACTCTGGGGGAGAAGCAGAACACTTATGTTATGTGACGAGAACAAAGTGGTGGAGGATCCGGGAATGACCAAAAAATAAAGGGGGGGACGGGGGGAAGAACTCATCTTGGAGGGGAGGGCGACGGGGTCCTAAAACACATATGGAGGCGCAACTCGAAAAAGGGGGGTGGCACCAGCAAAGAGAGCTTGGAGTGAAGAAACGGCCGCGTCAGAGAGAATGCGCATAACCTCAAATAAGTCAAGTTTAAAAATTGTGGACAAGTTTTTTTTGTGTTTGTCACGAGGGGAGCCAAGGGAAAAAAGAGTTCAAAAAAGAAGGAAGATTGGAGTTTCAAAACATCAGTTAAGCGTGCATACCAAAAGGTTACTCTGGGGAGGCATGCTTGTGAGGGGGGGGGCTGGACCCTCATAAGAAATCTTCTTTCGTTAGGAAGACCTTCTTATGGAATAAACAGATCGGGGGAGGGGACTGACCTCCTTCTTTCAAATGGGGGGTCAAAGAAGAGTCGAAATAAGTCTGTCATGGATGGGACCGGCGCCCCACTTCTGTGTAGAGATAAACTGTCAGCCGCGGGGAGAAATACCTCTATAATTGATAGGGGGGGGTATACTCAAAGGGGGCGAACAAGAAAAAAAAAGGGAACTCGCTCTTAGGAAACTCAAAAGCTGAGAGAGAGAATCGACCTTTCCCACCCAATTATGGGGGAGAGGGGGGAATTTGTCGGGCAAGGCCGGCGAACGGAGTAAGGTGAGGCCCCACTGAGCAAAGTACAGCGGCGGAGAAAAGAGACCGTCTTCGCATAGCGCGCTGAACGGAAATAACAGGAACGGGGCGATTGGAAGAGGGGGTACATCTGGGACAAGAAGTAGTACAAAACTCACGAAAGGGGACCGAGTTACAGATACCTGGGAGGGGAAATGGAACACTAGCCCCCTGGGGGGACCACTGTCACGAACCTTCCTCAAAGGGAGGTGGGACAGAGGCCACGCTCTTCGTGGAGAAAATGCATTCGAGGGAAAATTCTATCCTCTGAGGGATTTGCGCGATCCTTCTTTCTTGAAAAGACCCGTTCGACGAGGGTCGCCTTTCGATACCTTCTCCAGAATTATTCGGAGTTTTGAAGGCACGCCTGATGCACTTTAAAAAACGCACTGAGCACCTTGTTCCCGTGTTTAGCGAGGAGAAAACATATGGTCGGAAAGAAATTTCACCAGATGGTACCGAAATTAGAAAGCACCACAGAAAACCGCCAGGTGGAGGTCCTGAGCCCTCTGGGGGGAGTCAAACAAAGTAAAGGGGAGGCACAAGGAAAGTGACCAGGGATCAGGGTGGGGAGCTCTGATAACATAGTGGGAAGCCAGGGGGGAAAGATTATCGCCTGAGGAAGAAAATGACCTTGGGGGACCTAGTCGGCAGAGATTCTGAAAAATGGGGTATTGTACTATCAAGACCTAATCGGGGAGGAACCTTGCAGAGGAGAGGGCCTGTACCAGTTAAAATTGGGAAGAAGGGTCGAATACCTTCGAAAAAATCCCCGAAGGGAGGGGGGGCTGCTTTTTAAAAAAAGAGGCACTTCGATCTCGGTCAAAAGGAAGGGATGGATATCAAAAAAACAGAGATTGAGTAAATATATAGATCCTGGAGAAATACGTCATTAAACGCGGTAAAGAAGACCAAAAAGGAGAAAGGCTTTGGGGAGTAGACCAATCTGGCACTGGGGAGGGACACACCTATCTTTAAAAAAAATTGTGATATCCGGGCGGGGGGGGACGGAGGTAAAGTCAATAAAAGGCCCTAGCGCTTTTGCCAAAGAAGTTCCACGCTAATCCGAAGAGAAGAGGGAAAATTTCCTAAAAAGCAAATCATTTGGAGAGAAGACGTCAAACCCACAAAAGGAAACATGGTCAAGGAAACCAAAGGACCCGACGGGCAACTGTAAAGCGGTCCTTCCCTCTACAGGGGGGGGGGGGAAATTTGATTAGGGCGGGCCATTAAAAGGGGTGCGAGTTTATAATACGTGCCTAGGGAGAAACCACGGGGAAAAGAGGGTTACCGGTGTTCAATTCTCCGTGAGAAGGAAGGGGATGGTCAGGAAGGGGAAGAAAGAATCGCACGGTGTGGTGCGGGAAGAAAATAAGAACAGTCCGGTACCATCCAAGGGTCGACTGGTTAAAGCTCAGTAGGGGAAAATAGCTTTAGGAAAGGGGGGGATACTGAAGTTACAGAAAGGGGGGGTTCGTTGGGAGGGAAAGGAAGTACGCCCAATGTATCTCGTTGAAAAGAAAGGGACTTTCAGGGACTGAGTGACGAAAAGGGGTCAAATAGAATTGCACTAATCAAGAGCAAAGGCATTCCGGTATGAGGAAAAAAGGGGGGAGAACCTATAAACGAAGCAGGGGAGGGACAGGTAATAGAGAAAGTCTCCTGATGAGATTTTACTTTGAAAGAAGGGAAACTATGGCGGATCCTCAAGAAGAATCAAAGAAAAGAATCCTCAATAGATGGGGGGGGTACGGTCTACCTATTTCGAAAAGAAAAGAGGGTAAGATACTCAGCCGGAAGGAGCTGACAAGGTATCCACGCTCCCTGAATCGGGTATCGCGTCTCCAGAAGGGAGTGAGGAGATACGGGAGGGACGATACAAAAGAAGAAAAGGGAAAAACCTATTCTCTGGGGAAATACCTAAGTGTTGAATATATACGAAAGATCGCGTGGAAAAGGAGGAACGGGGAGGGAGACGAACTTGCAAACAAGAGAAGGGGGGGGGGGTTCCACACCCATAAAAGAACCGTACTAATGAAAGGGTCGAAAACCCATCGCGGCAGAGAAAAATTTGGGAAGAGAAAGGCGAGTTGGGGGGCTTGTTCTTGCGCTAAAAAAAAACTCAAAGTTAGACAGTTTGTTGCACGGGATTTAGGAGGGGGGGATGAGAATCATAGGGAAAAGCGCCGGTTTTAGGACAATCCCCGCATTGAGCTGAGGGGAAAGAAAAGGGGGGGAGTACGAAAACGAAAAAAAGGGTTGGGAGGCCCTGCGAGAAAAATGAAAATAAATAGAGGAGGACGGACCTCTTTTCTTGCGGGGGACAGGAGAAAAGCAAAAAAAAAGGCGATTAGCTTGGACCTTGGTCTCCAAAAGAGGCCTCCAGGGGAACTAGAGGGGGGAAGGGTAAGGAAGGGGGGGGATGGAAGAAGAGGGGGACCAAATAAAACGGTCACCTGGCCGACGGGGGGAGAGAAAAGAGGGGGCGTAGAGTTAGAATAGAACTCTTCCCTCGTGGGGACAGCTCAGTTCGTGCCATAGAAGAAGATTTGGGGGAAAAGCCGCCAAAATCGAAACCAGCAGGAAAGTAGAAAGAAAGAAGAATCGGCTCGCTTAAGGGGACATACAATCAGGTGCAGGGAAAAGGATCCTCGAAGGAAAGGAAAAAATTCAGCCGTTGAACGGGGCGAAAGGCAGAAAAAACCATCCCAGGGGGGAAAAGGGGAAAACTTTTCGTTCTTGTCCCAAGAGAGAAAACAAAGTAGACCAGCTCGGGAGGGGGGGGGGAGTCGAGAGACGAGAAGAAATCGGGAAGTTGACTCAAGAAAGGGATTGATCGGCTAGGCACATGTTCGATTCGGGGGAAAATGGAACGTAAAAATTATAACGCAGGGGAGGGAGGAAGGGACCCTCCCCCAAAGAAAAAATACTTTTTGCTCTCGAGAACGGAAATCAGAAACGACAGTGAGAGAAGGGGTTGCAATAGGGGGGGGGGGAGAGAAAACTCCAAAAGCGGATTCTCCCTTAAGACATGAGGGACAGCATATTCAAAAAAAGACCAATTTTTATAAGAGGGAAGTTCCGCAACAGTCGAAACCTCTCAGGGGAGGGGAGTGGGCAAAAAATCTTGATAATCCCGGGATAAAACCGTCGGCCTACTAGCTTCGGAAAGAAAAAAAAAGGATAAGCACTTCTCATAAGGACGCCTGAGAGTAGATAAAAGGAACGACAGTCTGTCAGGGTTAGGGACCAAGGACCTATAACTGGAGGGGGAAAAACTAATCATCGTGAGATACTGCAGACGAGGATTCTGGGAGAATTTGGGGAGCGAGAGGGGTCTCAAAGGGATAGGGGGGTTTTCATGAACGATTTTGGGGGGGGGAGAAAGGAAATCTCACCATAAACAGATTAGAATCAAAAGCTCGTCAAGAAAGAATGTCTTAACTGGGGGATAGAAGCGAGCTCCAAAAAGAAAAACAGCAAGGCCTGACGTATCTAAGAAACTGCTGATCAAAAGTAAAGTAACAAAAGGGTTAGAGGAAGGGGGGGGGTCATCAGGAGAGAGCGGGCCTTTTATCTAGATGCGGGGAACTGAAATCCCGTGGAAAAAGGGGCCTTCCAGCATTGGTATTCAGGCCTCTTCGTGAAGGGAAAGGAAGGGCCGGAAATCTCACGAAAGGCGAACCGAAAAAAAAAAAGTACTACCTCTTACTCACCCCTCGAAGAGGGAATAAATGGTACGGAATGGAGCACGGGGGCAAGGAAGCGTACTGTATGGCATAGCTTGCGAGGAGCGAAAAACTACTTTCAAACGGAGAAAAGGGAGGGGGAGGGGAGGGCGAAGGAGACTCACACGTATTGGGAAAGGGAAAAATTCTAAAATCGGCTCTTTCTAGACAGGGTTAAAGGGGAAAAAACCAAAGGCAGAGCGCGCTAAGAGGTGGGTCGGAGTGACTTCGATTTGAAGGATCTGAAGGAAAAGCCAGGGGGGGGAACAGCCTGGCCTAGAAGTCTGCGAAGGACGCCTTGAAAGACCCGAACGGAAAGAAAAAAAAGGGGGGGGTGGAAAGAAAGCATTGGATACACGACTGGCCCAATTAGGTCGAGAGGAAGCTGGGTTAATCTAGCCTCGAGAGCATGGGAGGGGGGAATAGAAAAGAAGCTAGTGACCGGCAAAGGGGGGTGGAGTGAAGAGTTAGGAGGGAAAAGGACACGAATATGACCACTAAACAACTCCGCAAAGGAGGGAAATCCCCCCATGAGGGAAAAAGGAAAGGAATAGTGGGGAAAAAGATGGAATAGGCAGAGAAAAACCCCTGGGTTAGAAAAGCTTCCGAGAACTCTTTATTCTCCTTGAGGGGGAAAAGGTTATTGTCACGCGGCACGTTGTGGAAGAGGAGAAGGGGGAAGAATGACGGAGGGGAAACGCAGCTTTCTGGAAGGCCGTGGCACTAATAACAAGGGGATTTTCGCCGGAAACTCGGGGAAGGGAAAATTAATAAAGAGGCGGAGGGGAGGTTCCTACAACTGGAAAAGGAAGAAAAGACAGTCATTGTTCCAATAAAAAAAAGAAAAGGACCCGGGGGAAGGAACGACCGGCAATGCGGGCTTGGTGTTGGGGGGTTTTGCTGCAAGCGAAGAAACGGAGGGACAAAATCAGAAACGTGGAGGGGAAAAATTATTCATCAGGCCGGGAAGGTTGAGCCAATTCCAGGACGGGGGGTCGGGGTGGGTGTCCCGAAAAACGAAGAGGAAGGCTTTAGGGGGGAAGTTCGCGATATCCAGGGAGAAAAAAAGCTAGGATCAGACGTGACGCTCTCTGAGTTCAACAACGGGGAGAAAAAGTAGTATTCGAGTCATGGAGGGTCAGCCAAAAAATCTGGTCGTCTAGCCTTGGAGAGAAGGGAGAGTGAGAAACACGCTGATCTGGAGGAGGGGGAAGATAAATTAGGGGGAAGGGCACGCAAGCAGAGGGGAGGAATGCGTGACGTTCGCAGCGAAATACTACGGTAAACAACGCGATGATGGAAGGGGGGGGAAGGGGTGTCTGAGAAGGAGGGGGGCGAGATTCCAAGTGAAAGGGGGTCAAAAAAGGAGGTCGATGTCAAAGAGCGAAGAAAAAGAAGAAAGAAAATTTTACGAGGAAGCGGTAAGCATTGATCCAAGGTGGAAGGTTTGGAGTTTCAAAAAGAGAGACAGAGTCGTCAAAAAAGCTACAAAAAAAATTGCTAAATCAGCAGGGGAGGCTGGAAAGACTAAAATGACTTGATTCAATCACGACTGAATACCCGGGGGTGAAGGACGCCACTCGATAGTGGAAAAATGGAATCGCATGAACTTCGAGGAAAACTCGGGGGGTTCCAGGACGTTCTGGACCAGCAAAAATCGTTTCCGGGGGCGACCTCCTCCATGGTTGGGGGGGGGGTGGTTTTGTTTGTGGGGGGGGTGGGGGGGGGGGGGGGGGGTTTGGGGTGGGGGGGGGGGGGGTTGTGTGGGGGGGGGGGGGGGGGGGGGGGTGTACTTCAGTGACAGCACCCATGGGCCAACCCTACGGTCTCCACCGAGTTGGGCCCGGGGTGGGAGACGGACAAGGGTCCAGCCAGGGAGTCGGGTTAACTCGAAACATGGGGGAAGAGAAGAATAACCATCCGGGGGAGGTTCCGAGTTGGGGCATACAGTTGACAGGGGGGAGCGTGACCATTTTTCCGGGAGCGTGGAAGGGAAAAATCGCCAAGGTGAAAACCGCCTTCGCACATGTGAAATGAAAGGCTTAGTGGAAACGAGGAAATAGGGGGGGGCGGTCAATCGGGCTTACGGGGAATGGGGAGGGAAAAAGGAAAGACAGATTATCCTCAAAGAGCGTAAAGAGATGGGGTCTGTCACGTTAAAAGATTTGGTCGAATAATTAAAAAGAAAAGGGTTTGTCTCAGGGGGAGGAGGGGTAAGGAACAAGTTACTAAGGGGATAGGAGCTCTCAACAAACAAAGGGGGGAGACCGTCGACAATCTATTGTCGATTAAAAAGGAAACAACCACCACATAAGAGGTTGTGCTAAAGGGGGAGGAACAAAACCAGCGAGAGGGACTCCCTTATAGCCAATCAGAGAGAAGCAGGTGAGGTATATCAAGGAGGGAGGGTCCTTGGTAGTCACATAACTCATCAAACGTAAGAAAGCCGAAAAGAAAAAGGTCCGAAAGGTACAAGAAAGAAAAAGGAGCAGAATCTTTTCAATGTGGGCGAGGGGGGGGGAAAAATCTAGAAAATTCAAAACTTCTCCAGTAAAAATGTCACTGGGGGAGAAAAGACCGACCCGGAAACACAAAGTCGGAAAGATAAAGGGGGGTTCGTCGTTGGATGAAGAAAGAGTCGGAAAGAAAAGGTTGCCAGCGCTGGGTGGGGGGGGGGAGAATACTAAGAGTCTAACAACTTGAAATAGGTGGAAAAAAAGGGGTGGTCAGAGGTGTCGAAGTTGTGATCCTTAAGAAGAAATTTACAACCCTCATGAAAGGCCGGCAGCCAGCGGCGGGGAGAAAAAGAGTGGGGAAAAGCTCATTCTTTTTCAAGAGGAGGGAAACTGCTTTTCTCTTAGAGGACGGGGGGAAGGGTCCGTTGTTAGTGAAAGAAAAGACCTGTCTCTGGGGTCTGGGAAGGGGAGGAGGGAGGCAGAGGGAGAATCTTGCTAATAGCTGGGGAAAAGACGACCAATTCATCCGGTGTGGAGGAACGCCGTCACTAACGTCTGAAGAAAAGTATATAAAAAGGGAGCGAGAGAGGGGACAAAAAAATTGCTCCTTGACCAAAGAGAAAGGCTAAACCTCGAAAACTCCAAAAGCTCCCAAAAGGGAAATACGTAGGTAACAGGAGGGTTGGGGACCAGAAGGGGAAGATTGTCTTGAACTCGGATAACGCATAATCGATAGTGTAATGTTATCGAATAGGAGGGAGAGAAATTTGCGCCGCTCAAAAAGAGAGCTACCGGGGTTCTGACTAAAGAGGAGAGGGTCATTCCCATTTTGTAAAGAAGATAGAGTAAGAGAAGGAGAAATCTAAACTTATAGGGAGAGGAACAGAAAGGAAGAACTGGCAGTTAGGATAGTTAGATTTCGGGGAAAAGACAATATTAGCTCAATTAAAAAGGGGGGTCGGGAAAAGAGGACGGCAAAAGGAATGGGGGGAAAAGCTGGGAAAGGGAGGCTTATTTGGGGCCTAGGGGGGAGTCTCACCCACAAAAAGAAAAGGGGAACGACAAGTGGTTCCGTTTACTTCTGAGGAAAAGGATCGAAACTCCGGGGGGAAGAAAAAAATCCTCTAAAAAACAAAGGGTTTAGGGGGGAAAAGATTTTGAGGCAAAATTCCAAACCGGTCGACGGAGGTTTCCGAGGGTATGAAAGGAAAGTCCAAAATGGACGCAAAGGGGGAGAAAGAATGTGAGGGGAGACCAGCAGAGGGAGCCTCCCGGTTCTCGGGGGGAAGGGGGAAGATCATTATTCAATCTGGTAAGAAAAACTATCAAGCGGGATCCCGATTTCAAAAAAGGGGGAGCGTACAGCAGGAAGGAGGGAGGGGTTCAGAAAAAAATCATGGTTCATCCAACCTCGGGTGAGGAGGGCGAGAAGGAAAAAGGGTTCGCCGAATCCACCTGCAGTCCAGCGTCTTCTTAAAAATCAATAAAGAGCATGATCGCGGAGAAGAGAAAGGGGAGCCTCGGGGGGGGTAGAAGCTTGCTTTCCCAGTTGCAGGGAGACAGTCCGCCTGGGGGACATTTGCAGTTCAGGGGGGGAATCAGAACTCGGAAAACAAAGTTGGCTAGTGGAAACGAGGGGACCGGTTCTTTCTCCTAGGCATGAAAAAAAAGAGAGTAACACCTAAACGATCTTCGAGAGGGGGGGACGCAAGGGGGTTGTTTTGGGGAGGGGAAAACGAAATGTTTTCTAGAAGCGGCGTTCGACTCTCAAAAAAAAAAAAAGCGTGGTGAGGGGGGAAGAAATGACGGTCTCGATCCTCAGGGTGGGCGGTTGCGTAGGTGCCAGGGAGAAGGGAAAAGGCAGAGAGAAAGAAACCAGAAAGGCAGTTGAAAAAAATTCCTTCACAGAACATAAAAGAAGGGGGGGAAATAGTTCCTCGGGACTGAGAAGGAGTACGAACCGCGGGGGGGAAAGGTGTAACCCAAAAACGTTATAATTCGAGAAAGGGAGCGAAAGCCTCGACCCCTGGGAATCACGGGGAGAAACGGATTTAAAATCGACAGAAAGATCGGGGGGGGAAACCGACGATGCAGTGAGGGAAAACCAAAGTCAGAATAAAAAAGGGATGCTATGATTGTGCTTAATATAGTCAAGGGCCGAAGTGGGAAGGGTTATCGCGGTCTCCAACAGAAAGAAAGTGGGTTAATTACCGGGGAGCTGTTTTTTAAGG
>Ga0179593_1340778_pt1 | contig 10118 bp, 8 predicted proteins | sample CZODoug2_1_08_16_FD_185931 | JGI IMG/M metagenome (GOLD analysis project Ga0179593, IMG submission 185931) | Vadose zone soil fungal communities from Angelo Coast Range Reserve, California, USA - CZODoug2_1_08_16fungal (PacBio error correction) | ecosystem: Environmental > Terrestrial > Soil >...
CTGGGGAGAATAAGAGGCCCCTTCCATGCCCCGCCGCCGCAGAGATTACTCGGCAAAAATTGATAGGAACGGCGGTGGAGTGGGGGGTGAGGACAAGGTCAAGCGCTATCGTCACCACGCGCAACACAGCATCGTTTGCTAGGATCAAATAGCCATCAAAAGGGTCTCGAGATGGAAGGGTTCCCACCCCCAACTTTTGCAGGGACGTCCTGGGGGCTATCAAGAGGCAAACCCTAAAAGGGAAGGTCAAAGCATGCGTATCTCCTAACTCGTCGATCGAGGAACTCTGTACATCTAATTTCCTATATAAAACGAGTAAAAAAGGGAAGTGGGAAGGAGAGTCTAACTGCTTAAAGAAGGGGGAACGGCTCTTCAGAAATGCCTCAAAGGCTACCTCGAAAAAAGAGTGGGGGGGGGGCACTCTCAAAAGGGGGGACGTTACGTCGTCCGCGAAAAAAAATTATAAAACTATCCCGGCGGGACGGAAGGCTCATAAGAAGAGGAAACTCGAGAGGGAGGCGTTACCGCGGCAAAATCCACAAAGAGTCTTTGTCACGATTACAATGGATCTCAGAAACGGACTCAATCATAAATCACTTTACTTGGGGGGATGGCGCTCTGCGGTGTTTTTGTTGAACTACTCAGGCGGTGGGAAGGAAGAACGATATAAAAGGATGGACAAGTCCCGGAAAAAAAGAAACTGGCAAAGGAACAGCAGAGGGTAAGTAGGCTATCTCCCCGGGGGGACTGATGCAAAGAATGAGAAGATATCGTCAAAAAAACTTATTATAGGAAAGATATCCTTTTCTCCTGCTGGCACAGCGATAAAAGGGTTGATAAGGGGAACTACGAGAGAAGGGGGGGTCATGGCACGCGGGGTAAAACACTATCAGCGCTATATTTCGTCTCGAAGGCTGTACTCCCAGCTGAGTATCTTCCCAAAAAAGCACGATAGAGAGAAAGAGAAAGTAAGGTTTGCTTATTCCTGCGTAGGAATATAAATTGTCAAGAGGGAGGGGACGATCCCTCCCTGGACGAAAGATCCGAGGAAAAGAAACCATGCAGGAGATCAATTACGACTTAAAGGAATTGAATGCATGAATCTGGGCTGTCCAGACGCTAAAAAGCGGACCTAAACGGGAGGGAGGGCAAAAACTCAAGGAAAGGGTCGATGAGGAAGGGGGGGATTGCTGAAGCACAGTATACATCCTTAAGGGACAAAAGTCTTGTGGCACCCTATATGATCACATTCCCGAATCTAAGTGGAGGGCTGAAAAGGCGCGACTTCTTAAGGGAAAAAATTCGGTATCGTCTAGAGTATCCTCTTACTACAAAAAGATGGCGCGGAAAAAGACCGAGTCTACTGCAACCGTATTTCAAGTGGAAAAAAGAGAACAAGATCTGGAGGGCTCGAAAAGGGGAAGGAGCGCCCCTCTTGTATCACCAAACGTTCGTCTTCCTTCTTCAAGGAGACCGCGGTGAGAGGGGACAAAAGGCTATTGATGGGATAGAACGCAATTGAGACCAAGGATCGTAAATCACGATGAGGGATTTTCCGAGACTAGATAAATGAGAGGAGGAAAAGGAAAAAAAAACTCGGGGGAAAAAAAACGACTATAGGGGAGATTCGAAGGACGATAACTGGCACGCAAGGCCATGCCGGCTTGCCCAAGCGAACGTGTGGAGGAGCACTAGGTTAAAGGCGAACGGGAGGCATTCAATAAGGAAGGGGGACATTAAAAAGCTGGATTACCATTTCTAAGGATATAAGCTACTTTTTCACAACATTATCGACGCACTCGCAAAAAACTCCGGTGGGGGTTCATCCAAGGCCTTTTGTCGGACGAAAAAAAAAGAAAAAAGAGATCAGCAGTGCCTTCCCCTGGGATTCCAAAAAAAGATTGGATCCGGGGGTTACATCGACAAAAAAACCTTAAGGGAAAAAATAAGTTATGGGGGGGAAAGCCTTAAACCAATTGCTCGGCTCCCGTTTCCTCTGATCGTCCAAGATGTAAACCTGTCACTTTTTTTATCCGTTCGAATTGAGGCTGGTTGGTGGAACCCAAAAGAAGCAAGGAGTAAAAGGAATGAGGTTTCCGTTAACCGGACTGGGGGGGATAAGTCTAAGGAACGAGCTGTGGGTATCTGTGTGGGACAAGAAGTGCCTGGGCAGCCGTTGACCGGAAGGCCGCATGGAGGGAGTGAGAGGAAGGACTGACAAAGGAAGACTCAGGGGGGTTCCGAGGAGGTTCCATCGGCTTCGACTTGATTCGGCGGAGGATAGCTGGGTCATTAACCCGGTACAAAAAGGAGGAATAAAGGGGACAGTGATCTCCTTGACTTGCTTGCTTATTAAGGGCGTCGTGATCTCCGATGCCTGGATATGGCAACCTAACCGTCTCGGGAACAGGATCGGGGGGGGAAAAAAGCGCGGAACTTGTTGATGGATCCATCTGTTCGCTTTAGCTCCCAGTCCATGGGGAGTCCACGATATCAACACCTCGGCAGGAGCGAAAAGGAATAAACAGCCACTCGGCCTACTTTCGTCGGTCTTGAATAGGGAAGCTCGAAGAGCAAGGAGGGGGATTGGGGCAAGGAGGGACGACGAAATCGACCCCTGTCGACGGATCAGCGCGACTAGAAGGAGAAAATGGCTATCGGGGGAAAGGGGCAGGCAGAGCGGCATTTCTTCCATCTGTACGACGTTTCAGCGGGAAGAAGAAACGACAACTTGGGAGCCTAGACCGCTAAAGGGGAGGAGCCAGCGATCTATCCGGACGACACATCAAGCAAGCGAGACAATCCAACTAACCGGGCACCACCGTCAAGGCCTATATTTCATCAAAACAGCTCGCTTCTGAACTAGTCGCCTATCAAGCGACAATCAAACGAAAACGATAGAGAAGGTGTAAGGGGGGGGGAGGAATGAAATACGGTGGGAGAAGGAAAAAGGCAGAAAACAATATCCCCCAGTCCCACGAGCTTAAACAAGCCTCTTTATACCCTACCCCGGACCTCCTCTCTAAAAGAAAGAATGTCTCGAAAAAAAGGGAGTATCGAGCAAGAAACAGAGGAAAACGACATTGGTCTGTTTGCTAACTAAAAAATAAAAGCTCTGTGGGGGAACTGGGGCTTGCCCGCCCAAGATGCCGCCACTTAGCCGTAAGGTATAAACCTCCGGAGGGTGAGGCGATGTTAGCATCACGAGGCCGCCAACGGGCCGATAGAATCTAAATAGAGGAAAAGAAACAAAGGAGCCTTTCACCCCGAAGCTAACTCCTCCATAATCGCCGCACGGGGTCTATTGCGGTAAAAAAAAGAAACGACCCGAGGCCAGAACAAGAAATTAATAGCTCTCTCTCGTATCCTTCTCTTTAATTCAAAAGAACAAGCCAGCGGAAAGGGTAGACGGGATGAAAGAGACCCTATTGAAAGAGGAGGACTCCGTGTGGTATCACTATATTTCGCCTACTTCTCACTCAAGGAAAGACCGAGCGCTTCCTCCTAAAGAGAAAATCACAACGAAAGGAGGAGGCACAGTCCGGGGGGGAAGTGAGAAAAAGATTGGTCGCAATCTTTCACGGTCGACGTTTTGCTCAAAAAAAAACATTGATAAGGGTAAACCAAGAAGGGAGGGGGGATGAGGACCCTAAATATCATCCTAAGGACCTAGTGGCTCTTTTGAAGGAGGCTTTCGACACGGGTCCGAGCGCTGGGCGGGAGGGGGTAGAAAAAAAAGCCCCTGCAAACTCGGTCATCTAGCGGCCTGAAGGATGCTCGCTCTACTGTCTTCGTTCAGTACTTCCTCTACAGGGCACGGAGAGCCTGGAAACGGTGGGGGGGGGAGGGAGAGCCTTTGAGGTGCGCGATCGCAGAAATCTCTCTCAACAAAAAAAAAGAGAAAGAGGGAAGTTGGCTGCGATCTGCTCACCGCAGTCTCGAGAGAAAAGGAGGGGGGCGGGCCAGAAGGAAGGCCAGAAAGAGTCATCGAAGCTACTGGACGATCCGGAAAAGCAACTAGGATACTATTCACGGTCGGGGGCTCCCTCACATCAAGCCTAAAGGGCAAGGGAGTTAAGAAAGAAGGAGGACGGACCAGGAGAAATCGGCCACTATCGCGGAGCGGTAGCCCTCGCTCGCTTCATAGGGAAAGCAAAGCTTATATGGGGGGAGAGATTCCACGACCTAGAAAAAGACCGCGACCCGAGGAGCGAAGAGATCCAAAAAGGGGGGCAAGACGGAAGGTGCGGGACCCCTCCTATTCAAAGATCTATTCTGTAAGTGAAAACTGTATTTCCAGAGAGGGGTCAACACCCTATCTGTAGCCTTCTTTAACCAATGAATACGCGGGATAACCAGGAGGAGGGTTCAAAGAAAGAAGGAAGTTATGGCGGGGAAAAGGTTCAAAGAGATCTCTCCCAGCCTCTACTATATAGGGGGTGAGGGCCCTCCCCGCATCGACCCCGTTGCATAAGACGTAAGGGGGAATGAAGAGGGATCTAGAGCTTCATCTTAACAAGGTTCTCTTATAATTTCAAAGTTCTGAGAACTATCTTCAAACATCTGTATCCCAAAGGCGGCGTGCTCAAAAAGGGGGGAAAACGAGGGGGTAGGGTAAGAAAGGAGAGGGGCAGAGAAACCCCTCTTCCAAGATCCCGAGGATATTCGCTCTTTCTGCCGCTGTTCTGCAGATCGTCCGCTACGGGTCCCTGGCGCGGAGCAAGAGCTGAGGATCGGCGATGAGGGACGTGTCAGAGGGGTGTAGACCAAAGACGTTGTTCTGACCTGGTTCCGTCTTCTTGGAGGGGGAAAGGGTGGGGGGTAGTCACCATTATGAAGCTCTAAAAAAAACGGATAGGATGCGGTTCGCTCATGGGGGAGCGGTGGGAGCAGACCGTAGGGAAAAAGAAGGAAGAACGTGCGGATGAATCGCTAGTAATGCTTTGTCAGAGGAACGGTTGCTTATGATTATGTGAGCGAGGAGGGGGACGAGAGGGGAAAATCAGTGAGAAAGAGGGGGGACTCTGTTATTATCCCCGTTAATTGGGCGTTTACTAGTTCAGAGGGAAAAGCGGCGGGCGAACCCCGGAAAAAGGAGGAACGGAAAGGAAATAATAGTGAAGCCGGGGCTGTTTCTGCATGGACGCCTTAACTTCCCCCGGGCCATCGTAGAGAAGGCGGGGGGGGGTGCAAATCCGGAGGAAAGGGGAGAGGAAGCATGAAGTAGATCCGTCCGGGGGAAGCTTAAGGTCTTGATCATCTTCTGGAAGGAATAACTTCCCTATCGGAAAAATTTGCTCCATCACAGCAGTCCGGAGGACCCATTAACGAAAAGGGCAGAACAGACGGGCATGTGCCAACGCTCGGCGATAACTCTCAAACTGCATCGCAAGCCCTCAGAGCCGATCTCACAGGGCAGAAAGCAACGCAGACTACGGACCTCCTGCGCGACGCCATGTCCAGACCTAAATACGGGCAATACGATCAAAACCCCAACGGAGAAAAACGCCTCCGACTCAAAAGCAAGAAAGCGTCAGAAGATGCAAGGAACGCAGGACATTAGCAAGGGAGAAAAAAGGAACAACAGCGAAAGTATTCCAGAGGACCGCTGACTTTTTAGAATCATCGCTTCCATCCTGGGTATGTGGGGGAGGGGAAAAAAACAGAATCAAGGGCCGGTCAAAGTGCACATCAGGTTCGACGAATTATGAGGGAGCCACGTCTACCAACTAACGTTGTCTTGGTTCCGGAGTTCAGGAGAAAAAGAAAGCTCGAAGGAGGGGGGAAAGGTCCAACTAACGAATGTTTTCTTGCAAGGCGGCCTCGTGGCCGTGATCCCCGCGCGGGTGGGGTTCGGAGAAGGGAACCGAAGGGAAAGACCATATGTCCGTTTTATCTCTACAAAGGTTTTTAACACTTCCGGGAGAAGGAGACATACCGGAAGAGAAAATTACAGAATTTTTTTCGGGGGACTGTATGCCAGGGTGAAAACAGGGACATCGCATACTCCCCAGGTGAAGGGTTACAGAAGGGAATTGCAAGATTGGAAGAAGTTATCAGAGTAACTAGGTGATAATTCGAGTTCTGGGAGGCTCTCTGCAAAAGCATCAGAGCATAGATTACTGCTTAACCTTCCTCAAACAGACAGGTGGGGAAAATAAAGCGAAAAAAGGGGGAGTCTAAAAGGATAGGAAAGAGTTACCCATCTGATCCCTGCCGCTACCTCAATGGATGATCAGAGGATCCTTGAAGAAGGCGTGGACTCAGGTGGAGAGGAGGAAAAACGAAAGGGAGAAGAGTCTCCATAGGAAGGGGAAGGAAAAAGGAGGGGGACGGCGCAAAATAGACGACTGGAGTCAGGGAACTTTGCCCGATACCCACACGTTGCATCCTCTTTCTCTCGCTCATCCAGGAAAAAGAGCCTATCGTCAGCACCTCTCTAAGAAGGAGTATCAACGACCAGGAGGAGAAAAGAATTGCGAAGAAGAGGGAAACCATCAAAAAAAGGGGAGGGATCCCGAAAGGCTCGTAAGACGTTTTTCTTCTTCCGAACAAAAAAGAAGAAGGAATCGACACAAGGGGGTAGGGTGGCACACCCGTGGAGGTGCCGCTGGGTAAAAGCGGGGTCCCGAGATGCACTAGGCTAGACTCGTCTCTGATCTAAAAGCGCCTGCGGAGAGGAAGCGGAGGGGGGGGGGGGGGAAATAAAGGAGGGAGGGGGGAGAGATTCCAAGGGATGTCGGAAGGCATCTACAGAATCCCTGGGATAATCGGTCGTGGTTGAGCTCCTCAGCGCGGGAAGGGGAGACCGCCGAAACCAACCGCAAAGAAAAAGGGAAAACACGGTTGCAAAGGAGAAAGGGAGGTCGAGACATCAGATTCAAGCGGCAGCATAACGACAGATATCGGCAACAAACTGTATAGGAAAAAGTATCGGGGTAGGCCGAACTGGGACAATCTCCCTTGGAATCAGATTCAGCCTGGAGGAGAAGTGGCCAGCTGGGACGAAAGGAGGAGAGGGGAAGAGACGACAGGAGTCTCGGTCACACGCCTGAGGCATCCCCAAACCGGTCCCTAGATTCTATACAATTAAAGTGATATGTGAACAAGGGGATGTGCCGGGGGGGGAGGAAAAGCGAACGGGGGGGGAAAAGCTGGGAAAAAAAACCGGTGCCGCGACTGGCCCGCTTCGCGAGAATTGATCATCTTAACGACGAGGAACTATCGTAGGGTCTGTACGTACGGTCCACCGGGACAGCAGAAACGGGACGTTCAAGTCTCAAGAAGAGGGGTGGGGAGGGGGACTTCGCTGATGGAGGATTGCAGACCACACTTTCAGATATCCTGGAAAAGGGGCAAAAAGTGGCCAAGAGAATTATTCTAAGTTCCGCATCAGGAAGAAGATGAGGGGGCCTCGCAAGAGGAGAAACCGAAAGCAGAGTTAGAAACTATCTAGCTGAGAACCTTCAAGAAAATCTTGGTGGGTTCGGGCAACTGAACGGGGGGAGAATGGAGGAAAGGGGAGGATGCGGCCGATACAATAATGAGGGTCGTGACCTTCGAGGACTGAATGGACTCTGGGGGCAGCTAATGGCTAACAAAATACAGGGAAGGATGACCGGGGGGGAACGACAGATCTAGGGTCAAGACAAATGGAGGATTCGACCATATCCAGATTTTTCTCAGACGGGATCGAGAAACTCAGTCTATTAGTTCCGAGAAGACGGAGAAAGAAGGAGGACTAAAAAGAAACGCGAGAAAAAAGATTCCGACAACTTTATCTGACTCACAAAACACAACAAGAACTCTTCATTGCTCTCACCCTTCACATCTGGAGGAACGGGAGAGGGGACCCGTCATCTGGGAGAAAGGAATCACGATCTAAAAGAAACCCAGGTACGACTCGTGGGGTGAGAGAGAGAACGTCTAATGGCGGGAGAACGCGTCAAATCAATGGGGAGGTCAATCTTCCTGGACTTCGGACCACACCTACAAGCAGCAGACACATAACAGAAAAAAAACGGCTTTAAGGAGAAGGGAAGGCCGGTGTTATGAGGGCTACACGCTCATTCGCCGTCTAAATTGCCCGCATTACCCCAGCCCAACTCGACATGTGCGCCAAAGGAAGGAGCTCCCAAAAAAGGAGATGTAAATGGAGCAAGGGGGGGTGAATGGTTCCTTTGTTTTTTTGGAAATCCCCAGATCCAATAGGAAACACCTGGGGGGGGGACATCAATTGAAAAAGGGATCTGAATGGAAGGGGGCAAGTGAGCGTTGGGTCGTGTGGGCAGCGATGCAATTGAGTTTCCGCTGAGTAAGATGGCTGAGGGAGCACGTCTGAGGGAGGGGCACGGAAGTTTCTGTGGTAAAAGAAAATGGTCAGATCGGACCATATGCTTAATTCTCTTACTCCTGAGAAGGGAGGTGCAGTTGATCTGGGAGGTGCGAGAGAGGGTAAAGGGGGGAATCGGGATATGTGCCTGCTTCCGTGATGGACTTGACATTATCGGGGGAGGCAAGCTCGGACATATGGGAGGGAGCAAAGCGTCGTCGAGGCAAAGATCTCAGACTCTCTTCTCAAGCGAAAAGTCCTAACTAGGCCACTTGATCGCACGAAATAGGGCATAGGCTTCCGAGGAAGACGTGGAGGGGAGGGGGAAAGAAACTACGGCCGCATCTAAAATGACCTGGGATTAATTTCCCTTCTGACTTTCGACTGACAAAACCAAATCGCTAAGGATCTGCGATGTTCAACTGGAAAGGACGAAACGGAGAAAAAGGGAATGGTCTCTCCGCGCTCGTCGTAGGCACCAGGCCTACAGGCGTCACCGTAACAAGCGGTGTACGAAGAGGGGAAAAAGTGTTCGTCGTGCTCTAGACCTCGTATGGCTCTAGATTCCGGTGCTCGGGTCGCCAAAAGACAAGTCGAGAGGAGAAAAAAAAGAAAGAAACCTAAAGGAAAGGAAAAAAAAGAAGGAGGCGATCACAAACGGGGCTCGGCGGGTGTTTACTCTCTAATATAGCCAGAACAGGCAACGAGAAAAAGCAACCAGAGAAAGGGCGAGGAGAGAGGAAAAGAGAAGACCACCGAGGTATAAACCAAAAAGCAAAAATTAACCAGTCCCTAAAGTATAGGAGGACAAAAGCTCAGACGTGGGAGGAAAAAAGTAACTCGGAGAAGTGAAAACAAGGAGGAAGAGTAATAAAAGCTTTCTCTCGCGCCGAGGCCATCCAGCAACACTTCTCGATTCACGGCGTAGTTAAGGGGAATTCGGTAGTGGGGGGCAGTAGCCGGGAAAGGGGGGTATTTGCCGCTACCTTACTCAGGTGCAAACGGCGCTCGAAGATCTTCCCGTATGGCTGAAACAACTGACGAAGGGGGGCTGGAGTTGACTCTCTAGCAAGTCTGCGCTAGAACTTTCCGATCATCTACAAAGGATTCAATCGGAAAAAGAAGTAGAAGCAGAACAGAGCCGAAACTAGGGGAGGTACTCCCTCCACTACTGACAACAGCCTCAGAGGGTATGAAGCAAGTACGAATGACAAGAGAAACATGATGTGGGTGTGTCCTGATCCTTTACTCAGCTCATTATCACTACATCTTCTCCTCCTGGAGGACAGCAGCAATTTACATCCTGAGAAAAGGGGAAGGGGCGTCAAAAAAGATAAGAAGGGGAGAAAGAATAAGAGGTGTGACATTCCGCGTAGTCGCAACTCCGGCTGCGCACTGCTCCGTACGCATCTCTACAGTCAACACTTTCATTCCCTCTCGTGCTCATCAACCGTCGTGGGAGAAGGAAGCGCCTCGAGTCGGCGGAGGGGAGACACAGGGAAGGATACATGCGTCAACCTCTCTCAACTTGTAAGTCCCATCGTGAAGAGCTGGTGTACGCCTCCAGACCTTATCAAAATATCTTTGCCGCGGAGATCGCTTGCGAGGAACGGGAGAGGAGGGGAGGAGAAGGGCAGAAGGGAAGGGACGGGAAGGAGTACAAGGACCACAGGACTCGTGCGCTCGCGGGCTCGGAAGGGCTCTCTTCGCCGGCATTATTAGAAGAGAGGTCCTCTGATTTCGCTAGAAGAGTGTGGCGTCGAGGGCATCCGGGCGGGGGTGATCG
>Ga0179593_1385463_pt1 | contig 10118 bp, 8 predicted proteins | sample CZODoug2_1_08_16_FD_185931 | JGI IMG/M metagenome (GOLD analysis project Ga0179593, IMG submission 185931) | Vadose zone soil fungal communities from Angelo Coast Range Reserve, California, USA - CZODoug2_1_08_16fungal (PacBio error correction) | ecosystem: Environmental > Terrestrial > Soil >...
GCGTACTTGCAGTAAGGGGTAAATGAGGGATGGCTGCCTAAATAGATTGGAAAGTAACATTGTCTTAGAGAGGGACCAAGACTGATCCTCGAAATGAGAGCGCAACTATTCGTCAGACCAAGATTGGAAAAAAGACTTCTCCGCAAAGAGGAAGGAGGAAAAGGCGTTACACTTCCGAACTAGACGGACCACTAGGCGGAAAGGGACGAGATGAGGTGTATCGCAGAGATGGGAAATCTTTCGTCGAAAATTCGACGGGCCTCTCGTAAGATCTAGAGCACAAAGAAGAAGGCGATGAGTAGCCTCTCTCTCTCAGCTGAACAGCTTGTCGACGCGGGGTAACGCGATATTCCGGCGACATGGAACTTAAACGGACCGGCGACGCGTACTTACCCACGCGGAGAAGTAGAAAGTATGCGATCTTGGACTCCTCAGAACATTGCGGAAAGAAATCGGGGGGAACTCTAAAACTAGGACGCACCGGGTTAGTAAGGCTCTCAAGCTTGGGTCGAGGGGGAGGCTCTTGGGGGGCGCCCGAAAATTGCGAAGTCTCAATCAAATCGACGACCGAGAGTGCCTTTTTGACTATCATTAACGTGGAAGCGAAGAGATCCGGAAAAGAGTGCAGGCTCCTGCCGTCAGGAGGACAAGCGGCGTTCGATGATAAAGTATATCCTGCTAGTACTCGGAGCGCCCGAGATCGGGGGGGAAAAAGAAGACGGTTTCGGGGTCCGAGCGATGTAAAAAAATCCTTAGACCTTTACCTACGTTAAGACCGGAGCGAGTCAAAAGGGGTGGTGACATGCGTGGCAGAGACATCTTCCCCCCGAAGCCGTCGCGAAGCGCACATCAGTCGCGACGGACCAAAGAACCACGTGCAACGACCAAAGCGACAAGCGAAAACAACCTTGGCCAATCTCCTTCGGAGGTGAAGCCGGGGAACGGGCACTTATGCTCTTCTAGCCCAAGAGGGGAACTGCAAGAAGAGAAACCTCGAATTTCCCCCTGCCTAACTAATCACGCTAGATTCTTCTCGGGAAAGGGTTGACAAAAGAGAGGAAGTTTTGAGTCGAACGTTCAAATGGGGATTGACGAGGCTCTAGATAGTACACCGGAAGGAGAAAGCCCCGTCTCAGAAGAAAAAAAGAATAGCGGGGGACGACTTCAACTATGAGAGGGTCCTCGAGCTCGTAAACTTGGCGAGCGAGGTACGCGAGCGGGGGGAGGGGCCCCATCGGAATAGGTCGAGGAGGGGAAGCTGCAAAGGACTTGACAAGGGATAAATCCGAGAGAGGCGGCGGACTGATTCCTCTACGGTAAGAAGCAGAAAATCTGGAATAAATCGTTCCTGCGTCCGACACGGAACCAAAACACTCGAGCGTGATTGATTGAGCCTGGAGGTGCAGGGGGGCCCTCGAGCTCTTCGGGGGAAAGAGGACGGTCGACGTCGAGACTTTTTGGCACCAAAGGCACAGGACTTGGAGCTCCTGTGCGGGACCATGGTCGAGCATGGGGTAAAAGGCAGAAATCTAACGCCACGGAAGCCGACGAAGGTGCGGCTCGCCCCAAGCGAAGTGGGCATCCCAGGTTATACAAAGACGCGCAGAGTATCTGCACAGAGGCAGGACGGGGATGGGGGTTCATCAGGGGAAGGGTCACGAAGTGCTTCAATATCCTTCGAATCGTCGTGAGTTGAGGGGAGGTGACTGGGAAAACACCAAAAACCGATAAGCCGGGCTTCATCGCGATTAAAAAGACGTGGTAGTTGATGAGAACAAAGCCGAGTCGGCTAAAAACGGTCGACGAAGTGCAGAGGTTTGGGAAGCTCTGGATCCTTTCTCTCATTACGGCATCGCCAACGATCGCAGGGAAGGGGAGATTGGGTTACAAAAAAACATTCGGTGCCAATCGTACAGGTACTCTTCAAGGAAGAAAGGAGAAACGGGCTCGGGCTGATGTCATGCGGTAGGGGGAGAGTCGCAGGGGGATTTCAATATTGCTTAGCAAAAGCATCGCGAGTCGTGGGGCCATACCCCACTTAGGAGGCGTGGATCTATGAGCTATGGGGAAGCAGAAGAGTAAGCTTCGGCGTCAGCAGTCGGTGGTGTTTAACTTCAGGTCGACGGCGAAGTGTTCGGCGGCAAGAGCCTCCAGGGACTGAAGGGCAAGCGCCTCAACGAGGCCGCTCTTCCATCTAAGTCTAAAGCTGCAAGGGAAGAGAAGAAAGAGAGGAATAGGGGTTGTTCTTCAGCTAACGATAATCGCGTGGAATCACGTACCTGAGGCGGAAAGAAGGATCGCTAGCTAACCGTGGTGCCAAAGAGAAAAGAAACCGCGTCGGTCTCTTGATGAACTCTCGGGGCCGCGACGGCTGCATATACCGAACTCCGGAGCCGAGAAGAGACGCGCGGCCACCTCTGCACTCAACCTCTGAGCTGGTTAGCAGCGGAGGAAAGCCCGTATTCAAACAACAAGAGAAGTGAAGCCCGGAGAGAGAAAAAAAAAAACGGACTGAGGTAAAGGGAGAAGAGTAACTGGACGGGGGGAGGGGGGTGACGAGAACGCTAACTACTTTTCTTGCCGAGGACGCGACCCGGCGCGCCTCGCCGCTGATGGAGGAGAGGGTATCCATTGTTCTAAGTCCTCCGGGAGAAAAAGAGGCACAAGGGGAAGATCAAAAAAAGGAAAAAAGAAAAACGTCACTGCGCCGGACGGGTCCTGCACCTGTACTTTCTGGGTCTCGTTCGATCTCAAAGCAAGGGAAAGTCCAACTCGAGGGGGCGACTTGCAGAGCGTGAGAGAGAAACTCAGAAAAAAGAGGGGGAGAAAAGGGGTCTCCAGTCAAATCGTGAAGTCCGACGAGAGGATGGGGGGGAAGGCGGCCCTCTCGGACGCCGCCGCGGAAACGGCTCTAGGAAGCACGTGCCAACACTGGGAAAGAAGCGTAGAGGACCGAATCATCTCACCACAACTAGAACCTACGCTTCTTCACAAGAGAGACGAGAAAAAAACATCCGCCATTCTCTCTAGCAGAACGATATTGGTCAACACTACAATGGCGTCTAATCTAGGAAAAAAATAGAAGGAAAAAATCGCAGTTAAAAAATTCACCTCTATCTATAAAGCCGCGTTTATAAAGGAAAGAGTACTGTGACCTCCGTCGAAAAAAAAGGGAAATTTTGAAAAAAATCGTCTAGAAAAAAAAGGTTCGAGAGCCCGTCCCTAATCATCTCCTATCAAGGAGTCGTCGACGGGTGGTTCGCCATCATCTCCCTATCAAAGAAATCCTCGAGAGGAAAAAGACCTTGTGTTGTTCAAGACTGTAAAAAAAAAAAAATGCTACTCCGAGGGAAAGCTGGAGGCTTGGGCAGCTAGAAAAAAAGGGCGACAAAAGAAACCGCAGCTATTCCTCAATGAGCTCAGGTAAGAAGGTCTGTAGAACGAGGGGAAGAGGAACTTCCGCAAGGGAAAAGGGCACCTTCGGAAGATGGGGAACTTTCGGGGGGGGGGGGGGGGGGGGGTGGTGGGGGGGGGGGGTGTGAGTGGGGGGGGGGGGGGGGGGGGGGGGGGGTGGGGTGTCGGGGGGAAAGGGCGGGGGAGGGGGGGTGTTGGAGCGAGCTCGTCCCATTAGCAAGACCGCAAAAGGAGGGTGTGCTAACCAAAAAAAAAAAGTACGAAAAAACGACACGAGGGGGGATGTCCTAAAAAAATAAACGCGGATACAATAGAAGAACTACATCCCGCTCTAATTGGGGTGGTCACGGAAACCAGGAAACATTCTAGCAGGCAAGAGTCTTGGTGAAATGGTCGCGACGCCTCCTCTCAGATTTAAAAAGGAAGCATACTAACGGCAGATCAAGACTCGACCGGTGATCGTTCCAAAGAGCTTTCTCGAAAAAAAAGAGCTCAGGGATTAGAAAAGAAACGGCTAAGAGGATCTCGGTCGCGTCTAAGAGTGCGCGGGGGCGATCTGAGGCGATCAGCGATAGGTAATCTCGGAAAGAACAAACCTCGATAAATATACAATCGAAAGCGGCAAAAGATCTGAAGCAGCACCTCCAGAAAGGAGGGAAACTAGCTCTTTAGTGGGAAAAGGGGAAACACATTTCCCGATCACTTAGATCAGGAAGGAAAATGCAGGACTACGCAAAGGCGCAGACCCGGCAGGGTAAATGACGGATGGAGAACCGTGTTCGGCTATCCGAGTTTTCGTCACGGGGTTAGGGTGGAAGGACAACTACTCTTTCGCCAAGGCGGGGGGGATTTGCACCGATTACATAAGACCGGAAAACATTCACCCGAGGTCCCGCTAATCAGGGAGAAACCATACTTAAAAGAAAAAGCCCGAAGGGCTAGGAAAAAGAGACTCAGGATCTGAAAACCTCGTCTACTTCGAGGAAGACTAAAAAAAGAAGAGTGACGACGATTGTAGCCTTGTATCTTCTCATGCGGCTCCGAGGGGGAAAGAAGGGAAAAAAAGGGGGACCTATTCGTAAGGAAAAAGGTGAAGAGAGGAGAATATGAGAAAACGTCAGTATTAGCGTTCGTTTCCGAAAGGGGGGAAGCGGAAGTCGGGGCGCAAGAAACTAAAACAGCATCTATACCTCTTTCTACAGAAAAAGACCTAACTCTGGGGGGCGCATATTGGGGAGAGATGATGTACGACTTGTAAGCCCGGGCGTGCACGAAGAACCGACCTACAATGGGATCTTTGAGGGAGGAAGAGGGGAGCCGCGTCCCGTCGATAAGTGTTTACAGATAGGGAAAAAAAAAAGAAACGGTCTTTTAAATCGAATCGCGGGCTCCGAAGAAGAGAGTACGGTAAGTGTCTAATGAAAGGGACGAAACTTGGGAAAGGAGGCCAGAAGAGACTACAGCCTGTCCCTGGGGGCTCGGCAACAGCAAAAAGCCATCGGGCCACGTCACAAGAAATCAGTGGCAGACTCTTGTGGTAAGGGGGGACGGGGCCGGGGGGGGAGGGTCCATGTAGAGAACTTGAGGAAAAGCGGCGGCGTCAAACTGCCGTATATACATCTGCGGCGGAGGGACTAAAGGGCGCGGATCCACGCGCACTCTCTCCTAACATGCCGAAAAAACTTTCCCGTCAAACCGCGCATAGATGGACCTTAGCTCTGCGCTGCAAGAAAAAGAAGAAAACACGTGCGTATAAAGAGGAGAAAGAGGGACTTGAAGGACGACGCCGAACTACACTATTCTCATGAAGCTTCATGGGGGGTCGGTATCCACAGTCGCGAGCTTGTAAAGCAGAAAAGAGCGCCGCCGCGATGTAGTCGACCGAAAAAGTGAGAAAGGAAAAGGTCCTCGCACGACCGGAGAATAAAGGTACAAACTCCAACTCTGAAAAAACCGACCACGAAGGAAGGCTCTGTGGGGTGGCACGCGGCGCTAAAAAAAGCCTATCAAAGGGGGGAAGGAAAAGGCGACGTCGTCGAGTGTCTGACGGGTGAGAAAGGAATCAACGAGAAGCTCGTTCGGGGTCGAGTCCTAAGAGAACTGAAAAAAAGAAGAGAGAATACCGAAAAAGAGGAAGGGAGAGAACCGGAATAACGTCGAAAAAGCGTGCTCTCAAAGGCAAGCGGAAGGAACGCAAAAATTAGAGGAGCCTACGGGGGGAAGAAGAAAAGGGGCTGAAAGTAGAAGATGTAACACTATGAGACAGAGTAAGGCGTGAGGCGCTCAAGGGGAAGGTAAACTAATCGAGTTTGCGTGGGAGATGTGGGGCCGCGGGAAGGGAGAACGACGGCAAAGATCGTCACCGCCACCGGAAAGGGTTCTCTCCGTCACTGCCTCCGTCAGAAATGGAAGAAGGGACTCAGATGGAAGTGAGAGGGGCCTTCAATGAGGGTCACGGTCGAGGAGAGTGCATAGGCGGACTGAAGGGAGCCCGCGCTCAAATAATCGAAGGGGAGGGGGCGGAATATCCAAGAGAGGGGAAAACAAAAAAAAAGCCGTGCGTGGAAAAAGGAGATCCTTTCCCGGGTTCGTCCCTTAGCTAGTCAAGGGTGGCTGTCGTTGGAAATAAGAATTCTGAAGGAAAAAACACGACCAAAAGAACCTCACGCCCAGAGAACCAAGAACCCGTGCGACGCCCGCATCAAACGCGAACACCGGGGACGAAGGAGAAGAGAGGACCCGGTGAAAACGGGAGAGAGCAGAAAGAGGGAAGCAGGCGAGCTCCGTACCTCTAAGAGTCGGACTCAGTCTACTATACGAGTCTCCGCTCTTGAGGTGCTTTCCTAGAAGAGGTTGGTGAGGGAAAGAAGATGCCTATGGGGGGCGGGAAAGCGAAGGAGAAACCGTAGCTGAAAGTCTCTACCCATCTCATTCTGGGTCCGTCGGAGGAAAAGGAAGGAGAGTCGTCCTTTCAGAGCGAGATTGAAAGAGAGCGGCGACCGCGTCCTGTATCGGAGGAAGGAAGTTGAAAGGGGGAGGAAACTTTATCAATCAAAAAAAGACCTCCAGGGAACATGAAGAAATCACCTCTCCTTTTGTATAGACAGTGTACGGGAATAGCTTGGTGAGCCTGGCCAAATGTTCGACTTATCAGGACGAAAAGAACTGAGGGGAATGGAACGGGGGTGGGGGGCAGAAAAAAAACAAGAAGGGGGGCTGCTTATATCTCCTGGGCGTCGCGATCCGCGAAGGTACCACATCTAAATAAAGGCTAACCGATGGAGAGACAAACGCAGGAGCGAAGCACCGGAAGACTCAAGCGCGCGCCAGGGGGAAGTTGATGTTCGTAAGAACGTCATCGCAAAAAGGCAAAAAGGAAGACAACCTACAAGATTTTAAAGGTAAAATTCCTTCTTTTGCGGGAGCGAGCTTGACCAAAAAAAGGGATCTCGAGGTGAGCGATAGCTCGTGAGAGGGAGAGACCAGAGATGAAGAGAGGGAGCTCATATCGAAAAAACGGAAAGGCAGAAGAAAGCGTCTCGCCAGGGAAGTGGGGGTTTACAACTACGTGGACGCGGGGGGGAACGGCAAGCTCCTTATCACGCGGTGGAATGCCGAGGCTGATCGTCGACTGGTCGGTAAGTAAGGTCGATAAAAAGAAAAGAGTCCAGTTGGAGAAGTAAAGTAGAGGAGGAGTCCAAAAGAGAAGAGCGGAGTTTTACCCGGGGTCGGCAGGAGCCAAGAAGACAAAAGTGACTGCGTTGTGAGATCAGGCGGTCGGCGAGCTCTGGCGAATCAGGGGGAAAGGACCTCGCTAGAAAGAAACTCGGAAAGGGGATCGGAGTACGAGGAAAATCCGAAAAAAAACCTCCTGCGAAGGGGGGGAAGTATACGAAGAAAATCGGCGATGTGAAGGGGAAAGAGCTTCCAAGAGGGGCGGGGAAGAAGTGGACCTTCGTAACTCATAGTCTGAAAAAGTCCTACCGTCAGATGCAAACGCGCGCGTCGTCCTTGGATCTTTATGGACTCTGGGAAAGCTCTTCTCGCTGGTACCGGGGGGGGCGCAGAGACGCTTATCTCAGGAGCGCGGAAAGGGAAACGACTGCACTAGAGTCGGGGGCTTATCGCGCACTAGGCGACGTGGTAGTCCCAGAAAAAACGTCGGAAAGAAGAGATCGAGAACAAAAAATGATTGTATTGGACGCGAGGGGTGAGGTGTGAGCCATCAGTCGGGAAGAAGAGACCTTCGCTTGAATCCGACGGCCGCGCGACGCCGATCAGAAGAGGTTCTGAAAGGGAAACAGAAAGCCGAGCAAAGGCACCAGAGCAGAAAGTCGTCGACAGGCTTGTCAATCACCGTTGTAGGACTAGATCTCTGAAAGTCTCAAAACTAAAGGAAAAGGAAGAATCCCAATCGCGACCAGGCTAGGGGACCGGCAAAAAAGCGAAAGAAGTCAATCTCCAGTAGCGCGTCAGACTAAGCTATTGGGAAAACGCGAGCTCAGCGCCGCGGCGGACCGGAAAAAAAACCGAGAAATGGGCAGAGAGGAAAAAACTCTCCTGGGACACAACGCGAGATAAAACCGTCACCGCAGGGCTTCTGCACAAAGAACTACTACAACAGGCAACCCGTAAGAGCATATCTAGAGGAAGGAAAAGCTAAGGGGAAGGGGGGAAAAAAGACGATGCAAAAGTACTAAGACTCGCCGGAGAAAAGCAAAATAGAGCCAAAACCGCTTTTGACGTGCCGGTAAACTTTATACGCCCTACAAAGACGGGTGGGACAAACCCACCTAGGACGGAAAAACGTTCGCGAGAAAAAGTCCAAAAAATCCAGGAGCTAAAAGCACGTCGATGCGCAAGTGTGGTCCTCTCATCAAAGAAACGTCAGAAGGACCTCGCGATGAGACCAAAGTTTTGTGGTTCCAGCCACAAAGGGAAGAAGGGAGAAAGCTGGAGGGAGAAGATAGGACGGAGAAAAGAAAAAATCTCACCGGAGCCGACCAAAAAGGAGAGGGAAGGGACGCAAATCGCTCATCACGGGCTCATCGCACGAAAAGGGGAGCCAATTCAGAGAGGGGGGGAAAACGCAGCTGGAAAGGTCGATGCTGAAAAGGGTGAAAGATAGACAACCGGTACCTAAAAGAAAAGCCACAATTGCTGAACACAAACAAGGGGACAAGTAGAAACGTCGGAAACTTACAAAAAAGATACGAGGACAGAGCGTCCATTCTCAATGACCGATCGTGGAGGGGAGGAGGACAGGGCAGTCTATCGCCCTTACAAGAGAAAGAATGGAAAAGACGGAAGCCCTCCTCCGCTTGAAAATCCCGTGTCACGGACGAAGAACACTCAGTACGTATTCAGCAGCCGAGAGGGAGGGAGATCCAGAAAGAATACCGAAGAACGAGGACCGTCAGGTCCGGCATATCTAGGGGCAATCGAAAGGGCTCTAGGAGAAGTTGTACCTTATTGAAAAACCGCCGACCTCAGAAAGGAATAGGAAAAAAGGAAAGCGCGCGAGACAACAAACTGACAGATCTCAGAACAAGAGAATCCAGGCATCTCGACGTCGATGTAACCATTGGGGGGGGAGAAGATATATGGAAAATTCGGAGGAATCTCGTGCGCTAAGAGCACTTCCATTCTCAGACAGATAAAAAGAAAGCGAGTGGGACGGTCCATGGGGTCGCGGGCGAGAAAGAGGTAGTAGAAAAAGGGGGGTCGAATCCGCGATCGTGACTGGGGAGCGCCGGAAGCGGTCTTTTGTGAAGGTCGCTGGACAAAAAGGCCAAAGAAACAAAAAAAGGGGCAGTCGAAAGAGCTCCGAAAAAAAACCGAGAAGTTCACGGAGCAAGAAAACCTAAAGGGGGGGGCCGGAGAAGGATCTTCTGTCAGAAGATGAAGGGGGGGGGGTCGTAAGGGGTCTTCTTCTCTGTACTCGCGCAGCGCGGACGACTTGAGCTCCTGTATCTCCAGAAGCCGCAAAGAGGTGAAAAAGGGGGACGTGAGGAGGGGAAAGGGACCGTGGTCGGAGGGAGAAAGTCGACGGTCGGAGATGTGCGGGGGGGGGGGGGGGGGGAAGACTTCCGGTGTCGGCCTTTTCCTTTCCGGAAAAACGAGAGCGGGGAAAAATAAAGAGCACGAACGCGTCCTGATGACGAACCGAGCAGGAGACGAACTCGTGCGAAATGTTTAGCGATCTGTCGGCGGAAGCCAGGTTCCTTAACGGCGGCCAAACGGAACAAGGCGGAATAGCGTGGACGGAAAACTAGGACTAATCAGTCAGAAGAAATAGCCTGTAACCCAAGTCTGGAAACAACTGAACCCGATGGGAGAGCGAGCTGAGACGAGACTCTCTAATACGGAAAAATGTGCTATCGATTTGAACGTCAGAAAAGAATAAGTCGTCCCTCGACGAAGAGAAGACCCCTGCTAAAAAAAAAGGAACCTACAAACGGCGGCCACGGAACATCTTCAATCATTCGGTTGGAGGGTGGATCGTGGACCGCCTTGGTCGTGAATGCTATTAAAGTCGGCAGTCACCAATAACTGAGGGGAGAAGAGAGGGGATGGAGTCTGCGCGGGGTAAGAGAAGCCCAAAGAAAAGAAGGGTGTGCTCCTGAACGCGATTAGGCGGGTCAGACGTCACAGAAACGGAGGGGGGGAAGATGAACCTTATCTCGGGAGGGAGGAACTAAAAG
>Ga0179593_1420506_pt1 | contig 10118 bp, 6 predicted proteins | sample CZODoug2_1_08_16_FD_185931 | JGI IMG/M metagenome (GOLD analysis project Ga0179593, IMG submission 185931) | Vadose zone soil fungal communities from Angelo Coast Range Reserve, California, USA - CZODoug2_1_08_16fungal (PacBio error correction) | ecosystem: Environmental > Terrestrial > Soil >...
GTCCGCTATCGTGACAAGGTCTCGGTGCAAGAAAAGAAGAGTGGCCGGAAGTCAAGGTTGGTGGAATTGCTCGGTTTCCGGCTCCTACACGTGGGGCGGGTAGGAGACTACGGACCACGAGCCTAGAAAAAGGCCAGTCACCGGAAAAAATAGTGGGTCTGTCGTCGAGGAAATTCAACGAAAAAAAAGGGACAAGGAGAAGGGGTTATATGACCGGCTAAACAAGGCGGCAGCACGTATCGCCAACGAACCGAGCCGTACGGACGTAGATTCGGGTCAGTCGACTTGGTGAGGACGAAATCTTCCTCACGGTGGGGAGATGGCCGGCAGCTCGAGAACGACAACGGACCGAGGAGATCGTTGAGGAAGGCGAAGCGCGAGGTAACACACGAAGGATCTAAAAGGATCGAACGCCGGGAGCGAGGCAAGCAGAAGGGATGGCGTATTTGCAAACGGACCACACCACCAGAAAGCACAATAGCACCGACCGAAGAACAATGAGGCACACACTCCGAGCCAAAAGAGGAAGAAAGCGGGTCCTAGCGTCGAAGCCGGGCGCACAAAGGACAAAGGAAAAAGAATTTCGCGTAGCCTCGCCGCAGAAAAACGAAGTGGGCCAAGTTGTGGCAGTTCGAGGGTCGAACCCCACTCCTGAGAAGAAACACAAAATAAGGGTGAACAAATCTGAAATAGGTCTAACAGATACAATCAGCATCTGTAGGAAAGCCCCGAGTTAATGCAAGGAGACTTCAAAGGTCGTTCAACCGGCGGCGCTCACGGGAAACGCCTCGTCAGTTCGGAGGCACTTGTCGGAGAAGCGGTCCCAGCAAAGGTGCCGCCCAACACACAAAAAAAAAACACTTATGCATGATACAAGAGCAAAAAAGGCTAGCTCATCGGGCCGCAGTCAAAACTCAAAGGGGGAACGCCGTGAGACAAGGGACAAAAAGGGGAAATCAAAAAATGCAGACTTGGAAAGCCATTTCTAGTAACCTGGACATCAAGCCAGGCTCACGAAGCCCTCGGAGAAAGGAGATCACGCAAGTTACTGGTGCTGCCTGGGATTTAGAAAAGGACCTTGCCAAAGCGAATTGTAGAAGTAACGGCGTTCTAGCGAGGTACTCGAAAAGTCCCCTCGCTCGAACACAAACACATCAATCCGATACTGAATCTATCAAGTAAAAGCGACTGCACTTGCGAGGGAGACGCCGAAGTTCGGTTCGGTGAGTCAGCACACAGACAACATTTCACAAACTCGCGTTCTCGTCTATCTGGAGCCAGGTAATTGACCTCCGCAGGGGAGCGCATACTCCGCGACAAAAACGCCATCGCTGTACAACGCAGGAGGGGAACGAGCAAACATCTAAAGGAAACCGAACCTAAGGCGATAACGGCCTGATGTGGGGCGGGGGGGGGGGCGGGGGACAGCAGTTTGTGGTAATATAGAGACCGGCCGGGGATTATCAATCGGGGGTATCCTCTAAGGAGTGGCGTTTGGGCTGACCGGAAAGCAGTGACTCGTCCTTACTCTTGCGCGGACAAAGATCTAAAGAAGACTCAAGTCTGTACCATCCGCGAGGGTGCCCGGGGGGCGAATATACGGGAGAAAAAAGAACGTCTGAGGTGAAAGCAGCGATGAAACGGTTCCCAAGTTAAAGGTCAAGCAAAGGTTAAGGGAAGCTACAACATGATAGGACGATGGCTTCGCCCTGTGTCGCGGCAGCTGGGGGAAGATGAAAAAGGGGGGCGGAAACCTGGTTAAGTGCCCTACGCAGGGTCGACGTGGCGCGAGAAAGAATCGACTTTCTCGGCAGGTAAGGAAAACCCAGGAAGAGCGTCATCGACCCACACGGGGAGAGCCCTGGCAAGTGACGATTACCATCGCGAGGGAGGAGCTCAAGACCGACGACAGGGGAGAGGCTGGCCCGGGGGGCGGATGACAAAAAGTTTGGTGTAAAGCAAGGCAACAAAAAACAAGAAGGACGCTTCACCGAGAACAAGATCTCATAACAATTCAAACAAAGAGTGAGAGATTTGAGCTTGTGTCTGACGATAGCTGCAAGCGGGGGTTCATTGGGGGCACGCAACGCCCAAAAAACGGATTGCCCGGGAAGCCGAAATTCAGGCCTCTAACGGGGACGAGGCAGTCCGAAGCGACTGGGAAGGCTCTCACTTCACCTGCGCGAATGGGCGTCGTCGCCTTCTGATGTGCTTGATTGACGCTGGGTCAAGGGGGTCGAAAAAACCTCTTTACAGGAAGCAAAGGGAGGTGATACGCACGACCAACCAAACCGATAGGGCACTGGAACCAGGGGGAAGAATGAAAAGACATCATCTTGAACAATCCACCGGGGGGGCAACACGGCAGGCTTCGAGACGCAAAATGTGGGAGGCTGCCTTAATTGTGGTGCTGGCAGAGTCAAGGCTCGGGAACGTAGGGACAGGGAGGTTAAGCTCACCTAAAAGTGGGGGGAGGAAAAACCACTTGGTTCAATCACAGGGAGGGCTGTCATGTAGAATCGGCATTGAGACCGCCGGCAACGCTAAGAGACAAGGGACGAGCTAATGAAGACAAGACAAAGCACGCTTTCGGTTACCGGATTGGGGGAGCAAAAGGCTCGGTTTTGTTGTATGAAGATACGGGACAGATCGTGAGCTGGGCAAGCCGGGCCCATCAGGGAGGTGACGAGGGTATGTCGGGCTTTGAGCGCAAAAAAAAGGTACAATAAATAGTTATCCTCCTCTTAATGCTCAACTAGCGACGAAAGCGAAATCGGTCTCGGGAAAACTACCCAAAGGCTGCCAGATCCAGAATAGAAAACTGGGAAGGGTCATGTGTGCGTGCCAGAAACCGACGGGGAACAAGAGATCGAAATCCAAGACCTCGCGTCCTCACGCACCACTAAGCAATAGATCGGATTGTGTGAAAGGGAAAAAACACAAATGGGGCAAATAGGAATGCGGAAAAGGGCCTCTAAACAGGAAAGGGTTCAAGATTCGGAAGGGGGCGCCGTGTGCGGAATAATAAATGCCAAGCAATAGGGACGCCGAGTGGCCGCCGCGTGAATCTTCTCGGAGGGGGGAAAAAGCAAATGGCATCGCCATGTAACTGTGCAAAAAAGGGAGGAAGAACTAAAATCTTGGCATGTCTTCCTCAGACAAAGGGTGTTCCAGTGCGGCGGTTACAACAAAAAAGACCAGAAAGGGGAGGGAGAGAAGCAGTGGTAGCCACAGAAAGCATATGGCCAGTCTCCGGCAAGGAGGGGAAGTAGCAAAAAAAGGTGCGCCTAATACCGGGGAAAGGCGTTTGGCCTGTAGAAGCAGGGGGCCGACGAGGGAAAGTTAGGAAGGATGACCAAAAAGGGGAAGGCACAGCAATCATTTGAAAAGGGGAAAGAGGTTTAAGTCAAGTTGATCTGATGTTGGCCCCAAGAAAAACCGAAAAAACCTGCTGGAACCTTCTGGGTTGCAGCCGCTTCGATGCAGAAGGAAATCGCGGGCGATCCTGAAGGAAATGAAAATTGGAGGCCAAAGGAGAAGTTCAGATTCTCACGTCGAAAGGGCCCGCAGTGGGGGAAACTCAGAATTCAGATAGAGGATGACGAGGGGCTCTCTCCGGGGACGAAACCGACGCCATACAACTGAGCTTCAAATCGTCAAGGACCGATCACACTCAAGAGGTACCTTTCCTTAATGTGCAGTAAGAATCGAAAGCGAAGCCCTGGGTCCTTTCAATGGGGGGGGGCCCTGATGTACTCAGTGGGATCTGCGGGAAAAAAGTAATGCAAAACGGAAACCGTGAAGGAGAAAGTGTCGGGAAAGGGAACTAGCCGGGGCGAGACACTGATACAAGGTGAAGGGGCATCATCACTTGTAAACAAAAGTATTAATTTGGGACTGGCTTCCAGAGGGCACCCCGCCGCGAAACTGCCCCTTCCCGACAAAGAGGGAAAACTTGTGAGGGGCGATTCAATTGTCTGAAGAATCCGGAAAAGACGGTTAACAAAAAAACCTGAGAAAGGAGCAAAACTGCACCTACCACCCAGCGAACCCGAAAAGGGGAAAAGAGTAATATAGAGCAAAAACGGAGGGGGGGTGAGGAAAGAAAAATAGAGAATGGGAAATGAGATCCGGTCTCGGGCAGAAAAAAAGTCACTATTCCAGGGGCGTTCATCCGCGCGTTCTGTTGAAGGACCTAACACAAGTTCTCGAGTTCATCGGATACCAGGGGACCATCCGGGGGAAATAGCAGATGCGCGCTCCGGAGTGCATCCCCAAAAGGGACTGCAGTGGGGGGGTGAAAAGGGAAATCCGGAACTCCACCATCGCACCCGAGCCAACCTGGCTAGTACTAGACTTGCTGGCGTGCCCAGGGGTGCAGCTCTTTGGTTTAGTAAAAGGATAACTGGGGAGGAAGAAAGGTCCCTGCAACTCCCTCGAATGGGGAAGGAAAAGAACAGCCGCCTCGGCATGACACACAGGTACCGACTGTATGTGGTCTGGACGGGCGAAATAGGCAACTCATTAGGAAGTCGGTTGAGGAAAAAAAAAACAAATATAAGAGGGCAAAAACTTGAATAGACGATCTGATGCTGAGCAAGCAGCAGCTGATCAAAGACTGAATCGGACGGCGGCGGGACAACGACAGGTGCGACCAAACACGCAGCCTCAGACCCGCCGAAGGCCGCATCGCCAGTAAGAAACAAACCCGGGGAGGGAAGGTCTGCCCAGAGGGGGAAGGGGGACAGCCGATGACCGGGGGACAGTTCAACATATTTCAACGTACTCGATGTATGTTGGACTCGAGCTGGAGGGTAAAGGCAATGCGCCGTCGCGGAAACGCGGCCGGAACGAGGGCAAACACCCAGTCGGTTTCGGAGCAGGGTAGTTCGAAGAGCACCCCAGCCTTGGCCTCCAAGCGAATGAAGAGTGGCATTAGGAGCGCTACACCGCGCTAACTAAGACAGCCCGGCGAGAAAAACCCGCGCACTGGAACCTTTCCTAAATCAACCAAATGAAAAAAGAGAAGCCTTAGACCGTCCGCCATTCGTCACCCCGTCATGACTATTCAAGCTTCTCACGAAACTCATCCCAATTCCCCTGCTAACTAAAAGGGCGCCCTCCCACCCTTCAGGCAGCAAAAAAGGCGATGCGGCTATCAGGGGGGAACGGCCAAACCAAAACTCGACAAGACAACCGCACATTCTGGGCAGCTAGGGACTCCGCTAAAGCCACGCCAGAGCGGGGCAACCAAAACAAATCCTAGAATTTGGGAGGGTATAGACCCTAGAAAAGGGATTGCGACGGCAATCGCCAGAGCCTCGTTAGGAAACTATTTTCGCGTCTCAGTCGCGTCTGGAGTGGGAAGCAGGTGAGGCGCTGAAAACGTGTCGCGCGTCGGGAAAAAGCTCAATCCTAAATACGACGATGTATAAATCCGCATGGGCGGTCCAGTGGACCGGGTCTCTATTCCGAACAGATCGAAAAGGGGTGACAATGGGGTGCTGTCGTAAATGCTGAATGACCATAAGTGGGTTAGAACCGTCAAAGGGAGGGGGGGGCACAACATGTACCAAAAAAAAAGGGAAGAGGACCTTGGCTCAGAAAACAAACTCTCTTCTCTATCGAAGGGACACCGCAATCCTCGATCAAAGGCAAAAGTCAATAAGCCCTTAAAGGGCATCGCGACATTGGCATAGGGAGGAAAAACCGGAAAAAAAAAGTTCTTGGGAAAAGCTTAACGGTTAGGACAAAAGGAACAAGGGAATTGCATATGCAGAACATACCGTGGAGCAACGGGCGCGCGGATTGGTCCTTGGTCGCACATGGTCAGGGCTCTGTTAAAAGGGCGGGGGGAGGAGAACGTAAACTGGTTGAGTGCCCCTACCTTTGACTCTTGGCGCGCGAACTAACTGAATGATTTCCCGGGCCAGACTCGCATCGGGGATTTTAACAAACAGAGCGGAGTCGAGAGAAAGGCCGGCAAGCCTGCGGGACGCCAAAAGTGAAACGAAGGAGAGAGAACCCAGAAGAAAAAACCTTCCGACCGTCTTACTCGCGGACAGGGCGAACGCAGGCGCCCGTGGTTGCTTTGCGTAAACCAGAACACGCCCTGCCATCCGTCGTAAACGCTGCTCAAAAGGAATGAGCGACTCAAACACACTTGTAGGAAGAAAAGAGAGAGAGCCGGTTTGGCTGTAAAAAGAAGAGGGGAACGTGGATGGCACGCCCACCGACCGTGGTCTGGCCCGTAGAAACGGGCCACGAATCGTCCCGACGGTCGAAGGAAAGAAGCCGCGTACGAAAGTGAAGTCGGGACAATGCCCGGCGCGCAATCTTGCAAGGAATTGGCTGACGATTGACGCGAAGGGGGGGGAAAAAGAAATCAGAAGGGGGGGCACGTCCTGGAGGGTATCGCAGCGCACACCAAGAGGGACCGTGAAAGGTTGGTTAATGCAAAGCCATCAAATGGAATCACTCGAACGGTAGACAAGTCAGCTCGACGCATTGGAAAAAAGAACAAAGTGGGGCCTGGGGCATAGGCAGGAAGAGGAACCTTCTTGACCGGAAAAAGTTAGCACACCCAAATAACTTTGGGAAGTTCGGGGGCCTACTGGCAATGTAATCGGTGACTTGTAAGTCTTGGAAGAGGGGCATTGTGGGGGAGGAGGAAAGAGGAACGCGCTGGCCGTTCCGAAAGAAAGGGCCTCTTTCACCGATCTTGGGTTATCCCCAACACCCCTCACAGCAGAATGGGAGACAAAAAAGTCGCGACCTGGCCCGACCGTCCAAAAGCCGAAACTCTCGAAGGCGGGTCTATTCGTCGGGGAATGGACCATGCCATCGGGGAGTCAAAAAGCTTAACAGAAACTATTCTAGAGATTGAAGGGCCCAGAGAAACAACAAACAGCCATGAGACGAAGGGGGCAACCTACAATATACACATACGCAAGTGCGAGGGAAATTCATCGGGCTGCGGAAAAACTACGATGGAGGGGCGAAAATCCAGTCGGGTTCCAGAAAGAAGAGGATCGGGGGTGGCAAGGGGAAAACCGCCTCTTGGGCGTTCTCCTATTAAAAGCAAGAGAGACCAGTTTCAGAATGTCGGAATGGGGACGGGTAGGTTATTAACGCAAAAGGGAGGGGGAGAGCGTGGACGAACGAATTCAGTCTTTCTGAAAGCTGGGCATACTTGCTAGGGCAAAAAAGGAAGAGAAGACTAAAACCAACCCTTTAATTGAACAGTCCTCACAAGTGCGCGAGGGGGGGAAGACACAAAGATTTGGGAGAGCACAGGGTCTCAGCGCAGCAAAACTATCGGCCGCCGACTGGGGTCCGTGGGGTCTTTTCAGCAGGGTGCGCCGACAACCGTGGATCACTCACCGGGGACGGGGGGGCGGTTGCCTGATGCTCAGAAGGTTCCGAAGACGAACGCTCATGTTCATCAAATAAAAAAGAAAGGAAAATCGAGATGTGCGGGAAACGTGAAAATCACTATTTTCCTTTTTATGGACATTCCGGCCTTTGCAAAACGGACTTGACCAAGGGGCAATCAATTCTGTATCAAGGGAACAGCTGATGAGCCTGCGAATCGCGGGTGCGAGCCCGGAATTTGGGGACGACCGAAAAGCAAAAGCTGATTTAAAGCGGGCGCTCGGAGGAAAAAGTTGGGGCGCTCTGGAGGGGGTGGTCCAGAGGATTTTTCGGATGCGGGGGGACAGGGGGCCACCGACTCACAGGGACCAGGAGAAAGAAATCGTACAGCGCACGATCAATACACACTGTTACCCCACACACCCACCACGTCCCAAACACCAACAACCCGTCCAGCCTCGGACCTCCCGCGACACTGGGTAGACCGGAAGGGAGTTAGTGGGGGGAAGTTTGACGAATAGAGGCGCGGCCTCTCCGTCAATAAACGGGAAGGAACCACCTCTGGTTCACCTAGGCGGCAGCAAAGACCCAGAAGAAGCCGTTCATGAGATCTTGTCGCCTAGATACTTGAATTCATGGGGATCAAAAGGGGGTAGAAGTCAACAAAAAATGCCAGGAAATGGTGTTGAGGGGCTTCCTGAGGGCCGAACTAGAATCTAAAATGGGGATCTTGTGGGGCCCGTATTGTACAGGTTATTACGAGGGAAAAGAAAAGAAATGCTACCTACTTGATGAAAAAAAAAGAAATTCACAGAAGGGAGGGAGACAAATCAACGGAGCGATCTCTCAGGAAGAGACGCAAACCCCAACTATGAAAAAGGGATTTCCGCTACATCGCACGGTACTGACAATCAGCAGGTTACGATGTCACTGTTGGGCATCCGGAGGTGGCCGGCTAACCTTATAAGAAAGGGAAGAGCATATCCGCAAAGTCCTGGCAAGGAGAATTCGTTGTCTTCGAAAGGAAGCCGAAACCCATGGAGGAGTTGGGGAGAGGACCGGCATCAACCGTCATGCCGCGCGGCAGAACACGCGATGAATTCTGTCGCAGGAAGGGCAGGGGGACTCGGGTTAGTCGAAAAAGAGGACCTAGGGAATTGCCGAAACGTAAGCGCTTGTGGCGGAAAAGAAAAAGCTCGACGGGCAGAGGGAAAATCAGAGTAAAAAATACTTTGAGTGAGGGAAGCCGTCAATCGACATTTATCGTAAGTTCCAAACCCGTAAAAAACTATAATAGACAACGGAATAATAAATTAGGGGGGGAAATCGCAGATGCTAAAATAAAAGCCCGTATTTGCCGAAAATGGGAGAAAAGTTCCAATTCCTGACAAAAATTTCAAAACAGCAAAATCGCCGAGGGAAGCCCAAGAAGGGGGGGGGAAAATGTCAAGTTCTCCGAATAATAATCCAAGAAAGAAGGGAAAATATCCACTATTTGCACAAGAGAACATTGCTTTTTGGCAGAGACTGGGGGAGAAAAATCCGTTAGGAAAACGTAAAACCGGCGCCCATCAACGGATCGAGGAGAACGTTGGGCGAGTCAGAAAAAAAGACTTGGGGGACTGCAGGTGGGTCACACCGTCGTCTACCAGTAGGGGATCAGCACGAGAAAAACCACCGCAATGGAACCGGGAGAAGAAAGCATGAGAATCGTGGGCGGCCTAGCGGGCAAAAAATCTTTCTATTCCAAACTTGGGCTTCCCTAAAGGAGACGAATAAACAGTATGGGCCGGCAGCAACAAAGACCTCAGTGTGTGTAAGGACTTAAATGCCAGCCAACTTCGCAAGTGCACAGTCAGAAGGACGACTGAGCAATTCGAGCAAAAGAAAGCTATTGAAAAGAAAGGTACAGGACGATATTGGGTGAGCAGACCCCGCACTGTTTCGGGGAATCTCCAGAGTCAGGAGGAACAGCCTTAATTTCAGAGGGCACAAACTGAAAAAGTGAAACCCTCGCGGGATTTTGCAAACAGGGTTGCCGGTACTGGTCCAAAACTGGTCTCGTCGCAGGAAAATCTCTAGCACTGGGATCGAGGGGGGGGAAGATTGCAAAGGCATGCCCGACATACCATAGCCCTGTCAGGTGAGTTCTACGAAGGGCAGCCAAAGGTGGGGTGGGGGTACAACCTCCGTTTTCTTAATGATAGAAAATCCGATTGGCTGAGTGGAGGGGCAAACGGATATGTCGTCTCTTTCACCTTAGAGGGCAAGTCCAAGGACAATTCCAGATCGAAGCCTCTTCTTCAATTCAAGCATGAACAAAGTGTAGGCTCGAAGAGGAAACAAACTACGGAGGGGCAAAAAAGGGAGACTGTCAAATCTCGGTGACCGAGGTATTATGACAAGAAAAATTCCTAAGCTCAAAGACGCGTTCGAGGGGGGGGGTTGGCGGTAGAACAATGGGTAGGGAAGTTTCGAGGAAGGGGGGAGCTATGTTCACTTTAAGATAGGCGGGTAGGTGCGTATATAACCTACATACGGGACCGACGTGCGGTTTTCGCAACCGACCGGAAATCAAACATCTAGCACAGCAGGAAGAAAAGGAGAGACCCAGGCAGACTAAAAAGAAAAGGCATCGGAACACAGAAAAAGGACCTTCCGTAGGCGAATGAGGAAGGGGGGGCTAAGATTGGTTTTGGGGAGGTTTCTTTAACACGAAGCAAGATCGTAGACAAGCTCCCAAG
>Ga0179593_1509783_pt1 | contig 10118 bp, 9 predicted proteins | sample CZODoug2_1_08_16_FD_185931 | JGI IMG/M metagenome (GOLD analysis project Ga0179593, IMG submission 185931) | Vadose zone soil fungal communities from Angelo Coast Range Reserve, California, USA - CZODoug2_1_08_16fungal (PacBio error correction) | ecosystem: Environmental > Terrestrial > Soil >...
TTACCAAAGAGGTGTGGTACCTAAAAACGAAAAAAGACGTAAGGGAGAAAGAAGTGCCCTAACACGAGAGCTTCGCCAAGACTCCACCGCCGCACGGGTCGGGCCACAGAAAAAAGGCTCAGAAGGAATGTCAGGGTAACGATTCTTCAACTCGAGACACCGCAAGGGAAATCAGTAGAAAGAGTTCCCCCATCGAAAAAAAGAATCCGAGGTCAATCAGGAAAGACCCTCAAAAAGGGGCCGCGCTGGCTGTGAAGACAGAAGTGCTGTGCGGCGGACGGGGCAAGCACAACGATCTCGGGGACGACTTGGAGAAAAAAAAAGGGAAGTTCTCGATAGGGAATTAAAGGAAAAAACGAAGGGCGATAAAGCGTGGGAGCGTGGGGAACAAACGACGGGGGTAAAGGGGGAACCAACTGAATCTGAGGGGTCCGTGCACGATCCGCAGGGACGAAAAAGAAAATCAATCTGGAAGTTCGTAAACCCGATAAAACCCGAAGAGAAAAAAGGGGAATAAGGGGGGCCGTGCGTGGAGAAAAACAAGGAAGCAAGCAGAGTCCGGACTTAAGAAAACGATGCTGTCCGAGAAGGGGAACTCGGAAGAAGGAGCGAGAATGTTGTGAGAAGAGAGCCCAAGGGGGAACCGCTTCCGGGGCAATCGCCACCAAACAATCGAGCGCTTTCTCTCGACCCCAGTGCGTATAAGGGACACCGACAGCTAAAACTCATCGCTGTTTAAAAAGGCATTAAGGGAAACCTTGAAGAAAAGGAGAGTCTCAATCGAGGGGAACACTCAGCTGGAATCTCTGTTCTCGGGAACCGTCTGTTCCCTCTAACGAGGCTGAGATAAGGAGGGGAAAAGGCATCATCCTGCGCTGCAGGGGGTAGTCATGAAGGGGGAAAAAATCGGCAAAAGGACTCAGAGAGAAGAAGGGAAATCTCAGAAACAAAAAAAAAAGGGAGGAAAAGGGAGTTACTCTTTCGCAGATTATCATTTCTGGCGTCCTACATCGGAATGAGATAGATGGAAAAAACCTGGTAGGGCATGACCGGAAGAATCACGCTGCGCAAGAGGTGCCAGAGAAAAAAGAGGCCGGCAACTGGAATCGACGTTCAGGGGAAAGCGATTATGCGCCGAGTAACCGGACTGGAAAAAACGTTTGAAAGCCGACGTGGAGCATAACAGATCTCTGAAAAAAAAGATGGAGGAAAAAAGGGGCCACCAGGGGTAAATAACTCCCTGGAATAAGTCTGGGACAGCAAGGGGCCGAGCGCCGGTGTCGATGACTACAGGGGAGGAGGAGGACTGTCACACTCGGGAAGGAGATGCAAGCGGGAAAAGACTTCATAGAAAAGACGGGGAAGGAAAAAATCTGATGCGGGCTCGCCTTAAACAGCAGACTGTTGGCGTGTAGGAAGTCTCGGGGGGGGAAAAAACTTCCCAGGAACTTCAAGGAGAAGCGTCTCTAAAAGAATGCGCGCTAGCGGGGGGAAGGACGACCTCGTTGCCGATGAGCGCATCTTCGTCGTCGGGTACAGGGGGCAAGGTGACCCAAGATCGGGGGTCAGAAAAAAAGGCGCGGTGGCCAAAACACGGGGGAGGGGTCGCCGGGAGGAGTTGCCCTAGAGAATAAACGTGAAGTGTTGGGTGTCGCCCACTTCTTACGAGTCGTTTTATTTAAGGAAAAGCCACGCAAATAGGGGCGATACCGGAAGAAGGGAGAAAAAAAATAAGGAAAAAGGCACCCATAAACAACCGGGAGAAAGCAAAAGTCAGTGTTCGGAATGGGCACGAAAAGCGAAAAACTGGGGGGAGGGGGGCGGGTAGTGACAGGACTGAAGGAAGCTCGGAAGGGTGCGCAGGCTGGGGGTTCGAAGGACCAAAGAAAGGCGCGCAGACTAGAAAAAAAGTGAAATGATGGGCGAGCGCAAAGAAGACTCTCGGTCGCACGAGGTCGCGCAAAAAAGGGACCAAAGGGGGTAAGGGAGTGGTTGAAACTCGGTTGGCGACGGGAGGGAGGGGTAGCGCTTCGCGGGCCCGACGCAACCGGCGCGCCGCGGATGTAAGAAAGGGGGGGCACCCAGAAGTAAAAGAAAAAAAAACACCAGGGAAATCAGGAAAAGGCTGCGACCATGACGTCGGGATCACCGCGATGTCATGGGGGAGGAGGGTCCTTCGATCGCGGGCAGGCGCGAGGAAAGCCCAAGACAAGAAACTAAAAAGACCAAACGAAAGAGTCGCTGACGATCGACCGGTCTCGATGACTAGCCGGGGGAGGGGAGAGAGTAACCCGCTCGACTCTTAGGGGAACGACAGACGGGAGGGGTCGAAAAAGAAGGAGAAGAAACATACGCTCTGGGGACTGCAGCGGCACGCATCGACAAGGTTTCCGAATCTAGAGAGAGTACTTGGAGAAAAAAACTAATAGCATAAGGAAGGAAAGCTTCGGGACACTGCGACGGGGCGCTCACTATCGAAAAAATCCCTGTCGTCCTTCGGGGTTCAAAACCCAGCCTCAGCCAGGGAGGGGCAAAAGCTAAACAAGCGAAGAGTCTCAGGGAAAAAGGTTCATAACGATGACTACGACCAAAGGGCGTCATGAGGGGTCCCTCCCTTGACCAGAGGACTCTCACGGTGTACTTCGTCCGCAGGTGGGCGTTCACAACAAAAAGTCGCAAAAAGGCCGGAAAAAAAAGTTGAAAAAGGGGTTCGGCTTTGGAACCGAGAGCGAATGGATCAAAGGGCGCGAGGGTTTAAAAAATGGCAACCTGAGTCAGCAAAGAGAAGACTCTAGAAAAGAGTCAAGAAGGGAAAAGACCGGTCGGAACAGAGGGCCATGGGGAACTAAGAAAAATGCGAGGGATCACGAGCCCGGCTCTCAGGAGCAAAAGGGAGGAAATACGCGAGAAGGAGAGACCCGCGGGCAGTATCGGAGCGCGAAAAGTCGAGGATGAAGTTACACGACTAGGGGTGTCGTCGGGGAAAAGGCTTCAAAAAAAGAAAATATGAGAAGGTCTAGGAAAAAACTACGATCGGGTGAAGGATGGAGCGCATCCGCGGCTAAGATACGAAGGGGGAGGAAAGAACTGGCTCGCTCAATGCAGATTTGAGGACAAGAGCCGCGCGGGGGGTGATCCCGCCTCAATAGGAAGGGGCATTTCCGAAGAAGTTTCTCAGGAAATAAGGAGCGAAATGAAGGAAGAAAAGGAGGCAGAGGAAAGCAGAAACTCGCAACACAGTCGGTGGGAAAGAGGATCTCGCGAAAGGTCACTAACAGGAAAGCGTGCAGAGGGGGAAAGGGCTCAAAAAACTTAAAACAGGACGTGGACGCAAAACCGGGGGGAGAAGCCACGAGTCACTGGATGTCGTGTAGATGACGCACGAAGATGGCGGGGGAGAAAAGGAGAGAACCTTCTATGGGAAAAAGGGGAAAAAGAGGGGAAATAGGCCGAAATATTGGGAAGGAAAGGGAAGACGGAGATCAGGAAGGGAACCGACAGTTTATAGTGGTCGCCCCTTATTTCAGCGAAAATCTCCTCCGCCTTGGAAAGTACATAGGTGTTCTAGAGAGGGAGAAACGAACAAACGAAAAAGAGAAGGGAAAGGGAAAAAATCGAGGGGAGACTGTTTGCCTCAGCGACCTCCACCGCGCTTCGCAGGTAAAAAAACTAGGGATCTATCTGTGTACAGACCGAAAATCACCGAAGGGAAGAGAACCTCAAAAAGATTCAGAGGAGGCCAAAAAAAAAAAAAAACCAAAGGCGCAGCCCGGAAAGGTCTGATGGGTTGTTTGGGTCGTTTCGGCGTTCTTCTACATGTCGACAGAGACGCCTAAAAGGAGGGAGAGGATCTCGAACGAGCGTGATAGAGGAAACCGCAAAAAAGAGATGTTTCAAATCGCGCGGTTGATGTGTCGTAACTTTGATGTTGAAAAAAAGAACCTCTGCTGACGCGCCGGGGCGGTCCTGGGAGAGAGACTAAAATTAAAAAAAAAAGGGGGGGCGGAACAAGCAGTACAGAACGCAGGGGTCGCTGGGGGTTCCTCGAAGGACGACCCGCGAGTGAACTGCGCGAGAGGGAAACACTCGGGAAAAAAAGGGGGAAGCTTCCGCGAGATAAAGGGACCAAAAACACCGGGAAGCGAGCAGTAATCGTGTTATCGACGGAGAACCTTCGCCAAAAGAAAAATTCGTCGGCGAGGATCTTGGAAAGAAAAAAAGACCGTGGACCGTGTAGGAATGGGGAAAGGTATTTAGGACGCCGATCCACCCTTGCCGCGCCGGTCGATCCAGAAGTGAGTGGGGGGTCTGGCAGGAAGCACAAGGAAAGACTGGGGGAAATAAAAGGATTAATCTTTCGGCGACTACTTCAAGAGATCCCAGGTGGTCGGGGGGGGGGTTGCACCGACTTGTGTGGTCCTCGACCAACGCATCAGGGGGTGAAAAGGGGCACGATACAAGGGGAAGCAGAAGGGAGGACGTCGAGAAGGTCGTAAAAGAGCGCGAAAAAAAACACAAGCTGGAGCAGACAACACGGGCCGTGCGGCTCCGATATCTTCGGCGAAACAAAACCCGAAGCTGGGTAAAATTCGATAACACGCAGTCGACTAAAAAAGGAGAAATATCTGGAAAAAATACAAGAAGGGAAAAAAGGACAGGGAGGAAAACCGCATCGACACCGCGCAGGAGAGTGTCTCGCGCCGAGGCAGTGAGACGTTGTGGGACAAGTATAATTCCCCCTCATAGGGACCCAGCTGAACAAGCGACCTAGGAGAGCAAAATGTACGTAAAAGAAGGAAACGGCAGACCAAAAACTCAAGGGGAGAGGACTTCTAGGTGGAACGAAAGACAGGTCGACTCCTGCATAATCAGCAGTGTACGGCATCAACCGGGGGGGTTTCACACGAAGCGGATCACGCCGTACCGATTGTCGCGGAAGAAAAGGACTCGCTCACGAAAAAGGGTCAACAAAAATGAGAAAGGAAAAGAAGAAAAGGGGCGGAGGAAGCGTCGGCGTGACGAGGGGGACAACCCGCCGGGAAGCCGTACCGCGCTAGGATGATGCTGCAAGAAAAAAAACTCTTTCCTCGGGACAGACTCCGGGAGAAAAGAAGAAACTTTGAGAAGAAAAATAAAGAAAGGAAAGGTAGCCAGCAGGAAGGGTCAAGCTGCTAAAAGGCAACAGGGGGAGGTTGCTTACAGCTGGGGGAACACGGGTCCGAACCGCCTTTAGCAAGATATAAAGGCGAGCAGATTGGGGCAAAAACCTCTTTTGGCAGGAGGGGACGAGGGCGTCGGAAAAAGGCGAGTTCAAGGAGGGCCGTAAAAATCTATGGGTGTCGAAGGGAGCGGATTTGTACCCCGTGCCCGGGCTACGGCCATGGAAGAATTCCGCGAGCCATGGAATGCACTCGGCAAAACTGGCCATAAATGAAAAGCTTCGGAGGAAAAAGAATCTGAGGAAAAAAAAAGGAAATGAAGTTACCAAGCTCCAAACTCCCAGGGGGAGACTCGTCCTTTGAAGTAGGAGACGAAATGAAGTTGTGAAATAGGGCAAACTGGGGTTGAGAAACGAAGTCTGGACGTGACTTACGCCCGCCCGCAGACGTCTGGATTCGAGGGAAAAGCGAACTCGGGGGGAAAGGCGCTGTCCTCGTCCAAGCCACAAAAGAATAAGGGGGACTTGCAACAAGACTTGGGGGGGGGGATCACGCGGAACAGACTAGTTTGGTCGCGCATTGTGAGAACGGGGGATTACCACGAGGTGTGGGTAGGGGAGGGGGAACGTAGAAAAGTGGGGCGTCAAAGAATACAGAGTCGCAGGGATGCGAACGCCGTGAACGCATAAAGGGGGGGTCTGCTTTGAGGTGCAGAGCGCATCGGAACCCGAACAAGAAAGTGAAGGAAGCCCCGCTACCCAGTTCACTGTACAAGCTTTAATGCGGGGTTGGGCGAGTTCAAGTGTCTGAGCTGCGCGAGAGCCGGCGCCAGTCGGGAATACGACCGCCGGAAGGAAACAGACGCGCATCTTGCGAAAAGAAAAGTCAGTCGCCCTTGCGGCGAAATGCGAAAAAGAAAAAAAGCAAGTCGCACATTAGTCGTCTTGTCACGGCAAGATCCTAAAGATCCATGCGGCTCGTCAGTATACAAGGGAGCAAAAAGGGAGGAAGCGCGCTGGTCGACGAGTCGCTACTGCCCCGTCGACGCGTTCGGTATAAAAAAGAAGTCCGCGTTGATGTGCAGTCGAAAAAAAAAAAATTGGGGAGCAGGGGAAGCGAAGGAGACAGTCTCCTCTGCGAATTCGGTCCGCGCACCTAATACGCGCGGGTTTAAGGGAAAGAAAGAGAATAACGGCCACGAAGGACGGGGCGACGACGGATGACCTCCATTGCTGAGCATATCCCGCTCCTACTGTAGGGAAACGGTTTTCCCGGCAGAACAGAAAGGGATTAACCATAATAAAATCGCCCTCAGAAAAGATAGAAGAGGAAAGAAGGGAAACTAACTGGGCGCCCCAGAAAGAGGTCGCGTCTGAGTCTACTGGGGATCCCTCACCGTGACGAGCCTGGGTCAACACGGGGGGAGGGAAGTAAGGGGGAGAAGCAGTTAGGAAACCGTCTCGTGAAAAAGAGCCCCTTGATGACTCCGGGTATCTACTTGGTTCGACGGAAAGGGAATGAGAAACATCTTTCTCGAGGTTTTCAATGAGGGAAGAGGCAGCCAAGTCGAGAGAAGTCTGGAGTAAACCCGGTCGGAAAAGCACATGAAGAGGTCCTCATAGTATTGAAGGAGAAAAAACCGTCTCGAAGGTGAAACGAGGGGAGAACGAATAACGGAGTAGAAGAGCAACAGAAACGCTCGGGGTATGGAGCCGCTATGCGACTTGAGGAAGGGGACGCTCCCAGTATGGTATCGTCTGGCCAATATCTATATTGAGGGAGGGGGCTGGAAGACGACGACCAAAAGACGTCGTTCCTCTTGAATTAAGAGCATCCGCCGCTAGATCGAAATTGTCTGAAAAAGGAGGTCGCGGAGAAACGGGGAGGGGAAGTTATGTCGCGCCGGAGAGGTATCCTTCCTCAGGGAAAGTCAGAATCGTACCGGTTTGATAGAATCCTACGAAGCTCTAGTCAAGAGGAGAGAAGAAAAGCGGAGAAAGCGGGGGGAAACTCGAGAGGAACACTCCTCCCCATTCACTCATCACGTTTGCTCTCCTGAAGAGGGGATTTGTCGACCCTCCTGCCCGGGTTTCATTGAAAAAAAAGGTGAAACAGGTTCGAAATGGGATTAAAACCAGGGAAAGAATGAAAGTCTTAGGTTAAAAATAAGGCCGCGCGAGTTCCCTCCTTGACCCTTAAAAAGGGCGACACGAGTTGGGGGGGGAGAAGAGCTGAACTGGAAGAAAAAGCGGCTGAGAGAGGGACATAGAGGAGGCCAAAAAAGTCCTCCGAGGGTGCGCTCGTGAAGCCCTTGCAGCTCGAGGAAGCGTCGAACAGGAGGATGCCGCGCGATCAAAGCGAGGAAGAAAGGCCGCGTCAGACGGCGTAGACAAGGAGGGAGTCCAGGGGGCGCCCGGGAATCACCTCGCTTCCGAGTGGGAAGCGAATACGCGCGAGGACTGGCGTAACACGCGAAGCGTACCGCCGTGGAAGGCAGCAAAAGGGTGAAACGGGCGTCTCCAACAGGCAAAACGCAATTCGCTGAAAATAGGGGAAGTAGAGGTATCCTACACTACGACTCGGCTCGGGGGGAAGACGCGAAAAATGAAGAAAAAGGGTTCAGCAGCGTGGGGGTGCTCGGCTACGTGCTGGGGGTGTCCGTCACTTCGTACCTCTAGGCTCAAGTGCGTCCGGGGAAAAAGCGCTAAGAAAAAAAGTAGGCCAAAAAAAAGCACGAAAGAAGTTTAGGCCGCGAAAGAATACGCTAAAATAGGTCAAGCAAAGGGGAGAACTCGGCCAAATCAAAACGACCCGAAAACAAACCGCGGCAGACGGAGAAAAGCCGCGCAATCGACTAGCTCCGTCGGGAGTGACGAAGTATTAAAAATGGGGGCGCACCCACACGCTCAAAGGAGGGGAGAGGCGTTATACGGGTTCTCAGAAAGAGGTTCAGGGGGGGCGACGAGACAAGCCGGGGCCGCGCGCGGTCTAAAGACAGAAAGTTCGTTCTGTTCGGCTCAACAAGGATCTCGGAAAACAAAAAAGTCACGTTCGAGATGGGGTAACGTCAGACCTTGACTTACTTCAAGCCGGAAGCAGGGGGGGAGGGAGCTGGTCACAAACACGGAGGTTGGGGGGGGGGGGGACGACAAAAGAGGGAAAGAAGACTAAATGAAGATCTAGGCCGAAAGGGTAGTGGCGACCGCTCTGATCGCAGCGGATCGGAAGAACCCCTCTTGAGCCATGGAAGACGGGCAAGTAGGGGGGGGAGAGAGATCTTACTGGAACTGGGGGAGGGGAACGAGACGGGAGCGAGATCTGGAACCGTCGTGGGTTCATTCAGTGTCAACAGCCCCACGGGAAAAGAGGGTGCCGTGGCAGAAGGAATAAAACCGGAAACTGGGAGAGGGTGAGGAGGACCCGAGCTGCTCAAATCAGAACGCTGGGTGGCCCAACATCCTGACTCAATTCTACCTCGCGGGCTCCAAAAGGGAAGATACTTTTCGCTGACTCATCAAAGAAGAAAAAAAAAGTGATAGGAAGGCGTCGGCACGGCGTGACTCGACAGACCTACGTTCTTTCTCCCATCAGCCAAACCACCCAAAAAAAAAAGAACGGCAGAATAAAGGGAGGGTCAACGAAGACGCCGAATAGGAGAGAGGGCAGAAAGGAATCTCTGTGCTGTGAAATGGGAGGGAACACAACGATAGGAGGAAATAGAAGAGGACGCGTTCTCTATCGAGGATTTGGAGCGGATTGGACGTGACGAGCTCAGACAACACAAACGGTATGCTGAAGGGAGCGATAAAGCAAGTTCCTCGTTCCGGCCACGACGCCGTAAAAAGCACGCTCTATCGCGCAGCTTCAAGAAACAGATTCGGCGACACGTACTGCCGTACCGAGAGCCGTGGTCTAGCTGATAAAGAAAAGAAGGGGGGGCGGAGCAGCTTCAGGCAAGAATTCCTCACAGCAGGCGACCTCGGGAGAGAGCAGGAGAGCTCGATGCACAGGAGGTGTCGATGGAAGGGGAGGGAACGGCACAAGGAATGCGAGGAGAAATTCCGAAGGTCGTCAACGATACGTCTGTTCCAAGAGCTCGCCCGGCCCACATCTAGAAAAAGTGGCGAAGAAATTCTCGGGTTGGAAAGAACTGTGGGAGGACAAAGAGTCGTGGGGAATGAAAAAAGACGGAGCCCAAAAATCCAGTGCCAGATGCTCGAGGAAGTCGGTCGGTCTACGTTCAAGGCAAGGGGTCGAGACCACACCACAACTTCGGGAAAACGGGGAATAAAGCAGGGAAGGGAAGGAATGAAAAACCATCAGACAGACGGGAAGTGCCGTTGGGGGCCACGTCTGTCCTAGACGTTGTGTAGCCCGACAAAAACTTCTGGATTGACGGAGAACCAGAAGGAAAAAACGCCCAAGAAAGAAAATTCCCAAAAAAAAATACCGTGAACGGTAAGTGTCTATGGGACAACTCTCGACAAGCGACGCAGAAAAGCGTCGTTGAAATGGCATGAGACGGAGCTCAGGAAAAAGGGGGGAAAGCCTCGGAAGGGAAATGCGACTCCCAAAGGGGAGGTGAAAACGAGCCAGGTAAGCCAAACCTCCAAGAGGCACGCATCGGGAAAGCCAACCGGAGAAAAACCACTTGAGAAAGGGTAAAAAGGTCGGCGTGTAGCGCTGAAAGGCCGCTTGCTCAAACAAAAAGTCTCCGGCAGGTAATCGTAACCGGCACAAAAAGCCCGGAGAGAAACACCACCAAAAGGAGAACGTGAGGCGGAAGCGGAAGAGAGAGTCGACAGACGCAGATAAAGTCGTTCCGGCGGCGATTAATGAGAGAAGCTCAGGAAGAAAGGCTCGCAGGGGGAAGCTCAAGAACAAATGCTCCTTCAAGTAAGGGAAGCCGAACGCGAGACTATTCTCAAAAAGGCAAAACCTTCGACGCGGACTTCGCAT
>Ga0179593_1528841_pt1 | contig 10118 bp, 17 predicted proteins | sample CZODoug2_1_08_16_FD_185931 | JGI IMG/M metagenome (GOLD analysis project Ga0179593, IMG submission 185931) | Vadose zone soil fungal communities from Angelo Coast Range Reserve, California, USA - CZODoug2_1_08_16fungal (PacBio error correction) | ecosystem: Environmental > Terrestrial > Soil >...
GCAAGGAAATGTATTGGCTGCGCTTTGAGAAACTGAGATTATGGCCACCCGAGAGGATATACCTCTGAGGAATGGTCATTGCTCAGTTGTCCGTGTAGCGGGGGACAGTGGGGGAAAAGGGAGATGGACGCCACAGGAGAAAAGACTACAAGGAAAAATCGCATCGGGGTCCGCAGCGGATGTGCTATCGCATGCATAAGTGAATCCAGTATACACTCACTGAAAGGGGTAGGGGTCACGCTGACCTCATGTGTGAGAGAGTGCCAGACGCCCCACTCCAGCATGAACGAGGAGCAACTTGGGGGGATGAGGGCAAAAGATACTGAGAAAAAAGCAGGACGCGTCGGATGCTGAGTAACATAAAAGACATGCCGAAGGCATTAATATGGTGGCCATGACGGCAAAAACACATTTCGCATCAAGGAGGAGAAAGGTATACATCAATAGTCAGAGGGGGGGGAGATGCGGGGGGGGGCGACGTGGATGGGACGAGGGGACGCAATGAAAAGGAGAGAGGAAAGGGGGAAAATGGCAATTGGTGGAAAGGGTATGGGTGCGCGCGGGTATCAAAGGAGAAGACACAACACTGGTTATATAACAAGAGATCATGCTCGGCGCGCGTTCCGGGAAAGTGTCTGTGAGGGTGTCAGAGGAGGAACCCGAGAGTACGCGGGTCAATGAGGGGAATACAGTCGTGAAAATACGACAGCGAAAGGGTGCAGGAGGGCAAGAAGGGGGAGACGTCGCACTTCCGCGTTCGAAGGGGGGGAACGTCGAGATGAATAAGGACGAGATAACATTGAAGTTATGACGGCAATGAAAGTGCTGGCGATCATGTGATTATAGGAAACTGATCTCCGGATGAAGGGGGGTAGGAGTCCCTCACGGGTCAGAATGCTGTTCGAGTAGAGGGCAAAGCGAAGACAGGAGATTGGGGGGAAGATTGCTGTGGACAAGGGAACTTCATTTAAAAGTCAAATCGGGAGGTAGATGAGGGGGGGGTTAGGAGGAGCGAGGAAAAAACATCTGGGAAAAACGGAGGTTCAACTCAATAAGAAAGGAGACAGAAAATGGTCGGCGGTGGAATTGGGGAGGGAAAAAATGACGAAAAAGGAAGAAGAGCCAAAAGGGAGGGGGAGGACCCAAAAAAGTCGCGGATAAGAACCACAGGGAGAAAGGGTCCAGTGCAAAAAGGGGGTTGAAATCGTTGGCAAAGAGGATTGCAAAAATCGGGAAAAAGGAAGAAACCCAAACATAAAGAAATCCTCAAAAGAAGCTTGGAGGGGAAGAATTGGGGAAAATAGGAACCTCAAAAAAAAAGAACTAAAATGATGCTAAGGGTCCTCAGTACCGAGTGAAGCAAAGGATCGAAAAAGTTCTAAGGCGAAGAGGCAGCCAAGACGAGGGGCCGGGGTAGGAGGAAAGTGCAAAATAAAACGAAGAAAAAGGTCTACAGAGGGTTACGTCTGCAATCAGCGAAGAAGACGCAAAAAGAAGGGGGTGATCAGGAAAATGAGACGGTTTGAAAGAGAGAAAAGGGGAGGGAAGGGGAGGCGGTGCAAATTCGATGGGGTGCGAAAAAACTGTAGCAGGCCGCCTTGGACCAAAGCTGAAAAAGAGTCGCGAGCGGGTTGAAGAAAAATCCCCTCCAAGGTCAAACCGGTTACTAAAAAGACAAACACTAAGGGAGCGGTTCCGATAATAATCGAAGTCTCACTAGATAGTGAAAACCGAAGTTTACCAAGGGGTCAAGAAGTTAAAAAAGATCACTAACCCACCACACACCGACAAGGATAGCCTGAAAAAAAGGGGCAAATCCGAGAAAAGAAGGCATGGCTACAGGATGAGGAAAAAAAGAAGGCGCCTTGGAAACAAAAAGGACAGGGCTGACAAGGAGTTAATCCAAGTCGACGGGAGAAGGATGTCAAAAAAAAAACCTCCGAAAAAAAAGGGAAAAAAGAGAGCTGAAAAGGGCTTCACCAAAAAAGCGCAACCAGAAGAGGAGGAAAAAAAGTCAAAAGAAGTCTTTGGTGAAGCTCTTCAAGAGAAGACACGCCGGAAAAAGGGCCAGCAAAGCGAGAATCGGAGCACTAGGAGGGGGGATCAATCATTGCGCGCCAGAATCAGCAAGTTGTCAAGGGAGGGGAACGTAAAAAATGGCTAGAAATAGTGGAACACGCGCTAAGAAAACGGCACACAGAAGGGAAAAAAAAAAAGTCCATGGCGATCTTAAGTTTAAGGAAAAGCTCGATACCGAGGCACCCCAGCTCGCATAAAAAGTGAAGAAAAAGAGGAAAAAAAAAACTTCAGAGTTAGAGGCTCCAGGAGAAGGTGGGGGGGGACGAGAAGGGAAAGGTGGGGAATGAAAAAAAAGAAACGCTTGCCCTTGGAAGAATGATGGGGGGACCTGAAGGCGCCAAAAAAGAGCGCTCAAAAGAAAAGAACACACAGCCTTCGAGGAATCAAAAGCTCTAAGTTCCAAATCAAATAAGACGCGAGGAATACCGCGAAAAAGAAAAAAACAGAAAAAAAAAAAAAACCACACCTTAAAAAACTGCGAGAACTTAAAATGAGAGCCATCGTATAAAGGAGTCAAAGACTGCAAAGATTGTGATCAAGGAGGTAATGTCAGGTTTTGAAAAGCAGGAGAAAAGGAAAGGGAAAAGCGCCAAAAGAAATTCGAAAGGACTGATCGCGCAGGGATCTGAAACGGAAAGGAATTTGGGAATCCACAAAAAAAGGGGGCGAGAGGCGAAGGTGAACTAGAAGACGGGGCATAATCATAAAAGCGGAAGGGTCAGGAGGAGAAGCCAAGCAAGAAAAAGGGAGGAGAGGTCCGGAAAAACATATTCATTACATATTGCAGAGAAGAAAGGGACGAAAAGCAATCCACGAGCAGAAAGAAGTGTCAGCACGTTAAAACGTTAGAGAGGAAGCAGGGGAAACCATGAGAGGACCGAAAAAATGTCGGAAAGAAAGCGAGAAAGAAAAAAAGTTGGGGGCGTAAAGGGCAACTGGATTGGAAAAGAGCAGAAAGAAGGTTTCAATTTGATAAGGGGTTGGGGAGGGGCATCAATGAATAACTCCGCAGAGACAATAAGAATGTTTTCACCAATGAAACTAGGAGAACTTTTCAAAAACCTCCCCAGAAGGGAGTTAGGATGACAATCAGCGATTGGGGTAGAAAATCAGAAACCGAGCAGAAGAGCAAACGAAATAAAGAATTTCGGCTTTCATGGAGTAATCAGTCGCACAGCCGGGAGAGGAAAAAAAGAAGAAAACCATAAAATGGACGCTGCTCTCACAAGCCGCCAAAATACGTGAATAACCGGTAGTGAAAGGAGGGGAACTACGGGGATAAAAAGCCATTAAGAAAATGGAACGTATGTCCTAAATATCGAGGACATAGGTTAGTAAAGAAGTTTAACATGATAACCAGAAAGAGAGTAGGGGCTGGAAAGAAGGGGGCTTAAGAAGGACTGGAAAAGTGAAAAAACAGACCACTCACAAACGACCAGAAAAAAAAGCGATGAATTAAAGGCACACGGGTCCAGGGAGGCGAGTGGGATGCAAGAACGGGGAATCAATCTGATTTGGAAAGCTAGATTCAAGAAAATTGAAACCTCTTGGTGATCTCGGCGACACCGAACACCAGAGCCGAGAACGATTAAAAGACATTGGGGGCCTCAGGGGATCAGGCAAGAGAGGGTAATAGAAAGCTTCGGAAATGAATGAGGGCATAACCCCGCTTGAGATGGAATTTAAAAGTTCGGGAAAGGCCCGGAGAAGTTCTACTTAAGGGGAGGGAACCGATCAAGGAGTGATCGACAATTCAAATTGGGATGGAAAAAAAAAAAAAAAAAGAAGGGACCGACGATAAGGAAAAAAATTCGTGCTCGAGCTAGGAGGTCGGGGACGGAAAAAAAAAAAGGAGGAGGAAGGAAGACACGTCAAAAAGAAGGGGAAAGAAAAACAACAATCAAAAAACTTAAGGGGAAGAACATAGGCCCAGCGGAAACTGGGAAGGGGCCTCACTTGGTCGAGAAAAAAACGCTTTTATAGGGGGAGCAGGAAAAGAAATAAAGATCGTAAAAAAAAAGCCTTCCACCAAAAAAGAAATGTTCCAGGGAAGGGGTTGGGAACATAACAGGGAGAAAAAACCGACAAAAAAAGGGATTGATATACCTTTCACAGAATGCCCCGGGCGTTGGGGCTGGAAGAAAAGAACCGCACAAGAGGAGTGGTCTCACGAAAATAATTGGCTATGCAAAAAGGATAGAAACTAGAGGTTACGGGGAATCAAATAGGAAAAGAGAAAGGTACTTATGAAGGGGGCGCGCATGAAGAAGAAGTAAGGGATCAGAAATAGAGGGGGGCCTGGTAAAAAAATCTGGAAGAAAAAAAGCCAGAGACCGCAAAGTTCAAACGCGTTGTAGGGTAGGCCGCTGGGGAGCAGGGGAGGGAAGAAAGGGTTTCACCGAAAACGCTGAAAAACGATATTTGAGAGGGCAGGGAAGAGAGTGCCATAAAAGCGGACATCTGAAAAAAATTTCCAAATCGAGGGGACAGTCAACGAGCGTAAGCCGAAACAAGACGATACATTTTTTGCATAAGCGCGGTTATCAGAAAGAAAAGCGAGAAGATCGGGGAAGAAGGGTCAGGATTCGAACCGAGGGGATACACCAGGAGGGAAATCCGGGGACTAAGAAAGAGAAAAAAAGTATCAGGACGCCTTCGCACAAGAAAGAAAAAAAATACAACGCCGCCCCAAAGGAATTCCGAGAAAACGACTGAAGAAGGAAAAGGAAATTTTCCAAGACTTGCCAGAAGAGCATGCAAGTGCTGGGAGTTGGAACCAAAGGCGAGAAAGGAGGACGGGGGGATGAGGAAGCTCGAAAAGGTAACAAAGTGCCAGTTGAGGACAGGGAGAAAGGAATGAACTAAGCATGCGGGGAAGAAAAAAAGGGGGGATCGGGGCCGAGAAAACCGAGAAAAAAAGAGCTGCAAAAAAACAGACGAGTCCGAATTCGACCGGAGAGGGGAGGCACCAACCACGACGGACCAAAAAGAATGCAGATTCCACCAAGAAGAGCCAAACCGGAAGGAAATGCCAGCGCAAGGAAGGGAAGTCGCTGAAAAAATGAAAAGGGTGTGGAAAAAGGGATTTACAAAGAAAATGCGAGACTTTGAATATAGCGGGAGCGCGGGGGGCGCGTGGGAACGAAAATAAGGGCAATGGCGCCTTAAGACATTACGGGGGGAAGGACGCTGACGATGCTGCTTGAGCGACTAAATCAAAGAAAGGGGGGCGAAAACTCGGGCAGAAAGAATGACCGGGGGAAGGAAAAATCAGAAAAAAGCGGGCCAGGCGAAAATGTCGAAAAAAAAACGGCCGAAAGGGGTTGGAAAAAAGTCGCCAATGGGGTGTAAAAAAAACAGGAAGAGCTCAGGAAGAATTAGGAAACTCGGAGAATGCGAAGAAAAACAATGGGGGAGGAAACGAGAGAAAAAAACAGGACAAAAAAGAAAATAATGAAGCCCGCGACCAAGTCGCTGAAGGAAGGCTCTTTAAAATCTTTCCCATGGGCAAAATCTGAAAACGAAACTGAAAAAACGTAGTGTCAATAAAAGATCCAAATGAGAGAGCGTAAAGAGTGAGGAATCGGAGAAACGCAAATTCGACAGGAACATTGATGGAGAAAAAAAAGCTGAGGCGAAAGAAGAACAAAAGAAGCTCACAAGCTCGTAATAGTGTTCAAGACCGGCGAAAAGAAAGGAAAAGAGAGAACTGGGGACGACATAGGGTGCACCAGGAAAGGGATTGGGACAAGGATAAAAGACTCGAAAAAGGGGGTGCAAGGATCGGAAAGACTTTTGAAAGACCCTTATAAAAAGTGGGGGGATCCCATGAAAGGACCGTGGGGTCTGAATTCGTCTCAACTCAGGGTGAAAAAAGGGAATTTGGGAAAAGAGGCCGAGGAGGAAGGCGAGAAAAAGGGCCATGGTCACCCAAAGGGATTTACTCTCGTCCACCTAGGGAGGGTGAGAACTCACGGCATAGAGGAAAAAAAATCTTTGTATGTAAAGGCCGCAACTCTGAGGGCTTGAAAAACGGTGTTTGCGGAGGAGAACGGACTGAAGAATAAGGCCACCGGGGAAGATCTCAGAATTCAAGCGTAAAGAGTTCGCTGGGGGACTCAGAAGCCTAAACATAGACCTGGCCAGAATTAAATTTCACGAAGGATCCGGACACCAACTCCCGCACCTATCGACCCGAAAAGAAGGACGGTTGAAGAAGAAACCCAGGGACGTGTCAAAAAGAACCGCCAAAGACCAAAAGAAAAATTGAAAGCCCTGGCAATATCGGGGGGAGGTCCTAAAAAGAGAAAAAGAGAGGGGACTTGTGGAAAAAAGCAGCGTCAGACGTAGAGCCGAAACGGGAGAGAGAAAAAGCAGGGCTGGAAAGGCCGAGGCTACGAAAAAAGAGGTAGGCAAATGGAAATCTATGCAGTGAAAAGCGGGGGGGAGGGGCAAGAACCTGCAAGAAAAGCCTAAAAAGGAACAGCAATCGAGACAAAAGGGGACCATGGAAATAACTGGCACGGCATCAAAAAGAGGGCACTGAAAATATCCCAAGAAACAGGGGCAGGGCATCGGAAACGGGAAAGAAAAGGGGACTCGAAAAACGGAGAGCGTGGGGGGGCAAGAGGGGTCTCAAACGGGAGAGAAGCTGGACTTAAACCAAAGGATTAAGAGACCATCTTCAAAAAGAAGGAATAAAACCAAAGACCTAAAAAAAAAATATGTGCCTCGGAAGAAACCCGAGGAGGAGAACCCAAAAGGATCGCCAAGGAGAACCAAAGGCTTCGAGGAAAAGGATGCTTCAAAAAAATCCGAGGGCACTAATGGCCAGCGATAAGGACCAAAAAAAAGGAATTAAGGGTCCAGTTCGGAAAAGGGTTCTGAAGAAAGACTCTTCCTCATTAATGACAGAGAAAGGGTCGGGAAAGGGAACGAACAAAGGAAAAATAGGAAATCCTTAGTTCAACCACAGGAGAAGGAGCATCAGAAGCAGTTCTGGGTCTGCTTAAACTAGGGGGGGAAGCGCCCAATGGCAAAAAAACCAGCTAGCAAACGATCACTTTAGAATCTTCTGACGCGTCCAGAGATGACTAAATAAGGGAAAGAAGGGTTAGAGGTAGGAAACACTAAACGGTGGTTCACTATCAGGAAATACTTTAGGATCAGAATCCTTGAGGGGCCGCGCAAAAAACGAACGGAGAACAAAAATCGAAAGGTAGCAGAATGTCGGTTGCAATACAGCTGGAAACGAAATCTCGAGGGAATGGCTTTCCGTTTCGGTGGAGGTGTCGGAAGGGTGATCGGCGATTTGATCTAGAGAGGCGCGATCGGAGAAATTATCAAAGCGATCACGGAAAAGGGCAGGGGAAAAGAGAGGTTTTCGTAAAAGAAGAGCACTCTAGAAAAAACGCCGGTGGTACTGGTCTGGAAACCGCAACAAGAGGCTGTTCTCAAAGGAGAGACAAAAACAAACTTGCAAAAATCGTTTGGCAAAAGGATAACTCAAGTTCTAAAAAAGGACCAAGAGAGAAGATTTCCAGCTGTAAAAGCCCTTGCGGGTAAAGTGACAAACGATCGACCAACCCCAGTCAGGAAAATCCAGAAAACTGTCGATTCAACCGAACATGGGGGGGGTCGGTAAATTGGCAAAAGGCCTAGTTGCAAAGAGGGGGTCCTGGGGAAGCGTCCCGTGACGACCGGGGAGAAAAAATGGTCGTCTAGTCTCAATAAAAGCGGCAAACCGAAAAGGGTAAACCTAGTCAATACTTCATGTCGGCGTCAAAAGGGGAGCTGCAGCAAAACCTAAGAGCAAAAGGATCTAAGAAGAAATAGTGCGACTAAGAGAGGGAAGTAAAAATATCAATAGCAAAAGGTAATTCAAGGGGGCGCGCCTCTCTGAAAAAAAACGGAGGGGGCCAAGGGATCAGCAAAGATTGATGAGCTGCGAGCAACAAAGGGGGGGAGACGAAGCTGGACTAAAAAAATTGGTTCCAGGAAATGGAAGCGTCGAAAGAGGCAGGCGAGGGAAGGGAGACGGAAAAAGAAAAAGCGCTAGAAAAAAGTCAGCACGCTCTAAGATGGGACCCAGGAAAGTCATGTAGAAAAAAAAAAGTTCACGAGGCGAAAAGGTCTAGAAAAAGCAATAAACGTGCCCAATCGGAAAAAGAACCTAGAAAAAAAGATAAAAAAAATGCAAAGAAGAACGTAACGAAATGATGTAGGGACATCGGGAGATGTTGGGTTATGGAACTACAAAAGAGAATTATGCGATCAAAAGAAAAAAGAAGGCCCAGGGGGGAAGTTTCCAGGTAAACGGCCAGATCAGAAATTAAAAACCGGAGAAAGGGGCTTGGTGAAACGGGAAGGGATCTTGTGCTTCACCATGAAGAGGAAAGAAGGTTAAGAGTCGGAGAAGGAAAAGGGACATCGACCCCAAATGGGAAATGAGCTACGGGCACGATAAAGAGCAACGAGGGGGGAAATCATGCGGGGAAGGTCTGGCTGGAAGCTAAAAGAAAACAACGCGAACAAGAAGGTACGGGCTAAGCAACGAGAGGGGCCGATCAAAGGAATAAGCTTGGCGAAAGGTAAGCAAAGAGCGTTGGAAGTTTCAGGCGGAAGCCAAGGGATAGAGGGGAAGACCGGGGCACAAAGTACAGTTCTCCCCGGAACGATATCACCAAAACCCATATTATTGGGAAATTCTTGTGGGATTTCTAAAAAAAAGTCTACCCCATCGTGAACTCCTAAATAGAACTTTCGCGAAGGTCCTTAATATAAGGGATTACCTCGCGGGAGTTGGAACTTTCCGCTGAGGCGATCGAAGGTCAGGGTTAAGCTCTAGAAAATGTGGCGGGTAAGGGAAGGGGACTCACGGAAAAAGGGAGGAGACTACCGGGAATGGAAAATACCCCCTGGGAAAAGAGGACCCCGAAGCAGAGAAAGAGGGCTTTTGAAAGGAACACCCGTTAAGGATAAGATCAAGGTAAAACGCACTCAGATGGAAAAATTTCCCAAGAGGGGGGGACCGAGAGATCGGGAACTACAGTAATTCAAGCAGAGTCATACGGCGTCCGTTAGATGGAATCGCCAAAGAGAATATGAAAAAAGAGAGGGGGCTGGAAAAAAATTATCCAAAGAAGGCCGAGTAAATTTAAAACTCGAGTGAGATTGTCAAGCCTGTGTGAAGACGGGGAAAGGCTGCGGATCTAAGTAGATACGGAGGAAAAGGTCGGCTTTGTGAAGGAGGGATGGGCAAAGCGGAAAAAATCCCGAGAATCAGGACAAAGCTCGAAGGTTTTTAGGTCCTGCCCCCGAAAAGGGCCTAGAAGGGCCTTGAGCGCAGAAGGCAAGATCGAAGGTTGCCGATCAAAAAAGAACTAAAAAAAAAGGTTGGAGAGACGGTTAGGGGAAACTATCAAAGCGAGCAGAGGGGGAAACAGATCAAGCCCACTAGAGTGAGAAGGTTCAATCCGACGGGGGAAAGCGCGAAGAAAGAAGGAAGGACCAATGCGCCAAAGGAGTTCGCCGAAAAAAAGGTAGGCAGCAAGGCGCGCTGCGCGAGAATGCATAAAGTGTTCAATAAAGGGCTAAAATCGGATTGGGGAGAAATTAAAATCCGCTGTGCCCGAAAAAAGACGGATCGGGAGCTTGGGGTTGCTAGAAACGGGCACTGAGAATGGCAAGACGAACCGTGTGGGGGGAGGGGAGGGAGGGGGGGACCGGCTGTCAAACTAAAATTATAGCCGGTATCTAGAACGGTGTGGGTGATGTTGGAGCAACCGCCGCAAAGATCTACTTAAAAAAAAGAAAGTTGGGGAGAAGAGAAGACTATAATGAGCATGAATTGAAGGAAAAGCTGCTACCAAAAAAAGGCCGGGGAAAAATGGGGAGCCGATTAAGGTATGAGCCAAGGAAGCAGGAACCAGGCGATGACAGAGGCCCTCCGGGGATCAGGGGAAAACGATTGGAAATGTCATACGGAGCGATAAGCGCAGGAGGCCTTCTGAAGCGAAAACTCATAAGGAAAAACGAGG
>Ga0179593_1571473_pt1 | contig 10118 bp, 13 predicted proteins | sample CZODoug2_1_08_16_FD_185931 | JGI IMG/M metagenome (GOLD analysis project Ga0179593, IMG submission 185931) | Vadose zone soil fungal communities from Angelo Coast Range Reserve, California, USA - CZODoug2_1_08_16fungal (PacBio error correction) | ecosystem: Environmental > Terrestrial > Soil >...
CACGTATGCATGCGAGGGGAGGAATCATATGTGAAGGTCATAATTCATGGGGCCTAGGGAGTGTCTACGGAGAGCGGGGAAAAAAAGGGATCCTTGTCGCGCCGTCGAGAAGCTGGATTTCTGTTAAAGGAGGGGGAGTAGGGGGCCAGGTTGGTTTGCAGTACCAAACCTTGAAGGCCCTGTGAGAGGAGGGAAGAAGGAAAAAAAAGGTTGTTCGTAGGTCGCGCAAGACAGATGAAACAGGGAGATTCATCTCTGCGGGTTGCTGTGTGTTGTGACCCGGTATTGGAAGGAAAGCCCGAAGGGCTACCACAGCAACGGGGGGACAGAAAACTCTGAAAAAGTCTAGGGGGGGGCGGAAGCTAATGAACGGCGGGGGGAGACTGGCCGGGATAACTTGCCGAAAAGCAGGCGGGGGCGTCTTCATGCCCTTCGACACGGACAGAGTAACGACTTTGCAAGACACTGACTGAAAAGCCGAGGGGTCAAAATCAGGAGCAGCGTTTCAAGACAGGACCAAAAGGGAAGAAGGGAGGAGCAACGTCACCGCGTTCGACCACGGGGTTCCTTGAAAAGAAGACAGCGACCGGGTCCGGCAAGGCCGACAGGTCAATTCTGCGTCTTTGCGTCAAAGTTCGCGTAAAGAAAAAAAAAAGCCGACAGTAGAAGTGCAAGGACGACTTCCGCGACACAGTCGGGAGGAAGGTCCGTTTCTGGGGCAAAGTGGGGAGTGTCATTATGCGGGAAAAAAAAGTTGGTGGGGGGGGGGAGGGATTCGGGGTGATTCGGGCAATAGTGGGAGGAAAGAAAAGGGTTTGATGAGGTGACAAATTTACGACGCATCAAGAAAAATCCTCAAAGAGCGTCGAGGGTCAAAGAGGTGGGGGCTGAGAAGGAGGGGACGGCTAGTTTGGATTCCTCTGAGCCAGCTTTGAAAAGGTTTGGGGAGGGAAACGGAAAGGTCTCGGCTATTAGCCGGCAGGTGAGAAAACGAGGAGAAGAACAACCTAACCGTGCCGATCGAAAAAAAGGATTATTGCAAAGCCCAAGAGCAAATGGGGAGAGACGCGGGTAAATGCACCATTTTCTGGAGAAGTGGCGGGAAGGAGCCCAAAGGTCTCATGAAGATCCAATGAGCCCTATGGGACCGCTTGGTCTTGAAACGCAGTGGATGCTTGTAGTGCACCAAGATACTCATTGGGGGGGAAGTCCGGAAGGGGAGATAAGAGCCAGCGCACCATTCCAAAAAAGCTTGAGGAATCATAGCGACAAGGTCTAGAGGGAAAGAAAAACCACGTCAGGGAAACGAAAGTGAAGAGCGAATGACTCTGTGACGGCGAAGGGACAGAACTTGGAGGAAAAAGGATTAAAAGGAACTGCAAAAAAGGAATATCGGCACAGCCAGGAAAGAAAACTGAAGGCCGATTGGCCCGGCCTCGCGAAAGGAGGAGGGCAGAAAGAAAAAGAGAAGAGGACCAGATCCCTTTTTAAAAAAGGGCAAGAATAAGAACTGTGAAGATCGCCGATGTATAAAAAAACGCCCTCGAAGGAGAACTGAAAGGGGGAAAGGAGGGGGGCAAGAAAACAGTAAGGGGGGATTATCGTTAGAGCCTTATCCCTGTGGGGGTAAAGAGGCGGAAGTGGTGGGGAGGACGACATCCCCTTCGCAGATGATCGCCCAAGAAAATGGAAGGCCCAGGCTAGGACCGGCGAACAAATTTCCAGAAGTGCTCGGGCTGTAGGGGGGGAGGACCAGAAAGGGAAGAAAGATCTGGAAATAGAAATAATCACGAAGGGGGTTTGGTTTGGGTTCAAAACGAGGGGACTGAAGAGCAAAGTGTTTGCAAGAAACGGGGCCGGGCATTTTGCCGTGCAAATAGGAGAAAGACGGAAATCCAAAAAAAGTGGCTGGCGCAGGAAACAGAGTGGCGAGACCAATTCCCGCAACACCAGAGAAAAGAGGAAAAAAAGGGAGAAGGAAGAAAAAGACGCGTCTCACCACGCTTCAGGAGAGAGAACAACACCAACACGAAAGAGAAGAGAAAAAGATATAACTGGCGAGAAAGGATATTCAGGTCCTCTAAACTGAAATCGGGGGCTTAGGGCAAAAAGATGTTTAGAACGGGGGAAGGAGCCAGGTTTTTCCTGGCTGCTCAAGCCGCGGTGGCAGTAGTTTGAAAATAAAGGAATCTGAAAGGCGGCAAAAGGGAATTTGACAGCAACAATGATATCGGGGAGGGACACGAGGAAAAAAAGAAGTGATTAGGTAAGGGAACGCAAGTGGCAGGAATCAGAGGGGAAAACCCAGGGACAGCACCATTAAAGAGGGAGAGATTGATTCGAAAACTCGTGCTTAGTAACTAGAAGGGACCGGAGGAGGGGATAACTCCGAAAGGGGGAGAAGACGGTAAGTAAAGAGGAGAAGGACCAAAAAGGAAAGATTAATCCACGCCACTTCTTGGCCGCCGTGAAGGAAGTTCAGGAAAGAGAAGGGGAGGGAATTCAGGTAAAGTAAAAGTCGAAGGAAGGGCCAGGTGGGAGGAGATCAAGGTAAGGATTCGGGGGGACGCGAAGTCGTCTAAGATGCCTTTCGCGAGGCCGACAATCGCAAACTTGACGAAAAGGAAAAAGGGGAGAAAAGAGGACAAGAAGCGGGCTGCGACATAGGGGATAAAGCAAGGGAAAAGAGTCACACGCGGCCGAAACCGGCAGGGGTATACGTGTGGGCCGACATCAGACGCGTTTCGCGCGAAGGGGGAGGGGAGACTCCAGAAGGGGGCGCTGACGATGGTGAAGCCAGGGGCTAAGAGTTGAAACACAGAAGGAGTCTGGGCAAAAAGAAGAAAAAACCTTGCCTGGAGACGCAACGTCCAGGACTACCCTTTAGCAGACGGGGCCGGAAAGTAGCAAAACAGGGGCCGAGCCACAAGAGGGATTGTCTCTCCCAAGGTAACAGAAATGGGCAAAGCGGGCTGTGAAGGAAGCTGTATATCAGGTTCTAGAGGAAAATGGCGAAGAGCCTAGACCATTCGCTTAGAGGAAGTTGGAAAAGAGGGGGGAGGGCAAAATCCAAATGAGGTTCCGAACAATCTAAATTTCCATGAGAGAGAGGACGCCTGAGCAGGGGAAAAAGGGGCGGAGGAGGGGAAAGAGGGGTCGTCCTGGTTCAACCAAATCCTGGAACAAAAAAGTATTGGGGCAGGCCTCCACGCCCACCATAAGGAGCCTCACGTGGACACTCGTCAAGTCAAGCCCAAGGGGAAGCATCAGGAAAGAAAACAAGACTGGGGGACGGGCAGTTTCCTCAGGGGCAAACCGGGGGAAAAAAAAAGGAAAGCTCGCGTCGCCGTTGCAAGCGCCGGTCCCGAACGCAAAGACACACAGAAAAATGGGCGGAAGGGCCGGGACCAGGGAAAATCCAAAGGATGGAACGTCGGTCGAGACGGAGAGTGACGTTGCTCGAGGGTACAATTCAAAGGTCAAAGGCGAAGGCGGGGGGAGGAAGTCGGGAAACGCGAACTTGCACCGTCATGCTAAGTCATCGTACTATTCTGCATCAGGCGGACAAGTCACAGGTTAAGAGGTCAAAACGAAAAGTGGATGGAGACGGCCAAGACGACGCCGTGCCGTAAGAGAGGGTGACTGCAAAAAACTACTCAAGATGAGGGGCGGCACACTCCCAATCGGGTTGTATCCATTGCGACCAGCAAGCACAAGTGACCCACCCAAACAGGGAAAAAAAAACAAAAAAAAAAAGGGGGAAGAACAAGGACCGGAGAACATCTGTCAAAAGGCAGGAGAACACAGCATTGCCTCGTCTGCAAGGGAAGGGAAGGGAAAAAAAGGGGCAGATGGCCCAAGAACTCCTTCGGCTGGCAATTGGGGGAAGAAATCTGGAGGAAAGACAATTCGAAGGTAGAAAAGGAATACATCGTCCCCGCATGACCTGCACGAAAGAATGCGTTCAAAGAAGAGAATGAGACGGAATAGATCTCTCAAAAAAGTCAGATACAGGAACATCATAATTAGCGGCGAATAGAAACTCAGGATGCGGGAAAAAATGCTGGAGGAAGATTTTCGCTTTCCCGGGAGAAGGGATCGAAGAAGATTGGCAGTTCCTAATAAGCAGGGTCAGGGGGATTTTTTCCAGGTTTTTGCCATGTGAACAAGCAAGGAGGAAACCGCCTTGCAGAAATGCCATGGCGTGGCGCAGTGGGGGGGGGCAGCAGCGACAGATTTGCCTCCAGTTCTTCAGTCAATCTCGAGGCGGGGGGTATGGTGAAGCGCCAAAACGAAAAGGGCGTGCAGGCCTCCACTGGTGGGCTTGGAAAAAAAGCCGGCGCGGCAAACGGACACGGGGAGGGGCTTTACCGCGGAGGGGTCGGCAGGGCGTTTTTCGATCTATCCGCACGGTTGGAAAGAACGCCACCATCAACTAATAACAGAGTGCCCAGAAAAGTACCGCATGTGGGTAGAGGCGAACGGGGGGTTGCACGGAACGGACGAGTAATTCCAAGCGTCTATCCACAGGAAAAGCAGAGACTACCGCTTGTTACAGAAGGTTCGGTGAAGGGGGAGGCACCGGGTCGAGCCCCTAAACCGACGCCTTTGGCCCTTTCTTGTCTTAGGGGCAAAAGGAGAAAACATGAAACTTCTAAGTCTAGCAGCGGCAAAGGGGGGAGGAAGGGTACCAATAACGGTGCTAAAAAGGGGGAAGGGGTTTTTTCCCCGGTCTTCAATCCCTGAAAGGGGGGGGGGAGAGTAAGTCTAACTTTCGTGGACTGAGGTATAATTTTTTGTGGAAGCAAACAAGAGAAGGGGGGGACTATGACAAAAAAAAAATAACGTCCCGCCCACCCAGGCGCCTCAATGAAGGGGCAAAGGGGTAGGTTGTGCGAGCACAATTCGGGAGGGTTCAGGCAGATCCCTCGGGGGTGGTAGGGCGAAAAAGCAAATAACTCTAAGCGAAAGGGCTATTTCGCCGCAATCGAAAGAATTCGGACCGGGGGTATCTCCCCTGGGGGGGTACAACCGAAAGCCACAAGTTAGGAATGGGGTGAAAACAAGAGAGGGTTGTTTTTCTCTCACGGGGGAAAAAAGGTTCTTAAGGGTAAAGACTCCGGGCCCCACAGGGGTCGCAAGGCTAGCCAAGGGGAAGAGGGAGGATTTAATAACTACCGGGGGCTTTGATCACGTCACACTTGACTGAAGAAAGAAAGGGGGGGAAAAAAAGAAGATTGGCCAAACGTCCTTACAAGAAGACAGGTCAATGACTCACAGGGGGAGAAGGAGGAGAGACGAAAATTCAAAAAAGGCCTTAGGGGGGAAAAAAAATTCCTAGGGGAGAGACTCGGAGAGGGGGGACTGCAACTGGCTAGACTCCCGGAAAAATGACTCAAAAATGTAGGGAGAACTAGGGCAGATATTTCAGCTGAGGTTGCACCCGGCCTGCGAAGTCAAGGTGCAAGAACGAGGACCCATCAGCCGGCGCGTACCCAAATCTTGGAACGAAAAACGAAACTGAAATCTAAGGGTCTTCTCTCGACCGAAGCAATCACGAAAAGAAGAAAACTTCACCGGCAAACGGCGGAGAAAGGGGAGGCCACCTTCCCTGTTGCATCGAAGTGGGACGGAAAGACAGGAAAGCCCAGTCGCAGAGTGATCGCAAAAACGAAACCGCAACCTCGAGGGGATAAGAAAACGGGAGAAGGTTCTAACATCGTCCAAGATCTGGAAGGGAGGGGGTGAAAGGCCGATGAAACATAACGTTGCACCCTTAGAGAAAAGGGTTTGCCAGCGTCGCCAGAAAAGTCACATGCTCCCGGGGGAAAACTGGTGCCACTGAAACGTTTGAGGGGCATGTGGAAAAAAAATCGCAGCACATGGCAAAATCCAAAGTAATCTGCGTGGCCGCAGAAATAGAGGGCTACATAAAAGGGGAAGAACAGACCAACGCAAGACCGCAAGGGGAAGTCATAATAGGAAATTCTCGAAACAAATCTCAAAACACAAAACAACGGGGTAGAACGTTGGAAGACGGTTTACGAAAAAAAAACTCAGGGGAAACGGAATCGAAAAGGGGGGAGGCGGCCTTCCCCTCTCTTTTTTGTCTGCAGCAGACGCATAAGGGGCCAAGGAGTGGGAGCCCGGAGGGTGAACCAAATGCCCCGGCAAACGGTGGAAGTTGAACACCAACAAGGGCAGGAACTCAAAAATTAAAAACTACCGGTTATTCTGGGAGTCCCTACTAAGGGGTCAAAAAAAGGGGACAGGAGCGTGTAAGCCAGAAACCATAATACTGTCACCCTTCTGAAAGAGGGGGGGAAGGGAGAAGAGGAGAAAGTTTCGGTGAGATATCCCTCTTAAACTGGATAGGTAGCGGAGATTCCAACAGGGAACGGATATCGGTCGGGGAGAAAGGAAGGATCGACGCTTTGTAGGGTCTGACTGAGGCCACTATAAATCCCGCGAGGAAAAGCGGGGACTGAGGAAATCGGGGACCGCAAGGAGAAATGATGTCAAAGGAAGACAAGGTCGCACCTGCCAAGCGAAACTTGACGAAAGACGATAACGACGGCGCTGAGGGATGCAATCGCGGCTGCCAGGAGAGTGAGAGAAGGAAAATAATTCAATCGTCTAAAAAAATATAATGGGGCGGAAGCGGAAGGGAGGGAAATGTGGGGGGACCATCAGACGAAAGACTTCGGGGGGAGTCGAGGGTCAACTGGTGCACTCGATGAAACCTGGGAAAGCGCCAAGGAGAGGGAGTTGACGAATATCTTTGTCCTCACTGACACTCATTCACCAGGAGGCAAAACGATCAAGCGGTGAGAAGATGGGCTTCAAGGGCGACCGTTTTGTTGTTTGTTTTTTGGGTGGGGTGTGTGGGGGTGGGGTTAAGGGGAGAGACTTGTTGTGGGGGGGTTGGGGGGGTGTGTCGTTGTTGGGTGGGTGTGGGGATTTGGTGTTTTGTTTGTTGTGGTTGGGTTGGGGAGTTGGGGTGCGGGTTTTTTCCTCCCCTGGACAGGGGGACAGGGGACGGAAGAAAGGCCCAGACCCCCCGCGCCTTAGGGTGGAGACAGCAAAACCAGGGGAAAGGTGTTCTCAAGCGGCAGGACTCGGGGAAAAAAGAAAAAGACGGCAGAGAGGAGAACTTCGCGAATACCTTTTCGCAAGGGGACAGGTGCAGGACGAGGAAAAAAAGCAAAGACCATAGAAATCCAATGAAGTTATCCGCGCTGGCCCATAAGAAGCATTCTCAAAAAAAAAGGTGCCCCTGATCTTGGGAAGTGGCGAGGCACCAAGGGACGTCATTTTTTCCAGCCTCAGAAAGAAAGAGGCCATACACACCATCACTCTCCAGAACCCGAAACAACGGATAAAAGAAAACACACCAGGGGGAAAAAGAAAGTACCAAAAACGGGACACCACAACGGACCCGGCGGAGAGGAATCGAAAAAAAGGTGAGGGCGCACTGCCGCAGCTACAAACGCAAGGCGAAAACTTTTCCAGGGGGGACACTGCGAAGACGACAAAAAAAAGGGGGAATGGGCCGACGGTGACGAAATAAAAAGATTTCCAAAAAAAAAGGGGGTAGGGAGCACTCTAGAAGGTGGGGTCCATTGGGACTAAGAGAATCAACGCCTGCAAACGTTTGCGGATAGTAAACGGGAGGGCGCCCAAAAACAGGGCCGTGAAAACAAAAAGTCTTCTCTGAGGACAGTTGTGGAAAGTCTGAACATGGGAGGAAACCGCCAGGTCGCGCAAAAATGCCACCACGCGAGCAACAGAAACGCACCTAAAGGTTCAGCCCGCCGTTCCCAAGGACTACCCAGAATTAACCTGCCGGATTCGGGTAAGGGGTACATGCAGGCAATCCCCTTCCACGCCCTCACTAGGGACAGGAAACATTGGAAAGTTCAACATCGTTATCGTGCCGGACCGATAGAAATACATTGATCTCCTGCAGGCTGAGGGAAGGTAGATAGGGCCAAAAAATGTCCCAAAGATCCGTCGTTAGGAAGAAAGAAAACCGTCTGCACGGCGCACAACCAGGAGACCAGTCAGGGAAGAGAAAATCAATCTTCCAGAAATTCACGCCCTCCCAGACGGTTCGCCCATCAAAAAACTGCCACGGGGAAGAGATAATCTCAAAAAGAGATAAACGTCGCATTCTGGGGCGAAAAATGACGGAGAGAAGCGGGGCAGTTGAATGGACATCTGGGTTTTTTAAGGTCATCGCCGGCGGGGTAGAACGATGGATTTCCTTCACCGAGAAGAAGAAGTGGACGGGGGCAAATGGTTATCCTCCACCCTTCCGCGGGATCCGGCGGGGAAAGCGGTGTGCGAATTGTGTTCCGAAGTGAAAAGGGGGCCGAAGGATTCTTCAATCAGCGGCCGTGGCTCAGGGGAGGAAAGGGGTGAAAAGGGAAACATCAAGGCGTAACAGAACCGCACCTGGTCGTACGTGCGTGGCAACGCGTGCCGCAAGCGTCGAGGCAGGGAAAAGGGGTAGCATTGAGAACTTCGCGGTTGATGACTGCGAAAAAGGCCTAAGGAAAAAAATGCGGAAAAGGAAACGTAAAACAAAGTGCAAGGCCGAGGGGAAAACGCCAAAGGCAGGACAGGACACAAGGGGGTAGCAAAGCTTCGCGAAAACACGCATCGTGCTCGACGGGGATTGGTAGTTCATGGCGTTGAATCGAGCTGGAGCTACACCCCCCATGAAGGGTACGCCTGGGGGAATTGCTTGTCCTTTGTCGTTGAACGACGAGGCGACGAAACGGCGAAGAGGCAAGCCTTGGCGCGTGCCCTTGAAGAAAAAAAAGGGGAAGTAGAAAAAACAGTAGACCTGCGGTTCCCGGTCTTGTTGGGGAAAACGGGTGGGACGGTCAGGGATACACGGGAGGAAGGGGTGCGACGTGCGGGAAAGTGGGGGGATTGGTTCAGAAAATCACTTGGGGGGGGGGGGGAAGTGAAAATTTAAAAGTTCCAATGAAAACCACAAAGGCCCTAAGTGTTCAAAGACGGGTTTGAGGAAGGACATTGGGGAAGGGGGAGGGTAAAATGGGATTCCTCTGACAATCTTTTGACAAGCTAAATTGGGGAAAAAGTAACGCTAAGAAAAATCTGGCGAAAAGCAAGGCAGGCCTTCGTGCCAGCCCGAGTATGGAAAAAAAAAACAGATGGCACAAAGGGGGGGATGGAGGATAAGCCAATGAAAGTTTGCACTTCCACTTTAGGTTCATTAAAGGCTCAAAGGGCCCCATCGGGGTCGCCAAAGCCGGCGATTGCAGGGAAAGGCTTGAAAAAGGGGGGGGGGAGATGTAGTGCGGACAGACCTTGTGTGGTCAACGTAACTGGAGCAGGAGGTAAGAGCCACATGCACAAGGAATAATCAGAAAAAAAAAAAGGGAAGGTCCGGAGGAAAGGGGGGCGACACACACAGGAAGGAAGGGAAAAATGGGTCAAAAAACGGCGCCGATCCTTAATTCCGAGCTTGCTAGCTGATCAAAATGTCAAAAAGCCCGAGGGACAAAGAGTGACGTCTTGTCGTCGTCAATTCAAAAGGGGGAAAAAGTAGGAGAGGAAGAAAATAAACATCAGCTCCAAAAGACCCAGATCCCGGGTACATACGAGAAGAAAGACCTGAAAAGGGAAAGGGAAAAACTGGCTTGGACAGGAAAATCCGCAAGGGGCGGAGAAGGGGAAAGGCACGGTCAAAAAGACGCGTGTGGAGATCGTTCAACCTTCCGGGGAAAGGAGGGGGAGACAAGAAAGGACATGATAAGAAAGTCAAAGAGAAATCGCCCAAAACCTGGCAGTAAATCGCGAGAAGAAGCGTGGAGGGGGACATCCTGTCCAGAGAGGAGAGGGGGGAGGGTCGGATGAAGCGGATCCGACGCAAAATTACGGAGCGAAAACCGGGAGTTTGGGAAAATAAACGTAAAAACTCCGAGAAAACTTGGGGACGGACCGGCATTGCACCGAATCGCTCCCGGGAATGAAAAACCTTCCAGGGAAGCGGGGGGGGGAACTCAAAATAGATTGCTACTCAAACTCCACGAAAAAGTAAAACCTGGTCCTCCAAAAAAGAGCAAGCGAAAGAAGAGAAACGG
>Ga0179593_1679057_pt1 | contig 10118 bp, 11 predicted proteins | sample CZODoug2_1_08_16_FD_185931 | JGI IMG/M metagenome (GOLD analysis project Ga0179593, IMG submission 185931) | Vadose zone soil fungal communities from Angelo Coast Range Reserve, California, USA - CZODoug2_1_08_16fungal (PacBio error correction) | ecosystem: Environmental > Terrestrial > Soil >...
CAGGTTCTGCTGAAAAATCCTCCAGACGGCCACGCAAAGGAAAGATTAAGAAATCATCTTCGTAATCTCCTGGAAAAACAAGAGTTATTAAATATAGGTATAGTTAGAAGATGATGGAAAGAGGCTCTTCTAGGTTCTCACTAACGCCGGGACCGAGATGGTCGGCGGGTCAAACAGGGGAAAGGCGAGAGCTGGGTCTTTTTACGTAAACGTCTTTTCTAGTCAGCAGCGGGAAGGGAGGAGTGAGAGAAAGGATCTCCTTCTGCGAGACCCTATCAGAGATTGAACACTAACCCGGGGGGATAAAAGTAGGAACCGGGGCGACAGGGGGTTCGTTCATCCAAAAAAACGACCAAGCCCGCCGGAAAACGTAAGATGAAGCGCTTCGGACAATCTAGAAAAGTAAATCGTTTCTCACGTGTTCCAGGGAAAGGGAAGGGGGTATGCTTTAGGCAGGAGCGAGAAAAGAGCATCGGTAATGTGATATTTATAAGAAAAACGAAGATCGACGCATACGTCGACATTCCGCGGAAAAAATGGATTAAAAATTCGCGGAGCTCGCCACCTGGAGGGGAGAGTATGGAAGTCCGTTTTGGAGAAGATCGGAAAGGGAGGGGCGTCCTATTTGGCGGGGGAAACCTTCAAGGAAAAGAGGAGAGGTGTCGCAGGTGGAAGCACGGATCGAACAACGACTAGAGAAGATCCCGCTACGGAAAGGAAACCTTTTGGCACCACGGGAAACGCGCAGACCCACGCGATGAGAAAGGCAAAAAGTTTCGGCAATGTAGATAGAATACGGTTGAGAAAAAAAGCCAAAGAACCGAGCGTTGTTTCTTACGGGAAGTCCAAGGAACGGGGGAGGCGATAGAATTAGACCTGCTCTGCTATGGGATTAGTCGAGAGAAAGGCGAAAGGGACACATAGTAGTCGAGTGTGATGCGTGCCTGCCATTGAAGCATTACATACACTAGAAAGCGGCGACAGATGGATCGGCAGACTCAGCCGAAGGTGGACACGTGCGAAGGAAAAAGAGAAATAACAAAAAAAGAAAGAAAGGGCCACAAGCTTCGGGACGGCGGTGTATATCACGCGTCAGCAGCGAACAATTTCGGAGCCTCTCAGTAGCATAAGGAGAAAGTCACTGAAGGGCTGGGCTAGGGGCGACCGGGGCACGATCCTGTAGAAGGAGGGGAGTAAAAGACTGATAATATGAGCGACCTCAAAGTAGGATGCTCCCGCATCTGATCGGATCCTACCAACATGCGGCGATGATCTATCACGAGAGGAGGTCGCCGATCGGGGCATCGAGAGGAAAAGCAGGCGTGATCTTGGTAGGCGAATTGAGAAAGCTCTATGAAGGCGGCGCCGTCTGGTTGCCTCCTATTTGGGGGACAAAGTAAAATACCCTGCAGGGAGTGTCAATTTGCGGCCGCCGCGTCTAAAAGCCACGCCTCAAATACTATGCCGTCCTCCGTACGCCGATCGCCTATGAAAAAGAGGAGAGGACTGAAAGTCACTGCAAGCCGTCAAACCTCATAAGCTCACGAACGACGTCCGGGGGATGGGGATGGACAGAGGGGGGAGTGGCTCGGGGGAAAGCGGGTATTCCTATCCTCGTGTTTATCGGAAGCGACTCCGAGGTCGCCTCCAGTCTAAAAAAAAGCCAAAAACTTAAGGTAGTACCGAAACTAAGGGGGGGGCACTCCTGGAATTCTATAGAGGGAAAAAAAAAAGAAAGGCGCGCGGGATTCCTAACCAGGAAGGACTGGGAACCCCTCTAACCGCCCAGTGTAACATGCTGAAAAGGCGTTTCTCCGTTCTCAAATCGATAGTCAAAAGGACGGGGGAGCCCGAAAGGGAGGGAAGCAAATCGCTTCGAGATCGATCTAATGAAAAGAGAAAAAGATCGTCCATCGCCCTTGGAGAACGAAAGGAGATCCAGCTCGACCTAATGGGGAACGCCGTGGCGACGGAATTTTTTCAGAGCGTCAAAAGGGGGTTAAGGCGGATTCCCACGCCGCGGGCGGCGCCAAAGGAAGCGGTGAAAGATAGAGAGACACACAACAACGGAGGAGGAGGAAAATATTCCTACGCGCTTGTGTCCATAAAAAAAAAAAAGGGAAAAGGCCAAAGTACGAGCTCCTAGGAAAGCTCGGGAAGGACGACTGAAGCCTGGCAGGCGGCGCCATATTCCGAAAAAATCTCAGGTCTAAGAAACCACCCTTTCCCCTTTTCGAGGGTCGTAGAAAACGCCTGGTCTACAGTCCGCTCGACTGAGAAAGAAAAGGATGACGTCATCTGCTCTTAGAAATGGAAAAAAATGTGAAGCGACGCGGAAGGAGTCGAACGAAAGCCCGAGTACTCCGAAAGGCCTCGTCCTTGGTCAAGTGACCTTGGCCGTTCAGGCGCTAATGTGTTGGAAAAGGAAATCAAGTCCGAACGAAAAAACTTTCTGACTCCGAGTTTCCGGGAGCAAAAAAAACAGTTTGGGGCTTACAGTTATGGGCTGAAGTTTCCTTAAGAAATGAGGGGGGAGGAGACTTGAAGGCGAGAAACCAGCGAGTATTGAATCAAAAAGCGACCCAAGGCCTAAAAATCCTTGAATCGTCGTGAGCTGAGGGGGAAGGATGAAAGAGTGCCCGCAATTGCGCATTGCAGAAGCAGGAAATAGAAAGAACTCGTCAAAACCTAGGATGCTACTGGGAGTCGAAGGCAGACGGTCCTCGCCGGCGGGCAATCCACAAAAGTCGGACATCAGTCCCGCAGGGGGATAGTGAAGGAAAGAGGAACCTCATGCTCATCGAGCGCACTAGGCCAGGACCAAACTAGACGCCGTCTCCTCCATCTCGGGGGGAAGAGAGAGGAGCCACGTCAACGGAGTGCCCAGAAGATCATAGCCCGATAAGGTCGGAAAGGAAAAGGTCGCTCTCAGGGAAAGTCGGGGGGAAAAAAACTTACGGCGACACTAGATCTAGCCGAAAAGGGACAGACAACGAATGGGCTCGCATTCAGGAGGAAAGACTTAGTCTAAGGTTGTCGAAGGAGCACAACTCTTCAGGATCTGGGGAAAAAGAGGGATGAGGGGGTTCTCAGCGGTGTTGCAGAGGAAAAAGGGCCTACATTCCGTGAAGCATGTCTATCCAGGTTCGCATAACAGGAGGAGGATTGAGACTCTTTGTAAAAAAAGGGAATTGCAGAGATTACTGCACGGAGGGGCGAAGGGAGAGGCGGAAAAATTCGTAGAATCCCACGCAAAATTCGATGTTAGAAAGTCCTCCCTGAAAGTAGTGAGAGCCAGCCTTTACGCCCCGCTTAAAGAAGGAAGGGGGGCAAAATGTGGGATTTAGCTCAAAAGATTCATAAGACGACTTTGTGTCAGGCGTCGGGAGTAGGCACTCGTTTCCTTGGGGGAAAAAAAAGTCACTGTCTTTTGGAGAAGGGGGGAGAGATCAATAGTCGTCCTGGTCGGGTGCTTCCGTCCAGTCTCCAAAGTGCAAGAGGAGAAGGTTGAAGGTCCCTCCATAGGGGAAAAAATAAAATAGAATAAGAAACCTGCTAAGGAAGAAGAAAAGGCCACTGTACAATAGAAGTTTCCGCAGCGTGGTCGAGGAGAAGGCAGAATTTTGTCCCGAAGAAAACGACGCGGGTAAGGATCGTGAGACGAAGAGGGGGGGTCAAGGATAACGTAGATTATCTACTCTCAGCGAGGTCTCGCCAGGAAACTACAAAAAAACAAGAGGGAACGTACATAGAGCCCCGATTGTAAGGACTAATCCTTCGGGGTTCGCGAAAGAAGATAGGGGAAGGGTTTGAGGGGGCAAGTCGGCTCTGGGACTTGTGCAGAGGGGGGAGTTCACCGCTCTGATTTCGAAGGACACAAACCTCGGGGGGCCCGGCGTATAGCAGTGGCGGGCAATCCTGCTAGGGGCGGGGGGACAAGTTCTCAGGCGCATCAAGAGGCTCGGCGGGGGGTGATCTTCGGGGGGGAAAAGGAAGGAGACATCCATAAAGCTCGGAAGCAGCAAACCAGCCAACGACTCCCAAGAAACTGGGGGGATCAAGGAGCGAAAAAATGTAATAAAAAAGTGCGGGGCTCGGCAATAAATGTCGTGAAAGGAGGAGGATCGCCGGGGGCAAAGGGGGAGTAAGAGAGAGATTTTACGGAGGAAGGGAAGAAAGAGAAAGGGCTGCCTGGGCTCAAGAGGGACGCGCACAGAGTGGCGGCTCCTTCTATTTGCCTTTCAGGGAAGGGGCACGGGAGGAGTCTCTAAGGGGAGGGGAAAACACTGGCCGGTTAACGAAGCGTCGAAAAGAAGTAGGGGAAGTCGAACCGGTCTAGGGGGGGGGGGTGCCCTGTTGGCGACCGTCACTTGTAACCTCCGGGAGAAGGGGGGGAGGCCTGGAAGGGGCGCCTTTTCCTTCATGAAGAGCAAGAAACCCCAAAATAAAAAGAGCCAGGGAAAGCCAAACGTATGAGAAAACAAAAGGACGGTATACAGGAAAAGTAGCTGTGGGGTATCGTCGCTTGGGGCCTTCAAAAATGAAAAGGAGACTTGCGGTCGTAGAACCATCTTTATTGGAGGAGGATGGAATCGTAAGATGAAAGGAAAACGCGGAAGGTTCCAGAGATGTGAAGGGTTCAAAGGCGTCCTTCACTTAGGACAACATGAATCGCCAAAGCTGGCGTAAGAGCGGTGGGGGGTGCAGGAACCGTGAATTGGAGGACCTGTTCTTCTAGGAGACGGATGGTGAGGCCCGAAAAGAGTTCAGGAAAAGGTTCTCAAGGGATTCGGAAGGGGGGGGGGGCGGGGAAAAAGGCAAAAAGAAATAACGTTCGAGCCCTCGGCGCGGAAACAAAATTCTTCAAAAGACCAATCACAAGGAAACGCAACCGAAGAAAGGCAAAAAAAAAAAAGAGTGAGGCAGATGTCCTCAGTAGGAACTTTAAGACAAAACCTAGTGCCGCGTGGGGTACAGGAGGGGGGGGGGGTGCTTGGAATACCGGCGGGAAGGGAGGCGATAAGGAAAAAGAATCATGCGTCGTGCTATGAGTTTGATCTAGCCTACATCGCCTTCGCGTTTCCGGACCAAGGGAAGGGGGCATCATCTCAAAAGAGATCAATCCTCGCCGAGACTCGGCTCCCTATCGCCCTTTCGTAACAGAGGAAAAAGAAGGGAAGTCTTTTATCAACAAAACCAACAATCACGTGGCCGCAAAAGAGTAAAAGGGGAATTATCATCGCTCTCTCATCCAGCTGCATGATTCGATGCACTGGAAAAAGCGGGGTAGGGGTCGCTGTACTCGCGAAAGGGCTTTCCGTAAGTATTGGCGATGGGGCGCGACTGGAAAACCTCAAGGATAGTACCTTTCTGGGCGTCCGCAGAGGGGTGGTCCAAATGCTGAAGCTGGGCGAAAAAGGGGAAGACGGGGGGATCGTATCTATTCAATCGGCGGCTGATCTGTTCTTCGCGGGAACTCGGGGAGGATTCGAGCGTAAGGCTGGGTCCGCTAGGCACAGTGAATGACTGCCTGCCTCGTGGAGAAAAGTCGTAAAAAACAGTCCATCGCCGCCTGAGGAAGGCTTCCTCAAGAAAATCTTCAAGATCGCGAAAAATGTAAGGGAGAAGGGGGGGAGCCTTCAAAAGAAGGAAAACTCTCATCCTCAAACGAGGAGCGAAAACATGCGGGGATGTGGCGCGTTAAGATATTCCGAAATCCGAGGAGGGGGGGGGGCGCAATCCGAGGTCGCCGGATCTCGGGAAAATAAAACAAGTTCAGCCACACCCTTTAAAGTAATATCCGGGACGAAAGCCGCTGCCTCAGAGCTCGTTCGTCCCAAGGGGAGCTTTACTTATCGCCTGAAACAAAGCGAAAAGGCCGCCTTAGAAAGGACGTAAAAGACTTCGATCGTTCTTAAAGGAGCCTCGCCGGTGAAGGGCGCGTGCGGCTTCGAAAATGGAGGGGAGGTTCCGCCATCTGGGGCAAGGACAAAGGAAGTCTTCTTCCGAGGATCTTAAATTGAAAGAACGCACAGCAGCGCACTTGCCTGTGGAGTTCGACCTCGAGGGGGAAACCTCGGAAATCTTGCAATGCTTAAGTCGATTACGTACCCTGGGAGGGTCAGGGGGGTGAATGATCGTCTCCCAAACGAGAGCTCGAGTGACTATCTCTCTCAAAACACCAACAGAAGAGTAAGGGCACCTGCCGACGCGCTGTGGCCCTGGACAAGAAGGGAGGAGAAAAAATTCAAACCCCCTTCCCCGACGCTCAAGCGACTGCACGAAGAAAAAGACGTCCGCAGGCCTGGAGCGCCGCACAAAAAAGTCTCGACGACCGCGCCACCCGGAAGGGTCTCTGAGGTCAAAAAAGGTCTCCAATTTCCCTCGTCGGACGAAGACTGAGGGGAGAAAAAGCTCGCCGATGGGGACCTTCAAACTAAAATTGGGAGGCGATCGCCGCCTCAAAAAAACTCAAGCGTCAAGCCCGCCTGTGACTCCCTGGGGGTTAGGTTCAGGCGCAGGGTGAAGAGAGAAACCTATCGGCGCATCGAAACGGCACAGGCTGCTTTCGACGACCGTGGCATTCCAGGGGAGTGACCTGGAAAAAGATCAGGCGAGAATGTAGCCTAAAGGGAAGACTGCAAAAAAAGAAGGAATTTGAGGGAGCCAGCTGACAAGAAACCCTCCGCGCCAAGGTTAAAGACGGGAATCCGCTCGTGGAGAAAGGATGAAAGAAAATGGGAGCGCGCAGGAACGATCCCGCGCATCGGAGGAGGGAGGAGAACCTGACTTGTGATCATCTTCTGAAGAGCGATGGACCGTGTTCTCGCCTTTTCAAGCCAGCAGCCACCCAAAAAAGAATTGAAAACGGCAGTGGCCAACAGACGCGAGCCGCTCGCATCTAGCGGGCAGCAAGCCGCTAAAACACGAAATCACGACGGAGGAACAAACGATCTCGTTCCAGGCAAGCCAATTCGCCAGAGGAAAGCAAAGAAAGCATTGCGGACCGAAGAAAACAAAAGACATCATCGTGCGGGCTAAAAAGGAGATTCGCGGATCGAAAGAACCCGAGATCGAGACACACGGGAACGCGAAACCAAACAAAAAAACATGATCCGCTCGATCCATGAAAAGTAGAAAAAAAAGAGCTCTCGAAACATTGAAATGAGATCCGCTGATCCTACCGCCGGCCCAGGAAAGGGGGGAGGCCCGTGAATTTATGGGGTCTTAGCTTGATCTAACGCCTGCAGCGGTTTACGCCCTGGAATCGGAAAACAGCCGGCGAGGAGTATCTCGGGCGGGAAGGCAATTTCATGAAAGTACTACGGTAAGGCGACTCAAGATATGTGCGGAGAGCCCCGCCTCGAAGAAGTGAAACACTAATTCAAGTGACGGCTGAAAACTATGACTTGACCCCCACGCGCCCATAGGCAGGGGTTGCAGGGGCAAAAGATTCCTGAGGACATTGCCGAAGCTGGGTGGAAATAGCGTGGCGTCGGCCGTTTAAGGGGGCATTCAACTGCTTGGGCGCACCGGTAGAGGGGTCTCGCCGCTCTCGGATCCTTGCGGTCGCTTGCGCTGCTGGGCAAAAAACCTTCAGCGCGCAAGAGTCCTAATAAAGAGAGGACGCGAAGATACTCGGCGGCAGGCCGGAGACCGATACAAGTCTGAGGACAGGTCAAGGGCGAAGCGTGCGAGCGAAATCGACCCGCTTGGGAGAAATTAGGACGCCGCCAGAGGAGGGGTATGCGGAAACCGAGGGGGACCTCTTAAGAAAGACTAGCTCGCGCCAGTATTCTCGCCATAGGGAGGAAAGAGGACAGAGAAAGGGGACAGTAATTGGTTCTCCTGGATAAAGGGCGAAGGTTGGCGCGCAAGAAGTCGCGCAAAAAACTGGTTTGCTGCTTCAGCAGTCACGGAGCGGTAAAAACTGCCGTCGAAGCAAAGGGGCATTATGGGGAAGAGTTACCTGTTTGACAATCTTCCTTCGAGACGGGCAGCAGCACGGAAAGACGGCAGAGCGCTAAGCCTCAGTTAATCCCTTCAAGGTAGCAGAAAAAAGCCGAGGACACACCCCGGCACGACTCCAGCGCGAGGGTCATTAAAGACCCCCCACCATCGGCCTCTTTCTCTTCATTACTGAGATCAACCACAAAAGTCATTAGGTCAAAAGATTCCTATACAGAGACCGGCGAGGAGATTAAAAAAGAAAAACTCAAAAAGCCTCCCTATTGAAAACGGCGCCGGGGGGCACAGGATCGGGTCTGCGACGCCGTCGAAAAAGGCTTCGAAGAAGCTACCTGCGAAAGGACGGAGGCATGCTTGGAGAACGAGGGAGAATTAACCTCTCTAAAAAACGAATAAGGAGTTAAACGGTGCTTCAAGGCCGCCCATATCCCGCCGGAAGCCAAAATTCTGGGGGGGGTCAAAAAAAAAAAAAAAAAAAAAAAGAAAAAAACAAAGGGAACAGAGAGGTACATAAGATCATGTGGGGGGTTTCATGGTACCGTTCAAGGAGGTTCGCTGGGGGTAAGATCTAGAGCTAATCCGAGCGAGACCTCAGGAGGAGAGGGATGAAAAAAAACGCGTCGAAAAACGCAATACCTGAAATGTCCAGAGGGCAAAAAAGGAGGACCGATGAGCGGCCAAAAGAAAAAAAAAGAGTGAGTTCCTGGTCTCGTGGGGGTCCGGAAATGCCTCGATTCGGCGCCGGAGTTGGGCGATGGAGGGCGTGATGTCTCGCGAAATGGGCCAACATCAAAGAACCGCAAGAGAGAGAGCGGACGAACTAAGAGAAACAGTTGCCACATGGAAACAATTCAAACCCCCAAGGGAACCGGATGTCCTAGAAGTGCCAAAAAATTGGGGGAAAGGTCAGAATTAGAATCCGGTTGGAGGAAAAATCCCAAAGGCAAGGCCTGGCCAGTACATGATGGGACTTGAAAAAACACCCGGGGGGCGCGCGATCTAGGCACCTGATCTCGGGGGAGAATCGCACATCGCCTTTCGATTCGGCAAAAAAATTGAGGAAGCGACAAAGAAGCTCCTCGCCGCGAAGAGGCGACTGAAGGTTCGAAACGGGTCTCGGTCAAAAGGTGCAGCACGAGCAACCCCCTAAAAGAAAAGTTGCCGCCCACCCGCTCACCGGGTGGCTCGAAAAAAGAGAAAATGGCTGCACATAGGAGTAAAAAAAACAGATACCATCAAGGAAAATTCGGCGTATCCGTCGAGGGAGGAGAAAGCGGTCCGCGTAGGGCTGCCGCGAACTCCGAAGGGCGAAGCACGATAATGCCGGGGTCAGAGACATCTGAGCTAACCGATTTCTCTTATAATGCTAACCTAGAAACAGGATGGCGGGGGGTCGAGTCGAGATCCGGGCGGGACAGTCTTGGGGGGCGTCTGGGATGGAGGGGCGAGAGACGATGCTGCGCTCGATTTCTGGGCGCCTATTTCGCCACAAGTGCAAGGCCTGAATGAGACCGTAAATGGGGAAGATGTCTGAAATTCCCAAAACTTCCAGCAATAAGAGAAAGACCGCAAGAGACGCTTAACTTGAGTAGCAGAAGAGAGCGTCTCAAGACTGCCTGCGGGAAGTGCAAAACTCAAATCACTTCTCCACGAGAGCACGAAAGTTGCGCTGGGTCTGGAGCGTCTCGAGACTAGGGGGACGCGTCGAAAGACCGACAGAAGAGTAGACGAATGAGCTGAGAGACGCAGCGCAAATGGTAAAAAACTGGAACTGTCATGATACCCGGAAAAGAGGACGCAACGCGTCGATGAAAATGTCGCCTCGAAAAAAAGAGACTGAGGAGAAAAAAAAAACCCGTAGCGCCTTAAGAGAAAATGCCTTAGACCCTCTTAAAGAGATTCTGGCGCCTGCTCTCTAAGGGTCGAGTCCGATTCAGAAGGGGGACGAATCAGGCAAAGAGCCGTAAGAGCAAAGGTCGAAAACTTCAGGCGCGAGCGGAAATTTATACAAAAAAACTGAGCTCACTGTCCGGGTGAGTCGTCGAGCAGAAAGCTTCTCGACAGTTGAGCTATTATAGGAACTTAGATTCGCAGTAGCACAGGAGCAAGGCAGGGGGTGCTCGGCGGCGCCACCACGCGTCGTCGGTGAA
>Ga0179593_1312599_pt1 | contig 10117 bp, 9 predicted proteins | sample CZODoug2_1_08_16_FD_185931 | JGI IMG/M metagenome (GOLD analysis project Ga0179593, IMG submission 185931) | Vadose zone soil fungal communities from Angelo Coast Range Reserve, California, USA - CZODoug2_1_08_16fungal (PacBio error correction) | ecosystem: Environmental > Terrestrial > Soil >...
CCAAAGAGAAGCTGCCATCTATCCTACGCTTTACGTATAGTAGGAAGAAGAAAGAAGCGGAGCTGTCGTTTGAGGGTGGAGAAAAGGGGTCCCGGGGAGAAGTCGGCGGAAGTCCTCACCTGCGGGCAGCTTCTTCTAGTCCTCCAGTGGGACCGCCACCAAAGGGGGGAGGGACAGCGTGAAAGAAGAAATCGGAATAAGTTCGGACCGGCCGGGTAAAGGTAAAAAACGCCCCCGCATTGGATGGCCGAGGAGCTTGGAGGCGCTCTCCGTTCTTAATTCGCCGAGGACCAGCGGAGTCCTGGTCAAGGGAAGGAGACGTTAAGTACAAAGAGAACGGACGCTGGGTAAGGTGAGCAGAAGCGCCCTAGTCTTTCACAGCCTGGAAAAGCCTGGTAGACCTCCGACAAGAAAAGGAGGCAGTTCCGAACAAAAGGGGGCGGGTTGAAGGCGCCGAGAACATTGCGAGAGCGACTCTCGATGTCAAGAGATCATGGGAAAGCAGAACGGAAGAAGGCCCTCTTGAGTCAACCGGTGAGGAGTGAATGCGCTGAAGATATCAAGGGTCAACGCACCTTTTCAAACCCGGGATAATGGGGTGCGGGGAAAGGAAAGCGAAAAAGAAGGAGGAGGGACGCAGCCCGTCTCCACCGCCGAGCTATCTAAGAACGGAAAAGGTGAAAGCCATAGGCCCCGTAAGTTCATTCCAATCTATCAGAACCTGGTTGAGAACGTTCCACTGAGGTCGAACAGAGAGGATCACTAAGGAAAGGCCAATGATGAACTAGGTATAAGGGGGGGGAGGATGCGCCCGGCTGTTACTTCAGTAAGTGGAAAGAGGGGGGACCCAGAGATTCGCTTAATCAGGCAGCCGGAAAAGGGTCTCGGTCCTACGTAAGCTGAAGTCTGAATCAGCTTTCTGCTCATATCTCACCACGGGGAGCCGGGGAGAGGAAGGAGAAGAGAGAATGCGCGATCAGCTTGTTGGGTGGGTCAAGGGGGGGTGGGCCAAAGGGGGTGGTCCTACGGTTTAACAGACGGTCCCCATGGTCTTATCGAGCGGAGAAAAAAAGAGGAGAAGAAGAGACACGAGTCGCAACTTTGACTCGGCGAAATGGGTGGGCGCGGAGAAACTGCTGATCAGAGCGATACACTGCCATCAAAGAGTACGGAAAAGAACGACAAGCAGTAGAGGGACTAAGAGGTCAAAACGACCATCCAAGCAAAGGTGTCGGGTTAAGACCTTTAAGGGGGGGACACAAGAAAGGAAAAAAGGTTGAGAGGAGTCCTCCCGGAGGTGAAGCCACAGGGGGTGACGGGTAGAGCAGCGGATCCGCCAGGGACACACTACCATCCAGGTACGGCAGAAGAGCGAGCAGAGACTGATGGCTCACGTAGATCCCGCGGTTCCGGGTGGGGCCACGTGACCTCGTGACCCAACTACAAAGGGAATCAGAAGGGGTAGACAGTCCGAGGTATTGTTAAAATAAAGGGGACGAGATTACATGGGGGCGGGGAACGCATGGTGGGGGACGCGCAGAAAGGACCTCCTTCTTTTAGAGCGAGAAGGGGGAAAAAGACTTACGGAGCCTTTCAAAAGCAAAAGGATTAGGGGGCTAGGCCACGGACCCCGGAACAAACCAGGTTTCATAAAATTGTCGACGGCACAGAACTCCCTTTGAGAGGTCCATTACCAAACGTGAAGAGGGGGGGAAAGAATAACAAAGAGGAAAGATAAAAAAAAAAAAAAAAACTAAAAAAAAAAAAAAAAAAAAAAAAAAGAGGACAAACAGGCCGACCGGTGAACCTTTAACGCTCCCGCTATATGGGGTATCTGCCAGATGGTGAGAACCCTGGTTGTCGGAAAGGGGTAAACGTAAATCACTTAGCAGGAAAAGGGTGGCCTTACCAAAGCAGGGACCGCCGTATTCTCAGAAAAGAAGGTCCGGGCCGAGATGGTAGAGGAATGCTTCCCTCCGGCAGCGGGAATCGCGTCAATGGAATGACAATAAAGGAGGCGAGACCCTGAAGCTGGAGGGTCGGGGGGGTCATCGAGGTCCACGGGACCAACACCGCACAGAGTCTCTCTACTACCTACTCTAAATATTCGGTCGGAAAAGAGAAAAAAAACGGCTGAACCGGAAATGGGGACACTCTTAAAGAAGAAGGAGATACCAAAGGAAAACAAAAGGACCTGGGGGAATCAACTTCTCCTAAAACGGTCCGACAATCAAAAGAAAGATTTTGGGACCACCAAACGAAAGGTAACCCCGAAAAAGGAAGACTGAGGGGGGAAAATGAGACTAAGGAAAAGTGCTAGTCGGCGACAACAACCTTACAATATTCACGGGAAACCAGTGGCAGAGAGCGGAAAAGAAAGGAGCCGTAGACCACCCAGAGGAACGGGGGGGAGGCAACAAAGTGTTTAGAAAAAGTTTGGAGGAGAGGGAAGGCTACTAAATCAGACAAGAGAAGCCAGTGAGGGAAACTGCCTTGAACGCCGGAACTTCACCTCCCAGGGAAAAAACCGGCAAACGGTAGGGGAGGGAAGCAGATATTCGGGAGAAGAAACTCGGGCAGGAAGGAGCGTTTACATGGAGTATCCTCATAAAATAGAAAGGCCTAATCAGTCCAAGAAAAATCGGGTGAAGCCTCAGGGTCTTAGGTCATCTCCTCTATTTGGCTAATGGAATTCGGTCTAGCCACTTGAGGGCCGCCAGTCTATCATGTCCTAAAAGGTCTTATACATTATTAAGTAGTAAGAAGGGTCTCTTAGAGGATCTGGGGGGGTAATGAATGTCCTTAACACCTAGTGAAAACTGAAAGGGAGCTCTAGGAAGATCAGAGAGACTTTACGCCTGCGGATAAATTCCGTGTAATACTTTGCATTCCGTATGAGGGACGAGGCATATCTTGACCCCAAAGAATTCGCAAAAATGGGCCTCCCATAGCATGGGTTAACCAAGGTTGAAATTAAGGGTTATGCTACTCGAGAGTCAAAGGTCCGGGGGGGGGTCAGACCAGCTTTCTCAAAGTCTCGAAGGTGTAAATTCGAAAGGGACCTCGGAGAAGTCAGGAAAGGAGTCAAACAAAGGGGAATATTTCAAAAACGCCTGAAAAAGAAGGCTTTATGATAACCATAGATGGAGGAAAAATGAATCGAAAATTGCAAAAAAAAAGTCGGGCGGCGTTCGGAAAAAACTTCAGAAAGACGGAATCATCCAGATCCCTCTGGTGGACGGCTTAGAAAGGATCGTCTCTGACGTAAAAAATGAATCTTCAGAACTTAACCTGGGGCAGAGGAGCAAAAGGCCTCAATAGTCTGTTTTCTCTCGCCGGCCGGGCAAGGAAGGAATGAAAGAAGGATCTAATCAAGACGTCGGCCGGGTCAAACGGTGCGGAAAATGGAATGTGTCAAGGCGAAGACGGGAAGGACAGAGGTGAGCGGGGAAAAACGACGACAAGGGTGGGGGAACAAGGAAAAACGGCAGGAGAAATCCGTTTAAGGGGTTATTAACATACAGAAGTCAGGGACGGCGCTTTAGTCACGGAGTCTGGAAGGGCGACATAAGCGGGGTGAAAGGGTTCGAATGGTTAAGTTCAGCAAGAGGCAGGGCCTAGGGAGCCTTCGGAGTTCCGGCAAGTGTACGTTAGCGCGCAGAGCTTACAGTAAGAAAACCGATCTGGCAATTACCCATCCGGCACACGAGGGAGGTTAAGAGGCGGGAGGCTTCCGAAACCGTCCCGGGAGGCACAGTAAGGGGAGGGCAAACTAGCGTGAACGCACAGGCATAGGAGTGGACTGGCAGAAGCGAGGTAACGGTTCCCCCTGGACCAGGGCAGGAGACCTCAAAGGGCCAGTTAACCAGAGAGGAATCGATGGGGGGAAAATCGTAGGGTTGAAGTCCGGAGCGCAAACGGAAGAACAGGGACCAGGAAGGGCTCGGGAAGTCTCTGGGTCTCTACACTCGTCAGTGCAAGGGGTGGGGAAGTCAGTGGGCACTGTAGCAGAGGAAGAACGTGTCAACCGGGAGAAAAAGCCATTTGTCGACAGGGGGACATCTTCCAAAACGCCGAAGAAAGAGACGGAAAAAGTGCCAAAACCTACCATGGGAAGGCGAGGAGGGGGAACGTGGGCAAAAGCTAGGTCAGCTCGACCGATAAATAGAAGGGAGGGGCGACAAAGGCCGCACTAGTGCAGAACCAGGGACTATCGGGGAAGCTTGAAAAGGCTGAAATCGGGTGGAAATAACGTTGTTGTTCGTGCGAAGGCGGAAGGACGCCCGCAGCCCGGGAAGCTTCGGTTCTTGGGACTAATACCAAGACCCGGAACTGAAGACTAAAAGGAGGAACGGAGGGAAAGACGCCAGGCGCGTTAAAGGAGAGGGGACTGCTCACCTAGCGAGACGGGGGGACTGCGAGACGTGCAATCGAGTTTGAATTAACCGGGAGAGGGGAAAGGTCTCAAACAAGGAGGTATTCATAGAGTAAGTCAAAACGCCTAAGGGTATCCAATAATTGCACGTCTCGCAGGAGAGACACAGGAGACAGCCCCAGACATCTAACAGCACGGGAATTGGGAAACGCCTGTTCCAGGCGAGGGAGGGGGGGGAAGGACCTTGGGCGCCAACAAACAAGCTCAAGGGGCCTGCGTGTCTAACCTAATCCGGACCGGTCCCCCAGAAGAGGAGTTTAGGAAGAGAGTCGGCCCCGATTATAAAAGTATGGGCCTTGGCTGGAGGCATCTTCCGGGGGGAAACACCGAGTGCGTGACGAAAGGGGGAAGGAGTTCATGGATTCGACCCCGCTCAGGAATCACGTTACCGAAACTGGGAAGATGCCGAAGCGGGAGGAAGGAGGGTTTTACGGAAGAGGGGGTTATTCTGGGGCGCAGGGTGCGGTTGGTTGGGGAAGAGCGTCACAAAAAAGAGGAGGCTAAAGGCGAAGCTGTGAAACGGAAAGGAGTGATGTAATGAATTTATTAAAAAGTGGGACCCAGGTTGAATGGTGCTACTGAAAAAAAAGAAAGTAGCCCCCAAAGTCTTCCCGACGAGGGAAGCGAGGATGAGGGGATGATGTGAAGACTTGAGGCCTCGGGGAAACCGTTATTGGTTAAATACCGCCCCAGAGTTGCCGCTGGGAAGTCGGCTCTTTTGTGTCGTCAGTATATCTGGTGACTCATTAGGGGACGCGTTAGGTGTAGAGACTGTACAGAGTAACTGACTGACCATGTGACTTATTGGGGGTGTGCGGGGGGGTACGTCGTAGGTTTAGGTGTATTGCTTCTTCCCTTACAAATTGAAGGCACTGACGAGTTTTTAACCGGACTTCCTGAAGGGATTTCGGAGAACTCCACTGCCTACCCGTTGCAAACCCCCGGCCTGTGGCTGAGAAACGACTAAAGAAGACGCGCTCCGACGCGAATGTCTACGTGTGGGGGGTAATAAATAACTGAACTGGACGGGAAGAGGCGCATTTAATTTGACTTGTATTCTAACGGTGTCAAGCAGTTCTATGTGCAACCTTATCAGTCAGTCATTCAGGTTCAAGAAGCCAGGTGAAAGTTGACTGTACTCATGAGTGAAACCGTGAACTAAGAAGAAAGGTCCCAGCTGGAAGGACTTAAGGAATGCCCGGACGGGAAATAGGCCCTCATTGTCGGGAGCTTTGGAACTCTCCCCAGTCGGTAGGACCCGGGGGATTCCCTGCCATAGACTGGTACAAAAGAGGACCGAGCAGGCTGACTTCCTGGTATGCCAGGACAGGCTTTGTCCAGAAACGAGATCAGGAACTGTTTAGAGGCCTGAATACGAAAAGGTGGGGGACCAGGCTGCACAAAAGAGGCTTTTTACCCAACCCAGGTCGTCTCCTGCGAAGGAAAAGTTTCTATTGAAATAGCGCGCGAAGGTAATTCAGGAAGGGGAATTCAACGAGAGGAAAACGGAAGGGACCACGGTTCGCAACAAAGGGAGACTCGAGTAGACGGATCTAGGCCTCCTTCACCTGGGCAACCTGGAGTTGGAAAATTCTCGGGGAAATTGACTTTCAGGGAAAGACAGCCCGCTGAAGAAGAAGGCCTTGGAGCTGATAATAGGAGCCTCCTTGGGAGGAACCTTACGGGGATCGTCAAAGGGGAGATCCAGAGACTGGGTCCGCAAGCGTTCCCGGAGGCGCTCAAAAGCAAAGGATCGACTAAAGGACCCTGACGAGGTCGATTTCGGAAAAGCGGAGATGGCGGGGATTCGGACCTTCTGTTACTGCATATACTGACAAAAGAGGAGGGCGGGGAACAGTAAGTCGGATCGACGGAAAACCTGGGATCGCAGTACCGGAGAGGTTTAGAGGATTAGAATAGATGAACCCATGAAAGCCTCCCCTGTAGATGACGTCTACGAGCTCCGGGAATCAGCAAGGGTTGGATGTTTTGGTCCCTTTATTTGTGGTGGGGGTGGGGGGTGCCCCTCCTTATTTGAAATAAAGGCCAACCGCAATTTCGATCTCGTGCTACCTGAAGGGGGAAGGGAACCGAGTCTGTAGGAAAAAAGGGGGGGACAGGGGACACCCAAAACTTGGACGCCGGGAAGGGAAGGAGAGTTGGGGCGCTAACACGCTTTCTCTCTTTAGAGAAAAACTGGCACCGTGAAGGTCCCGATCTTGAAGGCAGCAGGGGGAAGGGAGATCCTAAGAGGTCAGGGCCGTGGCATCCATCACGGACAGCAGGTTGGGCAACGGGGTCTACACGGTTTCGTGGTTAAGAGCTTTAAAACCCGGGGCTTGCTGCTGTGGCAGGCCCCCGTGAGGAAAAGGGGAAGCAAAAAGGACGGGGGCATTGCGGGGAGAGCGGCGGGATCCGCGGAAAAGGACATAGACCAGGTCCTGCAGCCATATGGCTGGAAAAGGGGGTCCGTGGAAGGGCTATCGGAGGTGAGTCTAGCGCCCGCCGGGCAAGTTGCAATTGAAATCGTGAAAAAAACCCAGACAAAGAGGACGATGCAGTCTCACGTAAGGTATTTGGGGAATCAAGACAACAGGAAGAGGCGAGTGAAAGATGCAGGGGCCTGGGAATAGCCTGGGATGAGGGGAGGCATAACGCTGAAGGGGGGGGGAGTGGGGGCAGACGGAGGGACTCGATCATCAGCCGGCTCAAGGGGTTCCTATGCGACCTGCACGAGGAATCCAGGACTAAAGACATTTGTGCTAAAATGGGAATGTGAGGAAGATCCACGCCCTGAGGGAGGGAAGGACCGGTCGGCCTGGGGGGGGAAAAGAGTTATGGAGAGACAACACCCGGGAAATTCAAACCTCTTCCACAGGAAAAAAGGCACCTGGGGAAATCACCCATTCGTCGGGGGGATCTGGCCACTTTTTAGGGACCTGTGTGGGGAGCAAGGGGGGGGGAAGAAGGGGGGGTGGGGAGGGGAGCAGAGAAGGCGCAGCTATACCGGAACGTCTGCCCGACCTTCAGCGGATTAGCTCCCATTCAAAATTGGACTATTCGCCGGACCCTCTAGGTCCTACCGGCAAGAAGCGGAGCGTCCGGTATGGAGTAAAAAATGGGGGGAAAAAGGATACAAGAAATCTCTACGGACGGGGGGGGGGGGGGGGAGAATTTCCACGGGCCCACACCTGAAAGCGGGACACCAAGAAGCCCTAAGACAAACTGAACTTCTTCGAGAGACATCGCCTGCCGAACAGGTCCTGGGTGGGGGGGAAGTATCTGAACCCCGGAGGGGAAAGAACCCAGATACTCCTTGAGGAAAAGAACAAGCAGCAGCCCTGTACGGCCTGGGACAGACCATCTAAAGAAAAACAGGTAGAGAAACCCAAATGCGAAATGAGGGTTTGGGAAAAAGGATGATCTCAAATTACTTTGGGGATAGTGCTGCCCTGGAAGGAGAAGCAGACGGAAGGACCGGTAATTTTCCAAAAAGAGTAGCCAGCAGCGTGGAAGCAGCGCCACAAAGTCAAGAAGGCAAATGCGGACAACATGGGGTTAACGAACTCAGGGAGAGATAAAGCTTGGGTCTCTCAGAACGTCTCCCCGCAAGTGCCAAGTTGCCATTGTACAGGGGTCCAACAGACCGTACCCAACCGCACACAGTCGCTCCATATATTGTAACGGACTTCAAATCGCAAAGGGCTCTGGAAAATGGGCTATCAGGGAATAGATCAGAACGAGATCAAAGAAGGCCGCACTGCGAGGAAGAGGGCCTGAATACTCCTTGGCCAGCTCAAGGGAATCTGGTAACGAGCCGGCTTGGGGGGATAAAAAGGCAGAGCGTACCACTGGCGAAGAACCGACCGATGGACCTAAAATAGTAAAATGGTCCGGGGGGCCCTGAGAGGATGGGGGAATCGCAATGCGGACTCAAAAAAACGAGGCATTGACAGGCAAGGGCATCTATTAGGGAAGCTAAGGGGGAAAGACAAAAGGTGACGGCTCCATGCCCTGGGGGACCGCTACAAAAGAGCCTGACAGGAGGCCAAGCTACAAAAAGGCTGCGGGCCCTCAGCCAACATCTTGTGAGAGGGCAGTGAACGACCATTCTCCTTTTTTGAACCAGGGGATGCCGCTAGTCTGCTAAGGAAAAAGACGGGGAGGATCCCGGTTGTAAAAAAGTTTCGAACTCCGTTTAGGGCCAGTGTCGAGAAAGTGAAGAATGAACCAGTTAGAAGAAGAGCGAGAGTTAAGCCCGGAAACATGGGTCCGAGAAACCTGAAACTCAATGCTATTTCGGAAAAGTCAAAAAGCGATTAGGCGGAGAGACCATGTCAGGTGTCGGGGGAATGAAAAGATCGGGGAGATCTTCAAAGAAGAAGGGGAAACTCTCAAAGGCAAGCGGGTGTTACGCAGGAACAGTCCTCGGAGAGACGAGGGAAAAAAAGCGTTACCTCAAGCTGACAGACGGGGGGGAAACGGGCTGAATCACAAAAAAACTCGCCATCCAGGCGGGGTGAGCTGACTGATTCCGGGAGAAGGAAGTCGAAGTGGAGAAAGTCAAAAGGCCCTTTTTCCGAAACTTCTACAGTGGTGTGGCACTGGGGGAAAAGGCAGGGGACCAAATGGGGGGCCTGTTCGACACTTCTGTACCGTTGGGGAGACCGAAAATGCAGACTTAAGCGAAACTCGAAAGTTCCGTTGACTCCTATCACACTAGAGAAAAGGACAGTAAAAATCAACTCTTTCGGGGGTCACTGGCCGAGTAGATCAGGAAGAAGGAAGTTGTTAGGGCGAACTTGTGACGAGGATTAAAAGCAACTCCGGTCGCAATGTACGCACTACGGGAGGAAACTAAAAAGGAACCGGAGAAACAATTAGAAAGAACCGCGGGCAAGGATAAAAAGCTTCGGACTTACTATAAATTCACGCTACACCGGACTTCTGGGAGAGGCTCCTCGCAGTCAACAAAAAAGTAGAACCCAGACGGTAGGAGTCTCAACGAAGGCCAAGGATGTAACCTGCCGCGAAAAATACAGAAAAAAGAAAGGGGGAAGCCAACTCTTCACTTGAAGAGAGTGGAGAGGGCTTGCTTCCCAGACCACTCTCGAAACCTTCAGGAAAAACAGGAAAGCCATGTAGACCGTGGAACATGCCGAGGCGACCAGGGTACTGTACTTCCTTGCATCCTGGGGGGGATGGAAGAAATCCAGAAAGGGAACAAGGATAACGCACACTCAAGGCCCGCGAGCCTATACCCCCAACTTCCGCGAAATGAATGAAGTGAGTGTCACGTGGTGGGCCAGAGATGGGACCGAAGAAGTAGATTAAGCGGAAAACATGAAGAGAAAAAGTCCCCCATTCCTTCCTGAAGGAAAAAAGTCGACAGAACGGAGGGGTATCATGAATCGTGGACGATTAAGGGCACTGAATGGCTCAATCTCTTCAGTGGGGGGACTCGGGAAAAAAAAGTTCAAACGGGAGAAAAAAAGACCCGAACTCTATCTTCTTTGGAGGGCGGGGCAAAACCGATGAAGTAGACGAGACCTCTATGGGAGGGAAAAAGTCAAGGACGAGGTCTGCTCGTTCGAAGGGGGAGTCGGGGGGAGGGCCATCAAAAAGACGTACAGACGTTTCACCAAATTCGTTTGAGGCGGCACGGCTTGGAGGAGGGAGGGA
>Ga0179593_1343820_pt1 | contig 10117 bp, 17 predicted proteins | sample CZODoug2_1_08_16_FD_185931 | JGI IMG/M metagenome (GOLD analysis project Ga0179593, IMG submission 185931) | Vadose zone soil fungal communities from Angelo Coast Range Reserve, California, USA - CZODoug2_1_08_16fungal (PacBio error correction) | ecosystem: Environmental > Terrestrial > Soil >...
AAGTTATTTCAAAAGCCAAGGTTTACGTCTCTATTTTTGCGGGTGAATTTTGGAAGCTTCGCAATTTGTAAAGAGACAGGAGAGCTGGAAGTAATTTATTGGGAATGGGGGGGGCGAAAAAGAGGGTTAAACTTTGCCGAAGAAAGGTAGATCTCTGGAAACTATAAGAGAAAAAAGACAATGACGCACGGATGGAGAAAAAAAAGAGAAATATATAAAAGAAGGAGATCTAGAGAATTGAAGGTTTCTTGGTAAAGTGGGGGATGACAGAAATCAAAAGGTGTTCTTCAAAGATTCTGCGACCTGGGGGGAATGGGTTTACTCGTGCAGGAAATAGGAGAAGCAAGACATGACATAGGAAGAATTACAAGGAGGGTGAACCATGCTGGGGAAAACAGCCTGGACTTTTTACAATAAAAGGGGGCGACAGAGGGGGGGACTAAAAACTCAGCGCTAGGAGGGAAATGCAAAAAAACGGCCGTTATAGGATTTGGTCCAGAAGGTGTCTCTTCCTCTTTTTGGGGGTAGGGGAATGTGGCCATTCTGGCAGAAAAGCGAGATTGGGGGGGGGGGGGGGGGGGGGGGGGGGGGGGGGGGGGGGGGGGGGGGGGGGGGGGGGGGGGGGAGAAAGGTGAACAGCTCTAACAAAAAAAAAAGGTCATATAGAAGGAAAGAGGTGGGCTACTTTACTTTCTATCGGAGGGAAAGGGTCTTGGAAAAGAAAGTGGGAATTAAGAAAAGGATCAAATGATGAAGGTCAAAAAAAAGAGTATGCTCGAAGCCGGAAATTAAGTGGAGGGCTCCTTTCAGAAAGGGAAAATTAAAGGGGGGGGGGGGACAGAGGTATCATTTTCCGACTTTCGGGGGACACAAGGGAACCGCGACAAAGCTCAGAGTGCGGGAAAGGTTTCTACAGAGGGGTGATTTTCAAAACAAACCTCATAGAGGAAAAAGAAAAAAAGCTGTACACAGAAAAGCATCTCATGGGGGGGAAAGGATTTCGTCTGACGGGGGAAAACCGGACAGATTTTAACAAATCTAAACAGTCTTTCACTTCTTCTGAAGTTCCTGAGAAAAGAGAAATCAAAAGGAAGGAAGAGGAAATTATAAGAAGAGAAGCAGACTGTAAGAGAAGACGTTAAAATTGTCTGTGGAGGGGGAAGGCAAAGGGAACGCGCCCGGAGACTAAATTGCGGGAGAAACGCCGATTTTCCAGTCTTGGTGTTGAGGTGTAATCGAAAGGGGGTGCATGGGGGAAGAGACTGCCAACCCATGGAAAAATCCGAAGAGGTTGGGGTTTCTGAGAGGGGAAAAGTGTGGGGGGAAGGCTTCAGTAGGGGAATAAAAGAACTTGAAAAAGGGAATCTTTAAAGGCGAAGGGAAAAAGGGTCCAGAACTGTAGACTTCACCATTAGCTCTTCTGTAATACTGAAAGGGGAAGGGGGGGGGGATAATTGTCAGAGGAAACGTGGTTTGCTCCTGTTGAGATGCCAAAAACAAGAAATGTTGGGACCATATCGAAGAAATCTCAAGAAAAATTCGAGCCGAAGACCTGTTTGTGTTGTTTCCCGAGAGCCCAAAGGGAAAGAGGCTTGCTAGGGCGCATTGTTCGTACACAGGACCCTACCAACACCGAATAAAAAGCTAAGGGGAGTCCACCGGGTAGAAACACCTATTAGGGGGAAGGGGGAAATGAAAAGCGAGGGGGGCAAGTTGTATCCCAAACTCAGTAGGACAGGTCTTTGGGGGAAAAAGGGAAAAATGTTTGAGGGGACGCAGGTTGAAAAAATAGGGGGAAAGAGTATTGGAGGATGAGGCTCTCTCGAGATAAGTCAGGGGAGGGAAACACAAACCCCAGAAATCCAAAAGAGCGACTACTTTTTTTTCACAAGAAGCTTAAAAAAAAGTCGCAAAAAGGAAAGGCTATCCTTGGGCACCTAAAAAATTCAACTGGGAGCATCGAGTAAAGCTCGAAACTTATTTGACTCAATCGTAGGAGATTGCTTAGAGAGGTCAGCGATTCGTACTTCTGCAGGGCACCGGAGAAACAAGAGAAAAATTCAGTCCAACCGAGAACGCCGCCCCTACGAACGATCAAAGTTTTCGCAGAACCCGGGCAAATACAGAAACCCATCAGCGGGCCGCGTTCAACACATTGAGGAGGAACCCTAAAGTCCGCTCGGAAATCCTGTAGGAGGGAAAGGGTGGCTTAGGACTCTCTGATGGGGGGGCAACCGGGCACGGCACCCAATAAAAAAATGACTAGAGGGGGCAGAGTTTGGAAAAAGAAGGGTTAAGAGGTTAGAATTGCTGAGGAGGATCAATTGCACCTTGGTGAGAAGAAAAAGAATGGGGAAAAGATCCAACAACAAAAAAAGCCAATGGGGGGTCACGGTACAAGGGGAATGGGAAGAAAGTCTCTATCTCATAAAAAGGATGATCAAGGAAAAAAAAGGAGAGGACCGTTTTGGAGGATGGTTCCATGATTACTCTAAAATCAGTCATAAAAATAATAGAAAAAGAGAAGAGTATGGACAGAAAAATAAAAGGGGGAAGGGGGGAAGGGGATCATCTGCAAGGGGACAAAGGGATATTCTTTTGACATGGTCCGCAAGGATTTGTGAGTATACTAGGGAGAGGATAATCCGAGGGGGAAACAGACCTCAAATAAAAGAGGAATGATGGGGGAGGGTAGAATGAAAAGTCTTACGCCTTTTCATTCCCGCGGAGGGGGCCCCATCACTGCATAATCTCGAAACTGCACTTATCTCCAAACCTTAGGGGGGGGAAGGGGGGTCATCCATTTAGTGTCCGGGGCACTCGCGAACCGTTTGCATTATACAGAAGTCCCTCGAACAGACATAACTTCTTTACAAGGACGTGTCACGCAGGTGAATTCAGGATGGGCTCTAATAGAGAAGGGGTCTGGGGGAGGATTGTGAATCGGGAACTCACTTGTGAGGTATCGCCAGTGGAGAATCGGTGTCAAAATAGTGAAAAGAAAGAAGAAACCAGGGCTATTCTGGCCAAAAAAAATCAGGGGAAAGACTTCTGACGAAATTCAAGGATTAGTAAATGTAAAAAAGAGTGGAGGTCTCCCGAGAAAAAAAAACCACTCCAAAGGAATGACTTGCGAGGGAGGGCAAGATCCGAAGGTACTCTTTCGCTTCTGGCCCTGCAGACAAAATAAATCCATCAGGTTCAACATCTAAAAGCATGCAAAAGTGGGCCAAGAATAGTAGATTCCCGGTAACTTTCGGTAAAAAGAAGATATACGTTTACTAATCCCTGGAAAACGAACAAGGGAGGGGATTGAACAGGCGGTTAAAGGTAGGACGAAATTGAAAACAAAAACTGTAATAGAGGTCACTTCTGGGAGGCCATCTTTTCTGAGACCTGGAGGGTTCGGGAGAGACTCCTCTCTTTGAGATGTGGCTCAAAGAACGCCGGGGGGCAATCGCAGAAAATCAGGGAAATCGAACACCGGTCCTATTCACCAATTAAACCCAAAAGAGAGAAGGGGGTCTGTTAGGTGAAAACTAGTAATGGGTAACGTGAATGTCTTTGATGGATTCTTGGAGGCTCCTACAAAGAGGAGGAGATGATTCACTGGATTATATTACAACAAAGGGGGGAGAAAGAAAAACGTCCCAAAACCATGGGTACCAATAAGGAACTTCTCGTATACAAGAATTCATGTTCTCTGGGTGTTATCCGCCAACCAAAACACACCATTCTAAAAAAAGAGGGGAGAACTAGATGGGTTGTAACACAGCAAGGAGAGGGGGGGGGAGGGGGGCTATCTGCATCTCTAAAGTCGACCGGTCGCAAGGAGATCAAGAAAAAACACACTTATTATAAAGGGGGGAGAGCTATATCAGCTTCTAGGGTCAGCTCACGTTCTCTGAGGCGAGAAGCCAAGGAAGATATACTTTTCTTAAAAGACTAGATGCGGGAAGCAGCGCCAAGTAAAAGGGTCCAACCAGGAGGGGGGTGTAGGGTCCAGAAGATGAGGGAAAAGGCATTTTTTGGGGGAAAGGGATGGAAACCTTGGGGTTGGAATCGACTCAGATATCAATCTTGAAATATCTTGAAAAGGATATACGTGAGAAACTTGGGAAACCGGAAAAGGGCCAGGAGGCGTGCAGGAAAGACCAGGAATCTCTAGTCTAGTTTCTAGGGGCGGGGGAAAGGGGACCTTGAGTGCGGATGGCGGAAAAGGGAGCCTGATTACAGGAAGTACTGAGAGAAAGGCGACATTAGGAAATGCGAGGAAGAAAAAAGGGAAAGGGTTATCGAGTCAGGCGGGGTAGGGGATCAGAAGGGGTGGAAGTCAAATCGTTAGGAAGGAAGAAGCCTGGGAAAAAACGAAGGGGGGGGTGCAATTTCAAGGGAGCGAAAGCGTATAGGGCCTTTTTTACTTAACGGCCCGGGGCAGAGGAGGGGAAAGTTGGGGATTCTACTTGTGCTTCATTTGGGACTATGGAGGAATGGTGTTCAGGTCCAAAAGTGTGCCATCTGGAGAAGAAGGGAGCCGTGTTTAGGGGGAGACGTTATAAGGTACAAGATCCACGTTTGGGGTATAAGTCGGTCTAGGCGAATCTGTGACTTATTCACTTCAAGAGGGGTCAAGTAGGGATTGGGCGAGGGTACTTATAAGTATTGATCTTCCAAGATGGCCGACTCGACAAAGAAAAGGGGAGGTTTTAACCGCAGCACAAATCCGGACACTAACTACTTAGAAGGAATATTTCCACGGAGAAAAGTCCTTCATATCCCGCCGTTAGTCGCTTAACATCGGACGAGGAGAAGGAAACGCCTAGGAAGGAATTCAAACCTTCCGTTGGGTGAGAACTTAAGGGGCTAGAACCAGTGTAGAGTAAAGGGTTTAGAGAAGGAATGCACTTATTTAATATCAGTATTTCTACAAAATAAACAAATGGAGATACTGATGACCAGCAGGATGAAAAAAAAAAAAAATTACTCAGCAAATGTAAAACGTGAAGAAGGAAAAACTAAATGGTAAAGGGGGCCATGAAAATCCTAGCCTATTCAGGTACGTAAATAGTAGTTAAATTCCTCATGAAAGGTTGTGGGAGGGGAGAGGAGAGGGTAGTCGAAATGGTAGGGGACTTTTGGTTGAGGTTCCTTAAGGGAAAATACTATCAGAAATCACCTAAGAGCATGACAGAACATTTATAATGAAAAAGATGTCGGACGCCGATACCCCTTCAAGTGGAAGAAGGATTTTAAATTGGGATGGACACGAGGATTTACTCACTCGCAAAAGGGAAATTGAGAACAATAGCAATCTAAAGCTTATAACACGAAGACAAGGGACGCAAACTATAGCAAAAATTGTTCACGGGGTAACTAAGAGCGAAGCAAAGGAGAGGGCGGATAGGGAACAGAGCAGGGGGGGATTGAACAGCCCTGTGAAAGAAATTCTATGTTGTCGAAGTAAAGGTTACTGGCGAAAAAAAGGTGTCCAGAAAGAACAGTGGGGAGGGAGGGAAGAGGAATGTGAAAAGGGTGTGGAAAATTGAACTTCTGGCCGGCAAATTCCCTCCTGAACTACGGACGAACTCCTAGAAACTGACCACGAGAGTATTTTAAAGAGGGGCATGGAAGCTCCCTCGAGAGCTGCGAAAGTGATGGGGTAAAATAGAAGGGAGTAGCTGCAGTTTGCTTACCCGGGAGGGGAAGCAGTCGGGGTTTCAATAGGTATCTCTGGGCCTGTTTGGACGGGGGAAGACGCATACTAAGGGGGAGAGAAAAAAGCAAGACAGATACATAAGAAGGGAGGAAAACGGTCTTTGTAAAACAGGAATGTTCAAGGGGCAGCAGACAAAGGGAAACTGGGGGGAAAAGAATGAGCTAAGCTTGTGGGACTAAAAAAGTGCAGGCGACGAGGAGGAAAAATTAGAAAGCCCAGGGTAAGAGCGGAAAAAGTAAATCGGGGCGGAAAGGGAGAGGTTTGTGTAGGTGGAGAGGTGTAAAAACCTGACGAAAGATCCCCCCAGATAGGCAGGGGTCAGTAAACATTAAGAAAAGGGGGGGTCGAGGGTCGTGAAGTTGGGGAACGGGGTCGGTTCAGCTCGTTTAGATAATGAGGGGGAGTTAGAACTTGAGAATAAATCCTGAGAAAAAGGAGGAAAAGAATAATAGACAAAAAAACAAAAGCGAAGCCGGCATTTTACTTAAAAGGGGTAAGGGGGGGACAGGGAAAAGTTACATGTGGTTAGTAACGGGTAATCACCTACTTGACGGTAAAAAAACTTGAAAAAATCACAATCTGAAAAAGAAGGGAGGGATTCTTTGTTCTACATTTCGGCTGGGAAGAGAACCTCGGTATAGATAAAAGAAAAACGTGGGGACACTCACCGGCCTTAGCAATTCTTCAATTCTGGGACGTGCCATTGGAAAAATAGACATCAAGGAGGGGGACCTTCTGTCTGAAAAGAGATATAAACAACAAAGGTATTATAGGGAGAGGAGGATCAGAAAGGACGTCCTAATTTCATAATTGATGGAGATTGGGGGGCCAAAAGGATGTCGCTGGAGAAAAGGCAGAAAAATTGTCAGCTTGGGGAAGGAATGTGGGTTTTTTCTCTCTATAAAGGTTGGGCGGTGGAAAAAAGGAAGAGACGCTCAACAGGGAATCCGAGAAAAAAATTGGGTTGACGAAGGGGGTTTTCTCAGGGGAGTTGGGTGACGGCATTCTTGGAAAGCTACCGGGAAGGCCTCCAAACCCTTGTCAATGGAAACTCAACGAAAAGGCAGAAAAGAATCGACGCGTCGAGAAGAGGATGTTGGGGGGATGAACATTTCATTCCTAGGGGGACTACTCGTACTAGGGAAGGAATGGACCAGTTATAAGCCATTAGCGCCCGGAACGAAAATCGACAAATATCCGTAAAGTCCATAAAGAGGTGGTGGGGGGATTTTCCCTCTAGAACGAAAAAATAAGCTTTTGGAAGAGCAGTTCTAAGCCAAAACAAATGGAAGGACGAGCAGGGGTCAGGGGACAGAAACGACTTTAAAGAGGAGTTATTTTTAAAAGACCGCGCAGCTTCATGGTTTAGTCAAAACGACTGTAATTGTGGGCCCAGCCGGATTATGTCTCCCTTTCAAAAAGGGACCGAAAGAATGGGGTCGAAATGAGGGAAGGGGGGCATCTGAGGAGTGCGCTAAACTCCGGAAGCCATTGATCCATGCGCAAAGGGAAAAGGAAAAACCTCGCAGATTGTTAAGAAGATGAGAAACTACAATGGCAGAACAAATCAAGAGAGGGGGCTACACAGTCACAGGGGTGAAAGGGGCGGGGGGGAGAGGAAAGAAAAAGGCGTGGGCTAAAATGAACAATTATTGGGGAGAGATTCAGCGAATTCGGCTGAAAGGGAGGCGAAAAGGACCAAAGATCTCGATCAAAGAGTTCCAGTAAATACTCACGTGCATGGACTGGAAACAACTTGAGCGGCACCATAATACGTAGACGTCTTGAAACCTGTTTGGGGACAAGAATTCCTCTAGGAAAGGGGGGAAAAGGAGGGAGGTTTGGGGAAGCGCTGCGAGGACCGGCAACAATGCATTATCATTGACCAGAAGGAAAAAGTGCTAGAAAGATTGGGGGACGATCAGGGGGGTTTCGGATGTCATGGAGGAAGAGAATTTCACCTTTCGAAGGCCGCAGGCCAAGAAAGGCGAAAAGACCGTCTCGACTCTGTAACAGAAGGCTTGGAGACGGGGGAAAGTTGTGACTTCTCAAGGTCTAGCTACTTAGCGGGATCTAAAAGGGGTCTTCTGAAAAAAGGGAGTCGTAGGAGAGAAAGTGACTGCAGAGATTAAAGGACCAGGGAGAACAAACTCATGAGAAAGAAAAAGAGAGAGAAAAGATGGGTAAGATCTTAGAATTTTTGAACGGTGTGAGGGGCAGGGGAACGATAAGATTTCAGGGGGCCGGGAACTCCTTTTATTTGGGGACCAGGGGGACAAACAGGTAAAGCGGGGAATCGTGAAAGCCCTTAGAAGCAAAAACGAGGGGGTGGGTGGGCTAGGGTAGGATCAGCGATTCAGAAAAAGGCGATGCCGGCAGTTAGAACCGAGAGAATAGAAGACAGGGGGGCAGAATTCCCAGGGAAAGAGATAAAAAAAAAGGGGTGGGAATCATTGCCAGGAGGTTCACTGGTCTAAGAGGGGTCAATCGGGTTCAGGAAAAAAATGGGGAGGGAAGAATAACTACTTCGGGTAGGAGGGAAGGTGCCGGTCTTTTCGCTGGGGAAAGTTCGACGGATGGATCGCGAGGAGAGGGGGTCTTGGGAGGGCAGGGAAACCTAAAGAGGTGGGGAGATCGGACAAGGGGGATATTTCCCTATAAGGGAAAAAATCTCGTACGGAAAGGGCGTAACACGGTTAGGGGATGACCCAATGTAACCAGGAAAAAGAATTCTCAAGATTCCCAAAAAGAGGGGAAGCGCGCGAATTGGGGGCCCCAGAGACAAAAGGAGGACACAAAAACTCCCTTGAGGGATCAACGCTTGAAATAGAAAAGGGCAATAGAGGCGCTGAATAACCCAAGCAATCAACAGAGGGGGAAAAAAACCTTAGCCGGAAAAAGGGGAGCATACAAAGGGATAGACAAATTAAGGAAAACGGCATGAAGAAGGAACAGGACAACACTTCATTTCCGGGGGGAAAGGCTTGCTGGGGACAGCTGAAAACATGGTAGATCGGCTGGAATGATGATCAGGAGCAAGTTGTCGGCAACAAAATTCAAGGTTTCTGGCGCGCCAGCGAGTGCGGGGAGAAGGCCAAACGGAAGGGGACCAAGCGCCACAGAATCATCAATCAGGCACATTAAAAACCGCAGAAGAGACGACGGGGAGGGTAAGGTCATGGGTGAAGAAGGGAAATGGTCTCGGAACCTTCTGTACGGGATAAGGCCAAAGTATTCAAGATGTTATTCGATTAGCAGAATTCAAAAATTATATACACTAAAATGCAAGCCGGGGGGGGAGCGTAAGAACACCGAAAGGAGAGGACTGGTGCTGGGACAGAACTCTTCTGAAAGGTCAATGTGAAAGAAAAGAGATTGCTTCAGGCAGAATCTTTGGGAGAACGTACCCAGGCTCAGAAAAGCAGAGATTAGCTCGATAAAAAAAACGGGGAAGAGTAGAGATACGCAGAGACAGTGGGCCGAAGCGGGGCAGATACGAAAGAAGGCTACTCAGGGGGCGGTTGCTTACCAAACATCATTCGGGGGAAAGAGCTGGAAGGAAATAAGGTCACGAGCCGGCGAAGAAATGGGGGGGATCCCGGAAGGGGGGAAATATTGAAACAGGCCATTGGTTTTGGTAGGAAGTTTTGGAATCGCATAGAAGAATCTGGGGGGGGGGGAGAGGAAGGGATACGAAATTTGGAACGAGGAGGAAGGACAAGTCAAATCAGAAAGAGAGTCTCGAGGGGAAGGGGGCAGGAACTTGCCCGGAAGCATTGATCGTAATCAGAGGGGGGGAAGAAAAGTCAAAAGAAAAGGAAGCAAACTACAGTCCAGCGGAGAGTCCAATGAAAGGTGGGGTTAGCAAAGAGACTGGGGGAGAGAAAGGGGAGGAAAGCAGATACGTTTTGCTCAGAGAGAAATAACAAATATCCGAGTTTTGTTGAATTATCTTCATTCTGAGGGAGGGGGGGAAGGGAAGGCCTAAGCGGAAAAGTGACGGGGGACGGTTTGGGGGGGGGAAAATCTACTGTTTGGTACATTAGGTTCTATGGGACGGGTCCACGACAAAGAAAAGATCAATGGGGGGACGTATTGGAAAGACGTGAGACTTTCGGGTTGGTGGGTTCGCAGGGAGAAAGGAAAAAGAGCGGCGATTCCCTGGGGGGGAAATGTTCTTCTCCGGGAACTGGGAAGCAGGTACAAGATGGGGGACACAGGGTTCTTATTTTATTTAAAGGCGGTGAATATTGTGAAGGATCGACACCTTCCTATAGAGGAGAAAGGTTGGGAACGTCAAATATAATACCAGGAGATTAGTATGATCCCAAGGTTAAAGCGCATTCCACTGACATCGAAGGGTATCATTCTTTGCCGGAAGGGCTGACTTGCATAGCTGAT
>Ga0179593_1394920_pt1 | contig 10117 bp, 8 predicted proteins | sample CZODoug2_1_08_16_FD_185931 | JGI IMG/M metagenome (GOLD analysis project Ga0179593, IMG submission 185931) | Vadose zone soil fungal communities from Angelo Coast Range Reserve, California, USA - CZODoug2_1_08_16fungal (PacBio error correction) | ecosystem: Environmental > Terrestrial > Soil >...
CGCTGGCTTGCGGAGGGAAAAAAAAGAGGACGACTGGGTCGTCGACAGGCATTAAGATGCAGCTCACTTAGGGGAGGGGGAGACGGAAAAAAAGGGGTTCGATAGAAGGTAATCCATTAGCGTATTAACGAGAGGGGAATGGTCAAGACAAAGTTAAATGGGGCAGAACCCGCGTCAACGTCTTCACGCGGATCGAGTCCGCAAAATCATACACTAAGGCTTGGGGGTAGAGGGAGGAAAGTTACAAACAGAGAAAAAACAGATCTCAAGCGATCGGTCTAGGTTCCTTTAAACGTCGAAGACCGGAAAAGGAGGGGTGGCGGCGCGGGCGAAGTGTGTGGAGGGGTATGCTTGTCGAACGGAAAATCGACACGGGGGGGGCGAGAAACCCGGCCAAAGAGGGCTCGTGGCCGAGCGATCGCATGAGGTGACAAAGCTTTAGCCTGCAACAAAACGGGGAACGTCTGTACGTTTTTACCGAGAGAGGGCGGGGGTCCGTCTCTAAAAGGGGGGCACAGGACGATACATTGAGAAAAAAAAAAGGGGCCGAAAAGATCTAACGGCCATCATTGGTGGGGGGTCCTTTCATGCGGAGGGCGAAATGGGGGGTGCCCCTGCCCCGGTTGGCGAAGGGGGGGGAGCGATGTTACAAATCGGAAACTAATCCCGGCAATAAAAGAATAGACTAGGGTCAGGAAAAGAAATTGGCCGCAATATCGTACATCGGGGAGGGACCGCGCTGCAAGCAAACTGGGGGTGTGGAGCCAGGAAAAAGATCATGAAGTGAGGAGGCTGCCAAAGACGTTCTAGGCAATCCATGCGTGAGTGAAGAAGAAGGGGGGGGGGAGGCGTGGAGAGCATGACGGAGATCGGCAAATGACGGAAGTCATTACGGAGGGAGTAAGGCTTCCAATCGCAACCGATTAACGATTCTCTGTTGGGAAGGAATGCCTAGATACACTGGCGTTATTGGGAAAGGGGAATACCTCGGAGAAGAGCAGAAAAAGCTCTTCGGGATATAATAAGTCTCTATAACTGAATGCACGAAGTTACTAACACAATCGCCGAGACGGGCGACAGGAAAGAAGGAGAGAAGGGGAGTAGAAAACATGGATTAAGAAAAAAAGAAAAAGAAAGGGAAAATGGTCGTGAGGCGGCAAGCATTTTCCTATCGCTGATCAAAAAGGGACTGGTGTCCGAGCCTTTGCTGCCCTCAAGGGTTTCCAAAAAAGGAAAATCGATAAAAATCATGAAGCCCGGAGCATCGCGTAGTTTCTGGCTAGGGGGGAATGAAAAAATTTAAGCGGCCTCTCCAAAGGACCGGAGCGAGAACCTTCTCTCACTGAGGAAGTCCTGGAGGAGGCGTGCGCCCAATAACAGACGCGAGTTGGGGGGAGAGGTACGAAGCGGCTGTGTTCACACTCCTTCAGCGGGGACTCAAAAGGTTATGAGGAAAAGGAAGGGTGAGGTCACTTTCACTGAATGGGGAAGATGGCATCGACGGCCGGAACCGCAGACGCCGATTTTTCTCAAGGGAGGGGAAAGATAAGCGGTGCGCACGTTAACAGCCGTGAAGGGTCTCTTGACTACGAGGAAAGACAAACGGAGAGGACCGAGTTGCGTCGAGCAGAAACGGACATCGGACCAGGGGGGAGAAAAGGACTCGTTCAGGGGAAGACCGCAGGCACGGCCAGCTGGACACAAGGGAAAGGTCTTCGTGACGAAAAACAGAAACGCGTCGAATAATCTGCTCTGCGTCTCCGGGCGAAGGGAGGAGACCGAAATATCTTTCAGGGTACGATGCCAATGGGATGAGGGGAGGTGGGTGGGAGGCGGGAATAACTAACACCGAGTGCGCAACAGGTGCAGATACTCCACACAATTGGATGACCCAGATCTGCTAGCCGATAACCACGAATTTTTGTGACGACACAGTAAGGGAAGGGGAATACCAAGCGTAAAGAGGGCTTGATTGCATCTGTTCGGTCAGGAAGGAGAAAGAAAACCCGATATTGACGCATGCCCAGAGTATCGTCGCAAATGATGGATGTCTCAAACAGGGGATGGAGGGAAAGGCCTGAAAAAAAAAGAAAAGAAGGAAAGACCGGGGACCAGCGTTTGTCAAGTCCCATGGGAGAGGTGACAAAGCAGATGGCGCGCGGTCTTATACACTCTCGGCACCGCCAGCGTCCCGTCGCCCATTACACGGGTGCTAATACATGGTGTGAATGTTTTTGGATCGAACATCTCTTTTGGGGGATGTCACAGGGGGTCGAGGGGACCCCTCAACTCCGCCATAAGTAAAAGAGGGTCCAACTAAAGAGAGGGGAGAAAATAAAAAAAAAACGCAGCAAAATCCTGGGTATACTCTCCTGGGGTCTGCCAAGGCTGGACTTTTCCACTAAAAACGACCTCTAAAAAAATATAACGGGGAAAGACGGCACCTTCTTACGGAGCAAAGTGTTTCCTCCGGGTCTCGTAAGTAGAGAAAAAATTCAGGGTCTTGGAAGAGAAGGAAGATCGCTAAACTCGTCCACTCGGTCGCTCCGGGAAAGGAAGTCCAAAAAAGCAAGTTAGAGGGCTTGTAGAGAAAAAGGAAACACTTTCTCATAAGTAGAAAGAGAGGAGGGGGCGCGATGTAAATCAGCAGAAAGGTCGGTATACAGTCGACTTATGTTTAAAAGGGAGGCTTCGTGCAGAGCTCTCAAGAAATAGGCGAACCGCATGCTGTTAGATCCAAAAACAACCATGCGCGTGTCAAAAGGGAAAAGAAGGGGGCAGAACAGGGGAAGGCGAATTTCGCAGGGTCCGGTTGAAAACCTTCAGTATGAGAAAAGACTAGATTCAACGAGCAAGGGGGCGAGATCACCAGGGGAAAAAGAAGAAGATCGTTTTCCGCATCAGGGGCCACATCAGCTGGGGAGAAGTATACTAGACGAGAAAAAAAAGGAGGAGGGGCGCTTCAGCAAGATCGCGGCGGGATCGAGACATCGCCGAATCGCCAAGAAAAGATTTCAAAAGGGGAAAGGGGAGCACTTGAAAAGCTTCCACGGGGGATATCGACTAAGACTTCCTAAGAAAAGGGGCCTTCGGCGGAGAATCCTTGGAGCTCGGCTAGGTCAAGACAAGCAAAAAAAAAATAAGCCAAGGTTTGGGGAAGAGGGGGGGAAAGACAAGGCATCTATCGCGTGTAGTGGCAATTTCTCCCATAAAGGGGAGGAAAAAGAGCAGGATGAACTTAGGGACGGAGCCGGTCGAAGTGAATCACGACCTTTTTCAAAGAGGGGGGAAGGGAGGAGGGCAGCGCTAGAGAAAAAAAAATCGTGTAAGTAATTACTCGACGGGTACTGATGAAGGGAGGGAAGGAAACTAATGGGGGCGGGAAAGGGTTCTTAGACTTACGACAAAGATCGGCAAATGGAGGGAAGACTGGGCAGGAGGAAAGGAGGAATGCTCTCAACGCTTCGGGCTTGGGGAATCCCTGCTAAGGGAGAAGGGGAAAAAGATGTTGAGGAATTACAGAAAAAACTTGGTCCTGGCTAACGAATGCAAGCTGGAAAGAAAGTTTAAAAAGGGGAAAAGTACATAGGAAGAAAAAAAAAAAGAAATAGGCGGGACTTTACGGAGGCAAGGGCCGGGAAAAGGTCCTCAAGGCAGAAAGAAAGAAAGAAAGGGTGCCTGGAGCAGGCCAGTTTTTTAAATTCTCTTACCCTCTGAAGCAGCATCACTCAAGAGAAGGAGAAAGGAAAGGGAGTGCGGGGAAGAGAGGAGGTCGACTGTGTGGGACACAAGATACAGCCTTTTCAGAGAGCGGTCCCCTCAGAAAGTGAGAGAGGGGCCTCGAGGGCAAGGAAGAAGGGACCCGGAATGTTTTATGGAAGGGGGGGAAGAAAGAAATAATGCAGTGAAGAGAGTAAGAGCATCATAAGGGGTCCCAAGGAGGATAATGGGGAGGAAATCCACGCTTCGTGTGCCGCTACATCGTGATATCCCAGCGTAGCACTATCATAAAAGGAAAGAAAAGTCCCAACAGAAAAAAAGTTTAGCTAGGTTACTCTCAGGGAAAACGCGGTCCTCTCAAAGATATTAGAAGGGGACAGCCCGACCTACGACGAAAGAAGAAAACCGGGTGCCGTACGGAGACAGGGGGGAGAAGCAGACAAGAAGAAAGGAAATGACAGGCGAGGGCGAACATAAAACTCTTTTGGACAAAGAGGGAAGTTCACTATCTCCCGCCAAGGACCCAGTGTCGTGATGGCAGAGCGGGGGAAAAAAAGGGGAAGGGGATTGGGACAGAAAAGGCAGGAACCGGCCCGCGAGATGATTTCTAGGGGAGAATGGGGACCAGAGGGGGAAAATCTCTCAGTCCAAGGCGCAGACGCTTTCGCTGCCAAGCGAAGTAGGCTGGCCGTTCGATCAAAAGGGGAAAGGAAGGCAAAAGGGGGGGGAGACTCCCGGAATTGTCGCTAAAATCCACAGAGCTTTCATCGGAATGAAGGGAAAAAGAACTAAATCCTTTCAACGGGCCTCTACCAGGCGTTGTTTCGGCGCATTTTCCGAAAAGAAGAGGCGACAGAGAAGGGAAAAAAACTCGAGGAGTCATCGTTGTCGATTGTTCCGTATCGCAACAGGCATCCACCTCCAGAAGGGGAAGGAAGGGAACTTAGGCGAGGCGGGGAAAAAAACTCTTCGGAAAACCTCGATCGGATGATCAGGGAAACAAACTTGGGTCCCGGCGAAAGACGACGCGAACATCACCCTTAGTGATGATTACAAAAGGAGGGCCGTGCCTCGTTCCAAGAGGTGAAAGGGGGAGCGTTCTGAAAAAGAAAAAAGAAAGCATCATCGTGCACCGGAATCCTAGTAAGGAGGGAGGGAGAACACTTGGGGAAGGGAAAAGATAATCAAAGAGCTGAATAGTCTCCGGTCGTCTACCACAGGTCGGAGGGGGTCACTCAAGCAAAAAGGGGAAGGAAACTCACTAAAGAATAAGAGGAAAAAAAAACTGGGAGGAGAAAAGAGAGAGATTTCTCCCGGCTCTCTTGCTGCTTCTTCCATTTGCGGAGTCTGGAAAAAGAGAAGAGGATACTGTTGCGCGAAAGATAGCCGATTGCAGCTGAGGGAAAAACAAGGGGTATCTCGAAGAAGAAGGGGGGGAGAGTTAGAAAAAAAAGAATGTGTCTAAAGGTGGTCGGGGGCATCCCTCAGGAAAAAAAGGCATCACATGTCGGGGGGGGGAGGAAGAAAGCATCATCCAGCCATAAACGTTCTGGCGTCGCTCACGCACAAATACTGGGAGTCAAAAGAGCAGGGGGAGGGGCTCCGGGGTCAAAACAATCGCCGACCGACGGAACGGAAAGCCCTTTCAGAAAAGCCGGGGGGGAGTCCAACGGCATGGAGACCAACTGAGATGCGCAACCTCCAGAATTCTCGGGAAAGAGGGAGGGGGAAGGAGTTAAAGGAGGAAGCAACAAAAAGGGTTTCAAAGGGAGAACGGGTGGACCAACTAAACTGCCTTCATCGATTCAGAGATGGGCGCGGAGCGATACATTCTTGGGAGGGGAGGAAAGGAAATGGGGATTTCTTCGCGTCAGGGGGGTCTAACGGAAAAAACCGAAGGTTCTCCTTAATGCCCGAAAAGCAGGCGTCCAGCGAGGGCAAACGTGAAGAAGGGAAAAAATCTTAAAAGAGAAAAAACCGCACATCATCTCTCTAAATGCCTTGAATCTACTGGAAAAATGGAAAAAAGGTCAGTCAATAGGAGACAGCGCTGCATCACGGGACGGGGTTTCAGAAATGAGGAGAGAGGATTCCGGAAAGGAACCAATAAAAACCGTTTCTATTCACTAAGAGAAGGCGAAGGGGGTGAACTCATGTGCTGTATAGCGGAAAGATCCAGTAAGAAAAAAGAAGTTAGAGGGTCTTCGTAGGCCTGGAGAGGGTCAGGACTCTAAGCGAGGGAGGGAGATAATGCTGGCCGAGTCCGGATAACACTGTCTTGATCTTGAAAAGAAAGAACGGTTGAGGGGAAGAGAAAAGAACTTGGCATGAGTATATCCCAGGGGCTAGAACAATCTTTCGATGGGGAAGGGGCCAAAGGAAGGGAAGAATTGACCATTGTCAGACGCTATGGCATCACACTTCTGCATAGCGCCATGCAAAGAGCAAAAATATTGGAGGGGGGGGGGAAAGCGTCATTTCCAGGGTCAGCTAAAGGGGAGAGGAAAGGGCAAATTGCACGCGCCCTGGCAAGGATGGACTCGCTTGTGGCCCCACAGAGGGAAGAGGAGGTGCAAAGAAAAGAGAAAGCCGATCCTAGCGGTGGTTATGTCTTAGGAAGGGGGGAATTAGCAGGCAGGATCAAAAAAAAGGCGCGCGGAACACGGAGCGCTAAAGGAGAAGAAGGATGAATGGGGCATCCATGAAAAGCACAGGCTTCACGAAGAAAAAGCTAGAGGGGGGTGGGGTGTCGGGAGGGTTGGGCACCAGCTGAAGCGGTAAGGGAAGGGAGGGGGTATCCAAAAAGGGGTGGATTCGTCCGGAAAACTACCTGGTTTCCTCGGAAGAAGCGGTTCGGAACGAGAACGCTAGTGAGAGCCTCAGCATAGCTAAGAGCGAAGGAAAAGGAACTGTTCAGAGAGGAAAAGACGCTTCCCTCCAGACGAGCAGCAACTCCTCTTTATCGGGGGAAAGATCAAGGAAAGCGGACCGCGCCAATGATAAACGAAGCGGGAATTGAAAAAAAACGGGGAAAGAAGAAAAAAATTCAAGGGGCAATGGTCCAAGTCAGTTAGTAGGCAGATCAAGCAAGTCGTTCAGAAAGGACTACTGGGCTCGGCGTCGCCCTCATGGGAGGAAACCAAGAAAAGCGATGAAGAGGGGGAAAAGGGTTCTTTCGATGAAAAAACTGGTTTCGGAGGGGGGTGGGTGGAGAAAGACTAAGAGCTCGACGAGATATACGAAGCAAACGGGGGGAAGCCATGTTCTTCCAGTAGAACTGGCAGGCATATCCACTGAAATTTGGGGGGGTGGAAGAAAACCGGATGTGCACGGGCCGCGTCCCTCAGAAAGCTTTAGCCAGGCCAGGAGGCGAATGAAAAATTCGTGCCGGCGCCCGCAAATGGGAAGCGAGCATAGAAGAGGAAGGAGGTCTACTTAGGGTAGCAAGGGAAGATCGAAAAACTATCCTGTCGTCACTGGTGAACCAGCTGATAGAGGGAACATGGAGGGGAAAAAAAAATCAGGGGAGAAGGACGACTGGGAGGAAAAGGAAACCAAAAGAAACTCACGGAAAAGTAAAGGAAAAAAGATTTTGAACGTCGTAGCAAAGGGGGGTTCAGGGGGGGGATCAGGGGAACAGCCTTGGGTGGTACTCCATTATTGCGAGGAAAAGCCTCAGAGGCCGCCATAAGTCGAGCCAACGAAATCGGCGAAACTAAAAAAAGAGGAGGAAGAGGGAGGGGGTCATCGGGTCCTGCTGAACTTTGAAGCCTAAAAAAGAAACGAGAAAAAAAATTCAGGGAGGAGGATGACCTTCTTCCGGATAGGGAATAGTGGAATGTAGCGGATAGCTCTAAACACACAAAGAAGGAAAGGGAGAGATGAGGGCGAATGAGGGGGGAACACAATTTCGATCAAGGAAAGTGGAAGAACTCCTCACGGGGAAGGGAGTGTGTAGGAGATACCAGCAGGCGCAGCTCGTAATAAACCGCAGGCTGGAGGGGACGTGATTAGAGAAGCAATATTTCCACGTGGGAAGTGGGGGATACTTATGGAAAGATGAAGGGGATCAGGTCGCGAACTACAGGGCACGAAAAGCAAAGACTGTTTCGAAAAAAAAATAGGAACCAGGAGGGGGGAAACAAATACAACAAAAAAACAGGGGGTTCCCCTCATTCGAAAACGGGAACTCTGGTAGTTTTAAGAGTTTCGTGGACTCCGCCAATGCGAAAGAGGAAATGCCAAGGAGAAATGTTCGGTCAACCACTGGTAACCTTGGAAGGGTGGTTGGTGGGGGGAACAACTACGGCTGTTTTTCAACACGGACTCAACTGGAAGAGAAAGAATGGAGAAGAACTATTTCTACTGCGTCAAGATTCTGATCAACAGAAAGGGGGGACAAGAACGGGACTGCGGCAGCAGAATGTTGGGAACCGTGGACGGCACGTTCAAGGCGGGGGAGGGGGTAAAAAGGGAGGGGGGGAAGATCGTCGATCATATACTTAAGAAAAGGCTGCCAGTCTCTAGTAGGGCGGAGCTAGGGAGGTCATCACCCACAACCCGCCTACCAAAAGGTGTGGAAGAGAACTACAGCCTTTAGAGGCGGGTATTGCCTTGGAAAAAGGGGAAGCGAAGCGAGCAGGATGTATTCTCCGAACGAAGGAGAAGGAAAGAAAGAAAGAACCTGGTAAAGGAAGGACTGCTGGGGACATCGTCCGCGCAAGTCCACTTAGTTAGAACTTGTCAAGGGGGGCGGGGGGGGGAAGGAAAGTTTGGAGGAAAAACCCTCGGGCGCTGATACTTGGGCCGTTCGCAGACAAAAACACCGGGTCCAGTGGTCAAAGGGAAGAGAGGGGGGAAGAGTATTGCCAAGTACTCTCTCACGGGAAAGGTACACGCCAGGGGGGGAAGATATTCTCAGGAGGCGAAAGCAACCCCTTTTACGGCTAAGGGGGGGACGAAAGCAAGCAGGGACCAAAGGGGGGAAACATTGCCGAAATGCGATACACGAAACTAAACAAAATCGAGTAGGGGAGGGGGAGGTATTTAGAGGAGGGCCCTTTCCGCCGCTCATCAAGGATAATATCGGTAAAAGAGGACGACAGGCCTTGTGGGGGAAAATACGCAGTACACATGTAGAACCTTAGAAAACTCAACTAAAAGATCTTAGGATTCAATATGGCTGGACCCGAGGATGACGACTGGGGTACAACCGCTGAAACAGTCACTTGTCCGACGCGCCTAACCCGACTTTAGAAGAACTGACCCTTGCAATGCCGAACTAATAAAAAATAAAATTTCATTTGTCAATAGGAGGGGAGGTGGGAGAAAGAAAGAGACTGTCGATGAAAGGAAATACTGGTCGCCCTTCCGGCGGGGCCCAGGAACATCTCAAATGAGGGGGAGAGAAAACCATACTTATAGTCCGCTAAGTTTCGGGAATCAAGTGAGAAAAATGAGAAAACAGTATCAAAGAAAAAATATCTATGTACTCTGGACCAGACCTATCTCAGACGCAGAAAAGACGGAGGATGAAGGAAGACCTGCAGGACAGACTACCTCCCTAAAAGGGTTGGGAAGGAAAGGGAGACGGCTTCCTATCAGAGATAAAAACGAGCAGCAAAGAGAGAAGAAAAGGGACTGACACTCACGGGTCACTAATACAGAAAGGAGGAAAAGAAAAGCAGGTTCAGAAGGGGCTAGACTCTGCTCGACAGAATTGCGGCAAGAGCGCCGGACTGTCAAGAGGATGAGGAGGTGCTGTATAAGTTTTCCTACATTGTGGGTGGAAAAAATAGGGGCGGAAGGCCTGGAGAGCTTTCGGCTGCACGGCGAAACTCGGCCGTTCGATCAGCGCCAACCGACAGAACCTGAGGAAAGGGGACACGAATGGTTCGATACCAGGCCCGACTACAGTCATCTACGGACTAAACGCAGGGAAAAATTGAAAAAGGGAAGCAGGGAAAAAGTTGTTGACTTTTCCTCAAAGAGAAAGCTCTCAAGAACGGGGGGAAAGGGAGGGGATCGCCATGTGAGATGGGCACTGTGGGAGAGCCAAAATCAAAAAAACAGGGGTCAAACCGGGAAAGCTGGATGGGATCAAGAAAGAGGGGGAAATCATCAGCCTTTAGATCGAACCCACTTTGGGTAACCGGATCGAAACGAAAAACCGAAAAAAAGTAGGGATGATTCAAAGTAAGGAAGAAGAGATCCTGAGGAGAAGTTTTCCGAGGGAAATGAAACAGACCTTAAAAGAAGAGGGACCTAGTCCGGGAGAAACGATCGGGGACCCACCTTGGTGCCGGCAGCAGCCGGATGAAGAGGCCTTCCGGAGACAGGACGTGAGAGGAGATTGTTCCCACGCAAAAAGGGGAGGAAAGAAGACCTATCACGGCTA
>Ga0179593_1419263_pt1 | contig 10117 bp, 11 predicted proteins | sample CZODoug2_1_08_16_FD_185931 | JGI IMG/M metagenome (GOLD analysis project Ga0179593, IMG submission 185931) | Vadose zone soil fungal communities from Angelo Coast Range Reserve, California, USA - CZODoug2_1_08_16fungal (PacBio error correction) | ecosystem: Environmental > Terrestrial > Soil >...
CGCCGATAAGTGTGGTAATAGCGGCAGAGGGTAAAAAAACGACCCACACGGGGGAAAAAAGGGGGGGCACCAGGGCTTTTCGGGAGGAAAAAAAAAAAGAAAAAAGGAGGGGCCAGAGCCAAGGGCAAGCAAAATCAATTGGGACGACAAAAGGTAAAATGCAGTGGCAAGACATAGAACACAAAATCATAAAAAAAAGCAGAAAGATGGGGGGAATCGAAGTGTTTACGGTTCCAAAAAAAAAAAAAAAAAAAGTGGAAAAGGGGATGCAGTGGAACCGGACGTCCGAGAGGAAGAGTGCCTGGGAAGCGCGTGGAAAGGCTTGGCTAAAAAAAAAAAAAAAAAAGACCACAGAGTCATACTACCGCCAACATTTTGTGCTGGTAAGATGGGAAAGGCAAAGGAGGGAGCCCCCGAAGGATCGACTTTAACTGGGAAAAAAGAGAGGCACGAATTATACAAAACATGACTGCCAGGAATCCAAATCCTGGACGATAAGTGGCCGGGAACTCCCAAAAGAACAATAGGGAATTAGTAGTATGGGAGTGTGGCTGGACGGACGGGGGACAATTGCGTGTGCAAAAGCCACTTCAAGGCCACAGTCGGCACCGTACCGCCGGAACCACAAGGAAGCAGAGCATTGCAAAGAAGGGTTAGGTGGGCTCATCTGGAATCGGCAGGAAGGAAACCAACATACGAAAAAAAATAAAACAAGTGGTGACCAAGTGAAACAAGAGGTGGGGTCACAAAAAAAGGGTCCTGAAGAGAACACAAATTGAAGGAAAATGTAAAAACACGCAAAAAAACGGGGAGAAGATACGGGCAACCGAACCCTGGGCACAAAATGAGGGCCGTTCACAAAACTGACCTACAAAATTGGCCGTCACGCGACCATTTTCGACCACCTGCGCTGACATACGGACCAAAAAAGTAAGTCAGGAGGCACAAGAAAAAAAAACTCTGAAGGAAAGACAATTACGCTTAGCAGTAGGCCGCAGGAAAACAGGAACCCGATATTGGGAGGCCCCTGGGGGACCAAATAAATAAAAAGTAGGAGCCAAAAAAAACGAGGGCGGCATGTTGCAAACAAGGGGATAGCCCAGACATGTACAAAAAAACACATGGGCGAGGTGACTCAAGGATCTGCGCTGGTGTTACGCAGGATAACGACCAGATGGGCAAACAAAAAGGACGTGGTTGCCTGGGACCCCTGCCGTGTGGGAGGTGTGGGGGAAAGCAACGCCACGCGGGGGGACCCGCAAAAGGGGGAGGGCATCTGCGGCTCAGGCCCGACGTCAACTCACACAGAGAAAAGGGGCAGGTGCAAGCCCTGTGGTTGAAACCCAAGTGTAGAAATAATGAAACGGAATGAAATAACGCAAACAAAAACTGATAGCAGCAGATCGGGGGATCCAGAGTTCTGAAACAGAAAAAAGTCAGAGATGACACGTAATGGTCGGATGATAAGAGGTCTGTTTTGTTTGGGGGACGGACCCACAGCAGGGAAAAACTCGGCAAGTTTACAGGTGTGTCCGCATCTCACAAAAAAAAAAAGTCGGAGGAAAACGGACAAAGAAGAGATGGAAACTTGGGGCCAGGGGGGTTGTAGGTTTCCCTTACACAAACAAAAAAAAAACAAAGGGGGCCGGGACCGGGAGCTGGCGTCGGGCGCCCTTTTTTGAATACGTGACACATGGGTCGGGGTTCGGGTCCTAAAGCCCGAGGAAAGAAAACCGATCTGCGGCTCTCGTAGTGGCGGTGGAAATGAAAAAACCGTGGGGTGAAAAATGTCTGGCCAGGCTTACGGCATTGAAAGGGTTCGTGGGAAGGCAGGGGGGGGGAGAAAATGCCCCGCCATCAAAGGGGCAGGCGTGGGGCCAAAAAAACGGCTGGCCGAAAAAAAGATGGTGTAGGAAGGACGCTGGGTAAAGCAAAAAAACGTTTGTTTCAACGAAAGTTTCCAGAAAGTGGAAGGGGGGGAAAAACCAAAGAAGGTGGAAGGCAAAAAAAGGAAGAGGGATGAAGACATTTGGAAGTGGGAGTTGGTCCAGGGCCCGAAAAAGATATCGGGAAGGTGGCTGATGGGGGGGAAGAAAAGAAGAGAATTAATGTGATGAAAACGGGAATAAAAGAAGGGCCATGGCAGTGGCACTACCCGTGGGGGGCTTGAAAGGGGTTACGGGTGACGGAACCCCGTTGATTTGGGCGTCAACTGGGAGGGGTTGTGGGTGGAAACAGGCGCGGGGACCAAATGGCTTGGGTGAAGATGTGTGGGGAAGGGGACTCGGGTGCGGAAGTGTGGTTTTGGGGAAAGAAGAGCAATCTCGTCGTGAGGTCTGAACAAAGTACGACGTGCAAGCACGGCCAGGGCGGTCGAGATTGGGACAGGGGGACCGAAGGAATTGGAAAGGGGAAAAGAGAATTCGAAACGTGGAAGCGAACTGCCATTGACCGCCAGAACCACCACACACCTAGACCTACGAGCAGACGGCTTGGGATTTCATCCACGGCAAACTACACCCGGAAGAAGGGATGGGCGTGGGGGGTCAAAAAAAAAGATGTGGGGGGGTTTTATACGGGTGGCGCGGCATGGAAAACAGGCAGCATGAATTGGGGGGGGCACAGCAGCCGCCCCACGGTACCTTGCAAGCACTCAAAAACGCTATACCACAGCAAAATTGTGGGTGCGTGGACGTGCTCATCGTAAGAACTGTGTCCTGGGTTTTGGGGGGACTACAAGCTTGGTCTTTTTGTTGCTGAAAAGGCGCTGTACAGGGAATCGGGGGAATAGGTCTAGAAAGTGCAGATCCGGCCCCAAAGCCCTTGGCCACCCAGGGAAAACGTTATGGTTTGCTTTGGGTGACAAGATAGGAAAGTGGAACTGGGGTGGACATGGTGGGGTGAAGATCCTTTCGACTGGGAGGGGTGAAAGCGCCCCAGGAAGGGAGTGGCACAAAGTGTATTTGTCTTAAAAAGGGGAAGCGGGGAAAACTCGGGTGAAGGGACAGCAGTAGCACGGCACGAACACACATTTCTCAGGTTGGTCATGGTGGGGAGTTTTTAAACAATGAGCGGGAACGGACAGGGCCGTGGGTGGAAGGACAAACCCTGTTTGGGGGCGGGAACATGGCGGACATGCCGAAAGTGTGCCATAGCAAGGGAAAAAGAGGAGAAGGCGCAAGGACAAATGAACGGGCATTCTCGTGAAAAATAAAAACTTATGGTGGGATTAAAAAGTACCCATCGGGTCCGCACGGCACTAATGAGGGACACTGCTACAAGAAAGCCCAAGAGTGCCGAGAATCACCAGACGTCAAAGAACTTTGTTGGGCCAACACGGCCAGTCAGGAAACCTTGAAGGGGGGGGAAAGAGCAAGACAAAAAGGGTCCTCAGTGGCCAAGGAAAAGGGAGAGAAAAGATCGCACGGACACACGCCAGGGTTGGGCACAAAACGACCTGGAGAAGAAGGGGGGGGGACCGTTGAAAACGACCGTAGCCTGTACGAAAGGGAGGGGAAGGGAGTGGCGGGGAAATATTTGCGTAAACGGAAGAGAGGCACGCCACGAGCGGGGGGGGAAAGGGGGACAATGTTTTGGGAGAAGGCAACAGGAAAAGTTAAACCAGAAATCAAAAAAAGAAGTTTTGAAGAAACACAGAGAAATCCAGGAACAGTTGCGAAAGGCCATGGGTATTTTTCTTTGTCACGACCTGTGTAGAAATGCGGTGGAATCCAAGAGCGGGGGGAAGAAAGACGGGGGCACCAGCAAATGGGGGGGGCGAAAACCAAAATAACGCCACAACGTAAACGGAATCCCAGGGAAGGGGTTACCGCACTCGAAAAACAAACATTCGGAAAAGGAAAAAGTAAGAAATTGACCCACGAAAAAACATGGGGTCACACTGTTCGTTGGGGGAAAGGAAAACAAAAATGTCGACAAACTTCACATGGCACGTAAAGGCACAAGGAAGGCGACCGTGTGTGGTAAGGGCACCGACGCTGGATGGTTGCCTCAGTCGCTGATATGGTCAGTTCACCTACGTTTGGGAAGGGACCACTGAGACTTGTACTGGGGGGGATAAAGTGCGTCCGCGCGGCCGTAACTGGAAGCGTGTTGGGAAGAATCCGCGCCGGTGTTGGTCAAGGGTGCAAAGGTTGTAGCGGAGGGGGCACCATGCGTTAAAGTGACTTTCTGCGCCCCGGGAAAAAAGGGGTAAAAAATTCAACGAACGGTCAAATCCGGGATTGGGGGTACAAATGACACGAGACCGATCAAATGCACACACAGCGGTTTTGGCAACTTGACACGGGAGGTTTGGGAACGCGAAGACATGGAGACAGTGGAAGCACGAATGGCTGCCCGTCACACCTGGGAAGGAACGGAGGGGCGGGAAGTCAGGGGTTGAATTGAATAAAACGGGGGTCAAAAAAAAAACAGAGAGGCTATATATCTAAGCTCAAGGGAAGTGCACAGTGGATCGTGTAACCGCAAAAACCAAGGGAGCCTGGGGTCATCAAACTTAAGGGGACTCATCGAATTCCCAAGAACCCACGGCAATTGTTAGGGTGGGGGCGGAAGGAGAAAGATGTTGCCAAAAAGAGGGAGGTGAAAAGTGTTTCAAGAAACACGGGCCAACAGGCTGGGAACAACTGAAAAGGGTCCAGGAATCCGCTGGGAACACAAAGGGCGCCTGAGATATCTAGCATGGCTAGGCATCAAGGGTAAGACCGGGCAGAAAAAAAATGCCGCGTGGAAACCAAGCGGAAGGAAAAGAATGAAACGCCGAGTGACCTGAGTTACACGCGTGGGGTTGGGAACGCAAGTAAAATGCAACCCTTCGATTAAGGCAGAGGCAGGAAAAGGGGGACGCCGTGGGGAACGATATTACAGGAAAACAGCACAAAAGAAAAGTTCAAACAATGTCGAGGAGCAAGGGAGAGTAGAAACAAACGTAAACGCAAGAATAGTGTAGGCAATGGGAAAAAATCAAAAAAGGAGGCTGGGGGAAATTGGGCCCGGGACGAAAATCGGTTTTCAACCCACCCCAGCCATAAAAGTGCCAGCTACTAAGCGCCGGCCATGGGGGGATAGGGCACCGGACACGAGGGTGCACTCCCGGAAAATTTGCGTCGGGAAAAAACGATGCTCCCGTTGTGTGTTGTCGGGATCGGGGGGACGGCGGCAAGAGGAGGGAAATATCCGAAAAAATTTAAGTCCTTAGGACCTAGGAAGAACCAAAAGAGAGGCGTTGGAAAAATTCAAAAAAAATGCAAAACTGACAGGGTCAAATGTGACTTTACCGGTTAAGGTCGTAAATCACTGTCAAGTACAGAGAAAGCATCTTGGGGATGAACAACGCGGTGGAAATCGGGGCAATACAAGAAAAAAAAATCGGAAAGTCGACAAAGATTCCTTGACAGCAGAGGCTGTCAGGTAAGAACATGACAAACGGGCAGCAAACGTAAACACCCTCGCACAATACCGCGAATCAGGAAAAAGAGTGGGACGGACGCAGAGCCACCACGTTCGTAAATAATACGCGAATTGACAGCAGCAGAAAGAAACCGGGTGAAAAAACGCGGTCGGAAGACGATAGTTCCAAGCGCCTGCGGAAAAAGAGACAGGACCCGGAGAGCATGGAATGGGCAAAGAAGATCAAGCCCGACAGCACCGGTCAGTCGGGGGGAGGCGGCCAAATACCCTTCCCCTTTTCGGGAAGGGACATGCCGTGAAACGCCCCAACGAAAAAATCAACCTATTCTGCAAATACAAGGGTATCCATCGGATGTATTCTGCGCGAACAAAAAAAGAAAAATCGTAAACGCTGCCAAAAAACCCAAAGGCCAGTGATTGCAGGTTTCACACCCGGGAACGAGCTGGGCCCAAATAAAAGCAATGAAGATTGGTGGACAAACAACACCGGACGAACCCGGGATCTTTTCAAGGAAAAGAAAAAATAGGGGGGGCAGCGTCAACAAGCCGCGGGTCAATACTAATTAACAAGCGAAACAAAAAGACTCTGCACGGCCCTGTCCTTGGACAAGGGCAACGCGCGGGCAAGAACCCCGCAAAAAAGGAAAACCATGCCAAAAGCAATGCCCGTTGGGGGAGGGGGGGCCGGAATCAATTTGAGGAAAGTGGAACAAGGTGGACGCATCGGCTAAAACCACTTACAAGGTAAAACGGCCTACCCAACCTCTTCGACGCGCCCCTAAAACCCGGGGCCCCTAGACAGGTTCGGTTTCCCAGGATTCGTCACACGGTTTCTACGCGGTCCCTTGTTAGTGGGGAGGGGGTAATTGGAATAGAAACAAGAAGGTCAAAAACGACTCTATGAACAAAGGCTCCCTGATGTGCAAGCCTGTGACAAATAGGGCGACCCATGTGGCTACATGGACAGAAAAATAAGCAGGGTCCCCCGCGTTCTTCTCATCCTCCACAACACACACGTACCACAAATAAAGAAAAGGGCGCTAAAAGAAAGCTACAAAAGTACCGATTCGTGACGGGAAAAAGCCACCAAGCAGTTGAAAAGACGGCAGCAAGACAGTATCGATGGGTAGGGGGGAACCAAAAAATATAATTTATCAGAGAGGATATTTTACTAGAAAGAGGGTTCAAGAAAGGAAAAACAACAAAAACAGGGGAGCCGGGGGAGCAAGACAATCCAGTTTGGTGGGGGTGGGGAGAGGTTGCCCCAAATGTCACGGTTTGAAAATGGGGAAGAAAGATGCCAACGGACGACAAACAAAATACGGAAAACTAACGGGAAAAAAAGAGACCAACAGAAAAGCGAGGGGAGTGACCTGGTGGTAGGAAAGAATGGAGAAAAGTGGGAGGGAGACGGGCCCACAAAGACCCGGGGCTTGCAATAGCCCAAAAACGGGCAGTTTCTTGGGGGAAGACTGGTGCTTATGGGAAAGAACGTTGGGGGTTCTGTCAAAGGACGGCTTTCTGTGGTCTGGTGGGGGATTAGGCTGTGTGAAGCGGGGGAATTGTGTATTCTAGCGGGAGGGCCTACGGAGGAGGAAAAACAACAGGGAGGAGAAGGAAAAAGAGAGAGAGGAAAAAGAAGAGAAAGCAAAAAGACCCAAAAACAAAAGCAAAAGCAAAGAGCCCAATAAGAAACCCGGGGAAAGAAAAAGCGGGGCCATAAGAAGGGGGGCAGGCCTTCTCCACACCACACCGTTAATCAAAAAAAAGTTGGTCCAGAAAATAGATGGGGAAGAAACCAGGGGGGGAAAAACCAGCCAAGAGGTGACACGGGGTGTCACCCAAACTATCTTTGGTGCAGCCGTGAGTGGAAGGTTGTGGGTAACACGCCGGCAAGGGAAGGAGGGCTCAAGGAAAGAACGAAATTGTCGGCAATACACACCAGGGGGAAAAGTTGTAAGCACCGCCGGGGCCCAAGTTAGACAAAAAGGAAATTGTGGGGGACAAATCGATAATGATTCTCAGGAAAGAATGAGGAAAGGCAGTAGGGGGGCACAAGGGCATAATACCGGCGGAGGCGCGTGGCCGAACTACAAGTCCGCAACGGGGTGAAAAAGGGGGGGGGGGGGGGGGGTGGGGTAAAACGGGGAAAATTAATGACGCAGGTCCCAAATAACAAAGCAGCACATGAAAGAAATCAAAAAACCACTGGGAAAAACTACTAAAAAAGTGGTAGAGGAGACCTGGGGTTGGGGGGGGAGGCCGGGGTACAAGCCTGCGGACTGGAAACGGACCATGTCCTTAAATATTTAATACCTAAGGGGGAACCGGATGCGGGTGGGAATTGATATGAACGCGAGCAAAAAAGCTTGCCCGGTGCACCCAGCCCTGGCCGCCAGTTGGGGCAGGTTAGCCGTGGGAAAAACACTGCTAACAAACAAGCGCGGCTTTAAGCCGTGCACGAAAATGTTTATCTGAGAACAGGGAGGATGAAAATATCATCATGATTGTCACTCAGGGACCATAAGGACTGGGGGTTGACAGGGGGGAAACAGTGCAAGACCAAGTGCCGGCAGACAGGGGTGTGCATCGGAGAAACGTCTCAAGGCCGGGGGGGCGGCGTAACAAACCTAGGGCCCGAAAGGATAGCCCATCCTCCGTAACCCGGGAAATTACCTGTCCAACAGGACCATGATAGAGAAGGATGCTGCTTTGAGGCCTTAAAGAAAAAGGGGGAAAAAATATAACGGGGAAACGCCGTGGGGTACGGGGGGCCTTAAAAAGCGGGGGGCAAGCGGTTGCAGTTCAAGTAAGGGGAAGAAAAAGCCGGATGGGTAGTGACGGGTTGGACGTAAGGGGGGGCCGAGCAGAGTTCGAGAAGAGGAGACCACTAGGGTGTTCTGTCAAGATTGGCAAATACCGCGAAATAACAAAAGGGGGGGTATGAGGAAAGAACTAAAGAAAAAGCCGTGAAGAAGTTGAAACAACCAAGAGCTTGGAAAAAATAAAAAAAAGCCCAGGGGCCAGAAAGAACTTCAACAAGACCACGCACGCCAAAACGTTGGGGACTGTGGGAGGTGGGGGAGACCCTAGCACAGCGAAGAAACAAAGAGCTAGGGAGGAAAAATGTAGGGGCGGAAAATCGATGGAGGGTAAGGAACTAGAAAGGGATGGACACGGGGCAACACGACCCTCAACAGGAATGCCGTGGTAAGGGTCAAACGTCTCACATCCAACCCAAACAAACACGCGACTACGGGGGGGGGGAAACAGCCGGTGGACGTTACTTTGAAAAAAAAGCAAGGGGAAAGCCGGCGTCGGCAGCCGGGACGACTGGCACTGAGAAGACAAAACGTTAAACCTCGGGTGGGAAAGTCCCGGGCAAATGCAAAAAACAAAAAAAAAAAACACTTGAGTTGAAAAAAACGCGGAGGAGAAAGCCATTGGCGACAAGGAGGGGAACACGGGGAGAATCATCGTAGGAAGCCTGCAGGGTACGCGGATAGAAATCACAGTGCAAAAGCCGTTGGGCAAAAAGGGGGAGGGAAACACTTGGCCACGCTAAAAAGGGGTCAAAAAATCTCTCCAAAAAAAAAAGGGGGTTGTGCCTGTAAACGAAAAAAAACTGGGGGGGGTAAGGGGCACCGATCTTTTTAGGAAACTTCTATGGGGCCAGGGGGTACCTGTGCCACCTCACGAGAAGAAGGACACCTGCCCTGCAAGTGGAAGGGGGCAAAACAGACAGCCTATTAAAAATGGGCGCCAGGGAAAAGGAGCCAGGAAGCGCGAAAAAGAAAGGGGATCTCATGAAAAAGAAACGTTAAACAACGACGAGGGAAATCCAACACGGAAATGGGCGATCCGTCCATAAGGAACGAACACAAACAAGAAAAGACGTACAGTCCGGTATTAGGGGGAAAACACCGGATCTTTCCTGTTAACCAAACGGGAGTCAAGGCCGCAGGACTAAAAAAAAATGACCTTGTAAGACAAACCTGGGAAAAAAGGATTAAAAGAAAAAGGAAGGCAAGCGAACCACAACTGATCACAAGGGGGCAAGGGGTACAGGATTGGGAAAACCTTGGAGGGGGGAGGGGTAACACCCACCATGTGGGGGGGGTGTCAGGGGAAAAGATACGGTTGGGGGAGTCGCAGGTTACCCATGAAGGGAACCGACACAGCAGGTTCGAAAGTTTGAGGCCAACACTGGAACCTGCATGGAAGTAAAAAACGGACGCACAGACAACATAAAAAAGACTCAAGGAAAGAAGGGAAAAGGGCTCGGGGGATCTGTCAAACAAATTCAGTGACCGTTGCAACAAAGAAAAGGGGCCAAAAAAAAGAAAGGCTGGCAGGGGAGAAAATCCTAATCATCTCAAACGATTGGACGGGTAAAAGGACTTCAATTCAGGTCCACAAAAAAGAGTTTGTCGAAGCTAAGGGTTTGAACAACGTGGGGAAAGAGACAGGGTTCGGGGAAAAAAGTGGCCTGCGCGTGGCAAAAAGTACAAAAAAGGGGCGGAGGTATCGGCAGCCTTCAGGGGGGAGTAGCCTGCCCGGCGTTCCGGGGCCGAGCCTGGGAGGGAAAAGACCATCGGGGGGGGTCAGAGAAAAGATCAAAACATTAATCAGTCGAAGCAACCAAATGCACGTACGGCTTCATCCCCAAACCAAAAGAAAAAAA
>Ga0179593_1476421_pt1 | contig 10117 bp, 10 predicted proteins | sample CZODoug2_1_08_16_FD_185931 | JGI IMG/M metagenome (GOLD analysis project Ga0179593, IMG submission 185931) | Vadose zone soil fungal communities from Angelo Coast Range Reserve, California, USA - CZODoug2_1_08_16fungal (PacBio error correction) | ecosystem: Environmental > Terrestrial > Soil >...
AAGGGACCTGCCGTGGGTCGCGGGCAGATTTGGGGAACCCGGTGGAGAAACTGTCCAGTTGCGGGAAAGAGGAAGGGGCCAGGGGGAGGGAAGGGGGGTTAGCACCTGGTAAAATATTACTGCCGATCGGGGGGGGGGGTTAAGAGATTCTGGCTGAAAACCGCCCTGGCCTAACCCGAAGAGACGGGGTCTCGTAGGAAAAAAAGGCCTAGGTCTAACTCACCGTGCTGAAAGTCTCAGGAGAGGCTGATTTATCTAATGGGACATGCGCGAACGTTGCTTGGACGCAACATGGTGGGGGGGGGTTTGTGCCCAGTGGTACAGGGGGGGGGGGGGGTGGGGCAGTTGGGGTGCTCTCGGAATTCGCTGTGGAAAAGAAAACCGGAAAAGGTCTCGGGGGGAAGAGGGGTACGAATTTTACTACACCTCCAAACTATCAAGGCGAGGGTCTCTAAAAGTCTGAGCCTCTGAGTAGGCGAAATTTTCGTCCACCGTATCAACGCGAAAGGAGGGGAGGGTAAAAGGGGGCAAGACATGAGGGGAAAAGGCGGAGTGTTCCAACATTCAGAGCGAAGGAGAAAGACATTATCAAATTGGGGGAGAGTTCAGGTAAGAGGAAACAAACCGAGGCTGGAGTGGGTTCCGCTGAGGTAGCTTGCCTCACCAGTTCCGCTGAGCGTTCACTCAAACGCACGGTCGGGAGGGACGAAAACACCGTCGAACATATTCCAACGCCGCGCCCGGTGGGGACGCGCTATTATCCGAAAAGGAAGAAACAAAAAAAGACCTCGAAAAGAAACGGCGCCAGAAGTCTACGTGGCACTTCACCCCCGAAATTGGAGCGAGCACGCTGAGAAGCCTTTACAAGGAAGGGATAAATAAGGAGATAGAAAAGAAAGAAAAGAGGTTTCAGGTTATAGGCCTTCTAAAATTCCCTTTCGAGAAAAGGGTCCGGACGGCTGTGTGAAAAGAGGCCATGGAAGGAATGAAGGAAAAGGGGGAGGCAGAAAAAGAGGTCTTCTCACTCAGAGCTTCACAGGGGGGGACAACCCTCGTAGGGAGAAAGGTGCCGTTAAAAAACGTCGTCGGATAGAGCGGAGAAGGGAAAATCAAACCTCACTCGAACAATCCCTCGAGTTCCACATATCGCCGGGCGGGAAGGCGGCCCGTGCTACCACCTCAAAAACTCCCAGGGGGAGGGAAAGGCTAAAACTAAAAAGAGATGGTAAGAAACCTAAAACATTCAGACCAAGGTAGCCAGACGTACCCTAAGACTCAATCTTTTCCGCCGAAGGGGAAAGGCATGTTGGAGCGATGGCCTTTGGAGAGGAAAAAAAGAAGAAATGGAAAAAAGCACGGAAAAAACAAATTGATCCATCTACTTCAGCTGACCGTCCGGGGAGAAAAGTCATCTCGAATGAAACGCTTCGGACGACGCGAGGAGAAAAGACTGTACGCTAAAAAAGACATCGGGAGGTAGAGGGGGGACCCGCTATCTTCTGGCAGCCTTCGACGGGGCGGAAAACGACACCTACTGGACTACGCCTCTAAAGTGGAAAGTCTACCGGAAAAAGAGAAGAGAATTAATCACCGGGCTGTGAAGCCTCTCCTCTCTTGTTGACTGAACCAGGACGTCGGGAAACACTATCGTGTCCTTGTTGGGAAAAGGAAAAAGCCAGAAGGAAAATGACAAAGACGGTGAGGCGGTGGGCTTCTGGGAAGAGGGTAAGTAGTACACGAGCGTTGGAAGGCTGGACGATGGGGCCGAATCGCGTCTCACCCAAAACTGCTGAGAAAAAAGAAAAAAAAGAGGAGGGGGGAATAGGAAAAAAAGAAAGTCAGCTCGCCGGCCTTCATGCACCGCCTCCCCCCTTTGTTCATAGGAAGGAAAAAAAGGAAAGGAAGGGTCAGGGGGGGCTAAATCACCGAAACACTTCCAGCGAATAGGTTTCCGACGTGAATGTACCAAGTGGGCAAATATCGGAGGATGAGGGGGGGGGGGGGAAGTAGTCGGGGGTCTACTTGAAAACCGGGGCTGCGCCCGTATTCTGTCGTAAAACTTAGATGCCTCGCCCAAGGGGAAGGAAAGGCGAGAGGAAGACCGGCCCCTATTAAGTTGTAGCTGTCAGATGGAGAGCGTGTTTTAGAAGGGGTGTGGATCCCGTCTCATCGAAGTGAAGAAAAAAAAAGGGTGAGAAGGGGGAAAAAAGATTGACACTACATCCCGGGCTACAACACTCATTTATGGGGAAGAGCTCTGGCTCTCAGCCGTCCTGCTACTCCTTGTCAACCTTAAGATTTCACCTGCCGGCAATCTTGTCTGTTCGGGGAGCGGCGACCGAAGGGGGAGAGGGGGGGGGGTGTCTACACCTATTGTGCCGCGCCGGGACGAAACAAACAGGTCCTGAAAGTGTCCTAACGAACCCGGCCCTCAAAATGGTGGGAAAAGAGATAGTTGAAGAAAAGGGGGATGCGTCGTTAGACGACAGAAAAGGACGGTCCGGATAGTGAAGGGTTGATGCAGCCCCTAGGGGTCCGTGAAACCTTTGGTCCAATTGGCCATCTTCTCATACGCCGGTACTTAGCGGCAAAACCGGCGGTTAAGCGAAGGTAGTCCACAGAAAAAGTGGTCCCGAATGCCGACGGTACCTGGAGAAGCCACACGAGATCATGACTACGGCGACGCCGGGAAATTCTCGTCCTTGGGAAAGTACCATCACCACTGAGGAAAAAAAAAAAATAAGCGGGGGGGTGAGTGAACAAACCAGAAGTGCGCCTGTCGTGGCCGGGAGGAGATCCCAGGAAGTTTCGTGTCACGCGTAACGTCGCGTAATAGTGGTGCATGTTCAACCCTTGTGCTCAGGGGCGTTGGAAAACCAGCAGGGAAAACGGGGGGCAGCATGGTTAGCCACGCAAGGTTACTTCGCCGCAAGGTGGCCGCAAAGCAGGAAAATGGCTTCGAAGCTCCACAAAGGCAACAAACACGAAAAAAGCGGAGGGGCACCGGAAGGAACTCGTCAACCCAAGATGCCGATTCCAGCGCTTCGCAGCAAACGGAAAAAGGTGGGTGGACAAGAACAAGCTGTGCAGCTAGATCGGCGAAACGTCCGCGTTGACAGAAATAAGGTTGCGTGAGCATGCCGGACAGTTTCCACCAAATACCGCAAGTCCTAATAACTTTTTGTTTCTCTGACCCGATAGGGGCTTATTAAAAAATTCCGCCAAAAAGGAAAGCGAGAGACATCCTGTGGGGCCCCCACAAAGACTTTTCTATCCCGGCCTTAGACAGAAACGAAAATTTCGCGCCGACGACGGTCCTCTCCATCCTGCACGGGTTAAAGCACGGTGGGCCCGGCCCGGACCATGCGGCGAATACAATGAGTTGGGTCGAACGCCCGAGAGACAGTTCGCCCTAATGTAAAGCGGAAGTGGGGCACACGTGATAACGGGTTCCTTAACGAAAGGGGACCTGCCCCGGCCCTGGCGGAAAGGGCGCGACCGGGAAAAAAAAAGCCAAAGTGGGCGCACCCAGCATAATGCATCGAGCTACAAAAAATGATGAGTGAAAAAGAGAGATGCCCTGCCGTGGGAGAGAAGAGGTGGCGAGAAGCCTGTCACGCAGGGTCGGCGCCAAAAAGGGCCCGGGCTTCGTGAAGCCTTTACTCCAAGATGACTACCGGAAGACGGCTCGACGATGGACCTGTCGCAGCCCTCAAAAAAGAGAAAGGGGAACACGAATCGTCGTCTTTCTGCCGACATGGGGACGAGAAAAAAAAGTGCTGTCAAGACAGGAGGTGCTAACTAACTGGAACTTCGCAGAAAATCGAGGCGCGCCGACCGCTCGCAGTATCTGGTCACAAAGGCATGTACAGGCGCGTAAGCGTACGCGTAGTTACTAACCGCCGAGGCGGCTGGGAGGCGAAAATTTCAGTTCGGGATCTGCACGGGTATTCGGGGGTCACTGAGCATGCTCACAGGGAAAGTGCGGGGGCAAGAGGGGCTCCTGAATCTCCTAACCGCGGAGGTGTCGTCCCACATCGTCTCTGAAAAGGAAGAAAGAAAGCTAGGGGAGGAAGCGCAGTTTGATGTACGATTTCCCGCTTAAGAAACGGTTACCCGACCGCGGAGCTGATTTCCGGACTGAGCTGCGCAGAAAAAAGGGGGTGGTTGGGCAACGCTGCGCTATTCCACCAGGTGGGATGCGTTATACCCCGACTCACCGGTCGGAAACGACGGCATGGGGTAAACGCCGAAAGGAGCCTGTTCCTCGCCAACACTAGAAAACGCAGAGTGACACGAAATCACCTCACTAAACAAGGCGAACTATATCTCCAATCCTCCGCGGGGGCCGCAGGCGGCTGATGAGCGGAGCGTGAACCAAGGACACGAAAGGCTATCGCCGGGAAGGTGGGTGTACTCTAGGTCCGGCACTTGACCACTTTGTCCTACTGGTCCGGCACAGGAATAGGGTAACACGCCCTTAAATCAGAAAGTACCGGCTGGTGGATCAGCTGGAAAACAGCGGGGCCAACTCTGACGCCGGAAAAAGCTTCGTCGGGCATCAACGTGCCGACAAGCCGGTCCTTCTCTGCCGTAGGGAATTACAGACGAACAGGGAGACTACAAAAGCCTATGGAAACAGATCCCGGGCTACCGGGCAGACCGGCACGACACCGAGGCACGTTTCGTGACAGGCCCAGTTTCGAAATTCGCACCAAGGGAAGAAAGACGACCAAGAAGCCGACACCGCGCAAGGCCCGGTGGCCATGTAGATTACATGCCCTGCTGATCGAGGCCAACAGCGCTGACAGCGGGGCGGTCCTAGGTCGTCGACCGGCCCAACAGAAAAAAAGTCATCGATGAGCGAAGAACCCATCGCAGCTACCTATAATCCTCAGGTGGCGGCGGGGCATCGTCCCAACCTGCTGGTTGGATCGGGGGACACTACAGGCGCATTAACGGTGGGACCGCGACCTGCCCCCCGACTTGACCTTACCAATCTGCGACGTTCGCACTCGGGCGGTCGATGGGGCTCTTATAGGAACCAGATGTCTGGAGTGGTTGTGGAAGAGGCAAAGGGACCCCCGCCATATCCGAGGAACAGGGCCGGTCGTTTGGGCGGAGCCGAGGTTATCGATTGACGGATGGAGCTGCTGAAGGTCACCATATAGCTCCAAAAACGGGATGAGAAAAGATCGCGGGGGGTGACCGGTCGTAAGCAGAGGCCACCCGTGAGTTACTACTACTCGGATGGCCTCCGCCACCGCCAACGGGAAACGGAGGAAGCCAGATGGCCTCAAGGGGGGAAAAATCTGGAAGAAACCAGGAACAGGTTTCACTTCGTTGAAGAAAAATCTACCTGCGATGAATAACTTCGACAGCGGTTGGGGGGTGGGCGAGTCGGGGCAGTTCTATTCAAAAAAGTAGCGGACGCCCGCCCGTCGAAAGGAGGAAAAAGGGCGCCGCTGCGTCCGGCCTGCAGCAGCGAGGTCGAGGCCGCCGCAGATTATGTGTTGAGGCTGTCCGCGGCAAGGCAGCGGGTGCTCCGTGGAGCAGAAGCATCGCTATGAACGGGGGACAGGGCTCGTTCGAGACGGGGGATCGCCGTCGACACCCTCATTTGATGCAGCGTCTCGGGGGGGGGATCGATCAGCCGGTCACGCTCAAAAACCATAACGGGCCACCTTGTCTTCGTAGCGTTCGGAGGCCTTTCTGAACGGGAGTCGTCAGTGGGGGAGGAAAGGTTGGAGGGCTCCTCGTGGTCGGACAACTGGAAGAAACGGGGCTAGTAGCCTTCGAACAGCCCTACGTGGCGAGCTGGTGGACACAAAGTGGCGGTGAGTAGACTATTGGTTCTTCGACTTCGACAAGCGCACGAGTAGGGGGAATATCTTACACTTGATGCCGAAAGAGGGACTCTATACAGGAGCTACCGGTTGGTCAAAAAGAAAACCATCAGACGGGGTACGTGTCATCATTATGAAAGGTTGCACACGATTAATCCAGGACAATTCGCGACAGGGGGGGGTCAGAGGACATAACCGGAACCAACCCGATCAGTCGGAGATCTCTTCACGTGGGTGTGCAACTGACATAAAGAAATCTGCTCACGCTCCAATCGAGGCCGGGGTAAGTGAAACGGTAAACCTTTCGGAAACCTGTATCGGTTAGTGAAGCTCGTCGCGTTATTTTTTCATCGGAAGGTCGCTACGGCGACCCTGACCGGCCGGGAAAAGAGTATTGTGATCTCCCGCAGAAAGGGCCAGCGTGGCCGATAAAAAGCATGAACTTGTCTAGCAGCTCCGCAGCCGGCACCGGACCAAGTCCCACCGCACAAGTGAACTCGTCGAAAGAGGCAGACGATGTCGAGGATTGCACCCGACTCTGATGGGTTGGGCATCCCTCCCGTGCAGACGTTATCGTGCGACCAATCGCCTCCTCACATGGGTCTGGGAAGACCTAATAAACCTCAGTCCTAAAGAAGGTTCAAAAGTGACCAGCGCATGGATAGGCTGGAGTTCCGCTGAGCGGAGAAAGGAAGAACAGCGGGCAAGGTGACCATCGACGGGCCTAGTGTCGGCGTCGCAGATGTCGCTCCCTTAAAACCAGTGAAAAAGCGCCCCTCCGAGAGCGAAGAGAATTTTACTGCAAAGGCGGCCGAAAAAAGAGAAACAGCTCGTGTTGGGTGGGCTCCCTTCTACGCGCAGGGACGGCCGCAGCATCGGGGGAGCAGGGGGGGTAGCGGGGGGGCGGGGTCAGCTTCCATAAAAACGAAGAAAGGGCCCAGGACTTGGGAGGACGACCTGGAAAGGGGGGCAGAGACAGGGGAAAAGCCACAGGTTCTCTACCCAAGGCATTTATCGCAGAATATGAGTAAAGATAGCCAATAAAAGGGGGTCGCTAGGTGCTCCCTTAGAGCACAGGCGGCGGGCGGGAGGAAGGGTCGGAGACGAATGAATACTCCTGTTGAAAAGATGACTTCCTGAAGACTTCGGGACGATGATGGATAACTAACCTCTAGCAAGGGCGACGGACCCGATATGGGTCGGTCTTTCGCCTGTCCGAGGCGAACGGAACGTGCTTCCGTCATATGAGGCGAAAAGGAAAAACGGCCGAACGGAGGGCATGGGAAGACGCTCTAGCGCGGTGGCCACCGGGCAAGGCTCAGCTGTAGACGACGACGTATTAAGAAAAACCGGACCCGATCAAGGCGCTTTGGCAGAGGGGGGAAAAGTCCGGCCGTGGCGGGGTGAACGGGTTCTTGCACGTTGTACTTCTTTCTTTCAAAAACTGGGGCGCAAGGGATAAGAGTGACAAGTTCTGGCCACACGCGCCTGACCAGAAGGGCCACCAGCGCGGACATCACCTGTTTGAAGATTTACAAAAAGGTTTCAATTCTTGAAACAGACCGGACTTCTGGGCGGGGAGCTGACGAATCAAAATTTCATGAGTATTCTTCAATCACATTCTGCTGGAGACCTCACCGCGAAGCCCGGGTAGGCATCAATTTCTCCAAACGAGCGGACTGAACCCCTATGCGATCGAAAGATCTAAGCGACCGCATTCGCCGATCGATTCAACTTCACCCAAGATCAGGGTGGAGCGGGCGCAGCGCAAGAGAGGCAACGGCACCGTAGAAGAAGGAGAAGCCGAGACGTGGGGTTCCGGTTGTCTCCAAAAAAGGACCAGTGCTGGGCCGCCTTAGGGGGGGGGGGGGGTAACGCAACGGCATGCTGCGATGCGGCTGTGGAGCAGCTAAAGGGCTTCTCAAGGTCATCAACCTCTCGCGGGCATCAGGTCCGATACCGCTCGGAAGATGTCGAAGTGAAACAACTAAACCCCGAACGAAGGTCACTCCCCGCCCGATTGGTCCACAGATCGCCAGCGCGGGCAGGCCCATAAACAGCCCGTTGGTCCACGCCCGAAAAGAGGTGAGCATCACAGGGTCGCCAAGGTCTAGAAGACCCGGAAGAAGAGAAGAATCGGTCAACCTCCGCAATGGGCCCGGGAATTGTGCCAGGGAGCGTCAAAGATGAAGCTGTCGGATCCTACCGCTGGATGCGGGTGGAACGGCGGGGTCCTCGCGTTCAGACCGCCCTTCGAGGCGTCGTCTTCTCAAGGGATCACCGCTCATCAATCTAAGATAAACCATCCCTCGGTGAACGTGAATAGGAAAAGCGCCTTCTCGAATACGGCGTCCCCCCCGGGAGACAAAGCAGCCGGGCCCGCTACTTGACCGTCTGCCCACCTACTCGAAAGTAACCAACCGCGTCGACGGGTAGACGAGCCGCTGGTTCTGAGCGACCCCCGAAACCTATGCGCTGGACGGGGTCACCCAGGGAAGAAAAAAAGCAGCCCGGACATCAAACACTGGTCCAGGGGTGAGCTGGCGTCCGAAGGCCGAGGTATAGAGGTTGGGGTGTTTTAACCCCTAACAAGCATGGGGGCTGGACGAGGTGCACCTAAGGATATCGGCAACACACGAGGAAGAGAAAAGAGATAATAGTGATCGTCCATCTATTCCATCTCTCGGACTCTATCCCTAAAAAAATCATGGCAGCCACCGGGAATAAAAATGGCCAGGGGTTCTGCGCGGCAAAGGACTGGGAGAAGGTGCACCCGGGAAGCAAGTTCCATGCGCATGGAAATTCGGGTCTAAAAAAGCGACCGAGGCGGAGTGAAGGAGAAAGATGGGGGGTCTAATCTGGGGCAGCGACGGTCAACCGGGAGAGCGAACATTCACGGAGCGGCAGCCTTCCTGGGCCCGAATCAGCAGGACGTGCGATTCCGCCGCCCGAGGAGGTGGGGAGGGAGATTAACTCGGGCGGGCACAAGGCGCATGGCGAATGAAAGGCCTTTAAGAAACGTCGATTACATAACTCGACACACGAAGGGGGGAGGTCAGGCTCCGTGGCCTCGATCAGCAGGAAAAAAACTTCCAATGCAGGGCCCCTTGCACAGCTGACCAGCTTTCGGAGATAAGTTGTCGGTCGTCGGCGACCTGGGGGGAGGGGGAGGTTCCACCGAGAGGGCGCCTGCGACAGACTTTGGAGCGGGTCGTACGGGCCGCCAAGGCACGCCCCTATCGGAAACTCTCTTTCTGGATGCCGAGTAAAACAGGGGTGCGGCATAAACTTCTACAGCGCGAGAAGACGAGGTAACGGCACTTATAGCCGGATTTTCGTTTCTCAATGACCTCGCGCGGGAGTGGGCAGCCTGCTACACCAGCCCGGTACGGGCGGCAGCATGGACCGCGTTTCGCCACCGATTAGGGGCAGGACACAGTCGCGAACTGGGGAAGACTAAACACCAAGAGATCAGGTCGCGCACGTCTTCCAGTGAACAAAATGGGGGAAGGCTCAAAATCATCGCCGGCGCCCGCTCAAACGGATGATTGGGTAGTTTAGACTCCTTTTCGGGCTGGAGGAGATCGGACCGTGCAGAGCGGCGTCGGATAATCTGAACGGGGAGGAAATCTCGTTGGAGACCCCTTCCCCCTACCGGGCGTCAGGTCCTACTCAAAGGGGAAGGAAGAAAGGACGACGTATATTAACTGGGCTTTCGTAAGCTCCCCCAGAAGCGAAGGGGAAACGAAAGAAATTGCCAAGTAGGAACTCGTACAGAGTACGGGTTCCAGCGGGAACCTTCGCGAACAAGCGCGATGTTGGCCAGAAAAATCAGTGTATCGGAGCCCCGATTACGCCATCGCGGGGAATGGACGTTTGGGAACCGGACCGCCTCTTCCGAAGAACTTGGACGCCTGACCATCGCCTTGAAGGGGAGTTGAGTAACAAAGTAGGGACCTCTGCAGCGAGCGAAGAAAGTAAAAGAAATGGCCAACCTTTGACAAATGTACCAGCACTACGTTAAAAGGAGTCCGCTGAAAATCAGATCAGCTAAGAGATGTACAGAGACTTTCAAAAAGGCGAAAAAAGACTCGAACACTCTTCTGCTTCCTCCTAAACGCGCGCAGCAATGGAGGAAGGTACCTCACGAAGACGTCGGAGGATCGGGGTCAGAAAGTTGATTACCAACAGCAAATTCCTTAAAACGAATAGAAGTCTTTCGAGCTGGACCGGCGACCGGGGGCCAACACTTTCTCAGACCCACTTCAGGT
>Ga0179593_1497194_pt1 | contig 10117 bp, 5 predicted proteins | sample CZODoug2_1_08_16_FD_185931 | JGI IMG/M metagenome (GOLD analysis project Ga0179593, IMG submission 185931) | Vadose zone soil fungal communities from Angelo Coast Range Reserve, California, USA - CZODoug2_1_08_16fungal (PacBio error correction) | ecosystem: Environmental > Terrestrial > Soil >...
CCTCAACGGGAATTTTCATCTGATGAGGAATGGAGAGTGTTGGGTATGAATTGTGGAGGGGTGGACGTTCTAAGGAACTTGGAAGAACGAGGAAAAAAGAATATGGGGTTCAGAAAAAATAAGAAAAGGAGCAAAAAAGGTTCTCAAACGACATGAGACTTCTTCAACAGTGCGCCACACATCGTCAGAATGCTATGCGGGAGTCCTCCCCAATCGCAGAACGACAAGAAGAGAAATAAGAGATTCAGAAGCCTTAAGTCAATCTCCGCGTTCTCCGTAAATAAAGGCTAAGGAAAGAGAGCAGTCTGCTGAAAAGGAAATATGAAAAGTCATCGTCAAGCCAGCTCCTGAGTGTTCTTGAAAGAAATGTAGTGAAAAAAAAAACAAAGAACCTCTTAGGGATAGCTTTGAGGCCCGTGATAGGCGGCAGTGAGATCGGGGTCGGCGCCAGACCGGGTTTGACGATCGATTGAAAAAATCAAAACAACTTCGTCTCTTTGGTTAGGTCCAAGGGTCCTAGAGTAAAGGGCGAAGTTCCGAAAAAAAAGGGGGGGGGGGATCGGAATCGTAGCTTTTCTCAGGTTGAGCGGAAATGCGGCCGGGGAGATCGGGGAAAACCTAGGTTGAACTGATCGAGGGACCGGGACGTCTCGGGTGCTGACCTGCTCAATGAGCGGGACCGTTTAAACACGCGGACACTATGGGAAAGGAGGAAACTGGGTCGGAACGTAAGCGCTCCTTCAGTAAAAGGGAGGGGACGGGGGGGAGCGCGAACCAGCTCTTTCAGAAAACCGTCAGGAAGGGGGGGGATAGCCTGCCGTGCGAGGACGTGTAGCCTTTGCTGGGGACGATATGCCATGAACCTTTTAGATGAACTACAACGAGGGACTAAAAGGGGGACGAGGGAGTTTGGGCAGCCCCAGTGCAGCGGGAAAAGCGGCGCTCAGGGGGGCCAGGAAAAGAAACGAATAATCGGCCGGTCGCGGAAAAGGGAGGGAATAATCAAAGTCGAAGTATCAAAAGTCCAGAAAAGCTTGTATCTCTGGGGAGCTAAAGAGGGAGAGGTTGCTCAAAGGAGAGGGTCCAAGGGGGGACCGCAACTGGTCACGCGTGCTGGGGTCGAAACAAGAGCACACCTTACGAAATCGTGAAGGGGCCGAGAAATTAGGCGCTGTTTCGGTTGGTATCTTAGCGCGATGCCGGACCCGCTTCTCGAGAAATGAGGGGGTAGGAGGGGGTGGAGAATTTTGGTGAAAAAGGCAGAGGAATCAGAGATTAACGGGATGCATGGATGAAATGGTTCGGAACGAAAAAAAGGGAAAAGAGGGCAGGACTAGGTGTACTTCTGGATCGGGGCGGGGGAAGTGACGACGGACGGTTCTTTAGTGTCAAACCTCTAACCGCGCGCCGTGGGTGCTTTGCCGTCCGCCGGGCAGGGGAACCAGTCCAGCTAACTATTGGGGGAACCAGAGGGGAGGGGGGGAATTCAGAGAGGTAACCGCCGAGATCTTTTCGGGAAAAAGAGTTGTGTTGCTTAACGACAGTTTGAAAACCCCGGAGGTGCAGGGCAGGAAACATTTGCAACCGGGAGGGATCAGGGGGAAGGGGGGGGGAAGAGAATAAGGATTACAGCTTTATGCCGCAATTTTCGCCCGCGTCCTGGAAAGGGCGGAGGGAGCAGACACAAGGTTGCTGACGAACTTCTCATCATCGGACAACGGAAGACCGGGGAAGCTGGAAAGGAAAGGGTATGCTGTAGAGGCGAAATAGGAGGAGACCAGGCCGCCGCAAGCGATCTTTGATGACGGAGACAGCAGAGGGGGGAGTGATTCTGGCGAGAGGACTAAGAAGGTGACGAACGACTCGAATTGAGCGAGGGAGCGATTTGTCTTTGGCCTGAGTGGTCGGAAAAATGGTGAGGGAGAGTAGTTGAAAACGACTCCAAAAACCACAGGCGAAGGGGTCAGCAGCAACTTGCGATGCTGCAGGTAAAAAAAGGGGGAAAAAACCTCGTTATCTCTTGGGAGGATTAAGTGCGCAAGCATGGGTCCTTAAGGGGCGCCCCCAATCGTAACATGAATTCTTCATTCTTGAGATAAGCGGGGGTATTACTGATTACAGGAAGATGGAGCGTGCGGAAAGGCGAGAGGCCATACCAGTAGGGAGGAAGGGACAACGGGCGGTAGGGTGGAAAGAAACTGAGTGTAGGAAAGAGGGTGTGGCGAAACATGCATACAACCGTTGCTCCGGGAAACAGGGGGGAGAGAAGGATCGGTGTGATTCGGATTGCTTGAACAGTGCTTGTCCCACCTCAACGGCGAAAAGGGAAAAAAACGTCGGAGGGAACATCCGACTCTTCTCTCCGTTGGGGGGGTGAGGAAGGACGCGGGCTGGGACAAGGGAAAGGCAGAAGGGAGAGAAGGGAAGGTGGACCGGGATGTTCATCGGCGCTGGGAAGCTCAGGGAGGGGGGGAGAGGGAACGGCAACTAATCCCATTGTAGGGGGGGAAAAAGGATTTGGTCTCAAGGAATTCGTCGGAACAGAGAGGTGAAAGGGGGTTGTAAAAAGGAAAGGGAGGGGGATTGGCCGAAAATCCTCCTTGTCCGGCATCTCAATGAGAGGAGGGGGAGAATCAGGACAAGGGCGAACAAACTACAAGGGCTTCTGAGGCAAGCCGAGAGTGTAGCAATTAACAACACGAGGGTACCAGATGCACATCCGAGATCCCAAAAAACGTGCCACTGCTGTTGCCTTATGCCCAGTGTCTCGGACGTAAATACTGGGGGGTTACGCTGGGGGGGATAGGGGACAAAGATTGTCGGCAATGCGAAGAGCTTCGTGGTCGCGATTATGCAGGGGGGGGGGGAAAATGGCGGGGAGAAGCCGGAAACTTCTTGTGAGTGGGAAGGGAAAAACCGTGGACTCCCCCGCCCGGGGATTTGGAAAGGCCCCGAAAATTCTGGAGAAGGCATATAAATCGAAGTCATGGGGGTCCGTGGAAGGGGATAGAACATAGAACCGAGAAGTCTACAAGCTGTTGGTTCCAGCAAGAAAGGTTCGGTTACAAGAGAGCAGATTCAATCCTTATAGTCAAGTATCATCAAATGAAAATGGGTCCCGGGGGAAGTGATTAGCTTCAAACACAAAAAAGGGAAGGGGGGGGAAGAAAAAAAGCCCGAAATCGAAAATCATGATTTCTTGCAAAGATTTCTTGCTCAGAGGAAGGAGTTCTAGGATCTTGGAAGAGCAAAAAGAAAATCAGGTTGCGAGCTATCAACAATGCTCGGGGAGGTGAAGGGAGGGAAAGCAAGACGTCCCGCTCATCTACGATGAGTCCGACAGGGAAAAAAAATGCCTTAAAAATCGCCAAGGGGGAAACAATTCAACTTGGTAAACCAGGCCGGGGGCGCAGGCAGGGCGCACGGGAAAGGGCAGGTATCTGAACTAATAGGGCCGCTTGCACGAAAAAGGATTTGGAAAGGATAAAGTAGGGAGGGAGAGGGAGAGAGAATCAAGAGGGATATTCGAGGGAATGGCTCGTCAGGGGGAGGACAATCGCAGCCTTAGAACTAGGGGGTCGGCCGGGAGTATAAGTGAAAGGTTGAGGCGGAGGGTATCGGGGAGAAGGAGGGGGGGGAAAGCGAACCTAAGGATGGGGAGGTCCAAGTTCCAAGCGTACAACTGGACGGGGGATAAAGGAATAAGGGGGTTCGAGAAAGGAGTTTGTTGGTGTCGGAGGCCATCTCATAAGCCGGGGGTTTCAGCCTCCGCAAAGGTCACCAATAAGACTGAAAAAAGGCCGTGGAACGGTTTCTCCGCAGGGTAGACACCGCCGCTGAGGTACGTTTAACCGCATTCCGGGAAGTGCAAAAACGTAGGAGAAAAAGCGAAGGCGCACCGCGCCCACAAAAGGGTCTAATAATCTGTGTTTTTAAGTGAGAAAAGCAAAGGGGGGTGTCTCAAATGAAGAGGGTACGAAGAGGGGATACATCGTCGGACTGAAGCGCGTCCGAGCGTTGTATTGGCCTAATTTAGAACTGAAGTCCCTACAAAACAAGAAAAAAAGAGGAGGAATCCATCAGGATAAACTCATATACGGTTGGGGTTGAGAAGAAACTGCTTCCCCATTGGGGAGCCTTAAGCTCCTTAAGTGGAGATGGGCACGGTTTTGTGAAAAAAGGGAAGAAGGTTTTGCTTGACTCCGCGGGTGTGTAGAGAGGAGGAAAAAAAAGGTTTGTTAAGATCGAACTGAAAATGTTAAGCGATACTCAAGCCTTGCTAATCACGGCAAGAAAAAGAATCGGTGATATAGGCAGGGGAAGCCCACACCAACGTGCTGATGAAGAGGGAGATGAACCTGCATGATTTTGGAATGGCTCTCTCCATGGAAGAAAACGACCTGGCGCCTAGGAAGAGGTTAAGGGGTAAATGTCCAGCCGCGGGGAGATGCTGAACTTTTTGTCTGCAGACTTAAAAAAAGGGGTGGAGACCTCGCATTAGTGCGAGCAAGAGAACAGGGGAGACATTTCGGCGAGGATGGTCTCCCTGATGAGAAGAAAATTGAGAAGTACAAGGTCTGGGGCACACAACCTTGGAAAAAGAGAATTGGGACTGTCAACCCTGAGCCCTCTATTAACAACACCTGAGCGGAAAGAAAGGATTGACCTGAAGTGGCAAACTACCTTAATCGGGCACAGTATCTTCTTCCAGGAAGGAGAGCTCAATTGCCGTCGAGGGTAAAGGGATGGGTTTTAGGGTAACGGCGAACGGTTTCGCGAGAAAAACTAACTGCATCTTTCGAAAAAAATGGAACAGGGAGGTGGATCGCGAAACGAACGCCGACGTCGGAGAGTGCGGGATGCCGCTCACCCCATGATGGAATCGTAAGGGGAGGGAAGAAGTTTAGTCGGACCGAGACAGGGGGAACAGGAAAAAGAACCGCATAAATAATTCCCCGACATCCATCCTTTGAGGGAGACTCGATCGTTTTCCGGAAAAACACAGAAGTAGGAAAGAAGAAAAGTGTCTTCCCAAAAGTGCTTAAAAAGAGGGAATTATCTTACGGGTGAGGAAACCATCCAAGTCCCTTTGAAATTTGCATTGGGACTCAGAGTCTAACTGCCTAGTCGGGGAACAAAAGAAGAGGCGCCCTAGTTTTTCTGGAAAAGTATTTCGATCGATAAGAAAAGAGAGGTAGAGGATGAAGCAGTCGAACGGGGTAGGTTCTCCTCACGAGTGCTCCAGATAGAATGTAAAGGACGTTCTCCCAACGGAAGGGGGACAAAAAAAAATTCCCCCGCTCCTTGATCAGTGTTTCTGTCCATTACAAGGTTCACTGACGGGAAAGGAAGGGACGTCGTTTTGTTCCATCAGATCGATTATCTTCACAATGATCTCAATGAGGACTATTTTCTGAGGGTAAAGGCCACTCCGCAAAAAAAGAATATTGATTTGCTTTTGGTAATTGCTTCGCTCAACTTCTCACCTATCACTTTGAGGGGAAGATCGTTAAGAGAAAGAAGGCACTATTTACCTCGATTGGGAGAGAAGAAAATGCATTTCTTCAAAATATACATCCTCAGCATTGCCACATTGACCTGAAAGAAGGGATTGGGGAAGATTGCGAAGAGCCGCAAAAAGGAGGCGCCTCTTCCATAAGTTAACTCTTTATTCACTTGCGCGTTTCCAACGATCGGGGTAGGTCCTGAAATCACCTCACTATTGGGATGTTATGAGGCTGATTAGAAGAAAAGCAAAATGTTTTTAACGAAATGGAAAAGAGACCGATTCTCCGGGCTTCGTCGCAAACAGCTCTCCTCCGGATTGGGGGCGTGTTAAGACCACTTTTCGCGCGGATCGAGGGCTCATTAAACAAAAGAGGTGATCATGGCAAATTAGGCCACTTTAGTAGCCGCTCAATGTCAATAGTAACTCAAGGGACGAAGGACGTTAGAGTTCGTGTCTGGAGAAGGGGGTTTAAAATTCTTCTCTCATATTGGGAAATTGGCATGTTCTAAGGAGAGAAAAATGCAGAGGATTTTCTATGTCCGTAAAAGTTTTGAGTAGATACATCTCCCGGGATTGAATCAGACAAACTAGCCGAATTAGATTCTACCACGCGCGTAAAAGCAGATCGGAGAAGCAAGGGAAGGTGGATCGGGGATTTTTTTAATTCTCAAAGACCCCCTCGGGTCGAGGAATCATCATCTAAGGATTCCCCATCCCTTTGTAGTGAACAAATTTAGTATTAGAAAGAAGGAGAACGAGGATGGGGGCAAGTGTTTATATTAATGTTACTACATGTCTCACTATGGGAGAATTTCTTTTCTCCTGGTCCACCGGCAGGGGCCACCGCTTCTGGGGGGGTGAGAGAGGAATAACCAGCGGGGGTATCAGAATCATCTAACTACCGCATGGGGTCCACCGAAGGCAATGTGCTTCTTCAGGGTTTAAGCGCAATCTCAGAAGAAAGGGAGGAAACCATGCATTAGATACAAGCATCAAAATGAAAACAATACCCGGAGAAAGTGTAGAATAAAGAAGATATGTAATAGATAAGCAAATCTAAGGTCTGGAGAAGAAACGGTTCGGGTCAGTCAGGAGGCTACGAGAAGCGGTCTGTCTCATGAGGGAATAGGGGGATCTTGGCCCGATAATGCGGGGAAGATTTAGGCTGGGCCACCGACTAATCCCCAAGCATAGGGGATGGAAACGCCTATGGTATGGCGAGTTCTCCTGACATGGGAGGTGCCCGCCGAAAGGGGAGATCGGGGATTGCGACAACACCACACTTAGAGCTGTGGGGGAGGGGGCAAAGGGGGGACACGCGTTTCATGCAAACTCGGTGATTCCCGCAAAGTTTCTGCAGTCGCAGGGAGGAGTGGCTCGGGTTTGGGGTCAAGGAGGACAATCCTGCGTCTTTATGCCATAATTGGCTTCTAGGGGAAAAGGCCGCACAGTGAACGTCCATCTCTTGAAAGCTCTTCCACACTAAAAGATCTTCCAACGTAGGGAAAGAGAAGTAAAATCGCGCCGGGAATGCCCACCGTCCAAGAAAGTTTCCGGGGGATCTATGGACTCCCCGATAAAACCTGTCTAAACATGGACCTGGGGTCTGAGTGGCGAACTACTTTAGAAGCCGGACAGGGGGCAAAGTTTCTCAGATGAAAAAAAGGACTTTAATTCTATCGCAGGGGGAGGGAGGAACTTTCTCAGAGAGGTCGGTGCGCCCATTCCGAAACTCCTTCTACTTGCGATACCTCTTTCGGCGCACGTCAAAGGGGGTCGCAATATCGGGCTCCAACTAATGAGAAAAGCGAAGGAAATACGGGGAACAAGCCCAAAGGAAGCTCCGCTCTGGATTCTTACAGTGTTTGCGAGCCGAGGGAGGAATGCAGATACCCTCAACAGGGTCAATCCGGTGCTCGCAAAGAGACATAAGAAAGAGCGCATTCCCACAGATGACTCTTTTCTAACTAGGACTTTGATTGCTTAAGAGAAGGGACTCCGGAGCTATCATTGCCATTAATGGTGATTAGGGGGCTTGTTTTTACATACTTTTTCCATCAGGTAGAAATCCCAAGTGAATCGATCTTGGAGGTTATCGAAGAAGGGAATTAGAAACGACTAACTTCGGCGTCTACTTAGGACGATCAACCTAGCAGGAAGATTGTCTTATTTCAAAAAACACAGTGAAATTAGAAAAGACGTTCGATGGTCCTTCCCCCGAAGGCAGCGTCCCGTTCCGGGAAAGCTTTGTCAAGCAACTGGGGGGGGAACTGTGGCCGGGACCCACAGGAAAGTAGACGCCTTGTCGTTTTGGGGGTTTGATCGGAAAGGGGAGTAAACCCGTGAGAAGAAGGTGTGCCGGGATTTTCCGACAGTCTTATATGCAAAGAAGAGAGCTAAAGGGAGGAATGGTCCCGGAAATCAAAAAGCGCTTTTCCCTTTGGCAGCGTGTTGGGAAACACTGCGTTGGCTGGGACAAGGGAAAAAGCAATGCCTAAAGGTTAATCGTCACCGCTTCACAATGGGAACCTAGGAGGGTAAGACTGTGAGACGATAGAACAAGACGCCCTCAACGGAGTGAGACATAAAGGAAGGCATTCCGGGGGGGCTTCGCGTCGGTCAAGCCTATCTAAAAATTGTGCGCACAGTGACATCTACTGAAAACCGCTAAGGTAACGACTTATTGGAATGTGAAGAAGTGGGAGGATAATACGAGGCAAAGGGGCGAGAGTACAAACCGTTAATAAAATCTCGCTCACAAACAACAGGTCGAACACACACACAACGAGATTCCTGACTGCTCCTTCAAAAAATCTTTTATCCCATCCCTCTCAACTTCGGGTACGGGCGGGGGGAAAGAACGTATGTAAAAAAAATTCACCCAACTTTTCATTGTAGAGGGTTCGCTGGCAGGATAGAGGCATTGTTCTGATGAAACGGGGGGTAGGGGTACGAAAAGCGAACATTCCCGATGCCAATCCCAATTACAGAGTCGACTAGGGAGGAAGGGAAAGTCAAACTCTTAGAACGTTTGCAAGGGGGATTGCAAATGAAGTTACTAATCGATTTTAAACCCTATTTATGTAGCTGGGGACTAGACGAAAGCGTTTCTGGGAAGGCGGGCTCTCTAAATGGCTAAGCCGGTAATGTCGAATACGGTGGGGACTAACTACGGCGGGGGGCGGTAGGATCCCTGGGTTGGTAAAAGTCTAGAAGGTCCCTTCAGGCCTTGTCGTGCTGAGCGGGGCAACTTGTGCACTACTTAGGGTAAAAAGGGGAACGAGGTATCTTCCTCTTAGGGAGCTCAAATCTCCTGTTCGTAGGGGTACCTGGAGCCCACCCAAACTGTGGTAAACCAGGCGGTTCTGCCTCTGTTCGGGGGGGGGCATTATTGTGTTTCCAGGGTTTAAAGGAAGAGTCGAGCGATTCCATCTCGAAGGATGTCATTTCCTCATCACAACTCCGCCGACTGACACGAGTACGAAGGGGGCAGGGGAGACTAGTCCGAGAGAAAAGGAAACGAGACAATATGTAACGCGTATCAAAAAATATACACCCACAGTCTTGAATTTGAGAATGGGATACAAAACTAGTTTGAGGGGGAAGAAAAAAAAGAAAAACATTTTCTAGGGGGGTTCAAATTTCGGACATAGGCTGTTTGGGTTCTAGAGATAGCGAGGGGGGGGGGGAAAGGAGGTCGAAAGCATAGAAAAGGGTGCAGGTTGTACCACGTTACGTTTTCCTGGGAGGCCACCCTGGGTGGCTGTGAGGGAGAGCTGGAGAGGGGAATGCGATCATCGTACTTAGAGACTACTTCGAGGGAACGGGGAATAGAAGTGATCGAACCAGAATTGGGAAGAGGTTGGGGGACCGCCTCGCATACTTCAAGAAAAAGTCTTAATGGTTGCAATCATCACCAAAATTTCAATTGGAAAAGATCGCACCTTATCAGGAGCACAAAAAGGAAATAGATTCGGAGGGTTATTATTTATCTCAGCACAAAAGAAGGAGATAACTAAGAGAGCCCGATCGCGTAGTGGAAGTGCGTCTAGGTGGTAATCTGCAGAAGAAGTATAAAATCGGAAAGTGAAGAATTATCCACCTGGATGGGGTTGGCGGTCTCCCAGGAACTTAGAGAAGCTATGTTGGAAGAGAAAGGGGCAAGAAAGGGGGTGGCTATCATACGATGAAGAAGCCTAAAGGCATCGAATCCAACCGCAAGGGGAAAAATTAAGCAACGGAAATCAACAAAAGCCATAGGGAGAAACCTAACTAAGAACTCAAAGTATGCGGAGACCAAAGAAAGGTCCGCGGGGCCGAAAATTGGATGGCACTACGAAATAAAGTGGGACTGCCAAATAAAGGCTGAAACCATGCCCAGAAGGGATGTGATGCCGGTGTACATACGTTATTTCTCTTCATGACAGCTAAAAATCAAGCTGCCGGTGGGAATTACAAAACAATGCGGGGGGGGATAAGGCGGGAGACAGGAAGATCCGATATTTGGGAGAGAAGAAAGTATGGCCACGGTCCAACGCGGACAACAAAAGAAAATTCCACACATGACTCTCAAGAGGAAGTAGAAGGACTGACCAAGACCCCTCAACG
>Ga0179593_1513556_pt1 | contig 10117 bp, 9 predicted proteins | sample CZODoug2_1_08_16_FD_185931 | JGI IMG/M metagenome (GOLD analysis project Ga0179593, IMG submission 185931) | Vadose zone soil fungal communities from Angelo Coast Range Reserve, California, USA - CZODoug2_1_08_16fungal (PacBio error correction) | ecosystem: Environmental > Terrestrial > Soil >...
TCCATGAGAGAGTGAGGGAGAGTGCCAATGTCAAAGTGAAGAGGCATACAATATAATAAAAGTGGCCCGCTAGCAAAATCTTTGAAAGGGAAGCCGTTCTCCACAAGATAATGTCGTGAGGACGTCGACGGTCGGCAAAAAAAACTGTTTATGCCTTACCATCGAGCAATTTCAAAGAATTGGGGGAGAACCAAAAAACCTAGAATCTCGAATGGACTTAAGCCCGGCGCAATAAAAATTCATTCTACTCAAAGGAGAATGGTAAAGATCGGAAAAAAGTCGCTAAAAAAGGAATAACTTGGTCACCATTAAAACATTGGAAGGGCGGAGAAGACGAGATGGGAAAACTGTTTTGCACAGGACCATTAAACCAGAATACTGAAAATCCGGGGCGGGGAAAGAAAAAAACTCGTCCTTAAGGATCATACCCAAACCGCTCCGCTACAAACCTCCTATTACAAGAGGTAGGGTTTTCAATCTACGGGTTCAGGAGAAACCAACAGAAAGGAGAAGGGAAAAACGATTGGGTCGCCCCCGCATACCAGTTGCAGACCACGAGTTAAATTCACATCCTCGGGAAGAGGTGGTGTCAAGGATAGGCAATGGACCCGTCAAAGTTCTAGGGGAAGAAACGCCTTTACGGAGACGGGTCCGAGAGATGTTCTTTAGGGAAAAAAGAGAATGGTGGGGGCTTCTCTGATGCTCAACGAAACGGCTCAGGGAACTTTAACAAACAATAGATAAGACACTAGTACAACAGGATATTCCAAAACAAGAGGGGAGAGACACGGATATGATACAAGGGGGTATGGAACAATAGTGGAGGGAACAGGAAAATTACCAAGAGAAATATAAGGGACCTCCTCTATTACAACCGAAAACACAGTCTTTTCCTGAAGTTTAGACGTTCACAAATTATGATCGGGGGAGAATAACCATGCTCTGGCGATAAATAACGGAGCAGTGTTGAAGGGACCATACATTTTGGCAAGTGGGCAAAAAGAAAAATCAGGGATTCTGTGGGGATGAAGAAAAAAAGGAAGAAAAGACTAGCGGAAGAGGGCAGAGTTTACCTTTCCCGACAAAAAGCCAAGAGAAAGTAAAAGTTCAAAAAGGTTTGAAGGGGTTTTTGGGGACGTAAAACCACCGCCCTAAAAAAAGAAAACACAGTTGAAAAAAAAAAAGGACTCTACCCAAAAAAATCCACAATCAGGCAAAGAGTGAAGACGATGGCATATCAAGGGAAAACAGGGGGGGGGAGAGGGCACTTAAAGAAAGAGTGGCGAACAGCAGCTGATGATCGCACGATGAAACGGGGAAGGAAAGAATGCATGGCATAGAACCCAAGGGCGGGACACCCCATCGGTGGGAAAAAAATGGTATATATTATAAAAGACAAAAAAGAGGAGGGAATACGGGGTGATCACGAATGTGAGCTCATGCGCAAAGGGGGTAGGAGGGGTGACTTAAAAGAAGGGGGGAACAGACGGAGAGAGAGCACCGAAGTCTGGGGGAAAAACCTACTCACGGAGCCTACTGGCCTGAAAAAGGTATTTTGGGGGTGTTTTGGGGGGTGGGGGTGAAGGGGGGGGATGGTGTTCACCGATTTTGAGGGGGATGTGATTCCTGGCCGTAAAAAAAAAAAAATAGTGCACAGTATGTCCGAAGAAAAGACTTCCACACGGAGTTTGATTTAACAGAAGGGGACCCCCCGTCAAACGACAGGAGGGAAAGACTGAACTTGACAAATGGAACCAATCGACGAAGATTATCTCTTTTGACTAAGGGAAACGCAATCCGAGAATAAATAAGTTGAGACGGTGTGGGGAGCGAAAGCATCGAAGGGACCGGCTTCAATTTCGCGAACCTGCTTGGGGGGGGGGCAGAAAAGGTCGAGGAGGGGGACAAAGAGAAGGAGTACGATCAAGAGGTCATAATACGGGCATAGGTGGTGGGTGTCAGGGAGGGGGGGAAGGGACGGGGGAGCCTCCAAAGTAAGGGGATGGGAGGAGGAAAAAAAACGCATATATCTGTATTAAGATGGTCGGAACGATTGGGAGTCTAGAGAAGCGACTGATTACCGAAAAGGCTCTTAAATCACCTAGCCTCATTCGGGAGGCAAGGGTCAACGGTGCAACCGAAGAGGGGGTAATGGTACTAACAGGTCCCAGAGGTAGAATAAAGGTGAAAACAATTCCTTGGTAAAGGAATTGGAAAAAGTATAGAAGAAGCGGAAAAGGGCAGACTTTGCGGAAAGGGGGGCAAAGAGAGGGTCGGTTTAAAAAAAAAATGCTGACTTTGATGGCGAAAGAAGGGGGGAGCCCCGGACCACGGAGGGCATGACTGGAATCCTAAGGGGAGGGGCAGCTGGTCAGGGAAAACGGAACAGATGGGGGCACTTTGGGGGCTCATCCCCATAAGGGGAAAAAGAAAGCATCAATCTTCGTCCGGTTCTCCGCTTGCCGCGAGAGGAGGACTGAGAAAAAACAACAAGGAGTTGAAAAAGAGAGAGCGGAATTTAGGGGAAAAAAAGAAGGAAGAACCGGACTAAAGGGGAGGGGGGGGGAAACCGCGGGATGGGCCAATGACATGAACTGGAAGAAAGACATCGAAAGAAAAAAGGGATTCTTTGAAAAGGGGGAAAGAAAAAGACCTAGGTCAGCAGGAGAGAGGGGTGTTCGGGGCAACTCCACAGGAAAATCAAACCAGGTTTGGGAAGGTCGGGAAGGAACTGGGCTCATTCAAATGCCTTCGGGGGTACGACGGAGGACAGACCGACGGCGATGAAGGGAAAGGGGTTGAACCCCAGAGGGGTTAGGGGGCCTTCTAAAGACTAAAAACAGAAATCGTTGAAGGGGGGCCGGCTGCCATATAAAGAGAAAAAAGGGAGACCGATAGGAGTCGTCGTTAGGTACAATAAAGTAGGGTGGTTAGAGAGCTACTCTATACTGTACCCTCGGAGCGCCGACAAGGAACGGACGATAGCGGTCTGGTAAGAAAGAGAAAGGTCTTACTGAGGGTCCCATGGAATGAAAGAAAAAGACCAGGGGCCAATCATATGAAATAATTTTGCCCCAAGTGGGAGGACCAAAATAGTGAGATGGAGCCGACCGGGGGGGAAAACTTCCACGGCACGCTGTCCGCCATGATCAAAGGATCAACTCGCGGAGAGCCTCCAAACATCCTTCCTCAACTGAGGGAGATCGGGGGTTCAAGAGGGTTCAGCTTGAAGAAACGGGAGAAAAAGAAAAGTAATGAGCTTCCACCTGGGGAAAATTTGGAGGAGAAAAGTGAGATCTGGGCGTCGGGAGGAAAAAAAAAACGAGGAGGTGAAATCAACTAAGGGGGTCAGGTCTCTTACAGGACAAGAAGAAAAAGACTGAAAACTACTTGTCAGAGGTTTGGTTAGGGGGATGCCTCCTCAAGCCTCAAAAGACTCGGGGTCACGAAAAAAAAAAAAAAAAGGGAAGAACTTGACCCGGCAGAAAAAATAAAATTGGTTGAAACGGCCATGAGCAGAATCGTAAGGGGGAGGTAGGGGTGAAGGGGAGGGGGGAGCATGAGGGGGGGCACTGTTTTGGCGGAGCTGGACCTTCAAAAAAAAAAAATACAGCCCAGGTGCGAACTGGCGAGGAAATCGGGGGGAGGGACGAACCAATCCGGAACTTTATGGAGGCTGGAATAAAGCCAGATAGAAACCGAGGGGTGGCGTGGGTAAGGGGGAAGTGGAGCTGGCCAGCAGTATTGGGAAGGACGATGAAGCAAAGAAGAGACCAAAAAATCTGTTCCTCAAAAGACGGGGGCCGAAGCTCGGGGGGGGGGGGAAACACATAGCGCAAGCGCTTGGTTGTCCCAGACAGAGATTATTGGGTTGATGGTGTATCTCGTGGGGCACCGTCAACGGGGTGTCGCGCAGAAAATGGGAAAAAACGAAAGGAGTGCTCGGAAAGGCTTTTTTTCGTGACGACGGATTCCGTCCACTATCTCCCCGGACGCGAAAAGAGAGTAGAATAAAAGAATATCATGGGGGAAATTGCCGCTGAAATTGAAACAGGAGGCGACGAAATCGCCACGAGCAGGTGACGGGGGCGAAAAGATGAGATTCTCACAATCTAGGGGGTGGAAAACTTCTTCTGCACAGGGAATGGAAAAAAAAAACAGAGGGGAATGAGGGTAACGCTTGGGGTATCGGGGGATACATGTATATTCCTAAAGACTGACACGTTTCATCAGCCAAGTCAAAGATGACGCAACCGTAAAACCGGAGCGGGAGAGCTAAGGCTAAAGGTTGTAAGGTCAATAGAAATTTGAAGTACCCCGACGGAAGATGGTAGTGATTAAAACTTTGGGCAAGAGAAAAGCCATGTAAAAAGGAAAAAAAGAGGTCGTAGTAGCATGTTAGACGCCGGGAGATTAGCAGTGAAGAGATGGTCGGTTCTGGTCCACTGGGGTTTCTAGGAGAAAGAACATCCTGTGCAGCGCAGATGAATCGGGAAGATGAGGGGGTAGCGGGGGGAGTGTTGGTCAAAACATTAAGTACTTGTTTTAAAAAAGGAGAAAAGGCGCAACAAGGAAAGGGGGACCACGTATTAGGGAAAGGAAATTTTAAAGTACAGCTTTAGATCCATCATGGTGAATAGGTGCCCAAGTTTGGGTCGATCGTGGGGGGGGGGAGAGCCTGTACCACCGAGCCTTGTGAAAGAAACATATTTAAAAAGGGGTTGACGTAATGCCGGCAGTAGTTCGTCAAACGACATGGGTTATAGACCAACATCTGTTAGTGAGTGCTCGATTTTATCCCGTGGCAATGAATTTCAACAAAAAGGTTTCTGGAATAAGGCCATCGATAACGAGAAAGGATGAAAGGTGTGGTTTTGGGCAGAGCAAAAAGGACCGGGTGACTGGACGGGTCGGTGCATTGGGCACCGCCGCAAACTAGCTGGAGTTAAGGGAATCGTAGCTACGGAAAAATGGAGGAGAATAGAAAAGATAGATACATGAAACTAACGTGGTGGGGCGGTGGCATGAACCAGGGGACCGAGGCCCAGTAAGGGAAAAAAAAAAGCAAGGTGCAAAACTTCGCTTAGCAAAAAAAGGGCCGGTCATCCTTGAGAAAAAATAGACGCGGGCGTGGCAGGGTAACGAGGGGGAGGGTGGCTGAAAGGACAAAAGAGGGTACCATCGCGAACCTTGGGAAAAAAAGAGGGGGGTATATCAAAAACCGGGGGGGGAATGTCATATTTCGGGCAGAGCAGACCATGACACTTCAAGTCGTGAGGGAAAAGAAATTTACACGGGAAGGGTAAAAAGGTAGCGCATGAATCACAGTCGAACAGCAACCAATGTAGTGATTGTGAAGAGCATGCTGTAAAAAAAAACTGGGTGGACCTGAACAAGGTAGGACGTGGCCAGGGAAGAAAGTAATGTAATACCGCACTCCGCTAAAACAAACAAAAACTAGTTTGAAAAAATCCTCTAAGAGACGACGAAGAACAACAGGAAGGGAACAAAGTCCAGAACAGCCTGGGAGAAAAAAAGAGAAGCAAGAAGAGTAGAAAGAAGCGCAGTAGTGGTGGAAAAGCAGGAAACTATTACGTCAAAAAGTGTTGGAATCACAAGGGACATGTTAGAAGGGGGGGTCCCAAGGTTGGGAGGGCGTAGGGGAAGACGGACTCGCCGAAAAAGGAATTTTGTGTCAGAAAAAGCTTAAAATGGAGGGAATCTAAATGAATCCGATTCCAAAAGGGGAAGGGGGACGGGGAGAGGCCATCTGTGACCAAAAGAGGAAGGACGTTCAAAAGGGATCTGTGTTGAAGCGCCGCACAGCGCGGAGTAAAGAAGGCGTGCGAAGGGCTTTGTGGACATAAGGGGGGGGAAGCGAAGTATAAAGGGAAGAATCGGGGGATGTTAAAAAGATGGAATACTTTAAGGGGCATTACGGCAAAACCGTGAAAACGAACAAAGGCCCTAGGCGGAGAAGGACAAATTGGGTGGGAGGGTTTAGGGGTTTAATTTATGAAGAAAAAAAAAGCCAATCTAAAAATGTGCGCTAATACCGAAAGGCGCACAAGCATACACGAGGGGAAACTCGGCTAATCGATAGGGGGATTCCAAGCGTCAGGGAAATGTCCAAAAAAGGTGACTGCGTTCAAAGATACGTTCAGGGAGAAAAAAGCGGTATTCGTGAATACTTTCTTTCGAAACAGGATACAAACACGGGGGAGATCATGGATGGAAGAGAACAGGGAAGATAGTATTGGTAAAAAACTCTGATGTCTCGAAGTTCAGAAAGGGGAGGATGCGTTACTGCCAAGACGAAAAAAAAGAGGGGGGTCAACATGCAGGCCGGAGAGCGACCGGAAACACGAATACTCGACTAGAGCCATCGAAAGGGTAGTGATTTGGGGTTGGGAAGGTGTTCCGGGAAGTTCTTCAAATCAGTGGGGGGGGGAAGAATGTGAGTAATGGCAGGGACATACAAAACCCATGACAAGTATGAAGCGTAGAAGGAGAAAGGGAAAAAAAAAGCCCACAACAGGAGTTTTTAATGTCCATCGGGCACCCCCCGTCCGCACGCACCAAGAGGAGACGAGTAACTTGACAATTACCAAACAGGGAAGAAAAATTAAAAGCTTTCTGGGACTGTCACGCCGTGCAAGGGAAGGAGGTGAGGCCGATTTTGGGGCCTCGACGATTGTTGGACCTGATATTATTTCCCCTGCAGGAGTGGGAATGAAGGGGGAAACAGAGGGCGCAAAGGGAAGAGGGGGGTGAAACACAGGGAACGGGGAAGAGCCCCCCCCCACCAACCACCACCCGAGCCACACAATTGAGAGTGGGGGGGGGGGGGGGTTTACAGGGGCTTGGGGGGGGGGTCATAGGGGCCAGAAGATAAGGCTCGATGGATGAAAAAAAGGCAGTCTTATCGTAGATCTGGTATAATAGGGTACGTCTAGATATGAAAAGAAAAAAAGTACCCACATTAAGGGGCAGGTGTTAGCCTCCTTAGTGAAAACATTCGGGAGCCAGTTCATAAAGGAAGGCAAAGGGGGGGAAGGGCAGAAAAAAAAACTGGAGGCCTAGATATGAAGCCGTGGAAAGGAGACATTGTGTTAAACCTTTCTTAAGGCAGCTGGGGGGGAAGACGTAGCGTGGACGCAGGCCGACAGAACGGGACGGGGCCAGGAAACTCCTTGCGTATGAGGGAGTTTTGCGAAAGAGGAAAAAAAGGCGTATAAGAAATGAACAAATCCTATTGGGGAAGATTTTTCTTTGTCGTGGAAACGTGCCAGATCGGTTTCATGGGGACGAGACGCCAGAAAGACGCGGGGCAGCAAAGGCTTGAGTCGGTTACCTCTGGTTCGAAAAGGAAAACTCAAACAACAAACAAACTTATGTATTATGGGGGGGGGATGCGAAGTTCGATTCAAAAGGAGTCGAACCGTACTAATATGTGACGTATGCTTGAACGGGAGGATAAAAAATTGAGTGTGGATGAGAATAAACGGCCAAAAAAAGAAAGAGAAATTTCTTGCAAGCGGGGACTCCTGAAAGCGGGCAAGAAGGGGATCGATTTTCCCCTTTCAGGCGACAAATCCTAGGGAAGGTCATTGTGGGCTCAGAGTTTTTCGCATCAAAAAAAGGTAAAAAGGACAGGATGTGAAATAGGGTAATCTAGGGGGAAACAAGAAGAGCTGCGGCAGTGCAAGACTTCTGTAAAGACGATAAAGGGGAACCCGTATGACCGGCAAAGGCCAAAGGTTGTTTTAGCTTATCTATGTCTGGGGAAAAGCGATCTTTTATTCCTGAAGTGGGAAGGAAGGGGACATAGATAAAACAGTCCCGATGCGGAACGCGTGATGACAAAATAGGGGGTGGTGGATCGGTACTCTATGCATCCCCTCAGGGTACCTCGTTTCAGAAAACACAGGAAATTACGATAGAATGGGTCGAATCCATCAGGCTTATATTCATAGGTCCCCATGCTTTATGCAAACAATCTAATGGCAGAAACAGACGGTTGAGACCCTATAAGGGGGCGCGTGCACAGTAAAGGGAGGAAGGAGAGAAGCCAAGGGAGGGGGGGAAATAGCAGACAGAGGCGATGGGGCATCCATAATCTCAACTTCACAACAAGCAGTGCGAAAAGAGGAAGGGGAAACAACAACTCGTCGATGAGTTCACAAAAGAAAAAAAGTCTTCTCAACGTAGGGAAAGACGGAGTTGCAGCGGGCTTACAAGAGTCCAGAAAAGGTAAACGACCACCATTTGGGAAATTGGCCGGAAACGGTCAGGGGGGAGGGGAAAAGAGGGGGGGGTCGGGGGACGGGGGACCCAGGAAATGAAGTGGTACATCACCTTTGGTTGGGCGCGTCTCTTGGACATAAAAATACGGGTATGACTTGTCATGGGTTTGGAAAGAGAACGGCTGACGGACAGGACAGTAACGGCAAGAGAGAAAGAGAGAGGTGGCCACTCTTGTAAACAGGGCCTAAAGGTTCACCAACTAACATTTGGAGAAGAAGGAGAAGCTATCGTAAGATTTAAGGAGTAGGGGAAGAAAATGAAAAATCCCCCAGGGAAGCGTTGATCATTCAATCTTGAGGGGAACAGGATCCGAGGCCGGTGTCTGAGGTTGGGTCGCATAGTACGCACTCAAAAAGAAAAGGGACTTTTGGGGGTGGAGGAAAAATAAGAACATAGTGTCTGTTAGCCAATAGAACTTGGGACGTTAGTTCTGGATAGAAGGATCTCCCAGGGGGGGGGGGGAAAAAACAGATTGGGCCTGGTTGGGAGGTACTGCGTTCATGCGACCAAGAGAGTGCGATCCGAGGAGAGGTGCCAGGACATACATTTGAATTTAAAGGAAAGAGAGGTCAAGAAAAAAAAGAAACACGGCCGGTTAGCGCAGTTGGAGGGGGTGGATTTTTGGGGAAACGAGGGGGGGCAGGAACGGTGGTGGAAGCCTAACTTAAAAGGAAAAACTAAAAAAAGTTCTGTTAATGATCGGGAGAGGCCTTTGGTGTCAAAGTCGATGCAGTCCATGGTGGCTTCATTAATGTCATAGGTAGTGTAGAAATCCAAGAATATCATATGACTTACCGACTGGAAAAAAGGGGGAACCCGGATTTGCAAGTGACTGAAAAGTAATTTCGATAGGGTACGCCAGCGCATAGCATGGCGACGGATATGAAATAATATGGTGGGAACAGAACAAGACTAAAAGGAAGTAAGGCTTTAGGGGAATCTGGGGATTACCCTGTAACCATTGGAATCATCGGCGGAAAAATTGGTTCGCTAAGGTAAGGAAAGAAGACTTAGGAAGGATAAAATGAAAGTTCGCCGGAGATAATGGAAGGCTGGATCTAAGAACGTAGGGGACGGTCAATATGGGGACCGACGACTGCCCCGTAAAAGGGGGCTTGGGTAGGGATTCCCAAAGAACTGGAAAAGTGTCCAGTTGTAGAAACATTCCATACGGGCAAAACGGGTAGCAGGGTTAGATGCGTTGCAATGCCGGAAGCTAAAGCTGGATTTCTTTCCTCGGGGGGGGGTTCTCGGGGAATAAAGGCCGGGGGCGTCACAAAAAACTCTGATCGCAGGGTGGTGTAAAAAGCATTCTTTGGCCGTCAGGACTTTTGGGAAGGGGAAGAGGGATTGTCGCGTGGCGGGTCCGAAAAAGGGGCAGTGGTTGAAAAGACAAAGGAAAGATTCTCGAACCTCATGGGGGAGATGTTGCCTCAAAATTTTGTACGAGTCGTTTAGGCAGCGAGATACCTTTTGGGGGAGGGGTGAAGAATAAAACTTTTTAAAGCAATCGGGTAAAGTGGAAAACTCACGGGCTTTGTTCCCGACATGGGAAAAGAGGTTTTTGGCGACACACCACCTCTTTGAAGGTCTTGGAGGAAAAGGGGGGCCAGGTGTAGAAGCCTGCGGCAGCAGGAGGGTTGGACTACTTCATTGGCCTATCAGACAGTCATATGTGACGGATGACGCGGTAAGATTGTGTGGGTGGGGTACGCGCGGTGCGAAGGAGAGGTAAATTAATCTTTTAAGAAAGAGACGAAGGAATTGTTAAAACCTAACACCGGGAGATGAGGTCTCTCTCTGGAAAAAA
>Ga0179593_1629762_pt1 | contig 10117 bp, 10 predicted proteins | sample CZODoug2_1_08_16_FD_185931 | JGI IMG/M metagenome (GOLD analysis project Ga0179593, IMG submission 185931) | Vadose zone soil fungal communities from Angelo Coast Range Reserve, California, USA - CZODoug2_1_08_16fungal (PacBio error correction) | ecosystem: Environmental > Terrestrial > Soil >...
CGCCCTTGGAGAGATAGAAAAGCCATTCTTAATCTTCCAGATCTGGCACAACGATTGTGAAGAAAAAAACGAATATTGGGGAGGAGGGGGAACAATGCGCGAGAGGAAAGAGCAGTTACGACGAAAAAGAAAGAATCTCCGAGAAGGGATGACGTTACTCTTCATATCTTCAAGGGGAAAAGGATCGTCCGTTCAGAAAGAGAGTGTGACAAAGGACGCTTCGTGCCATGAAATACCCGTACGTGAAGAAAGAATTCCGGGGGAACGAGGCTTGTCGCCGGAAAAAACTGGGCGAATCATGGCTAAAAAGGAAGGTCTAATCCTTCGAGTCAAGCCAGTTTTTTTTTGAAGCGTCGCGAAAAAAAAGACCTTAATCGGGGGCAAGAATAGGCACACGCACGTCGGAAGGAGGACAATCATCTCGTTTGTTCCTGAAGAACTCTGATCCCAACGAGAAGTAAAAGGACGCCGCAATGTTAAGGGCGGCCTGGGCGACTCAGGAAAAGTCAACGCACTGGCCGTAAAGCGCGGTCCAAAGGAAAACGGTCATCGCGAAGCTTTTTGACAAGCACGGTGAGAAAAAACCTGGTCGGATCCAAGGAGAGACCTGCGTAAGCGGAAAAAACGTGAAGGAGACGACTGAGAACGGACATGAATATTTCGAGAAGAGCAGCATAGCTTCCCTCAGAGGTGGAATCCTAAAGTTAAGGGAAGCGGCTTGTGTTGGCTTCTCAAAAAAGGGGTGTGGATGCGGGGAGGAGAGTTCGCTTTCAGAAGGCAAGAAGTTCCAACCGACAAAGAAAGTGCCGATGATTTAAACGGGACAAGGAGAAGACGCGAGGCGACAAAAAGAAAGATCCGCTGAATCAGTTCTTATGCAAAGCGAAGGGGGGGACTGACGCTTTTGAGAAAAGCGTAAGGCGAGTACTAGATACGGCCGGGGAAAGGGGGGACTAGCCAATCCGTTACGCGACTATGAATTGCCCGAAGCCGCCTTGGCCGTGAAAGTGTGGGGAAGAAGAAAAATTCTGCCGCAAAAAAAAGACCTAAGTGTGAGAAAACTACTTCCGCATGAAGAAGAGTAAAGCGCTCTGCTCACGAAGACAGCTTCCAAGTGAAACACTAAGGGAAAAAGCACGAAATGGGAAGGCCTACATGAAGAAAGAGCTTCAGGCAGAAAAGAAGCCGAAATCGCTCGCGTTCTCAAGAAGGTCCCTCGTAACGCGAAATAGGACTTCAGAGAGGAAAACGTGAAAGTCTCAAAAGTTTAGAAAAGATGAGTGCGGGAAGGGTCGAGCACAGAAAAAGATGGGGGAAGGGGGAGGATTTCTCACCGGACATCGAGAAAAAAATCTGCTGAAGGCCAATAGTCGGGCAAGGCAAATTTACCAAAAGGGCTTCCAGGAGTTTTTGAGAGAGGTGCTAACTGGACAAGGACAATGCCCGCAGCCACCGCCTCAAGAAAGGGTACGAAAACTCTCTCAAAAAAACACCAACGGATATGCAAGAGAAGGGTTCTTTCCGGAACGGGGATGGCGGCAGGTCAGCACCATGAAAAAAAGGGAATCGTAAAAATTTTGCAGAAAAAAAGCCTCTGTACTCCAGGTGAAAGGGCAGAGGCCGGGGGAACTATCAAAGGGAGAGGGGCAGGCCACTGTGAGCGGGGAAAGGGAGCATCCAGAAACTTCTTGCGAAGCGACACGCGAGACATTTTCGAACGCGCGGAAGTAGGGATGAACTCTTGCTCGAGGAAAGAAAGAACCAGGTGGAAAAGTTGTAAAGAAAGCGGCGAGTCCCCGCGAGGAAAAGGCGAAGCTTGAAGGAGGTCAGGGATAAAAAGGGCGGTCTTCAAACTACTGTTTCCTAAAAGGACAGGGGGAATCCGGGGAATCAGTATCAGGAAAAAAGAAAAGATGCTGCAATGGAAAGAAAGAGGGGGAGAATCGACAAGAACGCTGTAGCGGATTTTAGCACTAGTCCGTAAGCGACGGGGGGGGAAAGCACGTCGGGCAAGAGAGGACGCTCATCATCGGAGAAAGGATTGGCGGAGAGGGGATTTCGAAGGAAAAGAGAAAAAAAGCTAAACACTTGCTCTCGCCAAGATGGACCGCGACAACACGCGGGAAGGACCATACTAGTCAGTAAAAAGACAATAATGAGGAAGGAAGGTAATGTGAGGGGCCCGCCGCAGGTTCTAAGGAATGCATTGCTGCTAAAGGAGAAGCCAGTACATAAGGCACGCATAAGGGGTGGGGAACTTTCTGAAAAACGAAGAAGCACGCCAGCGCACGCCAAAAGGCTTAGGGTCAAGTGGGAAAGCCGCTCGAGAACAGATCGAAGGGGGGGAGGATTAAGTAAATTAAAAGGAGAAAGGGTACTAGGAGCGAGACATCGAAAGTATTCTGAAAAAAAAGAGCTCGAGGAACTAGGGCGCAGAACCTCTTTACGCCTTGAAAAACCATGCTTTTTTGAGGAAGAAGGGTTCGTCAAAAGTTTAAAAAAAAGGAATCCAAAAAGCGTTCGGCCTAGGAAAAAAGGGGGGAACGCCTCCAAGGCGAACTCACTGGGCGGAACCAGAGGAGGACAGGCCGCATTCAGGGAAAACACAAAAAACAAACGGAAAGAAAAAAACTCCTTGGGCGGAAAAAAGGAAGGCAACTTCTCGTTTGATAAGAAAAAAACGATCTGTGGGGGAAAACCTTCCTACGTGAGGGGAGAGGGGCGGTCCTTGGCCGATTTTCAGATAAATGGGGGGGCATAACGATTCAAAATGCTTCTGAAAAAGGATCGCCAGGAAAGCAAAAAAAGGGAGAGCTGAGGCTTTGAAAGGCGATTCCTTCGCAAAGAGAATAGGACGGAGGACGCAAGTACTTTGGAGAACTTATGGTCACCTCCTGAGGGATTCCTTCAAAGGCCGACTAAATTCAGGGGAAAAAGATCTCGATGTAAGATAAAGACGTAACGTCTCTCGGTCTCAGAGGGAAAAGTCGATAATATTTATATAATGTAAAAAGGGGCTCTTATCAAGGGAATACGCAAGGCGGCCCTTGGAAGTGGCCTGACAATAGGAATGGGGCACACAGGGAAATCTGTTTGTGCCAAACAGAGGGAGCGGAGGAATGTGAGGGCTAGAAGGGCAGGTCGACATATGCAGTCGCATGGAAATAGTAGCGAGAAAGATCCGGGGGAAGTGGGAAGGTACTGCTTCAAGCCGTGGTCCCGCAAGAAAAAGGAAAACCGCATCCTAAAGAGAAACCTATCTTGCAACAACCGAACCGTATAGAGAATAAAACCTTCGGAGAAGGGAAAAGATCCTTATTTCAATTGCCTCAAAAAAAGCTACGCGGGACAAGAGAGATTCCTTCTACGAAGGTGGCCAAATCGCCGTCAGAAAACCCGCTTGTGGAAAGTCGATCGTGTAAGAGTGGAAGAGCAAGCCGATCATAGAGGAAAAGGGATTGAAGAAGGGGACAATCTCCCCGCACTGAAGAACTGACATGGAAAGAAGTTGGGGGAAAAGGGGGAAGATCGTTCCCTGTCCAAGAAAATGAGAACACGAGTGTTCGAGAACAGAGGGTTGAGCGAGATGAAGAGGCTTGCCAGTCAAATTATCGAGGGTCACAGCGAAGCGCAATATGGAAAAAAAAAAAGTCGTGGGGAGGAAAAGGGAAGAAAGAGCTTCGCAGGATTTTCGCGGCGCATTAGCGAAGAATGTAGAGTTGCTTCCTGATGGGAACACGGGAAACCAGCATGGAGAAGGCGCGCGCTAGCGTGTCGCCAAAAAAAGGCAGTACGAAGCTCCAGAATGCATCGGCAGGTAGGAGACCAAATTAATGACCATGGGGGGATGCGTTTGCTCAGGAGAGAAAAAATAATACGTAGGGGAAAAAATCTCCCCGATCGCTTTGAAAAAGATCGATGCATATCAGAAAGGGGGCACATTGGACCGGGGGGAAAAAGGGGGCCGGCAAGAATCTGGGGGAAGAATGGCGGAGTTCCGGAGTCTTTCGAAAAAAGGGAAAGAGGAGGCGCAGAACGTCTGAGCCTAAGTGGTGAAAAAGATCAAACACAAAAACGGGAGTAGGAGCTAGAAGAAAGAGGGAAGGGGACGATTTGCCGCGAATGTGTAGGACGCTTCTGCACTCAAGAAAAGCAGAAGGAGGTGCCAAGGCTTCCAAAAAGGGGTGATCTCGTCGCCAACTGGAGAAGAAAAACGCGGCGTCTTTCGAAAGATGGTGAAAAGAGAAAAAGTGACTGACTGCACCGAATTACCTATGTGTACAGGCTCAAGGCTCTGTATCACCGCACCTCCAAAGGAGATGGGAGGAAGTCATAGAAGTGCAGCGAGGGAGTGTCCGTAGATTCGGAAAAAAATGGAAAGAAGAGAGCGATCGCCACGCCATGCCTTCGCCGCCCACATTTTTGTAAAAAAAAAAATCTTCTAGAACAAAAGCGAAATCCTGCGCGCATAAAGTAACGACGAAGCCACTCCGGGAAAAGGGCGCCATAGGAACTTTAACTCATCAAAGGGAGGAAAGATGGCCTGACTCGCAGAGGGAGTCCGCAACCGAAGCCTATCAGATTTTCTGACCGGGAACGATAGCCAAAGTCCAAAGGAAAAAGAAATGGACCTGTGAAGTCGGGTCAACCGGCATGTTTATCTTGGCCACGAGGAAAATGGGCGAAATCGGAAGAAACCGCTCTCGCCAAAAGGAAAAGCAACAAGAAAGAGTTTCATAGAGAAGTGGCGCATCATATGAAAGGGGAGAAGGGAAAAACGCATCACTAGGGGAGTCTCGGAAGGTCTTTTAGGAAAGAAATTGAAATCCGAGATCTCAGGAAAAGGGTACGACGTCTTCTATAAAGAGGGTCGATCGGGGCGAATCTGGTTGCCAGATCGTTCGCCACAGATTTAGGTCGGGTTGCACGGGACCAAGAGGGGAGGAAAAGAAAGTCTCGGATCTTCGCAAGAAATCGCTACGATCTTTGGAAGAGCCGCTAGCGATCCTCCAGGGAAGAGCACGCAGGAAGGAATTCGGAGAGTCTTGCACACAGATGTGGAAGTGAGCCGCCTAATTGGAAAAAAAAAGTGCGGAAGGAAGTATCGCGATCTTGCACGAGGTTCGAAGAAATTCTCGAAATGAGGGGAAATCGGATAAAGAGAAAACGTTACGCAGTAGCGACATCGCTATCTTTTGAAAAGGAAAAACGGGGGAATAGTGGCAGAAAGTTTGCGGCATTACTCAGCGGAAATTCCGGGCAGGAAAAAAGAAAACATTCCCTCCGTCGCGAAACGATTGGGGGAGAAGACGAAGGGCGCCGTCCGAAAGAAAGGCGCGCATGTTTGGCAGCACTTCGGGCGAATCCTGCGAGGTTGCACAGCAAGGGTTTGGGTGAGAACGCTCGAGGGAACCAAAGGACTTTCCTGGCGCGGCGGGGAGGGAACGGACCGATGACATCTAAAGAAATCGGAGCGGGGAAAAAGACCTCTTTGGGGAAGGGTGAAGTCTCTGATCCCAACTACGAAGGGAAAGAACAAAAGGCAAGATTGATGAAACTTAATGGACGGGCGACGCTTGTGCCTAAAGACAATACATACTCGAAGGGGCATCCTGAAAAAAACGTCATCTGGCGAAAGCGTTGTAATTAATCGGCTTCCAACAAGAGAAGAGAACACGGGGGAACTTTCTCATCAACCGGGGTTCTCTCACGAAGAAAAGCCTAACTTCAAAAAAGGGGGAGGAAAGCATCGCGAAGGAAACGACTGAGAAGAATGCTCAGAAGGGGAGAAAGAAGACGTTTTGGGAAGGGCAGGAAAAATTGAGTTCGCTGGAAAGACGTGGTTGCTTATTAGCAATGGGAAAAGACGCGGTGCGGTGAATGCGTGGCGGGAGGGGGGGCGTTTGCGTAAAGAAAGCGGCAAGAGAAAAAGGGGGCGGGCATTCTTGCCGGTGAAGGGATAAGTCTTTCCGTGAGCAGCAGGAGGAAAGGGAAATTGCGAGGGACTGAGCAACAGGAAAGATCCGCTGATAAGGGTGAAGTGGGCTTACAGGTGGACGAAGGAAGCAATTCGCTTGGCGGAGAGAGCAAATGTGGTAGCGGAGAAAAGGGCGCACTTTTCTCAAGAAAGAACGCCATCGTACGCAGAGGGATGCCCTCCAAAAAAGCGAAAGGTTCCGAGATGCGTCGCTTTTGCCGGACGACTCAAATAATCTCCTTAGAAAAAGGAGAGATAGCCAGGGGAGTGGGGTGCGATGGAAAAATGGCCCTGACGTCCGCGAGGAAGAAATTGCACGACGCTCTGAAAGGAAGGTGCATAAAGGAAGCCCAGTGAAACATTCTAGGGGGGAAAAAAAATTGGACAAAAGTGGGGATTTCCCTGCCTCCCTTGACAGACTCTGAACAGCTCTCAAGCAGAAAAAAAAAAACTTTCGAAAGACTCCTCTTGACGGAGAGAAGGTTCATCTTCCCCAAGAAAGGGGACGGAAGTAAAACGTGGCGAGGGACGAGTCTCATAAGGGGATTCTCCTCGAAAGACTGTCCTGAGAAAAAATAGACACCGGGACCGACCAAAAGAATTAGATCGCGAAAGCAAACTGGCCCACCAAGAAGGAGAAACCTCTAAAGGGAAGAGAAACTGGAAGAGCGTTTTGCGCGTGGAAAAAATGAAACGGACACCGTCTTCCAAGAGGGGGTTGGGGAAAAAAGGGAGAACGCCCCCTCAGGGAAAAAGGACACAGCCTAACGAGAGACGGTTACGGAAAGGCGAAGACCTCAACAACACACGGAGGAGGAGGGGGGAAGGTCCGTAACAAGAAGAGAGGCGTTTGTATTCGGGAGGATGCGGCTTTTAGAAGGTCGTACAACAAAAAATTAGAGTCTGAATCTGTGTAAGGATTTGGCCAGCGAAACCTCGGGAGAAGAAGTTTCTCGAAAAAGGGAAGGGGGGGCAGTTCTGATCAAAAGCGGATACGCTGGGGGGTCGGAAGCGATCCATACAAAAAAGGCCAGCAAAGAAGAAGGCGACTCAAGGCAATTTCTAAAAGAAGAGGGGAATCTTTCATTAACTCTTTAAGAAGGGGAGAAACAAAGGTTTGTTGGCGAACGAGAGCGAGCCCGCGGCGGCGTGAAGGGCGAGCTTTCGAAGAAGGAGGCATTGAATCAAAAAGGCTCAACTACGGTTTCAAACTCGCAGGGGTCAAAAAAAGGGGAAAGGTAAAGCATAGCGGAGAAATCATTCGGCATCGCGTACGTAAGGAAGTACATCCGACACTTCGTCGAAAAAGAAGACCGGCCGGGAGGAAAAAGTCCGTCAAAGCAGGAAGAAGTCGACTTCACTGGAAACGGGTCTGCCGAAGGAGCAATAGTCGAGTGGAGAGATGGCGTTTCAGGAGAGGACAAAATTGCGACGGCAAAAAAATGAAGAAACTTGATATCGAAAAAAAAAAAAAAGACGTTCAGCTTACACTGGAAAGATTCATTAATCAATAGAGAGCGATCACGGGAGGGGGAATGTGGGATGTAACCCGCCGCAAGGTTAGAAGAAGGCCAGCTGCCCTGAAAAAGAAAAGACGTCCCGCGAAAGTAGCCTCGCGGAAGCGAAGCACGCAGAAGCCCCGCTCCCACCGCACCGCTAGTGGGAAGGAGAAAAGACACACAAGAAGCGAATCGAAAGGGAGTCGGATGAAGGAATAAAAAAGCAAAGATGGAAGCTAGGGAATCAGAGAAAGGAGAAGTTCTCAAAGGAGAGAGGAGGGCAGCTCAATTGAACGAGAAATAAAGTGTCGGAGAAAAGGCTTTGTTAAAGGACCGCCTAACGGAAAAGGGTGCATACAAAAAAAAAGAAAGTTCGCGAGGACCGTAGGGGATAGTGGGGACCGCTCCAGAAAGGAAAGCGAGTAGTATGGACCAATGGAGGCACCAGCGTCGTCCAGGAAAGTCAGTTATCAGTCCAAATAAACAAAAGAATATGACTGTCAAAGGAGGGAAAGGAACAAACGAGATGAAAGGGTTAGAAACGCTCCGCCATTTCGTTTAGGGAGAGGGCCGTTCCGATTCGGAGCCGACTAAAAAAATGAATGTGGGGCGCGCCCTGCGCGGAAAACCAAAACACTAGGACTACAAAGGAAAAAGTTGTTCCCAGCAAAGTCTCCACGAGTGATAAAGAGGAGGCGTTCGAAAGCGAGACGGTCTGCGCATTACGTGGTACAGAGAGCCGGATTAACGCCGCTGGTACGCCAAACGGCCGCCAAAAAAAAAGGACACCTGAACAAGCGCGATGAGATAAGCGAACTTCCGCGCGTGCAAAAGGACTTCGGAAGCAGGGGAAGGCGCTCGTGAGAAGATTAAAGATAACGTGCGCACCGTGAAGGGGGAAGGCAAGCTATCGGCCTGCGCACAGAGCTGTTTGTGCCAGAAGGAGTCAGGAGGTCGTATATCCCCTGAGGATTTCTAAGAAGCTCCAAAAGAGGCGCGCGTCGTCGCAGAAGAATTTCGTAGCGAAAAGGAACGCACGGCCGAAAGGGAAAAGTAACTCGAACGGGCGAACCGATCTAGGCAACCAATCGAAAAAGAAGCCAGACTCAGAGGAGCAGGATACAATTGCCCCGGAGAGAAATTTCATTTCGAGAAAAAGAATTACGCAGAGAAAAAACTTGATGCCAAGTCTCAAAAAAGAGTGCAGCGCGAAGATGATGACGAAGGAACAGCGAAACGTGTTTACGAATAAAGTCCAGGCGCGTGATGAACAGCCGAGCATAGGGTCAGCCCAAAGGGAAAACTGGGAAAAAAGAGAACTTCTACTGCAGGTCCAGCTGAAGACGATGACCATTTGTACAACTTTGAAGGGCAGGAGTTCCGCCGTAGAAGGAACACGAGTGAGGACGGCTGCTGCGTTGCGGAGAGGAAAAGAGTAGGGCTTGCCAAAAGGGAGGAAACGAAAGAAAAGGGACGTCATCCACGTCGTTGATGGAGAACAAGGGGAGACTTTGGCTGCTCAGGAGTGAGAGGGGAGGCGAAGAAGGAGGTAGATTTCACGGATGGTGAAAAAAAATGGTGCGGAAGAAAAACACAGCATGGCGCTTCGAAGGAAGAGAGTGTCGAAAAAAGCATTACGAATCTCCAGAGTAACCGCTCTGCACGTCTATCTGACAAAAAAGGTCCAAGGTTTTGATGGGGTAGGGGCTCCCTCAATTAGCGGGCAGACACATCGAGTAAGACATTCGTCAATTCTCATCGGAAGGAACAAGAGGTGCAGGAAACAAAAAAAAACTGATCCGTTGGCCCAATCGAGTTTTGCCGTCAGAATCGGAAAAGGCGGGCTTGCGGGTAATCAGGCAAGAAGCGACACACAAACATCGCGGACAATCGATGCCCCATTCCAGACGAGAAGATGGTGACCATCTCTCTCCAAAAGAAGATTTTCCCCACTAGGAGAGAAGGATGCATGGCGCATAAGTTGGCCGCGACTTGAGGTCTCTTCGCTGTGAAAGAAGCAGAAGGCTGTGGGACAGTTTCTTGCCGGCAAACTTGATCTCGGCGCCCAACGGGGCATGAAAAAAACGCGGTCGGAAGGTAGAGGAGAGAGTGCCAAAAAAGGGAGGGACGTACTGCAGGGGGGGGAAGAGGGTGCCTCTCAGGCGCATGCAGCAAAGAGAAACTGGAGTACACGGGTCGAAATTCTAGCTCTCCGTGGCATCGCGGAAGGGGAACGGAATTCGTACGAAGGAAGAAACGCGAGGAGAGAACGCTCTCATCTTTTAAAAAGGGGGGTAACCATTCGAATCCCGAAAGAAGGAGAAAGGCCGCGAAAAAGCGGTAATCTGTGGGACAGAATAAACCTTGTCCTTCTAAAACGAGAGAGAGAGGTTCTGATAAGCCTCGATCATTTTACTGGCAAGAGACGAACCGGCCCTCCTAAAGGAGGCTCGTGCAAGAGACCGGGGAACGATAGAAGAACCCCACCCGTGGAGAGAGTTAACAGAGATGTACATGGAGTCGAAGTTCCCGGAGGGGAGCGAAGCTTGTGCAAAAAGAAAGAGTGTGGGGATGACAAAAAATTGCCGCTCGAAGTCGCACTCGGCAACGATAGGAGATGAGATGCTTCGTCAACAAAGAG
>Ga0179593_1625093_pt1 | contig 10116 bp, 13 predicted proteins | sample CZODoug2_1_08_16_FD_185931 | JGI IMG/M metagenome (GOLD analysis project Ga0179593, IMG submission 185931) | Vadose zone soil fungal communities from Angelo Coast Range Reserve, California, USA - CZODoug2_1_08_16fungal (PacBio error correction) | ecosystem: Environmental > Terrestrial > Soil >...
TTGGGTCGACAGGGCGACCGTCCCGCAGTCGATTAGGGGGGGAAAAGGGTCAGCGCGTTTTTAGAATAACTCTAACTTAATTACTCGCTCACCGGGAGGAAGAGGGGGAAATTTCACCTATGGCGGGGAGGACAAGCGCTTTTGAGGGGGGGGACATTCGGTTTTCTCTCAAAGGAAGAAAGGCCAAGGAAAGGGTCGGCCTCGAAAAAATCGGCGGCTTCGCAGAAGGGGAGGAGGACGGTCCGCTTTGCCGAAAAGGGGGTATCGGCGGCGTTCTCCAGGCAGAAGGTCGGGCCCGCTAGTCGGGCGGAAAAAAGAAAAGGTCCGCAGAAGAAAGAAGATAATTTCACCAGCGCGATCGGAGAATCGTCGAAGGGGAGATGGGCCGCAACCCCGCTTCACAAAGAAAAAAGGAAAGGGAGAGGAGAAAAGGACCCGGGGGACGGAATAGCGGCGTCCTTCTCTGTTTATTTCGAGAAAGGAGAAAGGGGGGGGGGGAGATCTTCGTCTTTTTCTCTGGAAAAGGGCTGCCTGGTCTTCAATTCTCGGGCAGGGGGGGGGGGGGGGAAAGAAGGAAAAGAGGGGGGGAAGACGGCGTAGTCCCTTCCTTTTACCGGGAAACATAAGAGAGAAGGGGGCGGATTTTTTCTGATACCTTCCTGGGGGGGGTCGGCGTGTTCGCTGGGGGAAAGGGGGTGAGAGAGGCAACGTCCTGAGGCACTCTACGGAGAAAGGGGAACAGGCGTTCTCGGATGGCATAACAGGGAAGGACAAGTCTTTCCGAGCCAAGGGGAGGGGGGATAATATCGTTCATCGACAAATGACAAGGAGAGAAAAAGGGGTGTAGTCGGGAAAAAGAGTCATTTGGCGGCCTCATCAGGGGAGGAAGGAGGAGGGGGGAAATAATGGGGAGGGGGGACTTAGGGCGAGAAAAGGGAGGAGGGAAGAGGGCCGCCTTCCCTTGATCGGCGCTGAAGAACCCGAGCGCGATCAAGGCGATCGTAAGGAAAGGGGGGAACCCAGACCCCCCAGTCAAACCCTTTCGTCTCAAAAGAGGCCTAATGCCGCCCGAGAGGGACAGAGTACTGCTTAATCACAACGGCCAGGGGGAAAAAAGGGGAAGCAGGGTTGTTGGACGGGGGGGAATAAGGGGTGGTCACCACGCTCCATTTGTGGAGAAACAGAAGGAAAAAAAAAAATCCGGGCGCAGGCGAGGGACAGAGATTTCCCTGGGAGGGGAAGAAGAAAAAGGGGCGGCAAACTACTCAGAGAGGGTGATTACTGGAAGGTTTCCGGGAACCTTGTAGAAAAGAATGAAGGAGGGGAGAGGAAGCCTCGCGTCCTCGCTGGGGAGGTCTGCCAACGAAATAGGAAGAAAATTGGTCCCGTCCCCAGCACGTCGACGGAATGGGAGAGGGCCTTCTCTGCTCTGGCTTCGGAAATAGCGCCTTCTTGTTCCTGCAAAAGAAGGGGAGGAAAAAGCGAAGGGAGGGCCCCGCAAAGCAAACAATCCGATCGTGATTTCGGGCAAGGAGAAAAGGGAAAGGGAAGCATCGTTTCGCTGCCGCAGGGAAGAAGAATACAAGCTCGCCGCCGGAAAAAGAAGAAGAGACACTTGACTTGGAACTAGAAAAAGAAGGAAAGGGGAAGGAAAATAGAGAAACTCAACAGCGGTCTGGCCTCACGTCGTTTCAGAGGGGGGGAGAAAAAAAGGGACGATCCGCGCCAGGGGTCGAAACGCTTTTCTAACCAAATCAACTGACGGGAGAAAAAAGAAAGAAAGAATCTGTCTGGGCTTTTCGGCCATCATGGGGGGGGGGGGCAGGCACATCCTTCTCTATATTCCGGGGGGGGGAAAAAAAAAAAAGAAGCTGATCCATAAATCGGGAGGTCCGGGAACTCAATGCCAGGAGGTAGGGGAAAAGGGAAGAACAACTATCACTACTCACCTCGAGAAAAGAAGGGCTCGTTCAATCTGGAAGACCAAGGAGGGGGGAAAGCGAGGGCAGGGAAAAAAACTTGGGGGAATCGGCAAGGAAAGTAGGGTCCAAGGGAGAGAAAGAAAAAGGTCCGGGCAGATGAGTGAAAAAAGGGACCAAGCATGATGCCTAGGAAAAAGAGGAAGGGGAAAAAATATGAGACAGGAACCATTACGTCAGGGGGAGTGGGTGGAAGAGAAAGGGATCCCCTTGGATCCTGTCATCGGGAGGGGCGGGATGAACGACGCGGTAGTTACAGGTGGGGGAAAGCAAAAAGACAAAACTTTGAAGATCGCCGGGATCGGCTCTTTCTGTGCACTGCTGCGGAAGAGGGAAAGGCGCCGGATAGGGGGAAAAGGGATTGCGCTGTTTCTCGCCCGTCAATATCGTAATTCCGAGAAAGAGGGGGGGGTGGGGGGGGGGGGTGGAAAGAGTCCCCCCGTATGATTCAAAGAAAGGGGGGAGGGGCGACACCCAAGGTAGGGGACCAACACGACGTTTTCATTTGTTCACTATGGAAAAAGGGAAAGGAAGGGAAGGGAAGGCACTGCCAACGTAGGTCAGGTAGAAGGAAAAAAAGAAATCGGCGGACGTAAAGAAGAAAGATGCAAACGTCTTCCCCAAAAAGGAAGGCGTTTGGGGTGCAGGAGATAAAGGATGTCTCATACCAACAGAAAAAAAAAGGAAAGGGCTGCGTATGGGTCCCGGAGAAAGAACTTCACAGGGAAAAGAAAGGAAAAAAAAACAAGACGTTGCCAAAGCACGAAGGAGAAAAGCGGCACGCGCCCACGAAACGGAAGAGCAAAAGAAAAAAAAAAAAAAGACCCGCGCCGGCGAGAGATAGGGAAAAAGTCACAGCGCGTATTGGTCGCGGGGGGGGGAGAGGGAAAAGACGGCCGACGGGAGCTAAGATCACGGTGCTGATCGCCAGGGGGAAAAGTCGCAAAAAGAAGCTAACGCCATGCGCCCATTGGGGAAAAAAAAAGAACGAGAGATTGGCTACGTGTCCTTGACAAGAAGAAAAGGGGGGAAAGGGCCGAAGAAAGAAATCGCCGCTCCAACGAACTACCAAGGGGAGGAAGGGGAGAAAAAAGGCCTACGCCTTTGACGATCGCGGAAAAAAAGAGGTCCGATCACTAAACGTCTCTGGTTAGGGGGGAAAAGAGGGGGAGGACAAACGGAAGTCTAGCGCGGGGAAGAGGGGGAAAAAAAAAAGGAGAGACGCGCTTATCTCCCTCCTTTCGAAGAGGAGGTCGCAATACCAGCTGAGCATCATTGCGAAAAAAAAAAGGGGAGGAGAAAAAAACAAAAAAAAGGGGGCGAAAAAATACAGCAAAACAATTTTGGGTCGAACAGGAAGAAAAAAGAAAGCCCGCATCTGATTGCTGACACAAAGGGGGCAGAGTTTTTTCGAATTCCGAGGGGAAAAAAGGGGAAAAAAGAGAAAGAAAGGAGAAAAGACAAAACAAAAAAAAAAAGGAAAAAAGAAGAAAAAAAAAAGAAAAAAAAAAAAGAAAGAGAAAAAAAAAAAGGAAAAAAAAAAAAAGGAAAAAAAAACCACAAAACAAAAAGGAAAACTCTCTCGCCTTCTTTGGTGGAGTGTTTTCCTCACCATTACCTCTCCGTGGAAAGGGATGTTTCGCGCCTACTAGAAAGATCTTCATTTCTTCTGGCCTCTCCGCCAACCATGAGAGAGAAGAAGGGAGGCGCTTCTTTCTTCTCTTGCCGCAAAAAGCGGGCGTGCTCCAGTCTTTCTCCATCCAGGAAAAAGGGAGAAAAAAAAAGCACAAAGTCGGCGGAAAAATGGCTTGCTTTCGCGATCACAGGGAGGGAGGGAATTTCACCAAGAAAAAAGGGGGGAATCTTCGTCTCTATCTGGAACTGGGCACACCTCTACCCAATACTCGTCGAGGAAAAGAAAGAGGAAAAAAATGAACGAGAGAGACTAGGCGGAGGAGGTCGCTAAGGCGACCGGTGGCCGAACGTGGATTTGGAAAAAAAAAAAGGAAGAGGGGGGACGAGCCTTATCCTGCTGGCCTGGCTGCAGAAGGGGACCGCGCTTGTAACCGTTTAAGGTGGTATAAAAGGGGGAGAACGAAGGGGGGCCGACAATACGCCGCGGCCCAATTTGGTCACGTAAAAAGGAAAAGGATCGATTCACAACTCTTTATGGGGGATGAGACGTTTTTGCATTATAGGAAAGGGAAAGGAAGAGAAACGTCTCCGGCAACGGCTCCGGCGCCACGGAAAAGGGTGAAGGGGGAAGGGAAGGAGGGGGGATTCCCCTTTACAGTCTTTAGGAAAAAGCCTGGTTCTTAAAAAAAAAGAAAAAGAGGAAAAAGAGGGGGGCAGCTCTTGTTTGTAGTCCCCAAAATCGTCAGGAAAGAAAAAAAAGAACGATCTGATCTGCTTCGATCGGGAGACGGGCGCGAACCAGGCGCAAGGTTTGCAGGGAGGAGAGAAAAGAAAGGGGGGGAGAAACGGTCACCGGAAGGAGGGCGAGACAAAGCAAGGCGATCGTCAAAGTTTGCGCACAAATCGTCAGCCCCTGTCACTACCCCCGTGGAAAGCCACCGGTCGGAAGATAGGAAAGAAGGAGGGGAACCACGGGATCACAGTCCAACTGGGAAAAATCACAACGTCCCTGCGTACTGGGTCGCAGGATTAAGAGGGGCAGAGGGGGGGGTGGGGAGGGCATCAGTTCTTTGTCACAGGCACTCATATGCCGGCCTCCTTTTCGCATCGAGAGGAAAAAGGAAGAGGGGGGGAATGACAGATGAAAAATTCAGGGCTGCACTGAAAAAAGAGGAGCTGGAAAGGTTTCAGAGGCCCGTGAGGGAGGGAAAAAAAAGGGAGGGGAGGGAGGTGTGAAGGAGCTCCTCTTGGCGGACAAAAAGAGAAAAGGGGAAATTGATTTGCCCCGGACAGCACGTCGCCAAAAAAAAGATTGGGCGGCCTCTGGCTAGAAAAAAAGCGCCGGCTTTGCCTGCCCAAAGAAAAAAAACCATCGCCATATGGCCGCAAAAAGGAGTGATTTCGTCATGTCGAGCAAATGGGGGAAGCAGGGGTCGGTGTCGCCAGGCATGCCGATAGCTTAACCTTCATGAAAGGAAATCGCCGCCAAACGGTGGCCATCCTCTTCAAAGTGAGGGGAAAAGAGCTAAAAAACAAAAAGACCGGAGGAAGATGGAGATATATCAACTTCAATTTGACGAGGATGGAACACGGAAGGGAAGAGGAAGGTATCTCGATAATTTACGCTATCGCGGAAGAAAAGAAACATAAAAACGGGAACTGATCGACATTAACAATAAAAAGGAGGGGGGGGGAGGAAGCAGGCGATGTGCTTTTGCCGCGAGGAGGAAAAAGGAGGGGAAAAGCCGATCCCGACCGCCGAAGGAAGAAAAAATGGTCGCGGGGAACTCAATCCATGAAGAGAAAAAAGGGAGAGAAGCGTCCACCTATCACTCCCAAACGGGAGGAAAAAAAAAGAAGCCGAAAAAGAACAGGTCCGGAAACTTCCAGCTAAAGAGAGAGGAAGGGGAGAAGGACCGCAGTTAAATTGTTTCATCGCAAGGCAGAGAAGAGGATGAATGCCGCCCAGGATGCCGGGCAGGGAAAAAAGGGATCGTGGTTGACCAGCACTGAGAAAAGAAAAAGGGGGGGAAAGAATGGGATCCGGAGACCACGAAGGGACGTTTTTGATTTTTTACGCAGTACTAGGGAATAAGGAAAAAGAGAAAAAGGGGGGCTGCATTCTGCCGACAAGGGGGACTGGGGCCTGACTAACTGACAACAGGAGGGAAAAAAAGGGGAAGGAGCAGGGAAACGCCGCTGTAAGTGCAAAGCGGCGTAAGCGCAACCGCCGATCAAGGACGGGGGGGAAGAAAGAAAAAGACCTGTTTCGCCGCAAAAAAAGAAAAGAAAGGAGGAAGGAAGAGAGAAGACGTACCGGATGTCCGCCCAATGAAAGATTGGGAAAAAAAAGTTCTCTGAGTCATTTGTGTAAGGGGGAGTGGGGAAAAGCTTAATCCCTGTGGGCCTAGACTGTCACGGGAGAACTGTTCTGCTCCGAGAAAAAAGAGCGACAGTCTCCGTGCCGGAGAGGGAGAAAAAAGAAAAATAATGCAAACGTCGGTCCAAAAAACAGACCCCATACCGAGGGGGAAAGGGATCAGCCGAACTCCAAATTGGGCCGGGGGGGGAGGGCCAGGAGGGAAAAGTCCTTGACACTAATAAGGAGGGGAAGGCCCCCATCTCTGCAAAATAAAAGAAAGGAACAAAAAGGCCCACTATCAGAGATTCCACCAAGCTCCCATTCGCAATGAGGAAGTCTGCCTTCGCGACATAAAGAAAGGGGTCTATATTTCCGTAAAAAGGAAAAAAGCGTCCTTCAGCAGTCGCGGGAAAAGGGGTTGCGGCACAGAAAAAAAAAAAAAGAGCACCACGGTGCGATCGCGCTGTTGGAAATTTAGCAGAAGGGCCAGCGGGAGGAAGGCCTACTATCGAAAAGGAGGGGGGGAGGAAAGGGGGGATCGAAACGATCCATATACACAGGCTAAAGGAAAATCTCCCCTAACTCCGCAGGGGGTGGGGCGGCGGGGGGGGAAAAGGAGGGAGGGGGGGCAAAGTCGTTTCTCTAAAAACCCTATGTCTATCACGAAAGAAGGGTTCCTTAAAACTCAAGAAAAAAAAACTAATTTCTGATGAGCAGGGGGGAAAAGAAAAAGGGACGAGGAATATAAAAAGCGCTCTTATCTCCTGCCTTTTGGAGGAAAAAAGAAGAGAGAGAGAGACTTCTCATATCCAGCTGAGCAGCAGGGACCAAAGGATCTTACTCACAACAACACTTAGTTAGGGGAGGGAAGGGAAAAAATTGGGGGTAACCACATCCTCTTTATCTATGCTACCGTAAAGCATCTCCCGGTCGCAAAGGTCGTCTACAGAAAGGTGGGGGGGAAGGGGGAAAAAGAGAGAAAGGAAAGGAAGAAGTCACCTCGCTCTGCTTCCGGGTGCGGGAAAAGGGGGGGGAGGTTTTTTTCCGGCAACAAGGAGCGACCTCTTTTTTTCGAGAAAAAGAAGAAGGGTAGGGTCGAGCCGCACCTTATCTTCGGATTAAAAGAGGGTTTCTTGTTCGCGGCGTTATGAAGGGGTGGATAGGGGAGCCCCAAAGAGGGTCGCCAAGAGGGGTCTCTTTTCTTTCGCTGGGGGGGGCGTTTTCTATCAAACGGAGGGGGGAAAAGAAAAAAAGAAGGAAAGGGGCAACCTATCTTCTCCTACGCCGAGCTGGAAGAAGAGTAAAGGAGACTCCAATAGAAAGGGGGAAGCCGCCTTTTTACTTACACGAGTAAGAGGGGAAGGGGGTAGGGTCCTCGAATTCTACCGGTATGACCTGGAAGGCTCTCTTGCTTCAGCCTGATCCTTCTTAAAAGGAAAAAGGGGAGAGGGCATTCCGTCTCTGGTACCGTGAATGGGTAAAGAGAAAAAAGGATGTATCCGGACCCCTAGAAAGGTGGCTGATACCTTCCTTTCAGAAAAGGGGGAGAGAGCCGGGGAACTGATTCTATTGCTTTGTTAGCAACGTCAAAAAGCGCGTACGGAAGTCGTGTCTCGGAAGAAAAAGAAAAGAAGGGACTCTTTCCGAGAAAGGCTTCAAAAATCTTCAAACGAAAAGGAACAAAGGGGCGTCGCAGCCGCACTGGGTGGGGGCACGAGAGGGAAGCATCATCCGGGCGAGGCTTACGAGAAGGGGACTGGGGAAAAGGGGAGGGAAGAAAAACAGGCCACGAAAGGGCAGGCAGATCGCCGTCCTTATCGGCGCTTGGCGGACGTTCCCGGAAAAAAGAAAAGTCGATCTTCAAAGTTGCGCCAGAAGGGGAAAAAGGGAACTACCCAGGACAAGCAAAAGGTGGGACGGAGAAGCCCGATGACAGTCTCCCACGGGATAAGTATTGAAAAAGTAAGGAAAGAAAAGGGAAACGTCAGGCTTCTGTCCCCGATCAGTCGGGCAAAGGGGCTGGGCATCATGCTTTGTTCACCAAAGAGAAAGGAAAGCCTGCACCATGACCGGAAACCTGGTCTCAGGCGATCTCATAGACCTGGGGAAGAGATTAAAGGAAAAAAGGGAAGGAGCTTCGCCTCGCTCGAGGGGAAGGGGACCTGTGCCTCAGATTGCAGAGACGGGAGAGGGGGAAAAAAAAAAAAAGGGGTGGGGGGGGGATCGAATCTTGCTTCCCACTCGGGAAGAAGGAAGGGAGTTCCCTGTGAATTGATCAGCTTTCTGCGGAGGGAAAGAAAGAAATCTCGCGAAGCTGTGCTGCCCATACGGCGCGGCAAACGAACGAAAGGGGGGGGAACGCAAATCCCAGCCAGATTCGAATCCAAAAAGTGTCCGGTTGTGTATTTGGTAGAACAGGGAGGAGGGGAAGACAGGGTAGAGTAAAAATCATAACGTGAGGATACAATCTCTCCTCCTGACCTGAACGCAGTGGGGAAGGGAAAGGAAACGTTTATCTCTCCAACACAACACTTGAAGTCCACAGGTTACTCGTCTTGGGGGGAAAAAAGGAGAAGGAAGGAAGAGGGGGGAGGTTCGAATATCAGGAAAAACGCAAAGGAGAAATCAAACGTAACTGATCGAAATCTGCAGAGAAGGGAAGACAAGAAAGGAGGGGAGGGACCGCCTTCTTGGTCAGGCACAGCAAGGGCGACGAAAGAAAGACGAATTCCCCTTGCCCATCCGGGAGAACGTGCTTCCGTTTAACGAAAAGGGGGGAAAAAATCGGGGGAATAGTTTCACCAATAAGCTCTGTCCACCGAGACCTCAAAAAAGGAAGGACCGCCGCCTAACGTGCTCTGCAAGAGAACCTTCCATCTCATCACCTCGATCTAGTCGCAAGGAGAAAAAGAGGGGGGTAAGAAGGGATCAGAAGGGGGAGAATAGAGAATGCTCCATTATTCCTTTCATATAGTGAAGTCGGGGGAATAGAAATGAAAAGGAAGAGTCCTCAGCCAAACCACCTAAAGGAAGGAAAAGGTTGGGGGTTATCAGAGGGATATTTATCCCCTTGGTGAGCCTGTCATGAAAGTGGAAAGACCCCGGTGCTTTAGAAAAAAAAACGGACAACGTCTGGCTCAAACTTTGACGAGAACCTGAAAAAAAGGTGGTGGAAAGAGGAGGGGGGATGCAAAGGATCACAATTACTGCCGATAGAATGAAGGATAAAAGGAAAAACGTCATCCCAATTGCAACCAGAGGAGAAGCTCTCCCCGGATGATTGGAAGACAAGGATTTTTTTTTTCTACTACACCCAAGGGAGAGGGAAGGGGAAAAGGAAAAAACGAGTGCGTTGAAGGGAACCAGCTGAAGCAAAGGAGGACAGGCCCTGTTCTGAGAAGGAAAAAAGACGGAGGGGGGGGTCCTGAAGGAAGATTGCTACCCAAGCCATAGATGCAAACGGTCTCCAGAGAAAAAAAAAGGGGATATCTATAAATGACGGTCTCAGCCACAAAGAGGGAGGGAGGGTATGGGTCCTTCTCAATTCCGTGTAAGAAAAAGAGGGGGAAAAAAAAAAGACCAAATGGCCAAAGAAGGGCATTCCATTTCCAGCAGGATCAGGCGAGGACCCGCTACCAGAGTCTTTCCATCCTTTTCAGAAGAGGTCACCAGAGTCCTGACGAGAGTATATGTCCGTCCGCGGAAAGAAAAAAAGGGACGTATTTGGTCGAGGTTGCGGCACAGCTCCAGAAAGATGGAAAGGAGGGGGCCAGCAGCAGAGAGTGTTCTCCTGCGTTATCGCGAACGAAGGAGGAACATGGAAAAAAAGCTCCATCCACGAAAAAATGAGCACTCCTGCAGAATAAAAAAGGGGGAGGGAAAGGAAAGAGACCACGAACAAACCGTAGCCGTCCTCTCATTTTCTTCGTACTTCCGACGCCCGGGAAAAGAAGAGGAGGGAGGGAAAAACTAATTTCTATCACGAACGAGGAAAGGGAAGAGCCATCTTAACTTTACATCACCACGAAGGAGGGGAGGGGGAGAAGGGGAAAAGGTCGGAGAGGGGAAAAGAATTATCGCCCGCCTTTGCAAAAAAAAAGGACTTCGCATAGATCCAGCGGAAAGAAAGGGGGGCCATGG
>Ga0179593_1635490_pt1 | contig 10116 bp, 15 predicted proteins | sample CZODoug2_1_08_16_FD_185931 | JGI IMG/M metagenome (GOLD analysis project Ga0179593, IMG submission 185931) | Vadose zone soil fungal communities from Angelo Coast Range Reserve, California, USA - CZODoug2_1_08_16fungal (PacBio error correction) | ecosystem: Environmental > Terrestrial > Soil >...
GGAGGAAGGGAGCTCAGAAACCGCCTCACGAAAGAGGGGCTTCTTCGAGTGGAGAGGAAGTGTTTCGATGGGACGTAGTTCAAGGAGAAGGACGTATTCATGAGGATGAGTTTACAAAGGGTCTTCGGCACGAGAAAGGGGGACGTTCAGAGAGAAAAGGGGGGTACGTGGTTTCCTACCCACTCGTAGGGGGGAGGGGAAGGAAGAGGAAGGGGGGGGGGCGTGCAGTGCCCCAAAGAGTCATGAAGCGAGAGGCGTCGTTTGGATCAGCCGCCCTCCTCTGGCGGATATCACTTTATGGGGGAAATGCGAAACCAGGAAAGAAGGAAAAACATCTAAAAGAAGAGGAAAGGTGCCTTGCAGGAGAGCGTCTCCATCTCCAAAAAACTTCCATGGGAAAGCCACGCTCGACGAAAATAGAGAAAGGGAGACCATGCCTCGGAAAAAACGGGGGGAAAACTCGAATGTGAAGGGTGGTGATTGAAACGCTTCTGCATGCCGCTAAAGGGATAAACAGGGCTATAAGAGCCCATCGGAAACACCATGGTCCACGAATCAACGGAAGTGCGCCATGGAAAAATATTGAGAGGGAAAGTTTCGGGGGAAAAAAAAGGAGGTTCAGGAAAGGGGGTGTTGCCGGGAGGGGGGGATCGTAATAAACGCCAGGGGGACTTTCCTCCGCGCGAGAGAGCCCTGGATTCGGGGGGTGCTGGGGAACAAAAGAAAACGGAAAAGACAAGGGAAAAGAACTCGTGGCAAAGGATACTGTTTCCGCTAGTCCACCGGGGCACGCTGTTGCAAGGAAAAACTAGGGACGGAGCGGAAAAACCCCAAAAAAAGTGTGGGGGGGGGTCAAGGGAAAGGGAGGTCAGGGATGGCCGGCACCGGATGGCGTGTGTCGCATCATTGTGATGGGGGGGACCACTGGTGGGGACTAAGGACAGACCAGGGGCGTCCGTGACGGGAAAGGTTCCGGGAAGTCTCTTCACCGCAATGGGGCCCATCGGATGCCTGAAGGAAAGGTCAGGGCGAGTGTCGGAAGAAACAGCGGGAGGGGGCGGAAATAATCCGTCGTGGGGGATTCGCGACCACCAGGGTGGGGGGGCGAAAGGGGGGGATGAAAGGGGCGAGGGAGCGCGTTCAAGGAAGTGACACGCGAAGTGCAAGCCGGCCCATGCAGCCAAATCCAGAAGCAAGCCAAAGAAGACTGGGAGTCGGAGAAAAGGGAAAAACGTCTGGGGGGGAAGGGGGGGGCGCGCCTGAATGGATAGGAAACCGAAGCGGATAGCCCGCTGGTCACAGGAGGGCAATCGTAAGGGGTGGGCATGTTCAACTAAAAAAAGGGAGGCGAACGAGAGATGACGCCGAGGAGTGTTTTGAGAGAGGGTGTTCGATTTGGAGGAGGGACGGGAAAAGTCGGGGGAAATCAAATAAAAAGCCGGGGGGGGAAAACACCCGGGAAAAAAGTCCCGGAGCGGGGGGGAGGAAACGCGATCTTCTTTGACGGAAAGACTTGGGGGGGGGCCGTTATGGGGAGAGAAGGGAGAAAGCACGGAACCCGAGAAAGAGCTTGATATAACCATGCTATTCACGCGCTGCGAGGCAGGAAAATGACAGGAGGGGGGAAAAAAAAAGGGGAAGTCAGACAAGGACATCAAAAGGGAATTCGAGGCGCAGGAACGTGAGCCTCGTTCCATCCCTGGAGGGGGACGCCTCATAAGGTGAAAGAAAGGACTAGGGAGAGGGGCATCGACGCCTTAGATGAAAGAAGAGTGCATAAATGGAGAGGCGGCGGTTAGGTGAGAAAGGCCTTTTCACGCCCCTTTTGGGAAAAGGGAACGAAAGCAGCCCGGTCAAGACTTGAAAAGCCGGTGGGACGGGGAGAAGGGTGAACTCAACTGATCGAAAGCGGAAAACAGATTGCGCACCAGATTGCTTCCTGCTTTGGGGCCGAATTGGTTTGAAATGGCCGTAAGTCAAGGGGGGCCATAACTCGAAAAACCAAAAAGGAGAGATAGATAGGACAACGCGAAAAGGGTCTTCTCAATCACCAAGAGGGAACAGAACGCATTAATCAAAAGGCGGTGAGCAAAGGGGGAACGAAGGAGGGAGGCACAAGAAAAACACTCTGAAAAAAGGTCTGTGGTGAAAAACGTTCTCCCTCCAGAAGCAGTATGACAGGACCTTAACTGGGGGAAGGAGGAAGGTCCAGGCAAAAGTGGGATGTCAAAAAGAACAAAAAGACTCAGAAAAGAGGAGGGGGCCATCGAAGAGCTTTTCTAGAAGAGCGATAGGGAAAACCAAAGCTCGAGTTGAGAATCAGGCATGCGGATCAGGGGCTGGGAACTTAAGAAATTACGCGTTCGCTGCTGGGAATGTTACGCACCGAAGGCAATTCACCACCTGGAAAAAAGAGGGGGAAAAAAAAGCGAAGGACCTAGGGGGAGCGCCGGCGGTCGGAATCGCATGCGCTCATTTGCATCGAAAAAGAAGACGGTCAATGGCAAGGGACGGGAGCTCTTCTCAGAGAAAGTCGCCGAGGAACAAGGAACGGACCTACAACACCGTCCGACCGTCAAGACCTATCGAGAGGAAAAAAAGCAATCTATTAAGGGTAAAGAGAAAGGGCGTAATGACACCGGGGGAAACGCTTAAAATAGACAACATCTCTCGCCAAAGGGAACTCTTCTTCCGGAGTAAGCATTGGAAACAAAGAAAGGGATCCAACGAAGGACGAGGTGCCCGGACGACCGTGCCCGCGGGCTAAGCGGGAGTTCGTTTTAAAGAGAAACCACAGAAAAAAGGCCGGGGGGCCAAAAGTGGTTTCTCCAAGGGGAAAAAAGGTCCGTATCAACGGGAGGGGAAGGGAAAAAGGAATTTCTCGGGGTGCAGAGTTTCTCGAAAGCGAGAGATGAAGGTCGACAGAAGCAGTAAGGTGAAAAAAAAAGCAGGCCTCTGAAAAAAAAGGATTACTGTCCGGCTTCTTTTGACAGCCAATCAGCAGAGGTTCAAGGGAACGAATGGAAAATGGAATTTGGGGACGACAGATGGGGGGAAAGACTTATCGGAAAGAAAGCGGAATCGAGACGCTACAGGAGGGGGTCTTCCTCAACGCCCAAGTTGTTCCTCCAACCAAGGAAGGGCGACAAACGAGGAGGGATCTGAAGAAGAGCCCTCGTGAGAGGCGGGCCCAACCGGTAGTGCAATCCCAGGGGTTCAATCGACCGGAGAGGGTGAGAATTCTTCAAATAAGCGGAAAAGATGGGATCCCTTGTAAATGATCGCTTTGACAGACCGATCTGCAGGTTGAAAGGAAAGGGAAAAATCAATGAACCAAACCTAATCAAGGGGGATACACCGCCGAGTCCCTTCTCCAAAGCTGGGGGCGAGAAACGCAAAAGAAGGCCAAGGAAGGAAAAAGATTTTGGGACTAAAGGGAGAAAGAAGAAGAAAAAGGTTGAAGGCGCAAACACGTCATTTGATTTCGTGGAACTGCCTGGTGGTCGTCAAAACGGGGTGGGGGGATAGGAGGGGACGAGGAAGATGAGGAAACCACAAGGGAGGAAAAAAAGGAATAACCGTCGGCGCTAGGGGGAGTCGTTCATTTCCAGAAGTGGAGATATGGTCGAAGAGAGACAGGGCGGGGACCAATGGGCAAAAGGGGAGTCGCTTTGGGGGGAACGCCCGCAAAAAAGGAGATGCGCGTGGGTTCTTTACGAAAGGTCGGTTGTCGCGGAGAGGTGAGAAGAAAAGAGAAGATGATAAACCGACAATCATAGGAAGGAAAGAATTTTTTTTCAAAGCCATGCGTTCATCGAAAAGACGGATAAACAAATTCTCTCTTAATCGCAAACTTTTGAAAAAAAAATGCGTTACCCCTGGAAAGCGTAGCGAAAAGAATTAGAAAACACGCTTGAACTACAGTGCCCGAAAAACTGAGATACTAATAACTCTAAGAAGAACGATCCATAGCGGGAAAAAGAACCCGCAAAGAGTCTAAGGGAGACTGGGGAGAGCTCCGAAGAAAGGAGGAAAAAGGGAAAGAACCGCGAGGGGAGCGCCTCGAGTCGCGGGCACGCTCTTGATCTGAAAGGAGGCTTCGAGGGACTTTATCGATGGGTAGAAACAAAAGGGGACCGCGGACTTTCCAAAGTTGCACCGGAGGAGGGAAAGTGGGGAAGCACGATTCTAAACAGGCGGAGGCAAGAGCGGAAAGGTGAAGTGTGACATACGAAAGGGGGCGTGCCGGGGCAAAGTGCAGGCAAAGTCTTTCATGCGCGATAGTGTCCGGCGGGGGGGAGTGACAAGGGAAGAGAGTAGAGGAGCCCCGACACCGAAATATTTACCGGGGGAATCACCTCATGAAATTAAGTGGAAGGAAAATAAAAAGGGGGACCATGAAGGCTACGAAAAGGGCACAAAAGGAAATTCGCTTAGATAGACGAACTCATCAAAAATGGACCTTTGGAAAAAAAGACGTGGGACTCAAGAAGGGGGGTCCTGTGGGAGGTTCACCGCTGTAGGGCCGGGCCAGAAGCACAGTCACAAGGGCCAAAGAAAAATCGGACGCAAACCATTCAGGTCCACGAGAAAAGGAAAACGCGTGAAAGGAGTCAGAGGGAGCAGTGAATTGAGGAAGGAGGTTGGAAGGGGTTTTTAGGGGAAAGAAAAATCCAGCCGTGGGGGACGGTACGAATGCCTATTAGGCGGGAACTGAATTATTTGGGGGGGGAACGTGTGAGGAAATTGAGGACGAATGCAGAGAAAAAAGCGTCGAAAAGGAGGGGGAAAAGAGACATCTTTTTTCCGCTAGAAGGGGCCTTTCAGAATGTGACTGCCTTCGTGTCAGGGAAAAAGGAATATGAAAAAGGGAAAGGAAAATAAGAATTGGATCAAGAGGGAGGAGGGGGGGGGATTCAGGAGGCCGAAGGTATTCGCGTGAGTCCTGTATGGTTTGAGGGAAGGGCAGAAAACCGAGAGAGGCCAGAAAAGGGAAGGGACATGAAAGTTACGCAAAGGGGATTCTTTCTGCTGAAAAGGGAAGGGTATAGTCGCGTGTTTTTTTTTTTTGGTAGCGCATGATGGGGAGGGAAAGAAAGGAAGGTCTTTGGTTGAAAAGAGGATTCGCGACAAAGCGGGGAATTTTGTGGGGGGGGGCGGATGGTAATTCATAAAGGAAGAATCGAGGAGGGGACTAAGGAAATTAAAGGAAAGGACCGGTCACGTTCAAAGAAGGGAAGAAAGAACGAACTGATGGAATGAACCCTTGCGGTATTCACCGGCGGGACGGGGGGCGAAAACTTGACGCAGAAGAAGCTGGGGGGGGGGCTTAAGGTGGCAGGGGGAGGAAAAGAACGAAAGCAATTCAGGAAATCTATACAGGGCAAAAAGTGGAGAGCGGTGGGGTTCAAGGAGGAAAAAAGGTCTGTGTCCAAAAAGGTCCTGCTAGACTCTCGGGATTCCTTAAAGGACGGGTAACGTAGCGGGCGGGTAAAAAAACGAAAAGAAGGTATGGGAAGGGTGGTCGAGGGAGAGAAGATTTGGGAGACAGAGCGTCAGGAAACCCCACGAGAAAACGGCTGAAAAAAGGCGGAGACATCGCAAGCGAGGGAAATGAACTTCAGCGGGGGGGGGGTGAACTTGGAATGAGGGCGAACCCTAGAACAGATCAACCACCGTTCTAAGTAAATGAGGGAACTTGGAAGGTCCGCAGGAACCTCGAAGAAAGAAGGACAATCGATCTATGGTCATCCTTGGAGTCGGAGAAAAAAGAACAGGAGGTGGGGAAAGGACGAGGGGGGTAAACTTGGAACGGAAGGGGGGAGTTGGTGAAAGAAACTGAGGTACTGGTCCTTTATAAGATTGTTAGGGGACCTGGACCGTAAAAAGACCGGTACGGACAGGTGGAGGGAAATGGAAGGAAGCTGACGAAAACCGCATGAGGGGAGGGATTCGTGCCGGAAGGTTGGTGGGAGGTCTAGCAACCGTTTAGCGGGTGCATATCTCTCTACAGGGAGAGTAGGAAAGGAAAACGCTCAACGGGGCCTAGGCAAGATCCCACCAACTGAGAAAGAGCAGGAAGCAATCCTTGGGAAAAATGGAAAAAAAAAGTTTGACGGGGGGAAAAAGCCCACTCGTTCGAAATCTTTCTGGGGTGCCCCCGTCTCAAGGAAAAATCTTAAGACAGGGACAAGGAACCACCGAATGTTGAGAAAAAGAAATCGTCTTTACCTGCCGGGAAGGGAGTTCCATCTAATTCGGTTAGAAGAAGAGCCTATAAGAAAGCTCAAAAGAGGTGGAGAGGGTCAGAAAGGGAGGGAACTAGGAAAGCTCACGGAAATCCCGATTACGAGACGAACACAAGGATATTTACGGAAGCGCAATTCCCGGCACCGAAAAGGGGAAAGCCCAGGAAATCGGAAGAGAAGAAACTCCATTGGAAAAAAAAGAAAAGGACGGGTAATTCGGGCTCCGTTCAAAGTAAGCTGAAACTAAAGGAAGAGAGGGGGAAAAAGGAAAAACGGCAAAAACATGTCTTTTTTGGGAAATGCGTTTAAGAATAGCGCACGGACTCTGTTTAAAAGGGACAAGTATCCCGCCGGAAAAACCAACGTGAATGGAAGAGAAAACCCAAAAAGGACACTTCAAGAAGGAGTTCGCGGGGGAGGAATGGGGTTTACCAAGAGAGGTCCGTTGCTGAAACTGCCACTTAAAAGAGAAAACGGAGGGCTCCGTGCCAGCGGCTATCCATCAGTTTTTTACTATCCGAAGAAACGAAAACCGGGTAATGTGGAAAAACTTGTGAGGGAATCATTTCGTATAAGGGGAATTGGCTGGACGTGAAAAGCTCATGGGGAAAGCCGTGCAATGTAGCGCTTCTCGGGAAAGGGGAAGGGGAAGGGAAGCATGATCCATCGGAGAAAAAATCACCCTCGTTGAGAATCACTGCAACAAGGATTGAGAGGCTTGAAGCAGGCGACTTGCTGGATGTGTACGCATCAAGGATAGTGGAAACCCTTGGAAAAAAGGACGCGGGACAAAGCAGGGGAAAAAAAAGGACTGGTTCATCCCCGGGGGGAAGAAACCATCAATGACGCGACAAGCGCAAATTCCTGGAGAAAAAAATATTCCTGTGGGACTAAAGGGGCTCAAAAAGTTTCAAAAAACCCGAGGTGTTTATTAACATCAGGGAACTAGAGCAACATGACAAGGGCCCCGGAAGAAAGAAGATTTTCAGGGGCAAGAAGTTCTCGGGATTTCAGACTGAAGGGAATGACAAGGGAGGAAGGAGCTGAAAGTGTCAATCAACGAAAACACACCTAATCCAGGATAACGTGCAGCCGCGGCAAATTCCAAATGCAAAGGATGAGTCCACACGCAGAGAAAAGACTAGGCTGAAAAAGGGGGGGGGGTTAAATGCGAAAGTGGGAAATCTGAATCAATTTTTCAAAAAGAAAGTGTAGGTTCGTTACCCTGACAGGTTGGGCGTCGGGGGATATGTGGGAAAGGGAATGTTTGGAAAAGAGGTCCGAGAAGATTCAGGCCGAAATCAACCAAACGGGGGGAGAAAGGGTAGTGAATACCCTCTCGGCGAACATGGAAAGATATAAAGAAGACAGGCTAAGCGCAATTGAAGTGGGGAGATGTATCCCTGGAAGACTGGGCAGCGGGAATATGGGAAAAGGGGAAGAAAGAAAAAACCCTGTTCTAAAGTACGCTGGGAGCGGAAGGAGGGTCTGGGGGAAAAATTCTAGGGACAAATAAGTGAATAATCCTCCAAAGATAAGGCGGAACCATATCCAAGGACGACAAGTAGGCAGGAAGCATTGGGGCGAAAACCAGAGGAGAAGTCACTAAGGAGTTATAAAACAACGTCAACCCCGGGTCGGGCGTCAAAAATCAAACAACACGAAAATGGGTAGACTCGGGATTACCAAAGGACCCCCGACGAGAAAGGAACTAGCAGGAAGGGGAAGAAGGAGGTCCGAGATGGGGAAACTACGTTCCCTCTACCAACTGAAAAGAAAAAGAACTCGAATAGCTCGCGAAAAAGAAAAAGCGTGATGCGGGCAAAGAGGAATCGAAGAAGGAGGGGATTATCGAAAAGAGATTAGGAGGAAAAAGAAAGAGAAGAGAGATCATCACCGCGCACGGCTCTCATCTATTAAAAAAAAAAAGCTGGTACGGGACTCGGATGACGAGGGAAGAAGGGGTCCTGGAAAGCTTCTAGTCGGGAGGATCTTTCCGAAGGGGGAGCAGGTTCATTTCCACCGAAGGTAAAAGTCGGAAAGGAACGGTCAAAAGGGAGTTAGGGGAAGGAGCACATAGGAACGCTTGCCCGCGAGGCGTGCATGGACAATTCTTTTCCGAATCTTTCGACACTTTAAATGGACAAGTAGACGAGATTTGAAGAAAGAAAAACCAGACGAAGGACTCCAACTCAGTCTATAATGAAAAAGGAGTCGAAGCTAAAAAAAGAAACAGTAGGGACAGAACCAGACGCCACCAAAACATTGAGAGCCGCCGACGAAGAAGCTACTCCAATTCTCTTCTAAGCTCACCTAGAGAAGTGGGGGTTATAAACTAGCTGGGCCAGGGGAAATCTGCGCGCGATCTCCCGCCTGGCACTTCTCAAAAGCTAGACAGCTACGCAGGGAAGGGGGACTAATCAAATGACGCGGCGCCATGAAACCCTGAAGTAAGATTGCGCACTTCGGGGGGGGGCCAATATTTCGAGACTAGGGGGGGACGGGGGGAATGCAAGAAACCATTCCGTGGGGGAAGGTCTCCGGCCGGGCGGTACACCATGGAATTAGGGGATTTCGGGGTGAATTTGAGGGGAAAAGGAACTTCAAAGAGAAAACTGCTAGAAAGACGGAAGGAAAAAAAATCTTTTCCGCTAGAAGGGGCCCTTGCAGAATGTGGACAATACGTTCCTGGAGAGAAATTGAACAGGGGGGAACAAAGGGATCACGGGGAAGGATTCAAGAGGGAACAACGATTGCGCGGGGGAAGTCATTGGATTGGTTGAGGACCACTTTGGAGGGAAACCCAATGGGAGGGCATCGAGAGAGGGTTCAGGGAAGTCTCTGAGGGTTTCCAAAGATGCCTTTCTGCGTCCAAGGGAGGGTCATAAGTTCGAAGACCGCGGCACTGAGGGATTGGAAAAGCGCAAGGGTATGTGGTAAAGGAAGCTGGGGGGGGGGGGGGGGGGAGACGCGGGTATGCATGCTGTCTCCACATCAGCGTTTCGAAAAAGAGTGTTAGAACACCCTAAAAGACCTGGCCAAAGGGGCCTTCAAATAAAAGATCCGAACTGATGGCAAGGGTAGAACCAGTTGGGAGGCCACACGGGTTAAATGGGGGAGCGCAGAAGGATAGGAAGAGTCGAAGCCCCAGGAAACGTCGAAGCAGGGGAAAAGAGGCGAAGGTTTGCAGTTTCTAAAAAAAAAAAGAAATCAATTCGGGGACAATACCAGAAAGAAGCCGGGTAGGGGGGGAAAGAGCTGGGTAGGGGCAAAGGAAGGGGGAAACACACTGTGACGTGGGAAAGAAGGTCCTGAAGTACACGCTCGTGATTGAGAACAGGTAAAAACGAAGTAGCAGGAGATATGGACGGGAAAAGGAAGGGATGTTTGGTGTTTTTGGGGTGGGGGGGGAAGGTCTGGAGAGAGAAAGCAGAAAGGAAAACGCGAACTCGGGGGAAAAAGGGAATGACCGTCGGGTGATGCCAATGGAAAGGGCGAGCCGACGGGAAACGCGGAAAAAGGGGGGAGGATGGGGGAAAAGGGGCAGAGCCGGCGGGGGGGGGGAGGATCACACAGGACGTGGAAGGCGAATTCTCGAAAAGGGGGCCGCGACAACAAAACTTCGGGACGAGAGGAACGATCGTGGGGGAGGAAGGGACTCTTCGGCATAGAAAGCAAGGAGAGGAACGCCAGACGGAAATTGACTTAGCGTGGTTTGGGGAAAGCAGAAACTGAGGTTTGGCGAAGTTTCGGGGGAAAGGAGTTGGACCAAAGAAAGGGGGGAAAGTCTAAAAAAATGGTTTAACGGGGGAAAAGAAGCGCACAAGGGACGCAAGGGGAGTCCGCTCCGTGGGGGGAAAATATGACC
>Ga0179593_1728326_pt1 | contig 10116 bp, 8 predicted proteins | sample CZODoug2_1_08_16_FD_185931 | JGI IMG/M metagenome (GOLD analysis project Ga0179593, IMG submission 185931) | Vadose zone soil fungal communities from Angelo Coast Range Reserve, California, USA - CZODoug2_1_08_16fungal (PacBio error correction) | ecosystem: Environmental > Terrestrial > Soil >...
GCTGATGCGATGCCGTTCAACAACTAATCTTCGTCGAAGAAGGGAAAAAGGACTCGAAAAAAAGAGAGGGGAGGAGAAAGTAGTGTCCTCTCTACACCATAATTTTTCCGTTTTCGGTAAAAAAAGGAGGGGGAAAACTTGGAAAAAAAAAGGGAAAAAAAAAAAAAAACCCGCACTCGCTTGCGATCTCTCTCAAAGAAGGATTCAGGGAAGAAAGAAATTTCATGGCCGCTCTCCCACTTTCCTCTGCGGGGCTAAAGGGGAAGAGGAGAAGGGGGAAGAAGAGGGATAGGAGAGAAAAACCTCTCTTCCCTTCTATCTTCTCTTACTTCAGCGCCTGTAGAAAAGCGGGGAGGGGGGATTAAGAAAAGAGGGAAGAAGAAGAGGTTCTACGATCTGACTTACCTCCCTCCTAGCTTCCTTAAAGAAGATAAAGAGGTGACCTTCAAGAGAGGGAGGAAGAAAAAAAGAAGAGGAAAGAGAATAAAAAAACGCCCCATTCTTTTTCTATCTAGCATCTTCCCATCTTTTTCGTCACAGAAGGGATGAAGAAAAGAAGTCCGAAGGGAGGATAAAAGGGGAGGAGAAAAAAAGAAGAAAAGGGAAAGGAGGGAGACGCTTCGTCTTACTTTCTAATTCATTTTTCCTCCATTCCCATGTAGGTAAAGGGGAAAGGAGACTATAAAAGGAGGGAGAAAAAAGAGAGGAAGAAAGGAATGAGACTCATACTTACTTCAACTCACTATCCTTCTCTATCTCACCGCGGCTCTACCTTAAAGTGAAGGAAAAGTAATAAGAGAGAAAAAAGTTGAAAGGGGGAGAAGGGAGAAGAAAAAAAAAAGAGGTGGAGGGAGAAAGGAAGACCGTCGTTCAGTGTTCCTTCGTCTTCACCATCTCCCTCCGCAGCGCGCGGCCTGACTGCGTCCCCAGAGCGGAAAGGGAAAAAAAAAAGAGCTCTTAGGAAAGGAGATAATGGCTGGAAGAGGAAAGGGGAAGGGGAAAAAGAAGAGAAAGGACCGCTAGACCCGGTCGCGCCTTCCTCTACTTCCTCTTGAAAACAGAAGAGGGGAAAAAACAAGCAGGACTCCGCCCACGAATAGGGGAGGAGGGAGGGGAGGAGAAAAGGAAAAAGGGAGAAGCTGGCGCGACGGCCGGGTCTCTTCCTTACCCCCTGAAAAGCTCGAAGGCCCCGAACGAGGACGGGGGGAGAAAAGGGGAAAAAAGAAAGGGATGCATCGACACACGAGCCACTTTTGTCGACTTTTTTCTTAGGCTGAGATAGGCAGAGGGAGAGGGGGGGAGTGTTTTTAAAAGATTAGTCCCTATACGCGCGCGTAGCCAGGAAAGGGGGGGAAGAAGAAAAAGGCCAGCGACGTCACTCTCTGCCAGTAACCTCTCTATTTTTTTCTATACCGTATTGGGGGGAAAAGAAAAGAAAAAGTATAGGGGTTCTGGGCGGAAAGAAAAAAAGGAAAAAAAAAGTAAACGCGCTTTTCCACTTTCGTCCTCACCATGTTCATTCCGGAAGGCAGCAGGGGAAAGATAGAATTGCCTGCCGAGCCAACGAAGGCCCAGAAAGTAAAGGGGGAGCCCGCGCGGATTTTCTTCTGCGCCTCCTTTACTGGGAGAACGCGGCGACGAGGGGGAAAATCCGCGATCGAGCGGTACTCGGCAGGGAGAGGAAGGAGAGAAAGAAGGGAAGCGAACGCGGTCCTTATATCTCAGCGTATCGGTGATGCGGCCAGGGGAAGAGGGGAAACATTGAAGGACATGACTCGACAGCACGCACGATGGGCAGGAAAAAAAGAAGCGGTCGGTAGGCCATTATTTCTTATCCTTCTGCGTTGAACTTCAAAGGTCAGCCCGCGCAGAAGCGCAGCGGCGCGAGCAGAAAGGAAAAAAAAAGAAGGTAGCGGCCCGTTGTTCCTTAACTCTTCTCATCCCTCTTTCTTCGGAAAAGGAAAAAAGAGGGGGAGAGCTTCGGCGAGTAACGGTACTGGTGGCCCTGGGGGGGAAGAAAAAAGAAAAAGAAAAAACCCGACCTTTTCTCTTTAAGCTGTATTTCCGAGGCCGGGTGAAAAAAAGAGGTCAAAGTGCGCTCGGCTTCGTCACAGGGAAGGGAAGCGGCACAGGAAAAGAGATCTTCACCAGCATGTTCATCCCGTGGGGAAAGAAAAGGAATCACGCTTTCATACGTCTACCATTGTAGCCAGAAGGGAAGAGAAGAGTTGTTCTCTACCTATCTCCATTATATACAACCCGCGAAAGGGAAAAAGGAACCTGGTAGCGGCGATCTTCCTGCTCACGAAAGAGGGAGGAGGGAAAGGATTTGTCCCTTTTCCGTTCCTTCTCGGCGGGAAGGGAGAAACTTAGACCACCTCCCCAGCACCAGAAGGGAGGAATGTTTGTGTTACCCCCTTCCCCTTCGGGTTTGTGCGACGAGAAAAAAAAAATAGGGAGAAGAATAAGAAGGATTTCTCTGCGTTATACTACTCACTTCTCCATCCTAGATGACCGACTGGAAGGAGTCAGGCTCCTATCCATTCCCCACTCCATCGCTGCGAAAAAAGAGGGAAAGGTGGGAGACTTTTTCAGTATACCTATACCTTTCTTTTCTCCTCTAGAGGGGAAAAGGGGGAAGGGGAGGGAGGGAACCGCCTTCTCCTTATCTATTATCGCTCGTGAGGTAGAGAAAAAAGACAATTTTTTTCTATCGATGGTAAAAAAGAGAAGAAAGAAAAAAAGAGGGGGAAAAAAGATGTCCGACCTTCTTCATCCGGTTCGACGAAAAAACCAACCTCGCCACGCCTGTGATGCTGACCACTTCGCATCCGAAAAGGGAAGGGAAGGAGACGTAATCTTCCTGTTCCGCCTTCTACGTTGGGAAGGAAAAGTGAGAATGTGGCGGGGCCTGCGTCTTTGTTGGTGCGTCAGGCCGAAGCACAAAAAGAAGGAGGGAGGGAGAGGGGGGAAAGAAAAACGCGATCCGACGCGATCTATGCGCCGTCATTCGCCCGCAGCGAGGCCGACACAAGGGGAGAAAATCTCAGGCCTCGGGCATGAACGACGACGTCCACGGAATGGCTATCCAGATGTTGATAAAAGGAGAAGAGGGAGAGAAGAGAAAGGGGGAGGAGGGAGGAAAGAAAGTACGCTATCGTCGACCAGCACGCCCTCTACTCTGTAATCTTGAATTGAGAGTGGTCGCGCACAGAAGCGGGAAAAAGAGGAGATATAGAGAAAACAACAAAAAAAAAAGAGAGAGATTCTTCGTGGCCCGTCATGGGCGAGACCACTCTCACTCAAAAGAGAGAGAAGAAAAGGAAAAAAGAGGAAGGAAAAGGTGCGGCATCGCGATCGGGACGACGGCTTTTCCTCCTATGGCTCTGGCCACATCTGTGAAAAGGAAGAAGGGGGGTCGTAGGGACCTATTCACTCCATCTTGCTATCGTCTCCGGTGTGTCGGCCTAGGAAGAAAAAAAAAATAGAGTTTCCCGCGCCAGGCGCCATTCGGCCTTTGCTGTGGGTTCGTCGGCCATAGGAGAGGAAGGGGGGGGTCTTACTTCGCACCACAACGGACTCAGGCCCAAGAAAAAGAAAGGGAGGAAGAAGAAGAGGCCCCGGCCCTCTACTCGTCGAGCAAAGGGGGGCCGAGATCCTCCCTCTTCTTCTTCGGATGCAGAGGGGGGGAAGAAGAAGAGGGAGAAGGGAGGCTGGTTGTTCTTCTACCTTCTGAAGAAGTCCGGAAGAGGAGAATAAGGAAACTAAGCCTATCCCCGTGAGTTGCGACTTGTAAGGCGCTCCTGCGAAGAAGAAGAAGGAAGAAGGGGGAAGAGGAAAAGCGAGGCGGTGCCCGCCACGCCGACTTCACGCTGCCGCCTGATCTCGGCCAAAAGATCATACCAAGCGAAGCCGGTCCTCCGTGTCTCCTGCCAATTTCCGAAGAAGAGAGAAGGGGGGAAAGAAGAAAGAAAGGGAGGGGGCTTGGTGTCCTGGCTCTTCTTTCTTCTCGACGTCAAGGCGGGCATCTAGGAGGGGGGAGCCGGATCTCCCCTATATGCATCTTGGATTTCAGAAGTAAAAGAGGGAAGAAGGGGAGGGGGTACCCCACATCCGTTCCCGACATTCACTTCTGTGGTGCTCGGGAGGGGGGAGGGCTGACGTGCGCGGCCGCCGGCGCCGGAAAAAGAGAGAAGGGGAGAGGAGGAGTTCCTTCTGACTACTCGCTTCGTGATCAGACTCTCGCCGAGATCCAGGGCCATGGTCAACTGAGGGGAGAAGAGGAAAGTTCTCTCTTTTCTCCTTCCCACGAAGGAGAAAAAAAGGGAGGGGGAGGGCTGGTCCATATTTCTACCCTTTCGAACGTATGACCGCGTGGATCTCTTATTCGCTTTCCCACTGAAATAAAATAAAAAGAAGGGGGAAGCTCTTGTTTACGTCCTCTCTCAAGGACCAAAGGTTACGACGAGCGCCACGCTCTTCCAGCGCTTCTCTGAAAAAAAAGAGGATGGAAAAAGTCGGGGTTTGTTCTGTTTTGAACGAGCCCAACCATCCAAGGGAGGCCGAATCGCGCCTCAGTTTCGCCGGCAAAAAGGGGGGGGAAAAAAAAAGAAAGAAAAGCCGCGTTTCCTGGTCCTCCTACCCGCGGGCTGCGCGAGTTCAAAACTTCCGCTACCGTCTTCTTATGGGAAAGAAAAGGAAAAAACGAGGGGAAGAGGGGGGGGGGCCCGCGTCTCTTCCTGCGCGAGAAATTCCCTCTCCTTTGAGGTAAAAGAGAGAAAAGAAAAGCTTCTTTCCCTTCTTCTTAAAATTCCCCACAACCCAAAAAGAAACGGGAAGAGAGGGGGGGGGGAGCGAGAAATTTACTCCTATCCCTCAATTTCCTTCTCATCGCACTAAAAGGCCTATCTACTTACCAGTTCTTCTTCCATTCGAAAGAAGGAAAAAGAAAAAAGGGAAGAGTAACCACCTTCTTAGCCTCTCTTTCTTTTATTAACCAACGGAGAGGGATCTTCTCAGGGTACCCCCTTATTCTCGAAGAAAAGGGAAATAAAGGATACACGGAAGCGCTCTACTCGTCTTCGCGTCGGGACTGGGCGTGGCTTCGGCAGGCAAGGGAGAAGAAGGAGGGGAAGGGGAAGAGAGTGTACTTGTGGGTACTTTGCTGCCCGACGCCTGCGCGGACGACGAGGTCATGTTGGCAGATCCTAAATCTCGGCTCGAAGAAAAAGGGAGAGGGGGGGAGGAATAATGGAGAGCGTGACGTCTCTTCGGGCCAGGCGAGTGAGGAACGCTTGATGGGGGGGAGAGGAGGGGAAGAGCGAGTACACGAAGACTTCTTTTGTCCCCCCACAGACCTCACAGGTCGCACATCTCATAGAAGAAGAGGAAGGACAATTGTCATCGTGTGCTCGATGCATACGCGCACTTGGCAAACTCGGTTATGCAGGTCGCCTCTGCTGGCGAGTGATAAAAGGAAGAGGGGGAAGGGGGAGGAAGATCGCGTGGGCGGTACGGACGAGAACCGGCAAGGAGGCCCAGCTCTCGGTTGTAGCGCGTCGTGTGGGGGAGGAAGAGGGGGGAGAAGCACAAAGAACTTCCTCCCGAGTACCTTGGGCGAGGAAAGGGGGAGGGGAGGGGAAAGGAAGAGGGGGGGCCGTCGCGGCATGCGCGAAAGCTACGCGGTCGGTGAGGAGCATTGCTGGAGGAGGGGAATGAGGGGGAGAGGAAAAAGAAAAATGATAGCACTGTCCGCCCGCAACGGGGTCCCCCCTCCTTTCTTTTTGTCACCACAATAAAAGAGGGGGGAAGGTAGGGGGGAGGAAAGGGAGGGAAGCCCGGGACGGTCTGCCGCCTGCCATCTCTTCGTGTCTGGCCCGCTCCGCAGATGGAAAAACCCCTCGGCTTCACTGATTTTACCCGCGAGAAGAAGGGGGAAAGGGAAAAGAATGGGAGGATCGTTTGGCAGTCAATGGAAGGTAAGACCCCGCTGGGAGCAGCGAGAGGCTCTTGCTTGTAACGTGAAGGGGAGGAAAGGGAAAAAAGGGAGAGGATCTCCGGCCACTCTCTGCGGCGAAGATCCGAAGTCGTGTCGCGCCCGTTTTCGCCCCCGGACGAAGGGGAAAAGGGGGAAAAGAGAGAAGAGGAGAGGCGCGACGCCGCGTTTCAACGCATTGCAACGCCCATGCGAAAGCCTGTAGCCGAGGTCGTCGAACTCGTGGCGGGCCCAGCAGGAAGAGAGAAGAGGAAAAAGAAGGAAAAAAGAGGGGGACTATCTCGATCGACCCCGCCTGGGGCGTGGGACGCAGGTACGACGCGAAGCGAGAGGGGGGTCGATGATCGCGAAGAATGCGGGATCCCCGGACCGCCATCTCGTGCAATGCAAGCCGGTCCTCGAAAGGGGAGGGGAGAGTAGGGAAAATAACGCTCTGCGCCCTCATTCTGATGCGATAGCGGTACACGAAGCTTCGTCTACGGCAGGTCGAAGGGGAGAAAAGAGGGGAAAAGGGAAGGGACAGAAAAGTCCCTACCGGCTCTCCGAGCTGCCGCGCGAACGACCAGAATTTTTGAAGGAGGGAAAGGAGGAAAAGAAGAGGGCCAGTGTGATCTCTTCCATTAAACACTACTCCCAATTTCAATAGAGCCCTTCGCTCGCATCCCCGCACTCGCGTGCGATCTCTCTAAAAAAAAAAAGAGGAGGGAGGGAGAGAGCCATGGCTCCATCTGAATTTTGATTGTTTTCATGGCAAAGGGGGATCCAACGTGCCGCTGCTTGTTCTAACGTGAACGCGCTGTGAAAGGAAGGAGGGAGGAAGGTCGACTGTAGCGGAGCGCAGCCCCGCGGCCCGAGCTGCGCGTAGGCACCGCTTGTGCTTCCCCGTCGACGGGAATGCCGTAGGGAAAAAAGAAGAGGAAGCCTCCGTAGGGCTACTAGCGGATCGACCTACCTCCTTCGTTCCGTACGAGAAGAGAGAAAAGGGGGGGAAGAGAGAGGAGGAGAGGGGGGGCCTCGCCCTACCGTGATAGCGGGCCGCTCTGCGTCGCGTGACTGCGCATCCGCCGCCAGGCTGGGGTCGATCGAGATCAGGCCACATCAGGGAAAAAGGGAGAGGACGGCGGCGGCCACCGAGGCGATCTTCCTGCGTGGCCCGAAAGCGTTCGTACGACCTCGGCTCAGGCGCTCTAATGGGCGTGCAATGCGTGGAAAGCGGGATAAGAAAAAAAGGAAGAGGAAAAGGAGGAAAAAGGGCGAAACCTCGCCACGAACTTGGTATTCTATCATCGACGGGGGGGCCTTAGACCCCTCTTGCTTTCTAGACTTGGCTGAAGAGGAGGAAGGAAAGGGAAAAGAAAAAGGGAGGAGAGCTCAACCGCGGCCTCTTACCTTCCATTGATAAACGCGCCCCTAACTTCTTCGGTCGAATTAATCTCCACGACCCCCAACCGGGGAAAAAGAAAAAGGAGGAAGAGGACAGGAAGGGGCTCGACACGAAGCTCTTTCGTCTCCTCCGTCCCGGCTGCAGCGGTTCGTCGGTCGAAAGACCTCCCGCAGCGCGCGCCTGACGGCGTCCCCCGCTCTTTATTTGTGACAACCCGCCAGGAGGGGAAAGGGGGGAGGGAAGAGATCCCAGTGGTGGCCGAAGGGATCCTCGATTCTGGAACAGCCGCCGCCCTGTCTCCTCACCGACAGGAGAAGAAGAAGGGGGGAAAGAGTGACCGCCCTTCCGATTCCTCAAAGATCAACAGCATTCGAACCTTTCCTCCGCCCACGACGAGGGGGAAGAGGGGGAAAAAAAAAGGCCTCCCAACCGATATCTTGCGACGACGGCCGTCTCGTCCGACCGCCCACTCTATAGTCCCTCGACCGCCCAGAAGGAAAAGAAAAAAAAAAAAAAAACCCCTCGCCACCGCGCGACCCGAACTCACCGAGCGTTTTGGCCAGATCTCGTCTGACAAGAGGGGAAAAAAAAGAGGGGGGGGGGGGGAGGGGGGGGGGAGGCTTCGCTACGTGCCGATTCTATGTGCTAAATTTGAGGCGGTTGTGTTACACCCTCCGGCTTCGTCCCTATGAAAGAGAAGAAAAAGGGGGAAGAGACCACATCACGCGTTAGCTCGCTCCTGGGCGCAGAAGGGGACGTCACGCTTGCCAGTAACCGCTCTAGTTGGTCGAGACCGGAGGAGAAAGGGGAAAAGGAGGGGGACGGAGCTGCACTCTGAAACTCTCGTCCGAGCGGCGTCGGCCGACATTCCCCCACGTAACGTCGCTTTCCACGGGAGGAAAAGAAAAGGAGAAGGGAGTCGCCTCCTCCGCGCCACGCATTCCCGACCGAAAGCCCTATAGCTGCTCGTACGTTTAGCCCGGGCGCGAGTGCGGAGGGGGAAAGGGCGCCGCTTTGGTGACTCCACTCCATCCCCTCTTCTAATCGAGCGGTAAGGGGAAAAAGGGAACACTCCGATTAACTTTTCCGGCTTCGAGGACTCCGAACTCTTCTCCGTTATATCGGCAGCGAGCGGCGGGAGGAAAAAAGAGAAAAGCAGAAGCTACGCACGCCTTTTGAAAAGTCGCTCGTTTTTGTGGGGGGAAAAGGGGGGGAAGGAGGGACGTGTATGCAATTATTGGCGTAGCCTTCGGCGGAACTTCCCCGGCGCGGCCAGGACGCCTCGCAGGAGCAAAAGAGGGGAAAAAAAGAAGGTCGGCGGTGCCGCTTACCGTTCTCCCCCCATCATCATCCTTTCGCGGCGTGGAAGGAAAAAGGGGGGGAAAAAGGGAAAAAAGCTATGCGGTAAGCTTCGCGAGGACGGGTACTGTTTTCCCTTGGGAAGGGAGGGGGGGGGAAAGGGGATGGGTTTGGCTCTTTCCACCCGACCACAACCTACCTGGTCGCGGTAGCGAGGGAAAAACGAAAGGGGAGGAGGTGGGCGCTCGGCTTCGTCACCTGGTCCTTGCGCGCTTCCGTCGCCCAGCGCGGAAAAGGGAAAGGGAAAGGGGGAAGCGCCTCCGAATCGCCGCGTCAAAGTCACTCAGTTGTAGCCACCCTGTCCCTCCTCGTCGAACTTCGGAAAGGGGGGGAAAAAAGGGAGGAAGGGGGGAAAAACCCGACCAGTTGACCCCGATTCCCTGGAGAAAGAGCGTCCCTGCCTCACGCAGCGCGTCTCTCATACGAAATCATCTCCCGCGGAGCTTCGAAAAGAGGGGGGGAAAGAAAAAAGAGAAAAGGAGAGGAGGACACATCCCCGATCACCAGAATTTCATGTCGGAACGTGAGGGGGGGTACCCCCTTCCCCTATCCGAACTCGTCACCCTCGCGAGAGTTGCGGGCGGGACGCTGAATACAAGAAGAAGGAAAGAAAAAAAAAAGGGAAGGGGAAAAGACTTGCCGTCGTCGCGCCATCCCGAGCCAGTCCCCACGCCATCGCAGGACAAGCGCCAAGGCTATGTCTAGCCCAACTCTATTATTTCTAACTTGGGCAGGAGACCGAGAAAGGGGAGGAAAAGAAAAAGAAGGAGGGAGGGGGGAGGAAAAGCCTTCGCCGGTATCGCAGGAATCGCTCGTTATTTAGAATCGGCACGCGAGAGGTTTCTATCGATGGATGCGCATGAGCGCCTTCCATTCGCCACTCACGGGGAGAGATGGGGGGAAGGAAAAAAGGGAGAGACCCAACCCGCCTCCCTGCCACTCGGTTGATGCGGAAACTTCGCATCCGACGCCTCACTTTCTTCTCTATTGTGACCTTGCCTTCGACGTGCGGAAGGAAAAAAGGGGGAAAAAGGGAGAGGGGGGGGGGAGGCAGCCTAAGCCACCATCGCGAAAAAGGCCGACGAACTCCACAGCCAATGCACGCCTGTCTCCTTGCCTTAATACCACGCTCATCCTACGCGAGCGATGCGCCGATCAGGGAGAAAAAAAAGAAAAAAACAAGGGAAGGGAAAAGCCATGAGCGACGACTGCCACTGAATTGGCATCCCTCTTGGCTCCAGATCCATTCGAGGCAAGAAGCGTCCGATCGCGATGCCGCACCTTCGCCGAATCTGCAGCGCTGCGCGTCGAACACGAAGTACGCGATAGGGAGGAAAAAAAAGAAAGAAAAAAAAGAAAAAGGAAAAAGAGAAGGAGG
>Ga0179593_1514478_pt1 | contig 10115 bp, 11 predicted proteins | sample CZODoug2_1_08_16_FD_185931 | JGI IMG/M metagenome (GOLD analysis project Ga0179593, IMG submission 185931) | Vadose zone soil fungal communities from Angelo Coast Range Reserve, California, USA - CZODoug2_1_08_16fungal (PacBio error correction) | ecosystem: Environmental > Terrestrial > Soil >...
CGGGACGGCATAACAAGCTGACCAAAAGGTGTGGGTCCTTATCTCGGGCGTTTGGGGACGATTTTCCCATATAGTGAGAAGGGACATAGAAGGAACATCTAACGGGAAATGTCAGGCGTTGTCAATGGGAAAAAGACTGTAGACAGGGGGAGGTCGCAGGAACGACCGACAGAATTATGACGGCAGATAGCGGAATATTAGCAAGAAGGAAGGGGGATGAAATAGGGATACCATCAACGAGAACAAACCACATGCGCCGACATAGGGTTACGACCTTGAAGAGGAGGGCATGTCGGAGAAAGGCGGAGAGGAGAACCATACCAAATCCTAAGAAATCGGGAAAAGTTTCAAGACGATTTCGAGAGCAGGATCGCAAGCCGAGAAAAAAAAGATCGGAATCCGAGCTAAGAAAAAAGGGATGCCAGGTCAGCCCTATCAGAGAATGGGGGACCGGGGCCAGGCAGGCCGAGCGCATCGAGAGAACGTCTCTCATCAGACAGGGAAAATCCCGTCTTAAAGAGGGGAAAAAGAAATTAAAGCGATGTTAAAAGGAAAAAATCGACAGACGAATGGCTGGAACGCAGCTGGGTGGAAACGCTCGAAGACGAAAAAACAGAGACGCCGAAACTGACTAGCAGAGATAAATCTCTCCTCTAGTCCGAAGGCGGCTCGAGACGTTAGGGAGAGCTCTCGGGGCACGTGGAATTTCCGACCGGATCCTTCCCAAGGGCCGATGATCCCGGGGGGAAACTCGAGCTCGAGACAAATATACCGGGAGGGGAAAGGCAGGGGATGGGGAGATCTACTTGACTTCTCCGTAGAAGAGACTCGAAATTGTTCCAAGGCTAACCACTGACGGCACGTCATGGGAGCGTCAAGGAACTGGGCTTGGGAGGAGGAAAGTCAAAAAATTTGATGAGGGGGAAAAACGCCGGGTGTCTTAGGAGCATGGTTCCGCGACGAGCAGAAGGGTGCGGCTCGGTCGGCAACGAAGGAATCGCAAGTAATCTACAACCTACTCTTTTAAGAAAAAAAACAACAAGTGCGATCCAATTCAGCATGCGAGAAGGAGAGCAGAAAAAAAAGGGGCAGAGTTCAAGGCGGAAAGCAGGGGAGGGGGGAGGAGCGGCGGCGGGCAAGTAAGCAGAAGTCGCACGACGGTCAGACCGGGTTGACGGATTCCTAACAAGAAACACCGAGAGGCGGGCTCGACACTCAGCGCGAGAAATATCACCGGGGGGGGGAGGGATGAAGTTCGTAGGAAAGAAAGATTCCGATCCTGATAGCGGCGCAAAATGCGCGTCCGCGGAACCGAGCGTCGAATCCATATAGAAGGTAAGGCGTGAAGAGGGAAAAATTGATCTGTGAATCTCAAAGTGGGGACCAGGAGAACCTGCTTGGGCAGAGGAGGCCAGGAAGAGTCGATTAAGGGCAAACTGAGAAAGCCTTAAGTTCCGGCCAAGAGCCGTCTTTGCGTCAAAAAACTCCCCCTGAAGTTCCGCCGCCCCACGCCCAGCCGGCCAGACACACGCGTGGAGGTAAGCAAGGTCACCGCCGTTAGACCCAAACCACCAAAAAAGGCTCAGGGGAAAAGAGAGAAACAACGCGGTCGCCGAGCGGAAGCCATGGGGGGGGAGCCTCAGGCCTGTCTTTCCAGAATAAAAATACGGTTGAAGGGTGCTCATTGGGATCGAGGGAAGGAGGTTGATCCAGAATTGGAGAACTAACCATCACCTGGGGTGGTTCGACCCAGCGCCATATAGGACATTAAGAGCTAAGACTTACCGAGGACTTGGATCCGCTATATGGGCTCTCCAACCAGACCCCCGCGAAACTGGTGGTTACTGAGCAGACATGGTCGACGGGGGGAAAGGATAATCGTTGTGGCAAAGGACCCGTGATAAGGCAGGAGGGCTTATCTCTTCGGCGAAGCGGCGGGGCTTGACGTGGGGGCAAGTGCAGAAAACCCCAATTCAGGGAGGGCAGCTTCACCTAAAAGTTTTCGTAAACGCCAGTCGTGGCAGGCCTATTACGCATCGAAGCATCAATCGGGGTCACGCTAGGGGGAAGGCCTATATAAGAAGGAAAAAGCGGCGCCCTTGGGAAAGAAACCAAGTGCGAGGTGAGAAAAACACGCCCTGGCATCAGAAAAAGAGTCTCAACAAAACATTGAAGACACCGCCGACAATCCAGAAGGCCGCTCGAGATGGTTCAAGGGGACAGGTCCATCCACCCGAGTAGGGCTATTGACAGCCAGTCTCAGGAAAAGTGGAATAACTAGGTCCCGAGAGGGGTCAATCTCTGCGGAGTCAGGAGAAGAAAAGAAAGCAGGGGCCTTGGTTACTATCGAAACGCAAAAAACGCGAAGCGGGAGGGGCCCCTTGACATGGGCATGAACGAGCGAGATGTAGGAAGGAATAGACACAAAAAACAACGTAGGAATTAGGAAAGAATGATATAGACAGCATCTGCTTCATCACTGGGTTCCTGAAGTAGAGGGGTCAGGTGTGGGCTTTATCTACATGAACCAGGGGGGGGGGGCGAAGATTCTCTATGACGCTCGAGACGGAAATATTGCGATACGCATAGTCTAGGGGGAGGTAGAGTACCCGGAGCTTCGGCAAACGAAAACTACTCTAACACTCCAAGGAATGGTCGGGGTGTGTTGTTTTCATGGAGCAGGCGGAGGGGGAGGTCTACTTCCGACAGGGTGGGGGCAGGGAGCTCCTCAGGTTCAGATTCCTGCTGGGGAGATAGAACTCCCGTGTGGGCAGGTTTATGGGGAAAAGAAAGGGTCGGAGAAGGGGAATAAACTCTTGGGTCAAAGTCGAAGACTTCGGGGGGCGAGCACGGCCGCGGGCCCGGTAGCATATCCCCTCCTCTCGAAGCTGAGAGATAGAAGAGGCGCAGATGAAACGGGCGGACAAAGAGTCAATCATAGCTGGGATCTCGTCGCCAAATGGGACCCTCTTTCGGTCGAAGGAAGCAAACTATCCATGACAGTCGGGAATGGGGTATAGCGGAAGGAACGTAGAAGGAGGGAAGAGGGGGCGCCGTGAGGTCAGAACACAGACCAAAGGGGATAAAAGAAAATGGATCACCTCATGGTAAACGAGGGCAAAATGGCAAAGTATGGGGGAGGTGGTCAGCAAGAACGAAGAAGGCGGAAGAAAAGAGGGGGAAAACATCGCGAAGACGGCGGGAAGGCGGAACTTCGGCCCTGTCCGTAGGAACCGGCAAAAACTGAAGAAAGAATCTGGTGATTGCCTCTGGGGACTTTTCTTCTTAGCGGTCGGTCAGGAAACAAAGAAATCCGGAAAGGGCTTTCGAAGGGTCAGGCCAGGGACGACCTCTCGTCGGGAAAACAAAGCAGCCACGACCGTTGGGACCGCAAAATCTATGAGAAAGAAGGAAATACAGTCAGCATATGGAAAAAAGACTCAAACCCGGCCAAGGTAGCAAGAGGACGCGAAGGACTGAGACGGAGAGCAAATTTCCTTGAAGGTACGGACGAGATCGGATACGGAGCTTGAAGCAAGAGTCTAGACGGGGCGCGACGTTGTTCGCAAAGGAGCAAAGACCTATCGCGAAACGGAAATTCTGGGTCGGCAACCGCCCAAGCAGAAGGACCAGGGTAAGGGGGCCGGCAGTGGGGTGGACGGACCTTTGGGTCCCAAAAAAAACAACAAAAACCACACAAAAAAAAAGCTTGTTCAAGAAGAATAGCGTGGGGTGGTGGGTGAAAAAAAGTATTTTACTATGGATGTCTTTAAGAACGGGGGGGTGCCTCAACAACATTGAGCATGCCCGAGAGCAGAAGATGTCTCAAACTAGCGTAGGGCCATGGACAAGCATTAGGGGAGGACCCATTCTCGAGGTACGCCGGGCCGAGTGTGGAAAAAGAAAACATGCTGAGGCCTTGTCCGAAAATGGAAAGACCATTCACGAAGAACTTGGGAGAGAGAGCGGCAAGAGAAAGGACCCGAAAGAGGGTGGAAGAAAAGCCAGGGGCGCTGCGGACGAGGATGGTATCTTCGGAGTTCAAGCACGGATCGGAGGCAATGGGTACAGGTCTATAGCCGTCAGAGAAGTAGAGCGCTCGACAAAAGGGGGAGATAACCCGGCTCCGGAGGGGCTCTCGGGCGGGAAGAATGCAGGTAGCGGGGTGAGGGAGGTCACCGAGAAGGAAATTCTCAACAATGGCGAAGTAGGAAAGGAAGGGGGAAACAAAGCGGACACTTGGTAGAAAAAGAAAGAAGAAGGGTTTTAATGCCGGGGGACTTCGAGGACCTCAGGGTGATCTAGGAATGCACGCATGATGGCACATTAAGTATGGGGTTATACCATAGCGGGAGGCAGAAGGGGGGATACACGTCTGTGAAAAGAGCGGCGAGCAGCGGGGGAGCAGATGAAAGAAGTCACGGAGACGAAATCGAGTCCGGGAATAAGATTTTTATTTCGAAGAATATACTCAGCAAAAGGAAAGAGATAATGGGGGAGAACACACACACCAGGGTCACAAGCGTTCGATTGGGGGGATGAAGGGTCAGGTTTCTATGAGCTCGTCAGGCGAGTCACTTAGGAAGCCACGTATCAAAGAGACGCGTCGCCAGAGAAGGGGGAAAAGGAGCCGACTCTGTTTAGAACAGCCAAAAATTTGCGGGCCGATTTATTCGAATCCTAAAGACGAGCAAGATCGTCGATTGTCGGAAGGTAGACAACACGCCTCAAAAGGGTCACCGCTGAGAAAGAGCACCGAAAAGACGTGAAAGGATCGGTTCGAAGAACGAAGGCAAAGCTCCGGATAGGAGCGAACCGATAGTTGATCGGAGGGGACTAAGAGGGGAACAAAACCAGAGCGGGACAAAAAAAAGAAAGGGGTAAGCATCAATTAACGCACGGCGCGAGCCAAGGAGCAGGGGCTAAGCCTCATATGGAATCTCTCTAACCACTAAAACTTATAATGATCGAGGAAAACTATTGAGAGGGACGAGGAGGCGGCTGGCAATGGATCTCTCGGTCCCTGAGGACTGACAAAACTGCGCACGATGATGGGGGTAAGCGGCGGGGGGAATCTCAAAGCAATGGAAGAACAAGGGAACTAGGATCATATAGGAGAAGAAGTGAAAAGAGATTTATCTTGAAACGAGCCGACTTCATAACGGTGAGTCGCAGGGGGAGTTGGATCAGCCGCCCGGTCCTTAAAGCGGGGGGAGGGAGGGTTCGGGGAAAATTTTCATACATCAGAAGAATCGGGGCGCGTCATGGAGACTGAAGCATCAACTCGCCGCGCAAAGGCGCGGGGAATGGATACATTTGAAAAGGATTGCTCTCCTTCCGAAACCCGTCGAAGGGGATGACGGCTGGGGGGAGCCTACGCGGACGGGAGGGAAGAAGAGCGAAATCACGCAAAAACGGGCACCATATTTGCAAACTCACAATGCGAAAAGACAACATCGGTACGCGCGATAACCAAGCGGCGGGCGACACAGAGGAGATATTCGGGGGGAGCTCCACCCCTACACTCCGATCGAAAGGTCGCCCTGACGCGTGAGCCGATAGGGTGGCCGATTTGAAAAGCTTGCGCCGAGCAACGAAAAGCGATATCAAAATGTAGAACAGATCTAGGTACAACAAGATCCGAACCGCGGCGCAAAGTTCGCGGGGTCAAGCTCTTCTAGCCTCCAATCGAAAAAAAATACCGTCTTCAAAAGAGTCAAAAACCAGAAGAGGCTGTGGGCAGAAAAAGCGAAGGAACGAGACTGTCTAATCGAAGGACTTGTCGGCGTGGCACCCGCGAACCCGCTCCTCTAGAATCTGCCGAGAAAATAGAAAAGGGGACTCTATACTGGGGGGGAAACTCATCCTTACCAATTTCCGACCGGCGAAGGGAATCTCTAGATAGGGGACGAAGAATATCGCTAAAAATGCCGACATCGCAAGGAAGGCGTATGTTCGAGGAAGGGGACGGACAAACCCAACTGTCTCCGGCTTGCCGCTGGCTGTCTTTGATGTCAAGTAAGAAGAAAGGCGCATTAACAAACTCACTTGTGTCGCAGGGGGGTCATATCAAGGCAAGTGCGTACGAATGGACTCAAGAAAAAAAAAACAGCAGGAAAAAGCGGGGGAGGTCCAATACTGACAGATGAAGGCGCATTACGATTTCGGGAAGCCTGAAGTTTCGGCGGCACGGGGTCGAAAAACTAAAGATCGCAAACCGCGATTTTCGAAGCCCGCCAAGCGAAGATCCTGCTCTAACAAGAGATAGACGAAAAAAAGGCCGGTACTTTCAATATACGCCGAGGAGTGCAGATGAGGAGGCGTGCAGGATCTATGCCGGAATTAAGCCGCCAAGGATCGACATGCTGGACAAGAGGGAAAATTGCCACGGGGCTGACCACTCGAAGGATCATATGAAAGCTACACCTTATCGGAGCCAGGGGTACCATAACCTGAGAATCCTGGGGGATATTCTTCCTCATGCGCGTTAAAAAGAATCCGATGTGGACGCATTCGTCTTTTCAGGAACTTTATGTGGAAACCGACCTTTCTAGGAGGCGAAACATTGGTACGCCGGAAACAGAAAGGATTGAAAAGTGGCAGAGGGGGATGTCAGGAAGACGCTCCTCTCTAAGGTCAATTGTGGCGGCGAAAGCCGCGGAATGCAATCCCTTCTGGTCTCGGCCAAATCAAAACCACAAGCAGGAGCCTCAGAAACCCTCCCAGACGCCGGGCCATAACGCTGGCATTCGTCAGGAGACTGGAAGGACGAAGAAAGAAGACCTTTCAAAGGCGTCTCCGAGCGAGGGCTAAAAAAGTTTTAGCCGTCAGGGGAGGTCACAGACACAAACCAATAAGGTTTGCCGTCGCGGGGGAAAAAACGGGACTACGGGAAAAAAGAGACAGTAATTTTTAGAGAGAACAACTGGTTTGATGTTCCGAGACGACCGTCCCAAAGAGTTCAAGAGAAAATTACCCTAGGACGGGGGAATAGAAAACTTGGAGAGGCATTAGTCCTCTCATCTAAACCGCGGTATGGTTGACTTGGAGGGAAAGCGAAAGAGGGGGAGGATTATGGTTTTGGACGACCGTTTAGTCCAGGATTCGGCTCTCTGTAAAACGTTCGTTGGAATGTACTTCCGTTTTATCATTCGTGAACAGGTGCTCAGGCACCAAGCCTTATATCATCTATCGTAGAGGTTAGGGCCAAAAGACGGATCCGGAGAAGGTTCACCTAATGCAACCAAAAGGAGAAGAAATGCGTCATCTCAGGAGGGGCTTCGATGATAGGACCTACAAACATTGGTGGGTCATCGGACCAAGTTTCTCGGAAATAGAGGGGGCAGCACGAGACTGGCGGGACACATCTGCCACTGAAAAATCAGCCGACAAAACCAGGCCTCTCGGGCAGGGGACGAGGAGGGCAGGGCGGTTACCCGAGGCCGTCTATTTAAGTTAAAAGAAAACGGGAGCCGAGCGTGATACTACGCCTCCATGCGCTGCGAGGGGCCATCAGGAGGTCGACAAGTGGACGAAATTCACAGGCAACAAAAGAAGCACAAGGTATTAAAAACAAGAGTGCGGGAATGGAACGTCATCCGATGTCTGCATCTCAGAGAAAAAACAAACGGGAGGAAAGGGAGATAGATGAAAAGGGAGGCAAGGTGTCGGGCAAAAGCCTCACCTCGGGGGATGAGACCTCGCGCGTGTCAGTTGGGGGGATCGACATCTCACAAAAAAGGAGCCTGTCGCGCGCCTTGTGAGCTGAGCGAGAAATCGTAGACTCGGGAGGGACGTCTCTAGAAGATAGGGACCCCGGCACTCTTCTGTAAAACCCTTAAAGAGACGACCTCGCAGATAGAGACTTTTGGGGATGTAGGAGGGTATAAAGGGTGGGTTTTTTATTTCGCGTGCCAAAGTTGAAGGGCTCATCCGAGACAATTCTTTGCGAAAAAGGCGCCGAGGGGATCAGCAGGAGGGCGATGAGGAGTAAGGGGAGTGGTAGGGGAAGGGGAAGCAATGCAACGAGGGAGGGAAGAGCACTTTGCGGGCAAGAAACAGGCTCGAACGACGAAGTGGTCGTCAGACCGGAAACGAAGGCAAGACATAGCACGGCCTCTCGGCCGGGATAATAAGGAGAAGAATCACCGGAAGGGGGCCCCCCCGTCCAAAAAAGCGGCATCATTCCGTTCCCGTAGAAAGCCCATCTCTGCCGTTAGGAGGAGCTACATCTCACCTGTGGGAAGGGAGATCTTAAAAAGCACGGAAGTTGTAAAATAGAAGGTCTTTCGTAACCATCAAAAAAGGGTGAGAATTAGGATTCACCGATGGTAAGCGAGCGGGCAAAATGCATTGGGTTGATCTTACTACGATGCGCGCAAAAAATAGAAAGCGATCTGACGCGGCAGGGGTAGAAACTTAGTCTGATCGGCGACTGGCCGAGGGACCGGCCCTACAGCGCGTGCTGCCGGCGGGAGGAGGACGAGGTTGTCATGAAGCGAGGGACAGGGAAAAAGTGGGGGGACCATGAAAGGAAGTCTGTTAGAAAAAGCTTTAAGGAGGACGGCGACCGATAGAGGAGGCTAGCCGCAGCGCCACTAAAGCCGGGAGAAGCAGGGTCATCGACAAGAAAGCAGGGAAAAAAAGCAGACACGCCGCAAAGTAGAGGGGAGGCCCAAATCTACGTCAGAGGCAAACGCGGAACGCCATGCCCTGCGCCAGAAAAGTCGACGGTTCTGGCCGACGGGGAGATCGATACGGGGGTGCCTCAGAGGAACTTTCAGAACTGCTGACCAGGAAGTTTGACATTGAGAAAAATCAAAATCAAAGAGTGAGAGGAGAAATGGACTTCTGCCGACCGCCCAACGCCGAGGTAAAGCTTTGGACGGCTGAAAGAGCCGGACCCTGGTCGGACGCTCTTGTGTGTCCGCGATATCATTGAGGAGAAAGAGTCGGTCTGTCGAAAAGGGAAGTGGACGATGAGGGGAGAAAGCCGCGGGAGAAGCCCCCCGACGGCCAGAGACGCGGAGCGCAAGACGGAGTTGGGACCGGAACCTAGCTTGAAAAAAGTGGACGCATCGGTACTCAGGAAAAAATACTTTCATTCGCGACAGGACATGAAGCTGGACTTGTACGGAAGCAGCGAGCCGGAAAAAGACCGGAAGAGGGAGAGGAGCCGGAAACCAGACGAGGACCTCGCAGGCTCTCTTACAGGCGTATGTCGAGAGCGAAAATCGAGCCAAGACGCCGGCAAGGAAAGGACCGTAAATCCTAAAGCGAAAAAAAGACGCGAGACGCCGGGCTAGGTCGAGCGGCTCTGGGGGCGTCGGTGCGGGTCAGGAAAAAGAGCTCACCTAAAGCGCTCTGAATCCATGGAAAGAGGGAGTCGATGGAGGGAGAGGGCACAAACTTGACTTTTTTTACGATGCACGGATGTTGAATTTAGGAGGAAGAAAACTTCTAGGGGTCGCGAATTTGCGCCGTCCGTCGAGATTTGTTGTGTCAGAAAAAAGAGTCTTGAGACACAAGGGGGGGAGAGAAAAATTGAGGTTCGGAAGAGGGGGGCTGCGAGCAAGATTTGAGAACCTCGAAGGCAGGGACGAACTATCCTCAAGGTTAACGTGAGGAGGCATGGGAGGCAAAAAGAGAACAATAGAAGAAGGAACCATTCTAGAAGACGAAGAGGGTTTATCGGCGTAAATCCCTATTTTCGTAGAATTTTGCGGGCAATGATGGTCCGCGTAGGAGATTTATCTCTGCGTCTCACGACTCGAGTCAGGGAGGAGGGAAACATAAAAAGTCATGGGAAGAGTCGGCGCGGAGAGACGGAACGAGTTGCTCAAGGAACGACCCTGTCGAGTGCGCTAAAGGACTAAGGGTCGTTTCGGGATGAAAAAAAAAAAACATGAACGATCACAAACAAAAAAGAAAAGGAGTAAGCTTAGCCACTCGGACGCAAAACCGTAAGGTGAGAAGACTCGGCGCCGATAGGGGACCGGTTCCTCCTTTGTTTCCAAGGCGGAGTGGGAAGAACCGCCAGCAGCAAAATCAAACTTTGCTCAGAAAGGGAAAAAGCCAGGACGCGCGAGCAGGGAAGCGCCGCAGCCTCGGGAAAA
>Ga0179593_1612720_pt1 | contig 10115 bp, 12 predicted proteins | sample CZODoug2_1_08_16_FD_185931 | JGI IMG/M metagenome (GOLD analysis project Ga0179593, IMG submission 185931) | Vadose zone soil fungal communities from Angelo Coast Range Reserve, California, USA - CZODoug2_1_08_16fungal (PacBio error correction) | ecosystem: Environmental > Terrestrial > Soil >...
TTCCGAAAAGGGGAACCAAAAAGGGGTATGTCTCCGTCAGGGAGGGGAAAAGGAGGGATGCAGTGCGTTTTCTTTTCTTTGATTGGGCTGTATCGACGCCTCCCTCGGGAGTTGGAAAAAACCGGAGGACGAAAAAAAATCCAGTTCCCGCCGGGAGGGAAGCTGGCAGAACACCATGTCCGCATATTACTTAGAGCTGCGTAAGAAGAAAGGGGAACTACGGGGGGATAGAAAAGAAAAGCGTAAGACCGGAGGGAACGCTCTTAAGGGGCGGGGCCCTGCAGAAACCCTGCCTTCGGCTTTCAAAAACTCCCAGAAACTTCCAGTTGGTAATGGCAGGGGAATCCAAAACAAGATGAAAAACAAGATTGACAAGCAATTCGCCCACGCGGCTGCCATGGAAATACTGGAGCTCTCCCGCTCGCTTGTGGGAGGCTATTAAAACTTGACCAAGGTGGGAGGCCGCAACCATTAGAAATAACCCTTAAGAATGAGCCACGCCTTATCTTCAATAGACGAAGTGCATGGGCGGCTCATGATGGATTAACAGCTGAAAAGAAAGTTAAGTTCTCTCGCGCTTCGACAAATTCAAAAAGCCAGGAACCAAATTAAGGGGATTGGCGAAGATTTGAACGAAGCGAGCGCTTAATTAGCTGCGGAGGACAAGAGGGCTCGCGGGTCCCGAAAGATTTCAAAAGGATCAGGGGTCATAAGGCAAAAGTCAAAAAAAGAGCTGGTAACGGAGAAAAAACTGATGAACCTCTGGGAATGCAGGGTTTTGGATTAGGTGAAAAAAAAAATAATTGCGCGGGGAGTCACTTTCACTCTAAAGGCGATAGTCAGCCATGCGAGAATAAAAGAACAAAGAAATAACTGTCTGGGCTGGAAAAGAAAGAAATCCAGCGTTTTCAGCCAAACGAAAAAAGTGGGCAAAAAAAAGCAACGTAGGGCCCGCCTGGACGCTTCGTATAAACCGGAATTCAAAAATTGAGGAAACAAAGGCGAAGCAAATCCTTCGGTTGGGAACAAAACGGGAGGCTCGCGTAGGTAGAGTGTAATCACTCGCTGGACCAGGGAATGCGAGCTGCGAGAAAATCAAAAAAAAAGACCTCGATGTTAGGGACAACCAGATATCGACAGTAGGGGGGGAATAAAAAAGCCAACGCCTTCGTCCTAACCCAAGCTGGCAGAGTTGCTCGAAAAGGTCCAACAGCCCGAAGAAAAAGTCCATCAGAAGCTTGGAAAACGCGGTGCTCCGTTTCTCTATTGAACTATCGAGCGAGCGGCAACGTCTACTTGTAAAAGAAAACTCTTGTAACCCAGCACCTGGAGAAGGAGGCCGGGGATTCCATTCAATCTCTTCCTTACCTAGCATGATCAGACCTGGAAAAAAGCGTCTTTGGATGCACCGGGAATATCAAATCAAGGGGTCAGGGGAAAGGTGAAATCGTTTGGTGCAACTTCGAAGACAACGCCTCCTTATAGGTCAAAACACTTTGGGGAAAAAGCCTTCTCCAGTGGATGTTTCCCTTCAATGGGTTTGGGACGCCCAGGGGGGAAAACAGCGTAGATCCCCTTAGAGCATCAATAGCCAAGACAAGCTGGTCATCAGGTGAAAGAAGTCCATTTCCAAAAAACGCTGGAAGGAAAAACTTATGGGAGTCGAAACAATCCCAGACGGTGTCCTGGGTCGCGAATCATAAAGAGACCCTACCGATGAAGCCAGGATAGCTCCATCAAAAAAGAAGCGAGTTCCAGACAGTAGCTCGCAATCCCGGGAGAAACTATAGGTCAGATCAGTTAAAAAAAAAATGTTGTGTGAATTCCTCCAGTCCACAGACAAAAAATCGAAACGAAAGAGGCCTCGGAGGGGAGAATCCGGTCTTCCGACGAATCCTTAGGGAGGGGCCAGTCCCTGTCCGAAGTAAACCATGTGGTTCGGCCGTCCGAAGAAAAAAACAGAGGGGGCGTTCACGTCTGGGGGCCCGCGTAAGGAAAAGAGATTGAAACAACTAAAATCAAAGCTGGAAAAAAAAACTTGGAAAACTTTCGAACGCCAAGAGGCCGGTGTAAAACTCAACCCCCGCCTTTGGGTTATCACAGGGAGGTTCAAGACCCAAAGAGTTAGAGAAGCTAGCGGTTCTTGGGGGAAAAAGTGCGCAATTCTTATAAAAGGATCATGAGCAGGACCGCTTACCAGAGATCAAGCAACGGGAGGAAAGAAGATTTAGGGAAAACGCGATGGGGGAAAAGGGTGTAACGAACATATCTCGTTTCTCCGATTCAAGCATTACAGTGGCGTCTCTGTTGTCCGGAAGGGAAAATCTACTCCATTGGTTTCACCACCCTTCGGTGTGAGAAGTCTTGAAGGGCAGGTGCGGCCGAATGGAAGTGGGGGGGGTGAAATCCGCAAGCGACGGGTTCGTAGTCTCCGGGAAGATTTGAAGAACATAAAGAAAAGGCAACGAAAGGGGACTGATCGCCCAAAGGAAACATTGATCCGTCAAGACTGACAGACTTTCACGGAGAGAAGGAATTCGAATAAGGGAGGAGAGTGACAACTCGATTTGGTGTGTTGAAGGGGAGGGACGGGCACAAAAGGGTTTGAACGCACTTCGCTACCGGGGGCGTTCTAAAGGGAAGAAAACATGCGGCGAACTCAGGGAGTTAAAGGCTGGCACGGGGGAAGAGCGTCTGCCATAGTAGGGTCAATCGCATTGATGGGAAAAATCGCTACCGGAAGGAATTGGCGATCCTGTCGAAAACTTGGGAAAAAAGGGGAAATTGGGGAGAGGGGGGAAGGGGGGACCAGGGGAGTCCAACCTTAGGTACGCACAGAAAGGAACGTAGTACCAAAGAAAAAAGAAAGGGGAGGGCTAATTGAGAGAGGAACTCACCGAGGGAAAACCTAGTAAACCCTTATGGAGATAGAGGTCAACGGGGGAAAAGGGTGTTGGGGGAGAATGTGATTCGAAGACCTATTTAAGAAATTACTCTTAAGCCTTTGCCTTGGATCGGGGCTATCTGAAAGCGCTGCGGAATGAAGTTCTGCGGGCCTGAGCACTATACATTTGAATTGCAAAAGGGACGTAGAAAAAGCAGGGGGGGGGAGGAAGCAGGCGTAATCTTGAGAGTAAAACAGGGAAAATCGCGAAAAAGAAAGCAGCCGAAGGGGAAGGAGAAGAATCTGAAAAATTGGTTTGAAGGGCTCTCCTGGGGTGAAGGAATTCAAGGAAACGATAAAAAATCAGCGTGACTCGATCTTTGGGAACCGTCAGAAGTACTAAATTTGGAACCGCAATCAAATATCTTTGGGGGGAAAAAAAAACCGGGACAGGGGTGGGGGGCTGGCGCACTGGTGAACGCAAAGCGGAAAAGGGGGGAAAGCCACAGACCAGGGACATCGATGGAAAAAGGACACGGCCTCAGAACGTCCGAGAAAAAAAAAAAACGGAGACGTAGGGGGATTACAGGAGGATCAGACGCGGACGACAAACGGAGCTAAATGCGTCCTAGGACCATATCGGGGAAAGATGCTTGTAAGTTGGAAGGCGGGTCCGATGGAAGTGGAAAAGCGCGGTTTACAACGGAGGGGGGCCTTCGGGGGGGGGCTCACAGGGGGGGGGAGGATCAGTCTAAGGGGTCATTCTCGTGAGCAGAACGAGAGAACCACCCCCGTGAAAAACCTTATCGAAAAGGGCTGTTCAGTAGTTGATGAGGTCATAAAAAGGGGCAAAAGGGAAAAGCCTTTGGGAGTGCGAACGTCTAGGGCACTAGCACGTTCCGGGCAAAGCGCATACCGTACAAAGCGACTCGATTACAAGAAAGCTCCCACCATGACGCAAAGAGCTCTCATCGGGGGAAGATCAATCAAGGAGAGGTTCGAGGGGACGGTTAGGGTCAAAGTCGAAAAGGAGCGAAGCTCCCGATGAGAGCATGGTGTGGTGGGGGGGGGGGGGGGGGGTTTGGGTGGGGGGAGGGGGTGTTTTGGTGGGGTGTGGGGGGTGTTGTTGTTGTGGGGGGTGGGGGGGGTTTGTTGGGGTTTTTGGGTGGGGTGTGGAGGAGAGGTTTGGTGCTGTTGCTTGGGTTGGGGGGGGGGTTGGGGGGGAGGGGGGGTGTGTTGTGGGCGGGAGAGGGGGGTTTTTTGAGGTTTTTGGGTGGAGGTGGGTTGTGTTTTGGTGGGAGGGGGAGGAGACGGGGTGTTTGGGGGCGGTGTTGTTGTTTGTGGGGGGTGGGGCTCCGGGAATTTTGCAATGCGCCATCCATCATAAATCTCTCAGAAAGCACAGGCAGGCCTCATGGGGGGAACTTGAAAGGAAAAATTTATTCAGGGGTAGCGAAACGAGCACAAAAGTTAGTGGGCAAAACTAAAAGAAAGCCGGAAGGGACGCGAATGAGAGGGAAACCTCCGCCTCCGCGGGGGAGATTACAGGGTTTGAAAAGGGGGGAACCATCTCCTGGGGAATGAAAAAGAGAAAAATCCGGGGGCCAAAAGGGTCATTACCTAACGGGTTCTGATTCGAACTCCACACAGGGAAAGTCTGCGGGGGGCCCCCAAACGTTTAAGGGTAACCGGTCGAAAGGGAAAGGAAGGGGGCCGCTGAGCATGCTTTGGGGGGTGTGGCGGCATCCAATCTTCACGCAAGGAAAGAAGATCATAAAAAAGGGAAGGGTTGGTTTAATTCGGGAAAAAGCCGGGGGCGGGGGGACGCCATACGTTGCTATCGGGATTCTCATTCGACAGAAGGGAGGAGGGGGGGCTTAAGAAAAAAGGAATTCTCCAAAAAAAAAAAATTGGAGGGACCACAAAAAAACATACAAACTCTCCTGAATCTGGGAGCGAGGACTAAGGAAAAGGGGGGAGCACAGAAAGATGGAGATCAAGGAAAGATTTAAGCCTGCATGCTTGAGCCTGCGGGAGCCCAAATCTGGAAAAAGCTTAAAACGTAAGCATGCGCAGCGAATGGGTTTCGATCATGGAAAAGTAAATCTAAACAAAAGAAACGAGGAAGAAGAAAAACAACAAGAGGGGTCCAAATAGCAAAAACAGCTGGATATTAGGAAGAAAGCCCAGGGGGGAGGAGGGCCACCAAACTGGGGGAGTCGAGAGCTGGGCTCTTAGCCATGTTGCTCTGAAAAACTTTTTGGGGGGGGAGAAATCGTCATTAAAGAAAACGCGGAAACTGCGGTTGGAAAAAAGTTCGAGGGGGAAAAAAGTACGGGAACTTTTCGCAAAGAAAAGCGCGACGTTTGTATGGGAACTACGTCGACCCGTGTGGAAACTTCGGACATGAGGATGTAAAGGGAGGGAGGTGGGAAGGGGGGGATAAGAAGGGAAAGGAGGAGCGACGGAAAGTTAACTCGAAAAGGCGTCTTTTCCATCGGGGGGCGTAACGCCGGAGAAGGAAAAAAGAAAAAGACATCGAAAAGGGACCTTCGGCTTGTCCGAGGACTACGGGGGGGAGGGAACACCAAAACAGAACTGGCGGACATTTGAAAGAATTCAGGGGAAACGTTCAAGGGGTCGTGCCCCTTGAGTTACCTCTTTGGCGAGGTAATCCAAAGGAAGGGGGGAGTGAGGAAGGGTCCAGGAAAAATATCAAAAAACCATAGGGGACATACTTCAGGGAAATTCCGTACCTTCGCCCACGCGGGCACGTATGGGAAGAGAAATCGGAGGAACTGCAGTCCGTTATGGACCGGGAAACGTAATTGGAAAGAGTGTGAAAAGATCTTGGGGGAAAATATCAAGGAAAAAAAAGTCCTAAAAAAAGGCACAATGAAAGGGGAAAGGGGGACGGGATGATCGCATTTATCTGTTCGGCAAGTTGCAAACTGAAACAGGGGAGCGTAAAAGGTTTCCCCAAAACCCGGGGGCCTTCGAAGGTGACATCCACACGGTAATGGTGAGAAGTTGAAATAGGGGGAGGGAGCTAGTGAATAGATCGAGGAAGACTGGGCGCGGACTTATCAGAGAAATCCCGTAAAAAATAGACTCATGGAGAGAAGAGGGGAAGGCGGTAGCAGACAAATTCGTCTTTCAAACTCATCTGTAACTTCGTGGTTCAAAGGGGAAAGAAATCGGGAAAGTCTTGGGGTGTCAAGTCGAGGAAGTTCAGAAAAAAAGATCTTGCGGAAACATTTCCACCTCGCAGGCGATAGGGGCCCTCCCCAAAAAAAAGGGAAAGAAGAACAAATAGGAAGGTATACTGAAAAAAAAAAAAAACTTGGGGAGCGTCCCAGTGCCTAGGACCTCATTCCCAACATTCGTGGTTCAGCACAAAAAGGGCAGGAAAAAACGAAATCAAGAAGGGAGAGAGGTAACCGTCCCTCCCGAGTCATCAATCCTTAAGAGCTTGGTTAAAGAAAAATGAGACGTCCGAGAAGGGAAGGGAGGCGAAACTTCCCTCTATGCCCTGGGGGTTCTGGGGGAATCGGGAAGCTTAGAACTAAAAAGAAATCTCCTGGAAGACCCACCCTCTCGTGGGAACTTGGAAAAAAAAGTCTCGAGAGGAGAGTAAGCCACGACTGAGGAAAAATTGGAAACCGCTCGAACGTCTTTCTCTTTCCAGCCCTCGGGGGGGTTCCCTAGGAACACCAGAAGAGCTTTAAAAAAAAAGGTCAGGAAACGCCTAGATTTTACTTACTCTCGCGACTCCGTGCTGGGAAGCCAGATTCCAAAAGTCCGAAAAACAAAACGTTCTGAGCGTTTGACATGGTAAAGGGTAACAATCTGAGCTGGGCTAGCAAGAAGAAAAAAGCCGTCAGACAGCTGCTTTGTCGGGCACCGAGGGAACCGTCAGAATAAAGCCACGGGTTAGAGAGGAAATAGGTGAGGAAACAACGACAGTCAAAAAAAATGAAACAGCGGGGGCCCGCTAGAAGGGATTTCCAAAATACTTGGCCTTCGAAAAAAAATCTGTGAGAAGGAAGGGGTCCAAGGGATATCCCGGGTATGGTTGGTAATAGGAGGGGGGAAGCTTTAAGCAGGCATTCCATTTGCATTTTCCAAGACCATTTTCCAAGCGCACCACCACGCTTTTGTAAGGGAAAATAAGTTTGGAAGGAAAACAATCCAAAAGATGCAAGGATTAAGGAAAAAAGCAGGAGGGGGTAAAGGAGAGAAAGCCGATATGCTCCATCCACATCAGCGAGTGCCCGACTTGCGCGAGAAAATAAAAAGCTCAAAGGGATCCAGAAAAAAGGGCCGGAACCCATATGTTTTGGTCCCCGGCCAGTAAACACCAGAAAAATCCTCCAGTCCGGAAAGGAGGACACATCATTCCCGGAGGTAGCAAGGAAAAAGAAAGTTTCCTCGGTGACAAGAAAGTGGTTGTCAAGGGAGCATCCAAAAAGAGGGACAGGAAGAGAGGAGGAGACTTGAGGGGGGGGAATTTAGAAAGGAGCTTCATGTGCGTTTAAGCAAACGTCCAGTCGAGTAAAAAAGGAAAGGACAAACTTAAGGAAAGGACGAGGAGAAAAACCAAGGCAAAAAAGCCCGGAGGAAAGGAAAAAACGCCGCAGTGTGAACCGATAAATTTCCGAAGGGAAAAGCCGGGTCAAGGAAAAGGCCCCGGTTGCAAAGAGGAAAAGCTGTGGGGGAAGAAATGAAGAGGGGAAAGACGCGATCCTGCTTCAAAAACGGGGGACCCTCGACGGGAAGAAAAAGCAGAAACAACAACAACGAGATAGTACGCGAGGGGTCCACGTCGTCTTAAAAACTATTCCGGCATTAACGCAAGAACAGGGGGAGATTGCAAAAGAAACTACATGGGGGTGGGAATTAAGGGGTAGATAACATCTTTTTCACCAGCGGCGGTGTTAGCTTCAAGAAAAGGGGCCAGGTACGAAGGGCCGGGAGGGGATAGCGTTTTGGGAATAAGGCGTTTGTCTTACACAGGGCTGGACTGATGGAAAAAGCCCCATAAAAGAAAGGAAAGAGGCAAAGAGAAAGACTGAAAATTCTTGGCGAAACACTAGCGGACATTGGCTGGCCCGGCTACCTCCGGATAGGTGTGCTGAAGACGGAGAGTTTAAAAGGACGGGGACGAGCGGAGAGGTGGGGGGTGTGGAAGACCGTGAAAAATGTAAAGGGGGGGCCGGGGTCGCTACGGAACTATTCACCAATGACAGGCAGGTGATTGGGAGAACTGGGCAACAAAAAAGGGCCGTATAAAAAGGCTTCGGAGGAGGAAAAAAAAATAGAGGTATGTAGCTACCTTTACCTTAATGCCCCTCATGGATTGTCTGAACTCCAACAAGAAAAGAGGGGATCCAAGAGGGGGAGGACTTGGAAAATGGGGGAACCTTCCGAAAGGGAGGTCAAGACTTCAAAGGAAAGGTTTCTAATTTATGCTCCTCAAAGGAGAGAACAGGATGGGAAACGAACCTTGGAAAAACAGAAAAAAGGCAAAGGAGCGCACGGAAGAGGGACCTTTGTTTTGAATCTATGAAGGAGTCCGGGGGCAAAAGGCCCAAAACGATTTCAAAACACAAAAAATTGAGAGATGGTAACAATCGACGCCAAAGCCGCTTTAAGGATAGTAAGACCGTAGGAGAAGATAAAGTAAGGGTTACCTGGAGCCTTCCAGGAGGTTTCGACGAGGAGGATTGGACCCGAGAAGCTTCCAGAAAAAAAGATCCTAACTCGAGAGTGAGCCTCTAGAAAAAAGGGGAAACGCTGGGGTGAAGAGGCTCTAAGAGGGAGTTAAGTAGGCGGAGGCCCGTTGGGATCAAGCAGGTTTGGGAAGTCACGGGGGAACATGGAAAATAAAATGTGGGGAAATTACTCTTTGGTGTCTTAGGGGCCTCGGAGGTTGGAAAAGCAGCCGGGGAAGGAAAATTACGAGGGGGGGGGGGGACTCATCAGTCCTCCCTCAAGCAAATTCTTGGACGGTAAACCGAGATTTGAGGGAAACGGGAAAGTGAATTTTTCTAATCTCGTGCCGTGCCACGTGGGAAGGACGGGAAAGGTAACAAAGAGTGGGTTTCTGTAGCATGTTCGGCCAGCGTGGGTACAAACCAAACTCAGGTCCGGCGGGTCTCGGATCAGGAGAAGGGGGGGGCGCCTGCTATTTTTTCAAGACGACAACGCGAAAAGAAGAGGTCTGGTTGTAAGAGCCCGGGAGACAAAGGACGAAGAGGCACGATACTGGGAATATTTTGGTCATTAAATTTTTGGAAATCGAAGGTTCGATGGGAAAGTATCGCTAGCAATAGGCACGCGCAAGGGGCGTCTTGGGACATCTTAATTCAAGGGCAGCCTCAGAGACACCGTAGAAATCCATGATAGACAAATATTCTCTTCAGGGCAAGGGATTGACCTTGTTTTGATTCCCGGAAAATAAGGAAGCAGAGAAAGGGAGAAGCTGCAGACGGGAGTTTGAGGCTGCAAAAGAGTGACTTCAAACCATTCCATGAATCTCCTGGGGGATTGAGGAATCCTGCGGAAGCGGCTTGAGGAAATTGAATTGGGGGGGAGCAACTGAGACCTGGCGTCCCATCTACTTAATAGCAGGAGGGAAATCTCTATACTTAGCGCACGCTTCCTAAAAAGAAAGCACTAAGCCGAGGAGGTGAGGGGAATTTTATCGTACAACGATTCCAGTTCTTTGGCTTCTATACGGTTTTCCCTGAAGACAAGTCAATGACAGGAACTGGATTCCTGTAAGAGGAAACGTCGAAGCTGCATGTAAGCCCCTGAAAGCTTAAAAACCTAACACGTGACCGGATAACAAAATTCATGAGACTCCGGGTTCTCTTTCAGTGGGGGGGGGGAAGCCCAGAAGAACGACGGTAGCAAGAAGAGGCATGACATTGTTGGGGGGCGCTTCTGAACGGTGCCGGGGAAAGGAGGACTATTTGGGGGTTCTCAAAAAGATCGCAATTACAATACAGGCGGCTTAATCAGTCACACTCAAATTCTCCAAACTCATCATTGTAAATAGGCCACACGACTTCAAAAAAAAGAATAGAGTAAGAGCAGATTGGCAAAGAATGGCGGCAGCTGCGACAAGACAGACAAAGCAAAAAAAAGCGAAGCCAGGGCCGGCACATGGCGGAAGCCGAGCAGAGAGCAGAAACGAGTGTTGGAGACAAGCGCCGGAAAGCCCGAA
>Ga0179593_1615504_pt1 | contig 10115 bp, 8 predicted proteins | sample CZODoug2_1_08_16_FD_185931 | JGI IMG/M metagenome (GOLD analysis project Ga0179593, IMG submission 185931) | Vadose zone soil fungal communities from Angelo Coast Range Reserve, California, USA - CZODoug2_1_08_16fungal (PacBio error correction) | ecosystem: Environmental > Terrestrial > Soil >...
CTCCCCGAAAGATGATGGCGCAAAAAAAAAGAACAGAAGGACGTGCTCTCACCGAGAAGGCTTTCCCCATACCAACATAGAACGTCTCACGTTACATCGGGCGGGAGTAGGAGAATTTAACAACTGGTTAATATCTACAGTTCTACAACGGGAAACGGAAAAAGAAAATAACAAAAAAAGGAAACGGGCCCCAAGAAGGAGGCACGATCGGTCTACTGAAGGAGACTACGGTGGCGCCTCCATCCAAGGCGTGAAAGGAGGATCATTGCCGCTTTAGGGGGAAAGGGAGGAAAAATAATTCCGGAAAAAAAGGGGAAAAGCACGCTGATCATTTCAGGGAAATCCTTTGTCATAGAAGAAAATCCTGTTTCTCAAAAGAAAGGAACATCATGGCTACGGGGGTACATCCTGGGGAAGAAAAAAAGCCACTTTGAAAAAAACATCAACCCAACAAACGGCGATGGGAAGGGGAAAGGAAGTCTCGTGGGGAAGGGAAAACAAATCGCCGTGCCCGAGTGTTTCCACGCTCTGCAGGGTGACACTCGTCTTTGAGGGTTTTTTTCTGTAAGAGGGGGGGGGAAAGTGACGGCTAAGACATGTCCGCGCGAAGCCGTCAGCTTCGCGGAGGCTTCCTACATGTGGAAAATCGGTGCCGACGCTGATCCTGAGGCGACGTACAGAAAGACATATGGGAGAGAAGATGGGCTTTTCAACTTATCAACAGGGGGACGGGGAAAAGTGGGGAAAAAGGGACCGGGAGGGGGGGGAAAGAATGAAACCTGCTTTTGCGCAGCAAAAGGTTTTTGCGGTAGGATTTGGCATTTGCATTTGGGCGTGCGCCTCGTCATGGAGGGGGCGTGAGGGAAAAGGGTAAGGGGACACCGCCATGCACGCTGAAAATTCCATAAATGCTCATCTATGAAAACTGTCCACTCTCCTACCATTTTAAACAATAACATCCGCGAAAAGAAGATTCTACGGGGAGGAACAAAAAAGATGAGTCGGACATCACCTCCTTACAGTCAAAGGCGAAAGCGGGTAGCTACGGGCGAATTTCTTGTCTTGTTAACTAAAGAAGGAACGGAATCCCACGGGAAAGGGGGGTGGGATCACCGAGCTTTTTCACCGGCTGGCCAAGGGGGGGGACCTCGGAAAAGGTTACCCAATAATGAATTGGAACTTAAAGAGATGTGGAAAACCCGAGGAAATGAACCAGGAAGCGTCGGAAGTACTGCCAACGAAGGGCCACATCCCCCGGTGCAGGGGATGTGCACGTTTCAGAAAGAAAGAAAAAAAGGGAAATGGAAATGGAAAAGCGCAATAACGTTGGCATGAAAAAGAGGGACGCGACGTGGCGCAATCTCGTTTTCGTCTTATCGACTTCCAGACCTCGCCGGCAGGAGGGAATCCGAAAAACGGAGGGGGGGGAAGGAAGAAGTGCAGGAACCGCGCGGGTACACTGAACATGAAGACGGAAAATCATCGGAAGCAGGGTTCTCGCCCTCAAGAGGAAGGACTAGTCACCACTTAGACGAGAAAGAGGGGCAATAAACACGCAACAAAATTATCGGATGGTATTTTGAAGGACGAAACTCGGAGGGTCGCTACGGGGGGAAACAGTGAGTCCAAAGGGTATGTTCCTAATTGGAAAAAGATCAACAACAACAAAAGGGGAGGATAAAATATAGATCTGCCATCCTTTATCGTATCAGGATGGAAGGGGTCCCGAAGGAAGAGAGCGCCGAGGTCGCGTCCTTGAAAAACGAAAAACATACACATTGGAAAAAAGTGGGGGAGTGGTGGAGGAGGGGGACCGAAGGAGAGGTCAGAATCTGAGGAACGAACAACGGCCGTGAGCGCTTGTTGGGCGTATTGGTGCAGCGCCGGTGAACGAGGGGGAGAAGGGAGGAACGCACAACGTTTGGGAGGATCCAGCCAGAAGAAAGAGGGGAAAAGACTTCTGGAGCTAATCGAAGAGAACGTTTTTAGGCAACGTCAGGGACTGCATGAAGGGCGGGGAGGCGAGGAAACCGAGATTTCCATTAAAGAGTATCAAACTGATGAACGTGAAAACATCCAGGCACGGGGGGGATGTGCGAAAATGGTCACCGTTATAATTTACCAAGGAAAAGTTATGCCGGTGACTTGTACGATGGGTGGCTGCGAAACCCGAAATTCGGATGGAAGGATGTCCGCGGGGGGAAAAAAGGCAGGGCGGAAAAGGATTGGGTCGCGCAAAGGGATGTAAGAAGGGGCTTCCAGGGAAACTTCTTTCAGTTTTTTTTTTTTTTTGGGTTGGAAAGGGAGGAGTAAAATGGGGGGGTCATGCATTGCAGGTAATTGAGGGGGATGCGGCTGTAATGGCCTAATATTTGTCGAGCCTTAGGGTCCGAGGATGTGGGGGAGGACGACTGGGGACACCAGGGGGAGAACTAGCGGGATTTTCTCGAAAAGGTCATTCATATCGCGCATGGAGGGGATGCGTCGAAACCACGAAGATTCACTCCTAGAGAGTCTTCACCGAAAAAAATGAAAAAGGAAAAAAATCATAACAGCCAAATTTTTATCTCAAAGCGCTTTCAAACCCATTATCCTTCAAGACAAAGACGAGGAAGTTAACTGCGGAAAAAAAGCAAAATCTTCTCTCCATATGTCTCTTCCGCTTGTGAAGAGTCAAAAAAAAAGGGCATAGCAAGGGGGCACGATGGGACTCTACCAAAATGTATAAGCAATGGGAAATCTGACGGCTTACAAGCGGAACTAACAGAAGGGGGCCACGCAAAAAAAAAAAAAAAAGAGGAAGGGCAAATGCAGAAAGGGCAGGCACGCGATGGTGATAAAAAGAAGAATCGCCTGGTTCCTTGCCCATCGCCCGGGAGGTGATGTTTTACACGGTGGCGTCAAGAAAAAAGACGGCAAAGCTATGATTGATTGAATGGCCCAGCGCGGAGGGGAAAAGGGGCTGACAGAAGGGACAAGGGCAGAGACAGGCAATGATCGGCTTTTCCAGGGGAAAGGCAGGAAACAGAAGGGAGGGGGGCACTCTCTGCAATGAAAGAACCCGCGAATCACGCCTAAGGGGGAGGAACGCTAACGTATAAAAAAGGGGTGAGAAGAAGTGGGGGAGGGGAGAACTTCGTTGGAGGGTTAAAAATATTAGATCATGAGAGGATTGTCGACGATGTGCGATGGAAGCGCTGCCATTTGTAAAAAGATTCCACAGAGGACGTTGGGAGTTGTAAAATGGGGGGAAAAGCCGTCGCAACGTTGCAGGCGGAACTGAGGGGTAACTCGTCGCGCCATGAGGTTGACGGGGAATATCAAAGAACAACAACAACGGAGGAGGAAGAGATTTCCCCGAAAGAGGGGGAGTGAAGGCAAGAGGGCTTTTCAAAACCCCCATACAAAAAAGAGGGGAGGGGAAAAGACTGCTGCGTGCAGAGGATATTAACAACTGGCGCGAAAATATCACCAGGGGGAACGTGAATCTCATGCTCAGGAAAAAACCCGGAGAAAAAAAACGACAAAAGTGGAGCTACTTTTTTCTCGCCTCAACGAAAGGGGGGGAATTCACGCGAGGGGGATTGCCGCTTGCCTCACCGGGATGATTCTGCCTTTCCAGGGGGCACGAAGGGTCATGGGGAAGGGGACGATCCCAAGGAGACTGGACAGCGCGCTGGGAACATATCCATCAATAAGAAGAAGAAAGGGGGGATGCTCGCACTCGCCGTAATCTTTGTCTATGACTCCAAGTTGAAATCGAAAACATCAACCGAAGGGAGGGGAATGTGGTCGAACGGGGAAGGTGACAGAGGGGAAAACACTCTCTGCATTGGCAATCTTTTATATATCCCGATGTTTTTGGGGGGGACTGTCGTCGTGGCCAAAAATGGGTTGGGCGGTGGCCAAAGTATCTGGAGCCACACATGCTTTCTTGAAGTACATTTTGGGTAGGGAAAAAAATCTTGCCGCTCTGGCTATTTAAACCTGAAAGAAATAAGGTCACACAGTTAGGAGGAGGACGGGGGGGGGGGGAAGAGGGGTCTAGAGAGATGGGCGATTGGCCTACGTTAGGGCGATCAACACATGATGCAGGCGGATCTAAACCGTCGTCAACAGCTAGGGGGTGAGGCCGATCCGCCCTCTTCCCTCATTTGATACCAAAGGAGGAGACTCTTGTCGTTGAAGTCTTTTCCTCGTCCTTCTTTTCGTTGGTTTTCTGGAGGACGTCACCAAGGAGGGAGGGGGGGCTTCTTTTGGGAAGGGTGTGTGGTTCATTTTTCGGAAGAAGACGTCAACTGGGATGGGGGAGGGGGCCAAAGTAACAACTTCTAACCCACAAAAGCACGGGCCAGAGAAACGGCCCGCGACAGGTGAACGGCGTCAGCAAAAAAAAACAAAAAAGGAATACAATAGAAGTTGCATAACAGATGGAAGCAAAGAACATTACAGCAATGCCGGCAATCGGAGCTGGCGGAATTTTCTTTGAAGGGGGGAAAAAGGGGAAGTGCCAAAGGCATGTGGAGCAAAGCTCCGTCATGTTTTTCACAAAAGAAGTTTTGCTTTCAGCCAAGAACATCGTGAGCAAAAAGAAGGTTCGGTACTCCCGCAGGAAGGAACCCAAACGGGAAAAGAATCGGGGGGAAGAAAAGGGGGCCGCCACATCCCCGGTGCCGGGGGATGTGCACGTTTCGCAGCCTTTGAAAAACGAGGACCAGGAGCAAATACGTTTTCGGCAGGGGAGGGAGCGACGTTGGCGCATTCTCGTGCACAGGATCCATCTTCCAGAACCGGGGGGAGGCAATTCAGAGGATAGGCGGGGTATTCCTCTCCCGGGGGGAAAAAAAGGCAGTATCGGGAGGGACACTTATGCTCTGCAAAATACTCAAAGCGCATCACGCAGGGGAGATGCAAGCATGAAAATCTTGGTAAACCAGAGGAAAAATTTCGACAGAATGGCCCCGTAAAGACGAAGCAAAAAATGGAAAGGTCGGGGTCAGTACTCGAACGGATCGGCGGAGGGCTGACTTAGTGGAAGAGTCCAATCGAGAGGGGGGCAGGGGGAAGAGAGAGAAAAAAACAACAAAAGGAGGGGGAGGGGAGGGGGGATATATAACTTCCCGAGGGCGAATCCTTCCTAGGGGGAAACTTGGACCTAGGGGAAAAGAGAAAAACCCTAGTTCCATTCCAAGGACGCATACACGGAGGGGTTGCGTGGTGTAGTGCGAGTCGGCCGACGGGCGAAGTCTAAGTGTGACTAGGGGTCCCAAATAAAGAGGCCACACGGAGGGAGGGGAAGATGATGGGCTTTTTTGCAGCGCCTGGTCCCGCGATACGCGGTCCTGCAGAGGAAAGACACTGGGGGCCATCAGAACACGGGGGGGAGGGAGGGGAGAGAGGCGCTCAGCTAAAAGAGAACGTTTTTGCGCCACGTCGCGGGCATAAAAAATATTAAAGGTTTGCCAGTACAGTCTTTGGTTATAAAGGGGGGAAGGAGACGTTCACCTCCCGAAAAGGGGGATGTGGCGGAATTCGTTGCGACTTTCCCTCTATGAGGGGGGTTAAGGGAGACCAGGACCTGAGGGGGCGGGTCCCTAATTAGAAGGGAATAAAAACGATGGTCCGGCGGGGAGGGAAAGAAAAACTTCACTCCGGGAAGGGAAGCTTTTCTCGGGACGAGAGGACATGCCGGTGAAAGTCAAGGGATTAAAAAAAGGACCAAAATTCTCTTCGAAGGAAAATGGTTCAAGCATTGGGCTGTAAGTGAGGTTGATGCCGAAAGCCGAAGGGTGGTCGAGGAAAAAGGTATCCTGTCCCGGGAATGGTTTCGTCCGCGGATACGCACAAGAAAATGTCCGGGAGGAAGAGGACTCGAGGAAAAAGGAGCGGACGGTGGAGGCGCGGTTGTCCGGCAGGGGCCCGAATTCGGGGGAAATCACGGCACGCCGACGATCGGACAAAATTCAAATTCCCAAAACCAAATCAAGGGAGAAAAAGCAGCTCAGCGACCCTTTTCAAAAAAAGGGAAGCCCTGTTGAGAATAGGAAAAGCCCATTAACTCTCCCATATAGATGACCGTGGGAGAAAAAAGAGGGAAAGCTCAAGGGGGTCGTCGGTGCCGACAATTTAGGGCGGAAGGGCTAAGCTGACGGCGGAGGGCAGAACGAACTGAATTTGGGGGACAGCCGGACAGAAAAACAAGAGCACATGAGGGGGAAAAGGGGATTGCTTCGCACCACGGGGGGAGAAATCCTTACAATTTCTCTGGACACGCAGGTTGCGGGTTGATTGTTTCAGAAAAAAACGTTGGGAGTCATCGACCAAGATGCCTACGGCGAGTGCGAGCCGAAATCATTATATTGAAAAAAGGGGCACAGCGCTGCTTGATACAAGCCTGACGAGAATGAAGTGGATTAAAGCAATGAAAAGGAGGGGGGTACGTTTCCTATAGAGCAGAAAAGGAATGATCTGCTTTGGAGGAAGGCACTGATCCCCTCGGAAAGCCTTGGATGTATTCGAGGCGAGGTCGAAAAGGTGGGAAGGCCTGTCTGGGAACAGGCAGCGTTCTCGAACTTGGGGGGAAAGGAGGTCATAGGGAGAGCCTTCCATTTTATGTCCTCATGAGCACGCCGAGGAAAGTTGGACAGAACGGGGGAAGGGGGGGAAAAGCTAGAGGACTTCCTTCATGTAACTCGTAGGGAGGGGGAAGAAGGTTTTTGGGGAACGGGGAGGTAAAAAACACCACAACTGAGGAGGAGGAGGAGATATCTCCCCTCAAAACAGTGAAATGGAGGACATGAAGGACGTCGCGAAAGGGGGACGACGGAGGGGGAGACCCCCACCAAATCGTTTCTGAGAGGTAAAGGACATCGCGTCGGCCTCATGTTACAACTGGCAAGAACCACTATCGACACGAACAAGGAAAAAATAACGGACGGTCCGAAAGTCTGCACATCTAAACCTTAGTACGACAGTTCGCTCTAAGAAGTTCGCGCCTCATCAGACGTGGGATTAGAGGACATTGCCGCTGCAAGGAAAGGTCATGTTCAAAAGGCCAACTGGAAAAGCAGTGATCAATGTGGTGTAGAACTTGGACAAAAAAAAAAAAAAAAACGACACATCACTGGGGGGAGCCTGGAAAAAAAGCTGGGCGGATCGCTCACAAGGGCATCTTGTCGAGGACAACCGTTGAAAACACAGCAAACGGCGGGCAAGGAAAGGTCCATGCGGATAGGGCGCAGCAAATAAGTGGCCCAATGGTTTCCCAAAAATCATTTGCAAGGGAACGATTGGTTGACTGTCGCGGAGGGAATTCCCCCTGTTCGTGCCGGGAGGAAAAGCCGTCGGGAAAAAAGAGGCTTCCTACAGGGGGAAGAAAATCGGGGAACCTGGTCTATGTAACCCTACTGAGCTCAAGTGATAACCAGGAAGAGCATATGGCGTAGGGGGAGGGGTTAAGAAAAAGATCGAGGTGGGGGGTTAGAATTATACCGGTTCGCAGAGGCTTTGCGCTAACCAATGATTTTTGCTGTGCTTTTTTGCGCGGGGGGGGGGGGGAGGGACGAGACGGCGGAATAGTTCTTTCCGCTGTCGAGAAGGGGGAAAAAATTCGCCTCACAGCAGCTCGCAGGGCCTGGAAGAAAAAGGGGACAGGGGAACGCTTCAAAAGAAGAGAAAAAAAAACCTAAGACGAAGGTGAAGAACTCGACAATATCGCTTGCCTTACAACATCACCTCATTACAGGCATGCGGAAAAAAAAAGGTAGCAGTCCGAAGCGAATTTCTTTGGCACAAATGAGAAGTGGCGGGAAGAACACCGGATGTAAACAATGATTTGCGCGAAAAAGAAGAAGCGTTGGGAAGCAGGAGTGGTCGCCAGGGCGCCATCGGACGCCATCTGAATTTCGGGACTTCCCGCAAGATGTGGAAGTCACCGGCATAGCGGAAATTACCGATCATCGAGGTCCAAAAAAAAAAAAAAAAGTGATGTGCACGTTCAGCAGGCCTTTATAACCCCACTCTTGCAGGAAATCGTGAAAAGCAATCGAAAGGGAATAAAGGAGGGCTCAAAACTCGCAGGGAGAGGGACTCCTCTTCCAAAAGCTCGGCCATTCTGGGGGCTGGATCCGAAAACTGAGGGTCCGTCGCCGGGAGAAAAAAAGGCAGTGAGAAGGAAATTACATGGCATTCAAAAAGCCCTCAGGCAGAACCGAGGGTTCGCGCCCCAATAGAGGAAACCTAAAGTCAACGAACTAAGGCCCGTACCGAGTATATCACTACATAACCAAACCAATGCTCAATGGGGGAATTCGGTTGGAATGACGCGAAAATAAACAAAGGAAGGACGTGGGGGGACAGCGAGTCCAATGCGATAGAGAGATTTCCACGAGGGAAAATCTCTCTCGCACTATCAAAAAAACGGAGGGGAGGGGGCTGCCTTAAAAGTCTATCGCTTGGACTCGCTGGACACTACTGAAGAGAAAGGCCGATGTAAGTCCTTCCACAAAACGCAGGAAAAGTGAGGGGTACGTTCTATAACTCTTAGGACTTTCGATCGGGAAAAGTGGTGACTAGGTCCCATAATCTGAAAAACGGAAGGGGATGCCGAGGGGAAAGACAGCGCAAGGGGCGCAGGCTGGGGAGTTTCCTTGCACGGCGAAGGAAGCGAAAAGATTTTTCTAGAAGGCAAACAAATGCCCGGCGCGTCTGGGCTAAGCTAAAGGGTGGGGGGAAGAAGCGACTGCATGCCAACGGATTGGCACGCGTGCCCTGTCAGGGAGTAATGGGGGGGGGGATCAATTATGGCATACATCACCGGTGAGGGTAATTCGTTGTGAAGAGGTTCCCCGATGAGGGGGTGGGTTCCGCGGGTGAAAAAAAAGGGTGAAAGGGGGAAATGGGGGGGGGGATTCCCGAATTCATTAGGGAGACACGATGTGTCCGTCGAAGGAAGAAACTGCACGAACGGAAAACGCTGCAGGAGTGTTCGGCGCAGAATGGGAACCATGAGGTCGTCCCTCGAAAGGGACTTGAAAAAGGGGGCCAAGAAATTCAGGAGATCCCGTGGTGGGGATTTAGGGGGGGGGGGGATGCAGGAAAAGATATGGGTTCGGGACTGTAGCAAATAGGGAAGGGGCTGTTTTCGCGAGGACGCGTTAACCTGGAAAGAGAGCCGGGGAAGAGAGGGACGCAGGGAAAAAAAAAAAGCTGGTGGGCTGAATTTTCAGCGTCGAACGTCGGCGAAATCAGGAAGAGCACCCGACGAGCTGGAAAGAAAAAAGCAAAAGAAGAAAAGGATCGCAAAAGAGCTCTCAAGCGCCCCGGTAATAAGGAAGGAACTTTTCAAAACAGGGATCGGAAGCCCTGTTGATAACGGAGGAAAAAGCAAGAAATCGAAAAGCGCTCGCCGAGGTGGGTATTTCATCGTCCAGTTCGAAGTATGTCCATAGCAATGAGGAAACGATTTTGCGACGGAAAGAAGACCACGGCAAGCTGACGGCTTCTCCAGCAGGGGGAAAAAAAAAGGGAAAACCGAATTACACTCCGGAAGAGTCGGGATAAGACTAAGGGCGAGGAGGAAGGAAGGGAACTGGGGGGTGGTTGGCAAAAAATCGATGAATTCGCCTTTGAAAAACGCGGTGGTAAGGCCCATCGCCATGTTGCGGTTGATGTTCGAGAAAAACGGTGTCGTAAAAAAAAAGGAGGGGGGACCGACGGCGGGGGAAAGGGGGACCTCATGGCATGGTATTGATGTTCTGAAAAGAATGATACACATTATTCTGACGAAGAAAAAGGGACAAAGTGTCGACCGGGCAATGATCAGAACGGGGGGGACTGCGGGGTAGAGTGAGGCAAGCGGTCGCGTAAAAGACTTGGGATTAGAACGACCGGTAGAGCGGGGGAAGGGGGGGGAGAAAAACGGGGAGAGTGAAGATTCGGGGACCGCCCCTTGTTATAGGAGCATGAGCTCACGTTGTCGACTAAATAGGAAGCCGCTGCCAAGGGGAAAAAATTAGCACGCAAAAGGGGGAAACGATGTGTCTGGGGGTAAACGTCGCGCAAGGAGGGAGTCCTTCATGTAATCTGTCAAGAAAAATTCACTGTTTTTTGACGGG
>Ga0179593_1623594_pt1 | contig 10115 bp, 12 predicted proteins | sample CZODoug2_1_08_16_FD_185931 | JGI IMG/M metagenome (GOLD analysis project Ga0179593, IMG submission 185931) | Vadose zone soil fungal communities from Angelo Coast Range Reserve, California, USA - CZODoug2_1_08_16fungal (PacBio error correction) | ecosystem: Environmental > Terrestrial > Soil >...
ACCAACCAGACAAGGAGCATGCGCTATGCAGCCTGGGTCGCGCCAATAGTAATACGTTCAAAAGACCGCAAGCACCAAAACGCATGCCAGACAAAAGGAGTCGCAGAAGGAAAAGAGGAGGGACGGAAAAAAAAAGAAGAATCACCGGGAACCACCTGCGTGACAACAGGGGCACTTTGTGAACGCCGAAGCGAGGTGACTCAAAACGAACCGCAAACCCCTAACGTCCCATCCAAAAAAAGTCAACCAAAAATGGAAAAACCTGGAAACCAACAAAAATTCCCTGAAGCCGCCAAACAAGATTGGCCCAAAAAGAATTGAGCGCGTATCCTTCGGGAGCAATCGGAGGAGGGGGACCTCAAGGGAAAAACGAAAACTTGGCCAAGATCTACGCCGCAAGTGAAAACCAAATGGATCTCTTACGATAAAAGCTCCATCCCACCTATCGCATCGTGAAAAAAAGAAGAGCCTGAAGAGAATTCCAAAGGGGCAAACACGCACAACCCAGAAAATTTCGAAATAAAAACCAGCATGCTTGTACGAGGAATGAAAAGAAGCCGCACGCGGCTAAACGCAACAGCAGAAGCGCTGGGTTGGAGGGGGACCGCCAAAAAGAGGAGAATTAAAACGAGGCGGTGGGGGAACCATGGGCGCGAAAAAAAAAGCGACGCAAAAAACGGATGCTCGAATCCCCAATTTCCGTCGAGGGGGATTCGAAATCGAGAAAGATTCAGGGTGTCCGTCCATCTCGGAAACCATCAGTCCTGGGGATCACATCGGACAAAGGAACTGGCCGGCCCAAAAGGAAAAATGTGCAAGCCACTCCCATCATACTGGGGAGGAAAGAAACAAAAAACACGCCCACGAGTCCCAATGGCTGGACTTGGGACCAACCTCCATGACTGAAACATGGACCCTGACACCGTGCCCAGGCGACGAAAAAAAGAGGGATAAAAGGGTCAAAAACGCGCCCGCGCCGACCCCTCGGGGGGCCGCAAAGGTCTTCCCCGAAATCCATATACAGAAAATCCCTTTTACAAGGGCGGGATAAGGGGGCCTATATTTGAGGTCCAAAAAACCACAGGTAAATTTTCCGGCTACTACGTTTAAGACGATTCCCCTTCCTGGACCAGAAAAGCCCATTGGGAAGTTGTAAGGCGCCGGGCCAACCTCACGATCGCAAAGCCAATAGCCACCAGAGCGAAAGCAAGCAGGTGACCTGATCGACGAAGCCACACGCGCTTCAGGACATGAAACGGGTCAGCAAAACAACAACGCAAAAGTGAACGATGACGGTCACAGCGGGCAAACGAGGGAAAAACCGAAACAAAGGGCCGGCCCGCCGGCAAACTTTGGGGAACGGCAAATCAGCAGCCATCGACTCTTCATGTCCAACACGACAAGGGAAATGTTCCGCAGGAGAGGCGAAAGGCGGCCCTTAATGGCGGACCACGGAAGTTTCGAAGCGTAACATTTCGGAAAGGTGCTCCCAAAGAAAAGGGGGGCCAATCCGGTGGGGGGGGAAAGGAGAAAAAGAACAAAAAACGCTTCGAATCCAACAGGTTCCACAACACTTACAGTGAATGGAAATGCAGCCACCGCATCAAACCTGGGCGGAATGGCCTTTCGGGATAAAACATAGACAATTGACCGGCAAAAAGGAAGGCGGAACGGTCGAACAGAGGAAAAAAAAGCGAAGGGTGTTTTTCGTTAAACAAGAGACGCTGATAAGAGGAGAGGAAGAGGGCATCAACGAGAGGGCAGCCGCGGGGCTATTTCCAAGGTAAGGGGGAAAGAGCCTCCTATCTTTGGCAGTTTTGCACCGGGGGAAAGAGAAAGAGCAAGTCCGGCCTAAATATTCAGCACAAGTCTCAAGAAGGGAGTGGGGAGAAAACTGCAAAAAAAAGCCTATTTTTTCTGGGGGGGTCGCGAAGCTTATACGATGAAAAGAGGGTGTTTTGGAGGGGCCGATGTTTTGGCCGATGTTTGTTTTTGGGGGACGAGAGGAAAGGGGGTGGGGGATAAAAACTCAAATGGAAATGGGGGGAGCAACTGTTGGAGTAAAAAGGAACCGCCACAACAGAGGGTGGTTAACTGTCAGAGTGAAAGCGACAGGGGACATTTGGCCTGCGCTCTTGAGGGGAGCGGGACGGGGACAAGGGGTAGGGCATTTCGCGGAGAAAAAAAAAAGTGGCCCGGGAGGGGGGTTTGGGATAGGAGGGAGAAGCAATCAAAGTTATGAAAAACTCTCAACCAAACAGGGTAGAAAAGAAAATACTTGGAGGTGCTCGAAAAGACAAAGGGGCAAGGGAATTCCTCGAGGCACCGGGGAAAACCTCCGTCGCAAGCTCCACGAACCAGAGCCGGCAAACGAACAAGGGGAGGCCACATCAGAAGGGGGGGCCGATTTCATCAAAAGGAAAAGGGGTTAAAAGGGAAGACTACACAAACGTTCTTCTCAAGCAAGCCGCACTTAAAAGGACACAAAATTTTGGAAAAGTCTAAATAATTCGGGTTTCGCAAAAAAAAAAAAATAAGGGGGGGGAAGGGGGTTTAAGAAAAGTGGGGATGGAGTCGAGAACTGGAGGAAATAGCAACTGGACAAGGGAATGAGAACGGTGACAACGCCAAAGCACGGCGATCAGTAATCCTCCGAAGAGAAAAAGAAGGACCTGAACGCAAAGATGCCCAACGTTCCCTGTATCCACTTACTTAGAACAACTAAAGGTTAAAAGAGAGGGACGCAAAACGTAGCATTGAACCCGGCCGAATGGGGGGGAGGGCCCGAAAAAGGGGGGGAAGTATCTTTTCAATGCGGGCAAGGTGAAAAATGCCGCAGAAGCAGGGTTGCAAAGTCCGTCCAACACCGCCTCCGGGGGTTAGTTCCTTTGAAACGTTTATAGCGGTGGGATGCAGGTAGAGAGCCCCTAACAGGCCACGGCAAGAGAGCATCCCACGATGACCGGAGCGACAAAAGGTCCCGGCCTCATATCATCGATTGAAAAAACTTAACCTTTGGGGGGAACTTTTTTCAAGTCGGGACGATGCTTGGAGGACTGAAAAACAAAAAGGGGCGGAAGGCCGTGACCGGCAAGGGTGGGTTTCGGGGTTGAAGCAAAAAAAAAACCTGACCGGTGGCCGGACTTGCCTGTGGGGAGGCGTAGCGTTGGTGGGGCAAGGGGGAAAAAAAAATAGTGGGGGCAGTCCGAAGAACGGGGCTGACAGGGATGATCCAGCAAAACTATGGTTTGCAGCCGACGTGGGGGGGGATGCTAAACCTGAGGTGCTGGAGACTTGAACAGCAAGCACCGCGTGAGGAAAGGAGGGGAGGGAGGAACGGGGAAGGGGGGGGGGTTTCCTGCAAAGGAAAAAGGTAGATGGTTTTTGGGGGCGACGCGGCACAGGGGATCCGCCCCTGGAAAACGTTATTGGAGGAAAAGAAACTGAAATGCGGCGTGAGGAACGAGGTAGCAGCCCTCTTTGGAAAAAGAAATAAGCTCAATGCTTTTTTGTTAACCAAAAATGGGCACCGGGGTGTCAGGTCATCCCGGTCAGCAGTCGGCGAGTGGGGGGCCCTGTAATCAACAAATATCGTACTGCTGGCCCTGCGATGGAGTCGAACCAGGGAAAAAAGTGGCAACGGGGGGCCAAAGATGGTGTGGTCGTCTACTGACCATGAAGGGGAGGAAATCAAAAGACGATCAAGGGGGTTTGACGAGGTCCCGTTACCTCGAACTCGAAGGATAAGTCCGAGCTTCGGGGAAGACCGCGACCTTAAGGGAAAGAAGAAGTTTCTCTGGGGTCGGGGGACCGCACCAACTTCTCACTGTGTTCCATGATAGTGGGGCTCTCAATCAACCTCTAGCGTTCTGGGTGACGGATAGGCCCGCGGGCGCGGACTAAGCTTCCATTTCGATGTGGCAAATTAGGTCAAAAAGCGAGGCCCTGGGGGCCACGGGTTGGGGGTTGAGGGGGGAGATAGCGTAAGGGCGTCGAAGCGCTGTTAGCTCTGACGGATCAGGGGGGAAACTGCGATCGAGGCCAAAGTCAACCGTACGTCGGTCAAATTTTTTGGGCGGGCGCACCAAGCCGATTGGGCGAGGGGAAGGGGTGTAGGGACCGGACCCTCGCGAGGGCGGGCCTTTTCAGGGAATGGGGGTGTCTTTTGGTCGCCAGGGTCCCATTGCCAACCCACCAACCCCCAACCCACCCCACCATAAAACAGGGGCGAAAGTTAGGGTGGGGGGGGGGCCGGTCTGAGAGGTGCCAAAAAAAAAAACGCACGCGGAGGGAGGTAAAAAAAAGAATAAACGTGCGTGAAAGCAGGTAAGAGGAGGATGGTTTCCGCCCTCGTTGGAGAGATCCACGTCACGGCGCGTTCAAAGGCTGGCTTTAACGGGGGGCGAACATGAACCAGCAGAAGGAGGCGCGAGGTAGGGGGACGCCAGCACTGAAAAAAAAAAGAGTCCCTTTGGTCTGAGGGCCTCATTCATCTCAACAAAAGGAGTGAAAGAGGGAGAAGACAAAAACACAAGACAAAAATCGAGGCAGGGAGGCCTAATGCCCAAAAAGAGGAGCCCAAAGGGGGCGGGGCATGTTCGCTGGGATCCACGCAAGAGCAAACGAAGCCAAATCCGGAGAGGGGGGGTGGAACTCCGCCTGGGATCAAACGGATTCAACCTGACGTCACCTGGAAGGGAAAAAAGCCAAAGGCACGGGCAAAGACTCCGTACCCCCGCAACAGAACCCCGTACTGGGCGTCTAGCATGACAGAAATGCTCAACCCTGGGGGGGGACCACAGACAACAGGGACTGAATCAGAAAGGCTAGCCGCAAATCGAGGGGTGTCCCGGCACCTGCCCTCTTAGGCACCTCGGAATTCTCCGGGAAGACCCGCCAAAATTGCCCGAAAGACGAAAAGGGGGCCTCGGGGGTCTAGCGGGGAAAAAAGGAAAGGGGGAAAAAGAAATACGCCGCTAAGGGGAGCCTCAACCAACCAACCAGACAGCAATTTCTTGCAGGCTAGAGCCGAAAAAGGGGCCCTTTGAGGGGGAAGCCCCTCGCAAGCAGGGGTAAGCACCCGCCGAAAAATCGAAAACTCATCCGAAGCGCGAACTCTTCCAGCGACGGGAAGAAGCCAAACGCCCAGCCCGGACGATCTCGCTTCTCCCAAATCAAGGAAACAGGCTTTTGAGTGGGGAAAAAAAAGGCCGAAAGAAAAGCGTAACGGAATGCTAAATCGACAATTTCCGGGGGGAAGGGAGCAAGAATAGGGACTAGCATTCCGTTAGAGGTCAGACACGACCCTCGGGGGGAAACCCCGCGATACGGCAACAGTTGTATTTTTAATTCAGTCGAGTGAATCCAAACTTCCCAGCCCAATGGGGGGGGGAAAAAAAAGCCGAAAGCCACGCCACGATCACCTGAACTAATAACCGGGAGGGTACATTCAAACCGGTCCTAGTACTTTAAAAGACAAAAACTGAACGCGACGAAAAAGCAATTAAAGTATTCCAACTGGTGACAAAAAGGGTAAACGCTCAACATCTTCTTGGCCGCACCTCCGCGGACGATCAGGTATTAAGGCCAATCCCTGTCAAGGGGGGAGGATCCAAGGGGAGAAAAGTTAAGGGGGACGGAGACAACCTCTACCACCTTCAACGAACAGGAAAACACACTAAATCCTAGCAACGTAATCGAAGATCCCTCCGGGAAAAAGAAAAGGGGGGGGAGAAGTGGGTCAGCAGAGGGGGCCCAGCACCTCAAAAGCCGCATATTCTTTCAGGACATAGACGAAAAAAAAACGATTCTTGTCAACCGGATTTGCTGGGGAGCGACTCGGTCAAAATTGACGCTTCGACATGAAAAAAGGGGAGGAAAAAAAAAAATGACCACGCCTGGGTGACACCGGCAATGGTCATGAACTGGAAGTGGAAAAAAGGGAAAAAGAAAAAAATGGTCACTCCCTGGTCCAACCAAAAAAGGATGTCAGCACTTCAAATCAGCCCCTACTCAGGACAAAGGATCTGCAAAAAAAAAAAAAGGGGTGGTTCAAAAAAAGGGATAAATCGCGGCTCTAAGGACAAAGGAGCAGAAGTCCAGGGTGCTCAAGCGCACGGTGGGGGGAAAGTCGGGGAACAAACGCCAACCGCGACTCAACGTCCCCCTACGGTACGACAAAATGCGCGTGGACGGAAGGGCACCCTGCCGCGGAAAAAGCGCAGAACATTGAGAAGTTTATTTGTCGTTCGCCGTGAAATTAATTTTCGCACCTATACCAAAACAATGGGACCATGAAATTCCGGAAGAAAGGGCTAATTTGCGGGACCAGCGATGGCGTGACAGGAAAGAAGACGCTCTAAAAGAAAGAGGGCCCTCAAAAAAAAGGGGGGGGAAGATTTGCGAGGGGGCCTGGGCTAGGCCAGTAAACTTGATCGAGGGGAAAAAAGCGCCTAAGATGCTTTTTGAAACGGTTTCCTCGGAAACACCTGCCTCGCAACTGCCAAAAAGTGAAACATTGACCGGGAAAAGTTTTTAGATCAGGAACCTAGCTAGGGGACCTTCTGTCGGGCGAAAAATGGGACATTGGAGGGAAAAAGCTGTTTCTCGTTGCAGGAGGTTTCAAAAAAAGGGGGGGGGTGTGCTTGGAGAACTGGTGGGGGGAAAAGTCCCTCAAGCATGGGGGGGGGAAAATTCTAAGAGACACATCGTGGGGGGTCCTGGCTCACCTAATTTGGACTGAAGGGGGAAGGGGGAAAGGCGGATCTTTTGGGGTCTGTCTTAAACTTTTTGTTGGGACTTAGAAAAAACGGAGAGGTGCATGGAGGAAGAAGTGGAAACGGCTTGGGGCGGTCTGGGCGAGAAAATCATCATTTCTTTCTCAAAGAAAAAAAACACCCAAGGAGGGAAGGGAGTAAGAGGATAGTACATAAAAAGTGATGCGAACGCAAAAAACACGGAAACAATTCTGAGGGGCATGCACCGCCATCATCTACAGCGAGAAAAAATAACCAGGCGCTTCAACTCCGCAACAAGACAGGGGGGGTGGTGGCGCGACATAAAGGGCGATTCAATCAAAATGCAAGGTCAGGGAAAAACATGGGAGACTACAAACGTTTTTCTAAGCCAAAAAATCGCACGAAAAAAATCGAAACAAAAGAGTGCAAAGAGGGGGGGGACCGGGCGTTTTCGCGACAAAGGAAGGAGGGGGGAGGGAAAAAAAAAGGGGCAGGGGAAACGTCGAGACTGTGCCGAAATTAGCCGAGGGGGCGAAATGAGGTCCGAACCGGGGGGAAGTCATGAGCCGATCAAAAGATCATCGCCCTTGGGGGCAATAGCAAGCGCATGCAAAAAAGGAGAAAAGGAAAAAAAAGCCAACGTTTTATCCCCGGGGTTTAGAGGCCGTCAAAACAAACGGGTCAACCGAAAGCCGATGTTAGGACGAAAGTAAGCATAAAAGAAGGATGGAGGGGTCGCACTTTGGGAAGCCAACAGCAAGGTTGGAGAGCCGCCGGGCGGACAGGTCAATCCGTCCACGCATCCGTAGGGAGGAGTTTGGAGAAAAAAAACGTGGGATGGAAAAAAGGAAGGGGTCGCCTGCGCCCAAAATGTGCCGAGGAGCAAACCAAACGGAAAAGCTACCAGGAGGATAGAAAGGAATAAGGAGTACTTACTCATCCGTTGCGACATTTCCCTGTAAAGGGGGGGGGGGGGGGGAAAAGGGGAGAGGGGTAATCGGAGGATGCCGCTAACTTCAAAGGGTCTTAGTAGGGACATTCAAGGGAAAGGTTTGATTGGACCGGAAGGAAACATGCACTTGGGACCGAGTGGCGGGGGGGGGGGTGGGGGGGGCAAAGGGGGACACCGTGGAAAATGGGTCCCCGAAGCGCGGGATTGACGAGGGGTTATAAGCCAACTGCGGGTGAACACTCGGGGGGAAAGTAATGAGGGGGGACTAAAGGAATTTGGCTGCCAAACAAGCGAGGGACCTCACCTGAAAAAAAGGAACGGATCGAGGAACTAGTATTGGCAGGCGCAGGAAAAATGGGTTTTCAAGGGGGAAAAAAAATAAACAAGGATCCTCAAAAAGTTGAAAAGGAGGACATGAATAAAATGAAGGGGGGACCTGGCGCGTGGGCGGGCTAGGGCGCGAGTCAGTGTACCCGTCCCTAAAGGATTTTTGAAGAGAGCTGAAGGTGGTGGGGTCCAAAGGGAAAGACAAAGAAGCGAAGGGGGTGGCTGTCCAGTTAGGTCAGCAAACGGAGGGGGCGGGACGAATGGCAGGTCGGGGACAAAAGGGGGGGAGGATTGGGGGGGGGGAGTGAAAGTGGTTCGCGAAGGAACAACGTACAAAAGGCGTAGCGAAAAGGGGGGGTACTATGGTGAAGGGAGATGAAAACCTCGCAAAAAGAAAAAGGAGGGGGGGGGGGGACGATCTGCAGAACCTTCCGTACATGGGTCCGAATGCATACAGTAGGGGGGGGGACGAAAAAACATAACCTTTGCTTCACCGCAATGAGGGGGGGTTTAAGAGGGAGGGAAAAAAATGGAAGAGCAGCCAGGACCGCCCTAATGTCAGCATGGCGCGTTGCGGCGGCATGGGGCGAGAGGAAACATCATGGGGGTCAAAAAAATTTCGAATATGTCACCGCTCCCGGGTCTGCAAAAAAAAGGGGGGTGAACACGAAGTCGAAGTTTGGCCGGTCTAGGGGCGCCAAGGCGATCGACTCCGGGGGCTGGAGATCAGGTGCGCAACACTGCGTAGAATCGAGGGGAAAGTTTCGTCTGGGACCAAAGGGGGGGGGGGGAAGGGGGGGAGGGCCAAGCGCGAAAGATCGCCAGGCCCTCAGGAGTGTAGTGGGGACCGGACGCCGATGGTGGCTTTGAGGGGGGGGGAAAGGAAAAGGGGAAAAAATGGCGTCCAGGCTGAACGGAGTGGCGAAGGGGGGGGGGGGTGCAACAAGGAGTGTGCCAAAGCGCTTCGGCGGTCATCAGACGGTGCAAGGTTTTCCGCCAGTGGGAGAGGCGGGGGCCGGGAAAAACCCCCAAACCCCCCCCCCCGCGCCGGGGGCGGCGGGAGAGAGGGGGGGTGGCTCGGAAGTGACGTGACGCAAAGAGAAAGCCCGCATCAAGGCACGACGGGTCTCTATTATCCATTTGGGGGGGATTCAAGAGGAGAAAAAGGAAAAACAAACAACACTTATTAGGGAGAAAAGAGAGAGAAAAGAGGCGCGAAAAGGAAAGAAAGAAGGTAAAGGGCCGCGGCCTCTGCTCCAAGCCTTAAAGACGGGCTTTCTCCCCATGCGGTTGAGCCGACAGCAAAGAGAAAGAAAAGATTCGCTAGCCTCAAACCGCGCGAGGAAAAACCAAAAAAACGCTCACCTTGCGGGACAACGGGGGCAAACAGTTATAAAATTACCGGAAGGAAAGCTCCGGGAAAAGAGAACGAAAATCAAACCCCTAAAAACGTCAGAGAGAAGGGACATAAACGCAATGGCGCAACCATGAAGGGACCAACATACCCATCCCGAAAAATCAGGAAAAGCAGGCCACCTACAAAAGAAAGGGAGGGGACGATGGGAGGAGGTGGCAGCCAAAACGGCCACCGGCCCGAAGACGAACTGGCAGCATCTAAAAAACAATTGAGGCGAGGGGGATAGAAGATAAGCGTCGCCGATCAGAAGCGCTGCCGAGGGCGGCGCCTTCACGGGTCAGCCCTCGCAAAAAGGGGAAAGCCCGAAGGAACAGGGAAAAAGGAGAATGGGGGCTGGGGAAACGAGCCGCGCCGCCCGCGTACCGCCTCCAAACGCAACGGAACCTTACCATAGGACGCGGCCTGCCAATCCTCGTCAAAAGAAAGAGGAAGGTGAGAGGCCAAACGCCAACAACGCAAAAACGGGCCGAGCTTGATGCCCCTCATCGGAGGAAAAATGGACACGCTCAGATCGGGCAAGGAGCGGGGGAATGGGGGGCCGATTAAGGTTGAGAGGTCACCTCGAAACCCAAAACGACTCGGACCGCTGATCAGCAAGAGGCCGGCGCAACACAAAGTGTGCAGGAACCACATCATCCAGAGAAAAATCCTGCGAAGACAAAAAGGTCCTATAGGGCCGCCT
>Ga0179593_1733908_pt1 | contig 10115 bp, 16 predicted proteins | sample CZODoug2_1_08_16_FD_185931 | JGI IMG/M metagenome (GOLD analysis project Ga0179593, IMG submission 185931) | Vadose zone soil fungal communities from Angelo Coast Range Reserve, California, USA - CZODoug2_1_08_16fungal (PacBio error correction) | ecosystem: Environmental > Terrestrial > Soil >...
TATTTAGATGGGTGTGCTGGTTTCCAGGGTCTGCTGTTCATGGTTTGTCACGTTCGTGTTGCGTTCACTGTTGTTGAGCTGTACATTGTTTCGGTTGACGGTAGCTTTGCCTTGATTTCTGTCCGCACCTGTGTGTGGTGCTTAGGTCCAGCCTGTGTTGTCGATATATAGCTCCACGACTTTCTTACTTGTTTTTTTATTGATTTGGGTTCCTGATGCCGTTGATTTTTGTGGATATTTTCAGAGGTGCGTTCTCGATGTTCATGCGGTCTCTGCTCTTTCAGCATTCCTCGTGATTGCTTATTTGCTGGCTCTGTTGGAAGTCTGGCATATTACCCGGCTGACTGGCCTGGGGTGACAAACATCACTCGGTTGATGATGCTGTGTTTGATGGCCGATTTCTCAGGTGCGTTTCTTATGATCGCCTCCGACTCTGTGCCACTGTCCGTATTGGTGGACGGACGCGACATTGTTTTCATAGCATCGGCTCTTTAGTGCGTCCGTAGTCTCGTGTTTAGGCGTGGATTGTAATTTGCGCGCGGTCCTGGTTCGGATTTGTGTTGATGTTCGATGCTCGTATACACATTTATGTTGTTTGCAGGCTGGTTATGTCGTTCTGGCTTCGTTCTGTTTCCGTGGTAGGATACCGGTATGCTGATCTCTTGGTTTGGGGCGGTTTTCCAGGAAATGTGGTTTGTTTCGCGGTTGAAAGCGTGTGTGTCCTCGGCCATGGCCTTTTTGGATGGTTGTTCCAGTTGTTATGTGTGCCGGTTGACTGTTCGTTTGTTCTTGCTTCGATTGTTCGGCCTGTCTTGGTCTGTGTTTCGGGCCTGTCATTCCGTTGGGTTTGGTCGTGTGGTCGTCGAGGGGCTGGGGGTGGTTCTCGCCGGTCATGAGGTCGCCGTGCTCGCGCGATCCAGGCCATCACTTAGGGTGTGTGTGTATGTTCTGCTCCATCGCGAGTTCTTGGTGTGGTGCGCGTTGTCTGGCTCAGACCGTGCGACTCGAACTCCTGGTGTGGGTCGGCGGTGCGGCGGCAGAGCGCCGCTGCTCGTGGTTTCAGCAGTCGAGTTGCTGAAGTTTTGGTGCGTAGTATACCTTTCTTCGCAGTACTGTCTTGTTGGCCGGTGTCTTTCCGCCACGCCTTGTCTTTGCCGACTGGCCCAGTGGTCGGTGGCGTGGCGGTTCGTCGACTAGAGGGGCTCTGGTCCGGCCTCATCTTGCGCGCGCGGTATTGTATATGGAGGTCGGTGCGATGGAAACCGGTCGTGTGATGCTTTTGTGCTCTCATTTCGGTTCATTTGATGGGGTCTTCTGTGTTGCGCGCGCCATCGGCGCTATTTTTCGCAGGCAACTTCCCGCTGGAGATCGGATTTTGGTCCGCTGTTTCATGTCGTTTGGCCCTTGTGGAGAGTGTCCGATCCGTTAGTCTTGTCTCTTCTTTTGTCCGTGTCTTAGTCAGGTGTGCTGGCACTTTAGGTTCTCTTTCAACCGATGTCCGTGTCGTGTGTAGTTTTCTGTTGCGTGTTGGGGGTGCGCTTGTGTATCTACTCGGCGTACCTTCTTTGAGCTGCAGGGCATCTAAGCGATGACATGCTTCTGGGGTGATTTTGGTTTTGCGCGGCGTGTCCGGGCCGACCTGGGGTTTGTTTTTGGTTTCTGTGGGCTGGTCATTTGCGGGATCTGGCCTTCTGTTTGTAATTTTCTTTTTTTTTGGCTTTGTCTCTGTGATGTGTTCTATCGTGTATTCGGAACTCCCAGCACGGTTGATTGTATATCTGTAGTGGCATCGGTTATGTGTGTTTCTACGTGTGGCTTATCTTCGCTGGTGTCGTTTGTCGCCGGGTGCTCATGCGTGCTTCTGTCCTATATAGTGATCGCGGGCTCCCCTCACTATCGTGGTATCCTTGTCTTGTTCGTTGTGCGTGAAGTTTTTCGGTGCACCTGGTCGGCTTGTGTGTTTGTTTTCACTTCGTCCTTTGTTGTTCTGTGCTTGTTGTCTTGGTTGTGGTCGCTGTATTCGTGATTTTCAGCTTTCGATTTTTTGTCTCTGTGGTCCTATGTTATTTGTGGCTCTTTGCCGTGTCCCGCTGGTTTTTTGTTGATTTCTGTGTTTCCTCGAACGTTGTTTCTGACTTGCGATGTGTGGGTGCTGTGGTGTGCTTCTGGTTTTTGTTGTGTTGGTTTTTTGTGTTTGTTTTTGTTCTTTTTTTGTTGTTTTTTTTTTTTTTTTTTTGGGTTTTTGTTGGTTTTGTTTTGTGTGCTTGTTTTTTATGGGTTTTTCTGGTTTTTTGTTGTTCTTGTTTCGTTTTCTGGTTCGGTTGTTTTTGTTTTGTTTTTTATTTTTTGTTTTCTCTCTTCTTTTGTTTTTCTTTTTTTATTTTTGTTCTTTTTTTTCTTTTTTTTTGTTTTCTGTGTTGCTTTTTTCTTTTGTTTGTGGATTTTTATTTTTTTCTGTTGTGGTTTGTTTGTTTCGTATGTTTTTCTATTTGTGTTTTTCTTTTTTTTCTGTTTTCTATCTTTCGTTCTTTTTTTTCTTTTTTTTTTTTTTCGTTTTTTCGTTTTTTATTTTATTTTTGCTTTTTTTGGTTTTTTCGTTAGTTCTTTTTTTCATTCTAGTTGTTTTTTATTTGCTTTTCTTTTTGTTTGGTTTTTCTGCTTTTCATTCTTTTTTTTTTTTTTTTTCTTTTTTTCTTTTTTTTTGCTGATTTCTATACCTGTGTTTGAGTTTATTTTTCCGTTTAGATTATTGATTATTTGAATAGTTTTTTTCGTTTTTGAAGTTATCTTTTATTTTAGTTTTTTTTTGGTAGTTTTGGTTTGTGTGTTCTGTTGTTTGCTTTTTTTTGGTACCGGCTTTGGTGTTTGGTATGGCTTTTTTTGGTTTAGTTTATTTTTTTTTTTTCTGTTTTGTTATTGTGTTTTTTTGTTTTGTTTTTTTTGTGGTGTTTTTGGATGTTTGTTGGTTTTTGTTTTTTCGTCTTATTTCTATTCCGTTTGTTATGTTGTGGCTTGGCTTTTTTTGTTGCGTTGGTTATGTTTTTGTATTTTTTCTTATGTCTTTTGTTCTTTTTTCTTTTTTTCGGTTTTTTGTGCTTGGTCTCCTTTTTCATATCTTTTCGTTAGGCTTTGCTTGTTTTTTTTCTTCGTGCTTTCATTTTTTTATTTTTTTTTTTGGATGCATTGTCTTTGTTTGTACTTTTTTTTGTTTTTATTTTCTTTGCGTCTTTTACTTTTTTTTTTGTAGTTCATTTTTTGTTTTTTTGTCTCTTGTTTTGGGTTTGTTGTTTCTTTCCTTCTTTGTTTTCTTCTGTTTGGTCTTTTTTGTTCATGTTTGCTTTTGTGTTTTGGGTTTTTTTTTTAGGGCTTCTTTTTTTTCTGTTGGTTATGCTTGTCCGTCTGTTATTTTGTTTCTTTATTGTCTCTTTTTTGCTGTGTGTCTTTGTGTTTTGTCGTTTGTTTTTTTTGTCTTTTTTCTTTTTTTTTTTTCTGTCTGGTTTGTTTTTTGTGGTCTTTCTTTATTCTTTTTTTTCGTTTTTTTTTGTATCTTTCTTTATATTCTTTTTTTTTTACTTTATTGTGGCTCTTATTTCTCTTTTTTTAGTTTTTCTTATTGTCTGTTGGGGTTATTTTGTGTTTTTTCTTCGTCTTTGTGTTTCTTCTCTGTTTTATTTTTGTCTCTTTTCTGTTCTTTTGGCAATTGGTTTTTTTTTTGGGTCGTTGTTTCTTGTTGTGTTGTTGTGCTGGATGGGTCTCTTGTTTCTTCTTGTGCTCTTATGGTGTTGCGGGTACGTGGCAACCCCGGTCTTTTCTCGAGTCGGAAGCTGCGTTGTGCTGCCGACAGGCAATCCTGTGCCACAAACTTTTTTGGGCTTGCGATTCTGATGTTTTGTGTCATGTGCATTGTTTGGCTCCTCCCATTGTGTTAAACATATTGTATTCAGAGTGTGCTGGTCGTCTTTCGTTTGATTTTGACCCCATGAGGTGCTTCTCTTTACTCACCCTTATTATACCCTTTTGTATTCGATTCGGGTGTCATATTCGCAGCGGTGCTTGCGGTTTTATTCTGCCGTCGAGTGAACGTCATGGTTTGTCGTCCTCAGCCGTGTGTTCAGTGCCCATGTCATGGTGCTCTTGCCGTGTCGGGCCTCTGATCTTCTTTGGGCATAGCTCGGCGGTTCGTCTGATTGCTGCGATTCGTCCTATGTGTTTGTTGAATGTGTCATCGTGCTGCTAGTCCTTGTGTGCACCCCGTGCCGTGATTCGTCTTTATCGCCTCCTGGGACATCAAGTTCTAGTTGTCCGAGGTAGTCTCGCATTCCCGATCCCCTCTCCGCAGTTGGCTGCGCCGGTCGAGGTTTCGCCGTTATGCAGGTCGTCGCCGTTAACGAGTGTTTCCGTGGCGGCCGCGACGGATGCTCGTGGTTTGTGTCTCGAGTCGATGACGCACTTGGGTCTTGTGAGGCCGCTGCTGTGATGATCTGCCCTGCTCTACGCGGTCCATCTTGTCGAGCTTGCCAATCGTGGATTTTGTTCGTTGCATGTCCGTGTAGGATATGTTTCGTGCGCATGGGCTGGCTTTTGTTAAGGCTGAGTTTTTTGGCCTGGTGCGTTTCTTTGGGAAACCTTTCGTGACCCTATTGAGATATTGCCGTGTGAGATTCCTAGTACATTTTCCCGTCCGAGATCCGTGTGCCATTCACGTCAGGATGTTTTTGTCGGTGTCGACGTCGTGACATCTGTTGAAGAGTAATTTCTGCAGCAGCGTCAGCCGTTCTTGTGAGATTGATCGTGGTCCTGTATTGAAGGACGGTCGCATATGTGCCCTGAAGCAGAGCGAGCGTTGTGCAGTCGGATGAGTGCGTGTGTGTCGATATTGGGGTCACCTGACCATGTCGGGCGGCGAGCGTTCGGGGGCTTCGCCCCTGTTCTCAGGAACCTTGGTGCGTGGTGTTTTGCTGCTCGTGTATTCGTGTTGCATTGTATTTGTTCGTCATATTCGTCAGTGTTGCTCATGATTGGCCATCTTCTAGCGGCGAAATGTTCCGCAAGCCATGTGTCGCCTGTCGGGTATGTGTGTGTGTTTGGTTTTGTGTTGTTTTGGTGTTGTTTGCCGGAAGTGTCTTGGCTAGCAGCGTTTGTGTCAGGTCTGCTGCCCTTCCTGTGGTCCAGTGCGCCTGTAGAAAACTGATGAATCTGTTGGTGCGACTGACGTGACCGCACTGGCCGTGTGGTGTGCCTGCCATTCCTTTGCGGTTCCTTTTCGATCTGGCCACGAGCCGTTCGCCTTCGCGCTGGATTTTCACGGACGCGTTGTCGTGAGAATTTTTGGATCGAGACACCCTCGAGGTGTGGTTCTTCTAGGTAGGTCGAGCCAGGTTTTTTTGTGCTTTGTCACGGCGCCGAATTCATGTTTTTTTGTGAGTCGTTGTGCGGGATTGTGGCTTCGGTTGCACTCGCATGTGTTTGTGTTGTGTTTTTCCGCCACTTGGCTGGGTTTTTTTTTCTTGCCCTGATGCGCCGTGCCTTTTCTCAGCATCCACGCGCTCTTCCATTTGGTTTTGTGCGAGCGTGCTTCTTAATTTCTTTTTTCCTTCCTGTCAGCACAACTTGAGTTGGAGGTTAGAAAAGTGAGAAGATCAGAAGCGCTCGCTCTGAAGTTGGGGGTCTGCTTTTGTGTGTGTTGAAGGTGATGTTTTGCCGCGATTCCCGGGCGGGAGGCCGTGCGTCCACCTCTCACGTTGTCAGCTCGGCTTCCGATCGTTGTCAACGTATTGGTGCGTTTTCTTTTCTTTGTATTCCAGCTAAGTGGCCTTGTTGCTTGGTCTTGCCTTACCTGGTTTGCAAGTTGCCCTCGGTGGTTTTTTGCTGCGAGCCTATTTTCTTTCGCACGCGTTCGTGAATATCATAAGCGGCGAGTGTCGGATATCGTATCTGGTGGGTGTCAGTATCGATCTCGGTGATTGGATGTAGGCCTCCGCCAGTTGTGCGGGTCTGCGTCGTGGTTCCTGTGTTTGCTGTCTAGGATTTCGTTTTTCTCTCTTTTGCGCGGGGTGGCGTGGGGCTGCTTTGGCCTTTTGCTCTGTCTTTTTTTGCTGCAAGGGCGCCGGCTATTACCCGTGTAGTGCCATGGTCTTGGGGTGTGGCGGGGCTGGCCTGGTGTGATAGTTGTGTGTCTATTGGCTTTGGTGTGCTGTCTTGGGTTTGCTGTTAGCAAGTGTTTCTCTTTGTGTGCATTTTGTCTGCTCGAGCAGTCACACGTCGGTGCAAGTTCCGTTTTGTTTGATGGCATTTGGCGTGGGCCCTATCGTGCTCTGTCCGGCCTGTGATTTTCGGTTTGGTCCTTGTTTTTTTTGTTGGTTCTCAGCTCTGACATCCCCATATCAGCTGACTGCGAATGCGGCTCCGTTGTCTCTTTCGTTTGTCCCATTCCGTCTGCTCTGACTGCCAAGGTGCCTTCTATGTTGTTTGTTGCACGGCTCGCGTCTTTTGTCTGTGGAGTCTGCTTCAGTTGGGTGTTTTCCCTGTTTGCCCGATCTAGGTTGGAGTGACGCCTTCTGCGTTGATGCGTGGTTGGTAGTCGGGTGTACAATATGTGATACTTCTTTTCACGTCAATTTCGGGTGTTCGATACGGCTCAGTTTTGGCCTAGACTGCCGGCGCCTATCGCTTGCGCCGCTGCGCGTCTAGCTTTTCGAATTCCCGAATACCGATGCAACTAATCCTTATTTTGCATGCTGCGACGTTTGCCGGTCAGTTTCGCTTGCAGATCATCAGTCAAGGGTAGGTCCGAACCATCACGTGCGTGGCCTGCGAATTTTCGGTTCTATGGTGTTCCTGAGATTCTGTTCGGGCTTGGCCGTGGCTGGACTCGGTCACTCGCTTTTGTGTGCGCTTGGGCTTCGGAGTCGCGTCGCCTGGGTGCGTGTCCATCGTGGTGGTGGATCCTTGGGTCGCTCGTTCTGGAATATCCTGCTTTTCTCTGAGGTCGTGAGTCAAGGTAAGTTTTCGATATGGCTTGGGGTTGCGCTTCGTGGAATCATATGTTATTTGCCATTCCTACGGTTGCGAATCGTCTGATCGGGAGCATAGCGCCTGTTAGCTGCAAAAGTGTGTCAGGTCTGACTCACTTGTTCGGACTGGTGCTTGTGCATTCTCATCAACCTGGCGTCCTTGTAGTGGCCTGAATCCGAGCTGGTCTCCGAGTGAGATTATTCGCCTTGCGCGCTTGTTCCGTGACTCACACGGTGATTCGTCGCCAAATGGTGGTTATATGTGGTGAGTGGTAGTGGTTCATGATGTGGTCAGTAAATTGATCGGCCTATGACACTTCTGTCAATAATTTTGTTTTCGCTGTGGATGTACATGTCAAATTTACCATGCTACTTGTTTCGTCCGCTCATAAGTCTTGTTGGCCGGGATCGGCGGTGTTTGCTTGGTCTTGCCGTGGTGCTTTCTGGCAGCCGGCGTTTGGCAGTCCGGGCGCAGTGGCCGCTGGAACGTGAGGGTTTTGTTGTTTTGGCCGATCCGGATCTGTGGGCTTTTGCTCGGTCCTTGTGCCTTTGGGACCGGCCCCAGTTCTTGTTTCCACTCGTGTCGTCGTTGGAAGCAATCGCGCAATTTCCTTTGTTCCTTTTGTTTTTGCCAGTCCGTCTGCTAGGCGACTAGATCATAGCGTGCGTTTGCTCCGTGGTCTGGCATTCTGGAGTTGTACTTCGGAAGATCAGTCTGAGCTGATGCTCTGGTTGCTTGCTTTTGAAGTGTTTTTTTTATTTTTTTGGTCATCCGCATGTCAGAGCGATTTTTCGACTTTCTGTAAGGTCGTGTTTGATACTTGCGTGTTTTGTGTGGCCGAATCTGTTTATCGGGTTCCCACGCGTGTCTCGAAGGTTTTCCGCGTCGTTTGTTGGGTCTTTTTTCTGGCGCAATGTCTGGCTGAAGTCGCTTTTGCGTCTGTACGTGTCCCTGGTCTGATTCGGGTCTCTCTCTTTTGTTATTAATACTTGTTGCCTCCTACTGATTCAGTTCCTGGTTGCTTTGTGGGGTATTCGTTATGTTACTGTGTGTCGTGGATTCGTACGTCAAAAATTTTGACTCCGGATGTGCGGTTCTCTGCAATGCCGCGACCACAAGCACCCAGGGTCGCGTTTTTGCGGTCCGTGCGAAACCTACTTGATGTGGTATTTTTTCGATGTGCTGAATTGCTGTTCAGATGATATGTAGCTGGTTGTATCAGCTGACACCTGTTTTTTACCGTGGGGTTGATACGTTGTCACGGCGATCGGTTGATGTATCCTTGTTATCGGTGCCGCGAGTTCTTGTTAAGTGCAAGGTGTGGCGCTGTGAGACGGTGTTGTTTGGGCCTATATTCAGGTCCAATGTTTTCGGTGTACTCGTTTCGGGCCAGAGGTCCTCGATGCCTTTTTTTTTCGTTTTTTTTTTTTTTTTCAGATGCCGGAGTTTTGCTTTGTGCGGCAGTTTGTTTTGTTTTTTCCTGGCTGTATGTGCGGTTCGGCCGAATTTCGCAGGTCATTTGGTTTCGTTTGTGTTGTAGCTGTGGCGTGTTTTCAACGCCTGTCTGTTCCTCGCCCTCAGTCATTCTAATACGCGCGCTGCAAGATTGGGCTGTACGTTGTCCCATCGTCGGTGCTCAGACACTTCCTTGGGGCCCTGTGGCCGATGTAGTTTTGTTTCTGGCAAGGGTCTGTTTGCTGTTGGAGTGGATGTTTGCCCGAGTACTTGGGAGCAAGTTATTTGTTAGGTGTTTTACTTCTGTGAAGGCAATCTTTTCCTTGCAACTGGTTTCTTGCTACATACCTGGTGTCATGCGTGCTGCGTCTGGCTGGGCTCGCTGGCGTCCCACTTCTTTGTATCGTGTCGTTACAGTCTGGTTGCGCGGTTGGGTGCTAGTGCGTCAATTGATCGAGATTTTTGGGCTGATGTTTTTATCTTGTTTCTTTTGCTGTGTGTGTAGTTTTTTCGCGCGTGGGTTCTGATTACTTTGTGTATCGTGCTCTATTTTTGGTGCCTGTTGATTATTCTTGGCTTCTTCACGTCACGGTTGAATTGGGCCGCCGCAGTGACTCTTATGAGATCAACGGACTTCTTTGGAGTGTTTGACAGATATCTCAAGGCCGGGCCGGGATGTGTTTAGGCGGGTCTAGTTACATTTTTTCCGGGGTACGCCTGTTGTGAATGCAGTTCATGTGAGTCGCTGGTTTTGGTTTTTGTCCTGAGATTTATACGATCTGAGTTCTGTTTGATTTGTGTTCCTCAGGTTGAATCACTGTTGTTGTTGGTTTTATGTGGTTTGGGGGGTGGAGTTTGGTTATTTTTTTTGTGTTTGGTGTTGTTGTTGTTTTTTTTGGGTTTTTTTTTTTAGTTTTTTGTTGGGTGGTTTTGTTTTTTGTTTGGCGCGATTTCAGCTGTTGATTTTTACTGTTTTTTTTTGCGATGGTTTTTTGGTCATAGGTTTTCTTCGGCTCGTTTCTGTCCGTGCTCCGGGCGGTGCCTGTAGCCGATGCGGGACTTTTGAGTCGATTCGGTCTCCGAGCTGGCTGTGGTGGCCGTGTTGTAGTTGGTGCGGCATTCTCTGCTATTCTGGTGTGTGATCGTGTCGATTTCACTGTGTTATCTACGTTATGATTCACTTTTTTTGTGTGCCGTCGTGGCGGTGTTTTATTGTCAGCGTTGTGTTCACTCTTGTTTTTTGGGCGGGTTGTTTGTGGCTTTTATTTTGTGTCTTGTGTTGGTGTTTTCTAGTTTGGCTGGGGGGCGTTGGTGTTGTGCTCGGTGGTTCTGCGCTCCGTGTTGTTTCATGGTTCTAACTGCGGTTCTTCGGTGTTTGTGCCTGCCTCCTGTTTTTGTGTCTTGGTTTTTGTTTTTGTGTGTTGTGTCTTGTTATTGCGTTCCTTTTGTTATGTGGTTTTTTTTTATTCTATTCTGGGTCCTTGGCTGTTTGCTTGGCGGATCGGCGTCGTCAGGTTACCTTTTTGGTGAAACTTCGGGTTCTTTTGGCCTTTTTTGTTGGGTTGGTGGGTGTTGTTTTTGGCTGGGTCCTGGGTGGTTGCTGTAAGTGCCCTGGGAATCAGCACCTTTTTTGTTTTTTCTTTTAT